>Ga0335081_10011123_pt1 | contig 14554 bp, 15 predicted proteins | sample Lox_Sample_35_FD_206713 | JGI IMG/M metagenome (GOLD analysis project Ga0335081, IMG submission 206713) | Soil microbial communities from Loxahatchee National Wildlife Refuge, Florida, United States - Lox_Sample_3.5 | ecosystem: Environmental > Terrestrial > Soil > Wetlands | place: USA... | reverse complement strand
CGGCACTGAGCAGTTCGTTCGCGCCGGGGTCGAGCGCGATGCAGTTTTCGCCCGTATCTGCTTTCACCAGGATAAACCCTACTCCGGTTGGCCGGTCGGCTGCGCGCTGGAGCCAGGCGGTCACGCCCTCGTTCCGGTACAGTTCGAGCGCCATGTCGCCCGCCGCGTCCTGGCCGATCGAGGCCACGAAACTCACCTGCGCGCCGAGCCGGGCACATCCCACGGCTTGATTCGATCCTTTGCCGCCGTGGTCCATGCGATACCCGAAGCCCAGTTGTGTCTCCCCCGCCATCGGAAAGCGCGCGAGCTTCATGGTCAGCCCGACGGCAAAACTGCCGACCACGACAATGCGAACGTCTCGATTCATGGCCACTCCCGGCGACATCGGATGCTCCGGTGCCGACCGGCTCATCCTATCATAGGATACCGTGCCGCCTGCCGAGGGCGTTCACGGCGGAAGGAGGTTGAGATACGTTCACGTTCCTGGATGGATGATATAGAAGTTGAGTTAGGCGGCAATGGCTGCCCGGCGGTGCTCCCGCTAATCCTCGACTTCTATGACGCGTACGCCGGAAGGCCTTGCAGATGGTCGCGAGCGGCGTTATCCTGAAAGAGACTTGGTTGGTACTCGCTCATGCCCACCCATCTGGCCAACGAAACGGAACTGGTCACCAAGGCGCGCGCCGGGGATGTCGACGCTTTCAGTACTCTGATTCGTCAATACGACCGCTACATCTACCGGTTGGCGCTTCACATCACGGGCAATCAGGAAGACGCCGAGGACGTTCTGCAGGAGGCCATGCTCAAGGCCTACACGCGGATCGCACAGTTTCAGGGCGACTCGCGGTTCTACACCTGGCTGGTCCGCATCGCCGTCAACGAAGCGCTGATGAAACTGCGCAAGCGGGCCACCCACGCGCGCGAGGTTTCTCTGGACGAACCGGTGGACGACGGCGGGCGCGCGCCGGTACTGCGGGAGATCGAAGACTGGGGCGACAATCCCGAGCAGCGCTATGCCCGAGTGGAACTGCAGAGCATCCTGGACGAGGTGATCGAACGCCTGGAGCCCATGTATCGCGCCGTCTTTGTCCTGCGCGACGTGGAAAACTTCTCCACCGAGGAAACCGCGGAGATGCTGAATCTGTCGGTCCCGGCGGTGAAGTCGCGCCTTTTACGGGCACGCTTGCAACTGCGCGAGCGGCTCAACAAGTTTTTCGCGAAAGGAAAAGAGAGTGGTTTGCAAAGAGGTACTCCGCAGACTGTGTGACTACCTGGACGGGAACCTGGATCCCAAGCTCGTCGAGGAGTTGTCGCGCCACCTTGGTGATTGCGAGGATTGCAACATCGTGGTGGACACGACGCGCAAGACGATTGAGGTCTATTGCAAGTCCGAGCCGATGGCGCTGCCGGATGACGTCAAGGAGCGCCTCGATCGCGCCTTGTACGAGAAGCTCGGCTGGAGGCCCTGAGCATTGCCGATTGCAGATTGCCGATTGACGATTGGAAAAGAAGCGTCAGCCAGCCTCGCGGTCGCCTTCAACAGCCCAGTACAATCGTCAATGATCCCGCCTTGCAATCGTCAATCGGCAATTTCTCTGAGGCTTAGTCCACCTTGCGGGCGACAAAGATCATCTCGCCGGGATCCCCACCCCCGTAAGGACTCTGGTCATAGTCGCCGTAGACATGCTCGACCTCGAATCCGCACCGGGCCAGCAAATGCTCTGCCTCGAAGCGGAAGAGGTACCTTAGACGGGCCGCCTGGCAAAGCTCCTCACGCCGCTCATCGGGGTAGGTCACCTGGTAGCTGAATTCCACGTCGATGATCTGATTGTCGTAGTCCCGCTGCAGCAGGCGATGGCGGCGGGTGACCTTGCGGCCGTCCGGCATCGTGAACTCGGGCTCTTCCTCAAACTCGCTAAGATACTTCTGGTCGGCCAGGCGTGTGAGCGAAGGATTGAAGACATCGAGGACCAGCTTGCCGCCTTCCATGAGATGAAGGTGGACGCTCCTCAGGCAAGCGATCTGGTCCCCGACGGTGAGCAGGTGTTGGAACGGCCGAAAGGGGATCGTTACCAGGCGGAAAGGGTTCATCAGGTCGAAGCGGCGCATATCCGCTTTCACCAGTTTCACTCTTGCCTGAGCTTCGTCCGATTCCCCGGCGAGCTTCTGACGACACGTGTCCAGCATCTTCGAGGACGAGTCGAGGCCGGTGATCTCCACGCCCGCTCGCGCCGTCGGAATGAGAATCCGCCCCGTGCCGCAGCCGAGTTCGAGCACCGGCCCGCGCGCCTGGCGGCCCGCCTCGACGAAGAACCCCACGTCCTGGCGCTCGCGGTAGGGAACCACCCAGTCGTAGAACTCGGCAACAAAAGGATAGTCGTCGTAACCACCGGAGGAATTCATGTGGGCATTCTGAAAGACAGGGGGGCGGAAGTCAAGGCTTATAGAAGGGAAGGGGAAGGGGTGAAGGATAAGGACCAACCGCTCTTTCCCTTTACCCTTTCCCTCACCCTCCTTTACCCTTGCTCGTTACCGCCCTTGGATGCGGATCGGACCGCCGTCGGAATGCAACCGGAGCATCGAGCCGCCAGACCCGATCGAACCGTGCAGATGCGACGAGGAAATAGTCCCCACCATCTTGACGGGAAGGTCGCTGGAGACACTCCCGCCGGAGGCCGACGCATCCAACTCCAGGTTGGCGTCGCGGCCGATCGCCACTCGGACGCCACCGCCCGAGGTTTCCACATCTCCACCACGGTCATCCCCCGCGGCGAAGCTTACCTCCACTGAACCGCCGGAAGTCTTGGCGTCCACGCGACCGCCGGCGTCCTCGATATGGATCGAGCCGCCGGACGTGTGCGCCAGCAGGTCTCCCCTGACCTTTTCCAACTCGATCGAGCCGCCACTGGTCCGGGCCTCGAGCCTCCCGCCAATCGAACTCCCTCGAATCTCGCCGCCGGAGGTGTTCACCTCCGCTTGGCCCACCACTCGCTCCAGCTTGACGCTGCCGCCGGAGGTATGTGCCGTCACGTTGGCGCCCAGATCGGCCGCCTCAATCGACCCGCCCGAAGTGTTCAGTTCAGCGTCGTGCTTGATCGACGTGATCCGCACGCTTCCCCCACCGGTCTTGATCTCCACGCGCGTATCGGCGGGCACCCGGACTTCAAAGTGGACGCGGATGTTGTTGTGCCAGTTCCAGTCGCGGTACTTCTTGTGCGCCGTTACGCGCACCGCGCCCGCGCTTTCATCGAAGCTGAAATCGAGCAGGCTCTCCAGATCGTCGCGGTTGGAGGTGATCTCGATCCTTGCTCCTGACTCTGACGCACCGGTAAGGGTCACGCTGCCCACGCTCGCGTCGAGATCGAACTCGCCGCCGGGGGCCAGGTTCAGGCTCTTTTCCTTGTGGTAATCGGCCCGAAGTGCGGCGGGACACATCAACGCCAGCAAACATACGGCGACGAGCGTCAACGCCGTCAAGATGTCATTCTGAACGAAGCCGAGCGGAGTGAAGAATCTCTCTTTGGTTTTCTGCATAACAGTCCCCTTCCTCGTCGGTTCTCTCCTCTTCTGGGGTGCCACCGGATTATACGCACGGCGGCGCACGCCGGTTCCCGAGAATTCCTTTCGCTCTTTGGACGTTGAGGAATCAAAGAGGAAAGCAGCCAGCCCACAGTTGACCTCATCGCGACACCGCTGGTGCAAAATCTCGGGAACTTGTCTCGACGGCTCACGTACTAGGGTTGGAAGGCGTCAAATGGCAGGTGCAAGAGGACGCGCGTTCGCCGGGAGTAAGCTTATGGGATCGTTCAGCAATCAGCTCAAGCCGATTCTGCGCCGTCTGGCGCGCACGCCGATGTTCACGCTCGTCACGCTGGTAACCCTCGCGGTGGGCGTGGGCGCGAACACTGCGATCTTCAGTGTTCTGGAGGGCGTCTTGCTGAAGCCGCTGCCGTATCCGAACCCGGGGAAGCTGGTGAGGGTCGCGCACGTCGCCCCGGGCTTGAACATTACGGACCTGTCGATGTCGCCCTCAACATACTTTATCTACCGCGAACAGGGCCGCACGTTCCAGGATATCGGCCTTTATGACGGCGACTCGGTAAGTATAACCGGCGTGGGAAAGCCCGAACAGGTGAGGGCACTGGAGGTCACCGACGGCACGCTGCCAATTCTGGGCATTCCGCCGATGCTGGGGCGCTGGTTCAACCACGCCGACGATTCGCCGGGCAGTCCGGAAACGGTGATGCTGACCTATGGCTACTGGCGCCGCAAGTTCGGCGCCGACCGCCCCATCGTCGGCCGTAGCCTCAGCGTGGACGGAAAGCTGCGGCAAGTCATCGGCGTTCTACCCCAGAGTTTCAACTTTATGGACCAGGACGAGCCATCCGTCATCCTGCCCTTTAAGTTCGACCGTGCCAAGGTACATCTGGGGAATTTCAGCTATGAGTCCATTGCCAGACTCAAACCCGGAGCCACCGTGACGCAGGCCAATGCCGACGTAGAGCGCCTGCTTCCGGTGGTAAACCGAAGCTTCCCTGCGCCCGAGGGTTTCAGCCTCAAGCTTTTCGAACAGGCGCGGATTGGCCCCAACGTGCGGCCTTTGAAACAGATTGTGGTGGGCGACGTGGGCAGCGTGTTGTGGGTTCTCATGGGGACAATCGGCATCGTACTGCTGATTGCCTGCGCCAATGTGGCCAACCTGCTCCTGGTGAGGACCGAAGGACGCCAGCAGGAGTTGGCCATTCGGGCCGCGCTGGGCGCCGGCCGGTCCCAGATCGCCGGCGAGCTGTTGCTGGAGAGCGTTGTGCTCGGCCTCGCAGGCAGCGCCATTGGACTAGGGCTCGCCTACGGTGCCTTGCGCGTCCTGATCGCTATGGCCCCGGCTGGCCTCCCACGCATCAACGAAATCGGGATCGATACACCGGTGTTGCTGTTTGCTCTGACGGTCTCGCTGCTTGCCAGCGGACTCTTTGGTTCAGTGACCGTCTTCAAGTATGCGGGAGCACTTCCGGGAGTCGGTCTGCGTCAAGGAGGGCGGACCCTCAGCCAGAGCCGGGAACGGCATCGCGCGCGGAATACGTTGGTAATCGTGCAGGTGGGGCTGGCGCTGGTTCTCCTCATTAGTTCGGGCCTGATGATTCGAACCTTCCGGGCGTTGACGCGGGTCCAGCCCGGCTTCGTCGGGCCCGCCGAAGTTCAGCTCTTCAGCCTCTTCATCCCGGAGGCGGAGGTTAAGGAGGAGGAGCGGGTGGTCCCCATGCAGGAAGCGGTTCTGAAAAAGATCGCCGCCCTTCCGGGTGTCTCGTCGGTGGGCCTCTCCAGCTCCATGCCCATGGATGGGAACGGCAGCTTCGATCCGGTCGTCGCGCGGGACCGGACGTATGCCGAAGGGCAACTACCTCCCATTCGCCGCTTCAAATTCGTGTCGCCTGACTTTTTCAAGACCCTGGGCATTCCCCTGGTTGCGGGTCGAGATTTCACCTGGACGGATCTCTACAGCAAACTTCCCGTGGCGGTGGTGTCGGAAAACATGGCGCGCGAGTATTGGCGCAGCCCGGCCGGCGCGCTCGGTAAGCAGATCCGTGTGGGCACCACTGACGACTGGCGCGAAATCGTGGGCGTGGCGGCGGACCTCCACGACGATGGAGTGAACAAGGATGCGCCCACCTCCGTCTACTGGCCTATCTTGATGCGGCACTTTTGGGGCGAAGAGACCCAGGTGCGGCGTGACCTTACGTTTGCCATCCGCAGCCCCCGCGCCGGGTCAGAAGGCTTGATGCGCGAGGTGCGGCAGGCGGTTTGGTCGGTGGACCCCAATCTCCCGCTGGCCGATGTCCACACCCTGCAATACTTTTACGGGAAATCCATGGCGCGGACCTCGTTCACGCTGGTCATGCTTGCTGTAGCGGGGGCCATGGCGCTGCTGCTCGGAGTGGTGGGACTCTACGGCGTCATCGCCTATTCGGTGTCGCAGCGGACGCGGGAGATCGGGATTCGTATGGCGCTTGGGGCCGAGCAGGCGGAGCTCACGGGAATGTTCGTTGGTCAGGGATTACGGCTAACGGCCGTGGGTGTTGCCTGCGGGCTGGCCGCGGCCTTTGCCCTGATGCGCGTCATGTCATCGCTGCTGTTCAACGTGAAGCCCGTCGATCCAATAACCTACGGTGCAGTCTCCCTGGGCTTGTTCGCGACCGCCGCTCTGGCTAGCTACCTGCCCTCCCGCCGCGCCGCGGCAGTGAACCCGGTGGAGGCCTTGCGAGTGGAGTGAGATCGACGGTCCCTGTCATGTCCACTCGCGCGCATCGACGGGCGGGTATTAAAACCGCTTGACAGTGGCACCTTTTCCGCATAATGTCACTGAGGAAAGACCAAAATCTCGGCCCAAAAGGAGGCGCTCATGTTGTCCTTACTGAAGGCGCAGAGTTCGCGGACCCTTTTCCTGTTCCTAAGCTTCTGGTTGGCGATGGCTTCCGGCGCCTACGCCGGCTCGGTCCAGTCAACGCCCACCCTGCCCCCGACCAACGGGGCTTACGTGACCAACACGTTTTGTCAGCCGAATCTGCTTGGGCCCCAGGGCGTCTGCGTCGAGAATGCCCAACTCTTCGGATTTACGGGCACCACCTCGACGTTTGACAGTTCAGGGCAGGAGATCGATTCCAACGTGACGTTTACCGCAGACCTTTACTCATATGTCGGCGGAGTAATCGGACCGTTGTTGGGACCGGTGACGCTTACGGGAGGGATTGGCATCCTCTACGCCGGTCGAAGCACGCCAAGCCAGTTGGGCACCTTCAACAGCACTTTGACTGAACTCGACGTGACTGGGACCTTCCATGGCCCCCACGGCACGTTTACGCTCGTCGCCGGTCTGAATCCCAACCTTGCCTCGACGGGGCAAACCACAATATCGGAATTCTCCGTGTCGCCAGCCTTGTACGAGGTCGACAGCTACTTCGACGCATTCCCGGAATTCTCCATCAACGGGGGCCCGTTCATGCTGGACACCGTTCCGCGAGTGCTTAATTTGGTTGCAACACCGGAACCGGGCAGCGGCGGACTGACGGCCCTGGGCCTGTTGGGCATCGTGGCTGTCGCGTTGCGACGGCGGATCGGTGCCGGAATCTCCTGTTAAGTCTGGCTCAGCCACACACAGTTGACGCCTGACCGAGGCGCCGATACGCTAGTGTCCTGTCAAGGCTGATTCTTGACGATGGTTCAGCGGTTCTGCCGCCATGATTTGCGGAAAGGCTCAGAAGACGTGAAAATCAGAGGCCACGGATTAACGTGGATGCGCGCGGGTCAAAACAAAAGACTTGTCCGTGTCAATCCGTGTTGATCCGTGGCCGAAGCCAATTTTTTCACAGCTTATCAGCCTTTCCGTGCGCCAAGGCCAAGAAGCCTCTCCCCTTAGTTTTCCGGAAGGGCTGAAGCCTTTCCGCAAACCGGGGGGGCGGAGCCGCTGGTTCTTGTCAAATCGTGAGTGGGACAGCAAGCTAGCCAAGCCGCAAGTGGACCATGGACATGATTCTCAGCGCGTCAGATAACATCGTTCCCCACTTTTCGCTGATACTGAGCCCACCCTTCATGTTTCGGAAAATCGGGTATTCCGAAATTACGACGATCCGGCTATCCCACGATTCCATGTCTTTGGCCCGTTGCAGCCCCCACTTGAGGATCGCGTTCTCATCCATGCCTCCAGCCTTGATGACTTTCTCGTTCGCTAGTTTGAGGCCGCGAGGGGAACACGCGTCAAACAGGATTTCGGCACCCGGAAAGCCGTCAGCCAGCTTGATGAGGAACGGTTTGAGCTGGCTTTCCTCCAAGTAATAGAAAACCCCTGCCGCGACAAGGAAAATGGAACCAGTGGTTTTCAACTGGCGCAGCCACGCGTCGTCGAGAAGCGAGCATGCAATCGAGTGCCTTCGCGCGCCTTCGGGAATGAACTTCTTTCGCAACTCCATCACGTCCGGCAGGTCAAGGTCATACCAACACAGATGCTGATTGTCGACTCTCTCGAAGGTCGTATCCAGACCGCACCCAAGATTTACGATGGTCGCGTTGGCATGCCTTTCCAGGAATCCGCGTATCGTCCGGTCGATGTGGAGACTGCGGGCGATCCAGGCCAACCGGGTGATCGGACTGATGTTGCGGGCAATCGTGGAGAAATCATAATTGATCGTCGCGACGATCTGTGCCGCCGCGTGATCTACGAGCAAAGGGCGTGTCTTACTGGTTTCCACCGCACGTCCCCAGAGCGGCAGGAGCAGCGTCTTCTGTACGTTTCCCAACTCTCCAATCTCTGTCATCGCCATGCTTGCTCTCCACGCCGCCCAACACATTCTGCTGGGTAGTCGGGGAACGCTCCTTGAGTCTCGCAGCGCGCGCTAGTGAAACGCCTCGCCTCTGGCCAGCATCGCCAGGATCATTTCCATGCGCCTCTGCTTCGTTTCCGGCTTCTTTGCTGTTTGCAACCGGTAGGCAATCGCATAGCGGTTCGCCTGGTTGAGCGATTCGAAGAACACCTTCGCTTTCTTGTTTCGGTGCAATGCCGCCAGAAAGTCGTCAGGAAAGGTGGCTGTGCTTGGGGAATCGTAGGCGGCTGTCCACCGGCCGTCCGTCTTAGCGGCATCGATTTCGGCTTGGCCCGCCGACTGCATCCGGCCCGCCTCCATCAGCCTTTCCGCGTGTTGCGTGTTTCTCTTGGACCAGCCGCTTTTGGGGCGTCTTCGGGTGAACCTTTGCAGCCAGGACGAGTCATCATAACGTTGCTTTTGGGCGTCGATCCATCCAAAGCAGAGCGCCTCGTCCAACGCTTCGGCATAGGTGACGGAGGGTTCTCCCGAACCCTTTTTGAAAATGCGCAGCCAAATCCCCTCGGATTGGCGATGGTTCTCAGCCAGCCACTTCCGGAACTCCGACGACGATGTAAAGCGAAGAATCTCGTCCATACGAGCCACCAGCCGCTGCAAGGGTGTGAGAAAATTGCGAAGGAGCTTCCATCACGGAGACACAGAGGCACAGAGAAAACTAGAAGCGGCTGGAAACAAACGACGTCGCATGTGATCTTCTCTTTCCTTCTCTGGTGTCTCTGCGCCTCTGTGGTTAATTTTTCACAGTTTTTGAGCGGCTAGTTTAATCTGGTCGGGTGCCAACCGCAATCAGGTGGGCGCTGGCGCCCAACGTCGAAGGCTCTCGCTCGATCAACGACAGAAACTCCATCAAACTCTGCCGCTGGACGGGGTCGTCCCAGACTTCGCCGATCCGGCCCGCGCTCCATGCGGGACCTTCCACAGCGAGGACTTCTACATCATCAAAAGCGGCGTCGCGAACCTCGGCAGCCAACTCCTCCGGACGATGAAAGTACGCCGTCGTGAAGTAACGAGGGTCGTCGGTCGGATTGCGGTGCTGGCCGGAGGCGAGGTCCGTTGTCACGATCTTCCTAAACTCGGCGTCCTGGAAGAAGCCCCTGGCCAGGCCGTCCAGCAGCGAGGCGAAACGAGAGATCGCCGCGGCGAAAAGGATCCCGCCAGGTTTGAGGATGCGACGGGCTTCACGAAGCGCCCGCAGGCGATCCGAAGGCTCGACAAGATGGTATAACGGCCCCAAGAGAAGAAGCGCATCGGCACTCCCGGAGGGAATGTCCAGATGACGAGCATCACCCATGGTGATCGACGCCAAGGCGACGCCTGATGCCGCCGCATGAGATCGCGCTTGCTCCAAGTGCAGTTCTACGCGATCGATCAAGTGCACCTGGTATCCTTGCTGGGCCAGTGGGAAAGCATACACCCCGGCCCCACCGCCCACGTCAAAGATGACGGCGGGTGGCCGCGGAAGATACCGCGCGAGAATCGCTTGGGTGCGGAGCCGTTCGAGTTCACCCTGCCCCGCCAATAGCCGCTCCCACTCGCGGGTTAGCAGATAATGTCCTTCGATTTGTTCGGAGATCAGGTTCAGGCGGGAGTTCATAAGTAAAGCCCTACCACCGTCCCAAGTAGTTGAATTCAAAGTGTCGCCGTACAGGGCGCCGCTAGAAGCCGCTTGGAACACGGTTTTTCAGCAACCCACGGATTACTCAATCAGTGCAAGTCCAGCGCGCCGTGCCGCCTCGCGCAGTTGGTCATCGAGCGTCGCCAAGGGCAGTCGGCGGCGCGAGGCAAGTTCCAGGTAAGTAGCATCGTAAGCGGTTAAGTTCGTCCGGCGCGCCATTTCGATCAAGGTCGTGGGCCGGACATTCAACGGGTCCATCTCCACGACATCGGACAATTCCTCGAGGTCGTCAGCCAGAGTTTTGAATTGATCGGCGGTCAGCCGCCCGCGTCTTGCAGCCATGACCACAGCGTTCGAGACCTCGTGGTTCCACAGAGCCGGGACTACCGGGGTTTGACCGGAAATAACAAGCCGGCGAGCCAACGAAGCGCGAGCGGGCACGGGCCGGTCGATCATCCACCCGATCGTGATGGAAGCGTCGAGAACGAAGGCTCTCAAAAGCGCCTTCCTTCTTCGATCAGGTCCTTGATCGTCATCCCGTCGGGCAGCTTCATGCGCACGCGGGCAAGAGAATCGAAGATCTCCTTCACACTCCGCCGACTCTTCGGGACCGCTCTCACGAGCCGAGCCCGCTGCTTACCGTGCCGAGTGATAACGATCTCTTCGCCCTGCGAAGCGCGCTCAACCAGTTCCGACAGCTTCTGCTTAGCTTCAAAGATACCGACCGTCATGCCTTAGGTCCTCCTGCATCTAGATTATCTGTCCAGATGGATAGGAAGTCAAGGCGCCTGGGCCGACAATCTCGTTAGTCACGAAGCCAGCTCGATATGCGTCGCGACGTTCCAGACGTTGTCGAACGGGTCCTTGACGCTAGCGGTGCGATCGCCATAAGGCTGGTCGGCCGGTTCGCTCATCGAGGTGGCGCCTGCCTGAAGCGCCCGCTGGTAGAGGGCGTCGCAGTCGTCGACGTAAAGATAAAACATGGTCGGCATGGGTTGATACGGACCGTGGGCCTCGCCCATCTCAACCACCGAGTCGCCGATCCTCACTTGGGCGTGCTGGATCACGCCCTCCGGACTCGCGTAGCGCGCCACCTCTTCTCCCCCAAGGCCCCGCTTCATGAAGTCGATCACTTGCTCCGCGCTGCGAGGATGCAGGTAGACGTTAACCGCGCGAAGCCCTTCCGGAATGTGCCGCGGCCCGAAGTGGGTGGCGATATACCACTGGTTCCCTGCCAGATCCCTCACGCCCGCCGAGCGCTCGCCGTAGGGCTGGTCCATGGGCTCAAGGGTGGATGTAGCGCCCAATTCGACCGCGGCCCGGTAGACGGTATCGGTGTCCGGCACATACAGGTGAATCGCTGTCGGCATGGGTGTCCCTCGCCACGCGCCGCCGCCGCCAATCATGATGATGGAATCGTCGATCCTCACCTCCGCGTGCATGCCACCTGCGGACCCGGTGGAGCGGAATAACTCTTCCGCACCGAACGCCTGCTTCACGAAGTCGAGCAACTCGGGAGCCTCGTGGGCCGTAAGGTACGGGGTCACGGTGTGGAATCCCTCGCGGATGCCGGACGCTGCTTTCGTGGGTTGGGCCGGCTCCTGCTTCTCTCCCGCGCTCGCGGCCTGCTGCTTCATGAAAGCCGCGGCGCGCCGCTCGATCTCTTCCGGCGACACGTCCTCGATGTGGGTGGAAATGATCCAGACGTGACCGAACGGATCGGCCAACCGTCCGGACCGGTCGCCATGAAACTGATCGCTTACCGGCAGCAGGATTTTGGCGCCGGCAGCGACCGCCTGTCTCGCCAACGCATCCACATCCTCGGCAAAGAGATGAAGGGTCACCGGCGATCCGCCGAGTGATTCCGGGCTGCGCCGCCCGTATTCAGGTGCCTCACCGGCAATCATGACGGGCGAATTGCCGACGGCGATCTCGGCATGCGCGATCCGCCCATCAGGATCGACAAAGCGCATCGATTCGTTTTCCCTGGCCCCGAAGGCTTGCTGGTAAAACTCGATGGCCTTCGCCCCGTCCGCCACCGTCAGGTGCGGCGTCGCGGTGTGGAAGCCCTCCGGGACCGGCTTGGCGGTTTTCGCCGCTCCTGCCTGGCCGGGGCCAGCAACCTGGCGCTTGCGGTACTCTTCCGCGGTCATGTCCTCCTTGTGCGTCGAGATGCTCCACATATGCCCAAAGGGGTCCGTGAAGCCACCCGAGCGGTCGCCGTAATCCCGGTCCTCCACTGTTACCGGAACGCCGGCTGCCGAAACCCGGGCGGCCAGCGCGTCCACGTCTTCGACGTACAAATGGACGATCACCGGCGACCCGCCGAACGCCTCCGGACTTCGATTGCCATATTCGGGGAACTCGTCCGACAGCATGATCCGCGAATCGCCGATCTGAATTTCGGCGTGTCCGATCTTGCCGTCCGGCATGCGGAGGCGCGAGACTTCCGTCGCGCCCAACGCCTGCTTATAGAACTCGATGGCGCCGGCGGCATTTCGAACCACCAAGTACGGCGCCACGCTGTGATAACCCTCGGGAATTGGCTTCACTTTGGTCGGGCTTGTCGGGGGGACTGCCTTCGCTGTAGTTGCCATACGTGCTCTCCTTTCGAGATCGGATTTTAGACGTGCTCTGAACTCCGGGCGCGGGAGGCCGCGCAGGTTCGCGGCGATACGCGCCAGCGGCTCCAGCCGCGGCCCAGCCGCGGCTGGTTTGGATTCGGCGCCGGCCTCGGCCCCGGTCGCGCCCTGGCTGAGAATCGCCTCCACCCATTCATCGAGTTGTTGGCTCAAGCTTCGCTTAGCCATCACTGTTACCTATACTGCCGAGACGCTTGCGGAGGTTTTCCAGGGCGCGAAATTGAAGTTGCTTTACGGCGCCCGGGGAACGTCCCAGTTCCTGCGCGATCTCCCGGATACTCTTCTCCTCGGCGAAGCGCATCACGATGACCCGGTGCTGATCGGCAGGAAGGCCATCCACCAGGCGAAAGATTTGCGCGCGCTGCTCTGCCTCTTCCAAACTCAACTCCGCCGGAACTTCACCCTGGGGGTCGAGGTCGTAGAAATCACGTTCCTGGGCCGAATGTTTCCACCGGTCGGCAATTGCATTGGCGGCGATCCGAAGCAGCCACGCGGCGAACGGCGCGCCGCGCCACTCGAAGCGCGGCAAACTGGCCAGCGCCCGATGGAACACGTCGGCGGTGAGGTCTTCCGCCTCATCGCGGTCCGGCACCCGCCGGGCGACGTAGGCATAGACCCGCTCAAAATTGATCTCGTAGAGCTCGCGGAACCTTGCGGGATCCTGCTGTGCGGCCGCGACGAGGAGGCGCTCCTCCGCCTCGTCCCGGGATACCGTCGATGCAGGCCCTCGCGCGACCATCGCTCCTCTCTGAACCTATAAGTATAAACTGCGGGAGAGCGAAAAGGTTACGGTCGCGACGGTAGGCAGTAGATGGCATCACGGCATAAAGGGGAAGATGGAGCAGTCGGCACCCATGTTAGATGGTATCTGGGATCTGGCATCCAAGGGAAGGGTTCTTCCCGATCTACTATCTACCGTCTACCGATTGGGGCTGTTTTCTTGAATCCGTTGGAGCTTGGCGATGCCCTCGTCGATATCGTCCCGCTGACAGGTCGCCAAATGCGGGAAAGGCGCAATCTCAATCGCCTTCAGGACCACTCGCTCGATCTCGTCGCGGTACTCACCCCACCAGACACAGGGGATGGCCGTGAGACTCCACGCGGTGATGTTGCCGTCGTTCGCCACGATGGTAATCCTACCCGAGCCTAGAGCGTCGCGCAGAAAGTCCTCGTCCTCCTCCGTGAGCGGCGGGTGGGTGAGGTACAAGATCTGCTCCTGTCCGGTGGCCTTCAGGGTTTCCAGCGCCGTGCCGATTTCATTCAGAAGTCCGAGACTGTTGACCAGAGGCATAAGTCTTTCCCTCCTGACTTGTCGAAGGGTTCCTGCACGCCCCATGGCGCGCCGAGGCCGCCGCCGACCCTGACCCTTCGTGTCTTCGTTCCCCGCTATCCATTGAAGGTCTCGCATTCGAGTTGGGGCTGGTTGAAAATGCTGCCAGACAAATAGCCCGCGCCGCCGTGACGCCGGTCACCACGTCGTGTGACGAGAGAACGGTCCAGGACCGGTTGGGGGGATCTTGGGTTTTGCGCCGGGGCCAAGCACCGGGTGCGGGCTACCCATTACCAGTGATCGGCTGGCGCAGAGTCTCGCCGCAATTGCGGCAGCGAGCGCGGCGCCGCGCGTTCAGCGTGCCGCACTGCGCGCAGGTGATGTACATGGCGCGGGCGAACAAGTGGGTGATGACGGCGGCGCCGCCTAAGATGGCAATGGCGAGCGCAATCTGAATGAGAGAGTTCATAAAATCAGAAATCAGAAATTAGAAATCAGAAAAGAGCTTGCTTCTGACTTCTGATTTCTGATTTCTAATATTTCTAATCACTGCTGTCCAAAACAGGACAGGGTTGTGACAGCCCCCTTTGATAACGTGGGGCTTGCACAGTGAAGATTAGCATTTTTAGGTTGAGGTCTGCTTGCATGTTTGAGC
>Ga0335081_10011122_pt1 | contig 14555 bp, 12 predicted proteins | sample Lox_Sample_35_FD_206713 | JGI IMG/M metagenome (GOLD analysis project Ga0335081, IMG submission 206713) | Soil microbial communities from Loxahatchee National Wildlife Refuge, Florida, United States - Lox_Sample_3.5 | ecosystem: Environmental > Terrestrial > Soil > Wetlands | place: USA... | reverse complement strand
CGTGAAAAACATCACCCTGGGTGGGGGAATGCTTCTGAAAAAGAGGTGGGGGAATGGTAGTGAAAAACTACGGTCTTAAGTGGGGGAATGCTCGTGAAAAATCACAGTCAGATCAAACTAAATTTCTCCGCACAGATTTTCGTCCATAAGAATTAACAGTTTCGATGTAAAGTGTTGGTGTATAGAACAATCCCAACTATTACGCTCTCGAATAAAGGTTGGAAATTATAGTGTTGTCAAGAAAGGAAACTACAAAATAAAAGGAAAGCTATCGAGGTATGGAGATAACAATTTCTAGATGAAAACTGCAATTTCTATAAAATGAAACTGTCGTGAGCTACAGGATGTACTTCGCATCGTGTATAAATATACTAGATTGCACAATACATATAGAAATATGCTACTCATTTCCAATTAATTTTTTTTATTAAACCTAAGAAAACCACACCACCAAGTAGAAAACAATGACTGTTACTGCTTTCGCTTTCGTCAATATGTATAAAAACATCAAATGTAAATCTGTATAAAAGAGCAAACAAGTGCACAACGTGATCATACTCGAACATTTCCAAGGGTAATTCGATGGTTTTAACAACGAATAATTAACGACCGTTCGATGTCGTTATTTTTACGAATCGTTTACTGTATAATAAGACAAAGGCAACTCGTCAATTGAAATAAGCCATATAAGCGGTTTATAGAACCGCAGCTCTACGTTGATAATTAAAGGATTTATGGCAAATTACGTCACATAACAGTAGCAAAAGAGTAGCAATTTTAAAAATAAAAAGACCGATACAATCCTGTATCGGCCGTAACTAATTGATTTTATGGTGCCCCTGGGGTGACTCGAACACCCGGCACGCGGTTTAGGAAACCGCTGCTCTATCCACCTGAGCTACAGGGGCGGTTTGGATTAGAAATTAAAAATCATTAAATAAACTTCTACCCGCTTTTTTTATAGCATCCCTTCAAAATCGATCTTTTTTCGCTTTGTGATGGCCCGCAATTTATTGAGCGCCTGCGTCTCGATCTGCCGGACACGTTCGCGTGTGATCCCGAATTCTTTTCCGATGCTGTCCAATGTCTTTGGTTCTCCATCGCTCAAACCAAACCGAAGTTCGATGACCTTCCGTTCGCTTACTGATAGCTGCTGAAGCCATTCATCGATATGCTCGCGCCTCCGGATATCATCGGAAACACTGGCAGGTGACAGGGCATTGTTGTCTTGGAGAATATCCTTGAGAGTATCTTCCTCCTGATCGCCGATCAGCATGTCTAGCGAGTAGGTTTCGCGTACCACCTGTGAAATGCTCCTCACCTTCTCCACGGAGACTTTCATTTTTTTGGCTATCTCTTCTATTGACGGATCGCGCCCCAAGGACTGGGTGAGTTGACGCGTGGCGCGCATGTAGGAATTTACGATCTCAGCGATATGAACAGGAAGGCGGATGGTCCTCGTCTGGTTGACGATGGCTCGCTCGATGGCTTGTTTAATCCACCACGATGCGTAGGTGCTGAACTTGAAGCCGCGCTGGTACTGAAATTTTTCAACTGCCCTAATCAACCCCAGGTTGCCTTCCTCTATAATATCGGAAAACTGCAGGCCCCGGTTGATGTACTTTTTGCCGATTGCGACAACGAGGCGTAGATTCGCCTCGATCATTTTTGAACGGGCATCTAGATCGCCCGCCTCTATCCGCTTCGCGAGTTCCTGCTCCTGTTCAAAGGAAAGAAGGGGAGTTTTCCGTATTTCCTTGAGGTAATACTTGATGGCATCAAGGCCCTTCTGTCCGTCACTACCGGGTGCAGCAACAGAAGACTCTTCGGTGGTGTTTACCGTTTCTTCTTTTTCTTCATGTTCTTCACCATAGGGCTCGGCGCCCATTAGATCATCAACTGACCGCTCCCTTTCAATCATGAACACCTCATGGGACAAAAAAATAGCGGCCGCACCGAAGCCCCGTTGTCTCAGATGACATGTAATTCGTCTTTCCCAGGTCTTCGACGCTGCTTGTCCAATCAACAGTCGTAAATTCTACCTTCCCCCGCTTCCAGCTGTTTGCATTTAAGAATAATATGGGAGGTTGATGCATTTCTTTCAAGCGGAGGAGAGGAAATGGTCGGGGCGAGAGGATTTGAACCTCCGACCCCTTGGTCCCGAACCAAGTGCGCTACCAGGCTGCGCTACGCCCCGACGAATTTTTACACTATACTAGAACTGAAATCGTATGTCAACGAACATTCTTTCTGATTGCAGTGCCAATAAAAATATCAAATGCCTCTTGATAGTAGTCTTTCTTCGCTCTGATCGCCGCGGGAATCCGCTTTTCGTAGAGCTCACGACCTTCTTCAACATCGTTTTTCAACAACTGGAAAAAGGTTCCGTTCTTGATACCTTCAATTACTGCTTCCTGGTTATAAAGAGCGATATCGGAGACGATAATCCTGGCAAAACGACGTGCTTTCTCAACAGCAGCGGGATCTCCCTCGTCGACCCCAGGCATATCGCATTCCTCTTTTTGGAATATTGATTTATCGAGGCTCAGAGACTCCGGCATCACCGCCATCATTTCAGAACTATCGCCTCGGGCAACCGGAGAAACCGATGCACTCTGTGGCGTCGGCTCGCGAAAATCCCGGTTAACATGAGGTACGGCGTCCTGATTGAGCAGCGAAGGCTCAAATTCCCGCGCCGGAGGTCGCGACATCTCCGGAAGTTCGTGTCGCTGCGCCATAGCAGGTTGGGGAGCGATTTTGGCTGGTTTCTGGAGTACAATGAGATTGCGCAGCTTGACCGTCAATAAATCCGGGATATGGTGCTTTTCAATATAGTCATCGGCACCGTAGAGGCTGTCCGGCGTTCGCTTGTATCGACTCCTGTCGTATACCGAGGAAAGAAGAATGATTTTTATATCCTTGGTTACAGGATTGCCTTTTAGACGTTCGCACAATTCGAAACCGTAGATGCCAGGAAGGCCCACATCGAGCACCAGCCCCTGCGGTCTGAGTTCAATCGCTTTTTTCAGCGCATCAACACCGTTTGAAACCAACTCGACCCGAAAACCGGCTTCGGTGAGAACGCCAGCAACCATGTATCTGACCACTTCACTATCATGGGCAACCAGCACAAGAAAGCCGCTCTCGGATGGGTGAAGCTGCGTCGCTTTTTTAACAACCGGTGCTGGCGCGGCAGGCGTCATCTGATTCAGGGGAAGCACGTTACCGCACCGTGGACATCGTATCTTCACGCGCCTGCCGGCAATCTTGCTCTCATCAATTTTTAGTCTTGCGCCGCAATCGCACGAAACAATCATGGATATTCAGATCCCCTCCCTCCCCAGACGGGATGTATTTCCGTTTAAAGAGTCCGATCAGGAAAAATGCCTCCCATGAAACCGGCGACATGGGCATACTAGGCAACGCCACTGCGGGAACCGCTCGCTATTAGCGCGTTTAGGAACTGGAGCACGAACCAGAAGCCGAGCACGAGAATGGCTGATATTTCTCCCCGATCCTGATGTAGAAATCGAAAAATACAGGTGTTACCACTCGAACCCGAGTATGGAGAAGCCGATAGAGCCCCAGTACCCCGGAGATGGCCCCATTCCGCCGAGCGTGGGAATCATTGAATTCCTTTTCTCCAGCTTATGAGCATACGCTGCGGTAAAATGCCCCAGAGCAAGAAAAAAATGATAAAGCGTATTCTTCTCGCTGCATCTTCCATATTGTTACTGATATCCAGAGGTAAATCATATTTTCGGCAAGGTGAAGAAGACTGCCATGCGAAAACATATAAGTCAGCAGGGTAGCGACTGCAGGGATTGAATTTTCCGTTCTCGGAGCGTGAATAAGCTGATTCGCAGGTACCAACTCAAAAATATTTGCGAGCTCTTCGCCGGCGACGCTCCCCAGCGCTAACCCCATAGCTAAAAACAATGTTATTGGTAATGATCAGGATGAGGGTAACAACTGCGAAGCGCTCCGAGGGGTTAATATCTCGTAAAGGAATCAATCCAGCACTCCGTTCATCCCTTAGTACTTGCGTTATCCGGCGCTGAACTCAAACTATTCAGCATAGATTCTTCTCAACCTTCGATGCACGCCGAAAAACCGCCCCCAAGATACAAGAAAATGCATGGTTTGTCAATGAAATGATGTGCAAACCATAAAAGGCGGTTGCGATGGAAATTTGCGGTATACCATGATGACTCTCTATAAATTGTGTAATTTCCGTGACGAATAAATTACCGAGAAATTTTGGTCGGCAGTCCTACCGTTTAATCTTTCCGCTCCCTGTTTTTTCAAGATGATCAATGACCTCGAAGCCCTTGGGTACCTTGTACTGCGCCAGCCGCTGATAACAGAATCGGCGAAGCTCATTCACGTCGGGATTGTCAACGCCGCCACGGAGTACAATTTTCGCCATGGGTAGCTGCCCGTAGAGGGAATGTGTGGCACCGTATACCAGAGACTCTTTTACAAGGGGGTGCTGATTAAGCACAGCCTCGACTTCCTGAGCAAAAACTTTCATTCCTGCAAAGTTAATCACGTCTTTTTCTCTGCCCACGATGAAGAGAAAACCATCCCTGTCGATTTTTCCAAGATCACCGGTCCTGAACCACCCGTCAACGAGAACGTCATCCCTTCCCTGCCAGGGAGAATAGTAAGCGTCGAGCATGCCCTTCCCTCTGATGCGGATCTCACCGACACCGTCGGCATCCTTCTTGTCGAGTTTTATCTCGTAATCAGGCAGCGGTTTACCCACTGAGCCACGTTTTTCTTTGTCCCCGGAAAGCCGGATGAATGGGAGACCGACTTCTATGATCCCATATGCCTCGGCCAGCTCAAAGCCGAATTTTTCCTGAAACTCGCCAGCTATCTGTTCCGGCAGTTTTATGGCTGTCGAAACTGCAAGCCTAATGCTTTTCAATGCATCACCGGAAATCGTTTCATTATGCGAAAGCAAACTGTAATGAAAAGGTGACGCGTAAATGAACGTTCCCTTCTCTCTCGAAATTCCGTCGATAAGCGCCTCGGGAAACCGATTGCCGCAGAGCACAATGGTCGCTCCATTCCGAAGGAACAGGAGAATAGTAACCACGAAATGAAAACTCATTGACAGAACCCAAAGCACGGTATCCTTTGAGGTGATCTGCAGACCTTTATCCGCAGCATCGGTCCGCTCAATGATCGCTTCATGGGAAAGAACGACACCCTTGCTCGTTCCCGTGGTACCTGAACTGAACCGAATGAAGGCCGGGTTAAGCCTGAAGTACTCGGCTCTCGGATGTTCTCTCGCTGTCCGCTTTACGATCATGAATTCCTTCTTGAAGAAGCCTGAGGACTGTAAGGGGGCACTATACCCACCCCGCCGCAGCCTTGGTTCGGCAACGAGGAAGTCAACGTCGATCCGGTCAATGACTGTTTCGATCTCGTCTGCAGCCTGTTCCGGCGGGATTGGGATAATTACTGCCGAAAGAGACAGAATCGCAAGGCTTGCGATAATATAATCGATGCTGTCTTCGCAGAGCAGTCCCACACGGTGAAGCCGGCTCACTCCCTGTTTTCTCAGGGCCTCGGCGACTGTCTCAGCCGAGGAGAGTAATCGACCGTAGGTAATCCACTCATTACCTTCAATCACGGCAATCTTATCGCCGATCCGCTCAGTTTCTCTCTTTATAATTTTAAAAATGTTCATTTGTTATTGAAGATAAAATTCTTGCAAGAAGTCATTTATTTTCCCCAACTCTCCTTGTCCCTCATGTCTTGAATGCTTTTCCCGATGCGCCGTTCGACGAATAGTCTTTATGAATGTTCCTCATCGTAAAAATATACCGGGTCCCTAGATAAATAATCTTCACCATCTCCCAGAATGGCACCTTCACCTTGTTCACCCTGAGCGGGTTCGCCTGCAGAGCGACACGGGACAGCCTCGCGAAATGTGCATAGAACAAGTTCAGGTTGAGCTTCGTCGGCAGAATCGTATGCATGCAATCGTAATACAGGTAGGGATCAACGATATAATCGTCCTTATGCTGATTCCAGAGATCCGTTCCCGGCGACGGTGAAAAGACCGTAAACGTAACTTCCGCGGGACAGACTTTCATGATCTCCACTTCCAGATCGCGGAAATCCTGGACCGAGAAGTCCGGATCTACCATGAAGCTCGCATGAAGCGTGATGCCTATTTCCTTGAGAAGCGCAATGGCTTTCCGATTCGTGTCGACATTCGTGCGTTTTTTATATTTATCCAGCCTCGACCCTACCATGGCTTCAAGTCCGACGTAGACGACGCTCAAGCCGACCTGTTTCCAGAGTCTGAAGAGGTCGGGATACTTGACAATGGTGTCTGCTCGGGCCCAGCTGATATACTTCTTCTTAATCCCTTTCTCAATAAGCAGGTTCGCAATCTTCGTCAATCTGTCCTTGTTCAAAAACGTCTCGTCATCGACGAAATAGATATGATCCTCAGCGATCTTCGAGATTTCGTCAACCACGTCTTCGGGCTGACGCTGGAGGTATTTTCCGCGCATCATATGGTGCACCACGCAAAAAGAGCAGGAATAAGCACATCCCGTCGACGTGCGCATGCTTGCCGTGCGTGGGAATATCGTGTCAAGCTTCTTCTCCGTGCTCGAGGTCCAGACGCAGAAGTATCGAGAACGGTCCACCAGTTCCCGCCGGGCACGCGGAATTTGGTCCACCGGTGGGAACTCGGGCGGTGGACCGACCGCCTTTTCCGCGAAATCCGAAGCCCGGGGGGACAGGACGTTGTCGCCGAAAGCGAGCGCTGCGTTATTTTTGTATCGTTTGACTATTTCAGCGAAGGCCGTGCCTCCCTCGCCCCGCACGATTATATCGATGCCCTCTCCATTTATGGCATAGTCCGCCGGTATGATTGTTGCGTGCGTGCCTCCTACGACTGTGACGATCTTCGGGTTGAACTTCTTCGTGAGCGCCGCGAGGCTCTTGATCAGTCCGGCCTGGGAGCTGTAGCCGGTAAATCCGACAATCTGCGGATCAAAGTGGCGGACTTTGTTCTCAAAGCACAGGACCGGGTTTTTCTCGAAGCTCAGGTCTTGAATAATGACCTCATCTTCTGCCGGCACCCCGCCCGCGACCATTTCAAGCTCCAATGGTTCAAGATGCAGAAAACCTTCCTGAAGCCTTTTGGCCACGAGGAGCTGAGGATTCGGTTTAACGAGAAGAATACGCACACGCAACTCCTTTCTCTTTTATCTATTTCCAGAAAACGATTTTATGTCGGTGGGATAGGCCCCGTTCATTGCCCTGTAAGCGGCAGCTCGCCCGGCTTGTCCACCCAATGCCATACAGGTCCCCATGACGCGTGTTGAGCCGAGCGCTTCATTCGTGACTGAAATACATCGGCCTGCTGTCAGAAGGTTCGATATCCCCTTGACCTTCAGGCATCTGAAGGGGATCTCATAGTAATTGCCTGCGGGAACGTATTCGTATAACGTCCCTTTCTCCTTGTTCCAGAATTCGATGGGCCAGGCGTTTTTCACCACACTGTCTGCGAATTTTCTAGCCTGCAGTATATCTTCCCGTGTTAGAATATAATCGCCCTTTATCCTTCTCCCTTCACGGTCAACTACGTTCAGAGAGCTATCGGCAATCCATGATTTGTTAAATGCAGGCAGTGCTTCGGCAAGCATGGCATGGATGGCTAAGGCGTCTTTTTTTGCGCGGGTTTCACGCTCCAGGCTTTTCTCTCCCTCAACACTCATTTTGCAATAACCTTCCCTGGGATTATCACCCAGAGAAAACGTCGTAAATTTCGCGGGAAAAGGCAACTTACCTTCGTTCACCGCCCGGGCTAAACAATAGGGTACTTTGATTGAAAGTGTTTCATCGGCATCATGCAATCCTTTTACCTGTATCACATACCCGGCAAGCTGACGTTCATGTTCAATCGCAAGATCGGACTCCGCACCGGCCAAAATTGCCACCTCACCGTCTCCCGAACAGTCGATAACCACCGCCGGTTCGAGAACTGTGCGAATCCCTGAGGACACTGTTACAACATTCCTAATGTCCGAACCTTGTCTCTCTACCGATGTTGCTGCGTTTTCTCGCATCACCGTTAGCCGGTTTTCATTTCTGCAGAGTGATTCTAGAACTGTCCGGAGCCCCTTGCGTTCATAAGGAAGCACATAAACTTTTCCGATTTTTTGTATTACCGTTTTCGGAGAGCACTTCAGTAACAGAACAGCGACTTCACGCACGAGCCCTTCGTTCAGCGTATCAGCAGGAACCGCGTCCCCATTCAGATAAAGTCCGCAAATATGCTGAAGCAATCCTGCATAACCCGTGCCGCCAAGATATGATTCCCGTTCAGCAAGCACAGTGCGCGCGCCGCCGCGGGCCGCCGCAACAGCAGCTAGCGTTCCGGCAACTCCTCCTCCGACTACGAGGACGTCACAGTCGATCCGCTTCACGTTTTCGGGACCCCGCATCGTGATCTGATCCCAGCCTCCAGCATCTGCACTTCTTCATCCTTCAATAAACCGTCGAGATGGGACAGCACTATATTTAATCTGCCGTTGAAATTATTCGTGAAGAACCCCAGCCCCGGCGGCACCGGTACGCGCGGCATATGGAACAGGTTTTCGATTTTCGCTCCCATGAAAACTCCATGCTGGTACGCGCTTTTACCGAGATGGGAGAAGGCAAACGTCGCCATTTTCCCTTCCAGAGGCAAATGGAGAAGCTTGCCAAGGATTGACGGTGGTGCAATGCGCGTCAGTTGGCTGGCTTCTGCCAGGTCTTTCGGAAAACCAGCCTTTATCTGATCATACATCTGCTGCTTGAGTAATGCGATGATCTTTGGCCGGTTGCCTGCCTCCTGCACCGGTATCTGATAAAATAGATAGGATACATAGTTGAAAAATATCTCCTGCAATGCATCCTCATTCGGTCTAAGATCTACAGTGACCGGGATCAGATAGCTCGACTGGGTACGATACCGTCGAATAAACAGATCATTCATGGTCTGAATAATCACGGCGAGGAGGAAGGGAGATTCCATGAGGTAACCTGCTTCATGGTAAGCGCGTTTGTAGACATCTTCAGTCTCCCCGGGGGTGAACGAAATTAACCGGTACCGGTAGACGCCGCAGCCTTCACGAGGAAGGGGCAGCTGCTCGGGTGTTGATTTTGACAACGCGATGATCCTGCGGTTCACTTTCTGGCCTGCACGAAATTTCCTCGACCACTTCGTCAGGGCCGCCGAAGATGTGAAAGCGATGTCGCCATCTACGCTGCCGTCCATTACGTCCTGTTGAAAGAGGTTCAAAAACGATTCCGCGCCCTTGGCATCAAAAAGACGATGGTCGAAGGTCATTGATAAAACGTTTTGGCCTCCGTCCGGAAAAAACTGAAAGGACAGGTAGTCTCTCTTGTTGCGGAATGGAGCGTTCGCGCTCTTTTCAAGGGAAGAAAAAATATCACCCGGTGACGCGTTGTTATCCCGGGCAACCGCATGAAAAGCTATTTCGCCATCGTTTTTCCGCGGAATTTTCCAGTACGGCGCCAGCCTGATATCGCGTGCTCCGCTTCCGCTGATTACGGGGAATTTTTTTACAAAACGGTTCAAAGCATTACGGACATCATTCTGCTGAACGGTTGAATCGAGCTGCATCACGATCTGGGATATGTTGCCGACGCAGGTGGCGGACTTCATCATCCGGTCCAGCGTATTGATAACCCAGTCTGATCCGGACAGGTAGCGTTTGCGTTTCGATACCAGCATAATGACCTGAATTCCTATAATTTCCTGTTGATATGTGCTGCCAGTGAACGGATGCTCTCGAAATCCTTCTTGGCCAGGTCTGACGCGATCAGCTGGATCTTAAACGTCTTTTCGATATACACGAGAATTTCAACGAATCCCAACGAGTCGATTCCGAGATCATGAAAGGCCTTGTCCACCGTGATTAGCGATGCCTTCTTATTCGTGATCGCAGAAATACCTTCGATCAATTTTTTTTCTATTTCTTCTACCGTCATGGTAATTCCTCACGATGATTGATTCAATTAACATTTTATATGCGGATCATACAGCGATCAAACGAACAGCTGCTCTTTTAGACTGACAGTCGTATCCGATACATTCAATTGATGCTATGTGCGCCGGACCGCTATTAATCAGTATTCGCAGACCCTGAGGATTATCATGCACCGGGTTCGGGTAATAGCGTTGTTTGCTCAGCATCAATGCGCCGGCGGCCACATTAAAGGCGCTGCCGGTCATCGTCGTTCCGAAGAGCGGAGAATATGCCGCGAGCAACGCCCCTGAATCAGCACAGGCAAGATAAGCCGACTCGTCGGGAAGCATGCCATCGGCATCGATAATAGTGATATCCGTACCCGCGCCCTGCGAAGTGTTGTCATTGATCATGACTGATTGAACAGTGCAATAGGTCTTCTCCGTCTTCTCACGCCCCAGAATATAAAAAATTGCGCCTTCACCCGGCACCTGGTAGGTCGGTTTGAAGACAAATGGCCTAATCCTGCCATCCTTGGCTGTGGTGAGTTTCCGGTTGGCAACATAACACAGTACATCGCCGATCTGATCCACAGCGCCGGCCAGAACATAGTCGCAGCGCTTTTGCTGAAGCCAGACAAGTGCAAGCTGCAGCGCTGACTGGAACGAAAAGCGGAACTGCGTTATGGTGAGCGTCGGTCCTTTTATTTCAAGCGATGACGAAACATAGGAAGCCGCGGCATTATGTACTGAGTTTGAAAATATCGTGGGAGAAACGGCAGTTTCGCCGAAATCGATGATATTGTCGAGAAAACCGAAGGTCGTCACGTGCGCGCCAAAGGCGGTTGCCACGATTACGCCCACGTTCGTCGCATTTATATTCCCGATCCCGCAGTCCTTGATCGCGTCCGCTGCGCCGAGCACCGCCATCTTGCTCAACCGATCCGCGCGCCTGATTTTTTTAAGTATCGTCTTATACGGGACGTCGTCTAAATTTGCCTGATATACCGGGTATTTTCCACCCGCTGCCCATTTGGCCTCCACATCAACCGGTTTTTGCCAGCCTTCGACCAGGGCCTCTTCAAAGCTTTTGATGCCGACGCCTCCAGCGAACACGGCTCCGATCCCGAGAACATTCATTCCCTTACTCCTCGCCCGATCACAAGCGCCGCATTATTACCCCCGAAAGCCAGCGATGTTGAGATTGCATAGTAACCTCCTACCTTCGTCTTTTCTCGCACCGGGGCGAGAGCGATTGCAGCGTCCTGGTTTGAAAAGCCCGCGCTTGCCGGTATCCATCCTTCCCGGAGACCGAGCGCCGTGAACACTGCCTCAAGTCCCCCTGCCGCTCCGAGCGTATGGCCGGTGTACCCCTTGGTGGAAAGCATCTTCAGGTCTTTTCCGAACATTCCGGCCAGTGTATTCCCCTCCACGAGATCATTGTCATTCGTGCCGGTGCCATGGGCGTTTACGAAGCCCACCTCTTCCGGTTTAATACCAGCCTCATCAAGCGCAGTTCTGAGCGATGCTTTAAGTCCAACGCCATCAGGGCTCGGGGCGGTAAGGTGATATGCATCGCTTGATGAGCCGTACCCGAGAAGAACAAGCTTCGACGATCGTCCCCGCTTCCGCGCAGAGGTCATCTTCTCGAGGACCACGACACCTGCGCCTTCACCAAGGTTCAGTCCTTTCCGGTCCCTGTCAAAGGGGGCGCACAATCCGGGGTTCACGATGCCGAGCGAGCCAAACCCGCAGTAAGGAACGTGGTTCAGTTCATCAGCGCCACCTGCAAGAGCGATGTCGCAAAGACCGCTTTTGAGCCACGAAAGCGCAACGCCGATGGCATCGGTCCCCGAAGAACAGGCGTTCACCACAGTGAGCGCTGGTCCGCGCACCTTGAGCTTGCGGCTGATGACCTCAGCCAGGTTCCCTTTCAGAAACCGGTCAACAGCAATCATCGGTGCTTCTTTGCACTCGCGGTAGGAGGTATAAAACTGCAGATCGTTCAACTGGCTGGCCACAGTCGTACCCATGCATACGCCGATGCGAAGTCCTGATACATCACCGAGACCTGCTTCAGCAAGGGCCTGGTCAACGGCAATGAGAGCGAGGCTCAAGGTTCGTTGACCTTCGAGATAATACCGCGACGGCAGGTTCTTGACCTCGAAAACAGGATAGTTCAGTTTAGTGGGAAAACGCGTAACCGGTCCGGCATTCCTCTGTTCGCGCTCGAATGTTGCAAGCGTTTCAGGAATCGTGTTTCCTGCCGCGGATATTGCTCCCATGCCGGTTATGCGAACAGAGGTTTCGACCATTGGAATGTGTTTTTACCTAAACCTGTTTATCCCCGTGTTCTGCAACGCTGAGCCGATGGTCCCAAGCTTGCCTGCATTTGAGGTTCCGATGTATTTCGCCATCCCCAGCAAATCCAGCCCTTGGTCTACGGTCACGATACGCATGTCTGGATACTTCGTATGGACATACCGTATCATATCGCTGATGGCCGCGCGATCGTCGTATATGACATGATTGAACTTCGCCGAGGCATTGCTTGACTTTCCCAATATCCTGTCCCCGGGCTGTGGTGTTCCAGCCAGCGGAACGAAATAGAGCGATCCAAAATACTGGAACCACACAGGCGCTTCATACCTGCCTGCTGCGCCCGATGGGCTAAAGGTCAAGTGCTCTCCGGGGACAAAAGTTCCCCTCCTGTCCTTGATATCGATCTTGATATCTACCTCATGCTGGTACACTATGAGCCAGGCCCGATCGGCATACGCATGATCGATAGTCTGTTTCATCCCGGTGAGATCATGTTTATAAGGAAACGATTTTAAAAAATAAGGATCCGTGTCCGCATAATTCACAGCATACGTCCCGCCTCTCCCAGACCGGTAGTATTTTGCCGCAATCTTTCTGACCAACTCGCTGCTCTGGTTGTAGGGATAGACGATATTCCGCACCGTCACACCCAAACTCCCGAGCGTAGCTATCGACCGTGAAAACTCATCCTCGATCTGCGCGGCATTGAGTGACGTGAGATGGCGATGGGATGCCGTGTGGCTCATGATTTCCCAGCCCGCGTCGCGGAGCGCCCTGATCTGATCAGCGGTCAGATGGTTGTTCTTGCCGATCCAGTCCGTCGTGACCGCAGAGCAGGCAACAGCGCCCTGCTGTGTGAAAATCTCCTTTGCCACCAAGTAATCCGTATCATTGCCGTCGTCCAGGATATAAGTGAACAAAGGGACCGACACAGTGCGGGGCGAATCGTATTGTTGATGCGCACCGTTGCAGGACAGGAGGAAAGACAATGCTATTGTGAATATGATTAGACGATTCATAAAACACCACACGATAGAATGGTTCGTGACAATGCCGGACAAGTGCGTTTCTTCAGTCAATGAAGCCTCGTAGAGGTGCGCCCATCTGAATGGGGAGTTCGTGCCAGGCTATCCGATTCCTCTTTTAATACTGTATCGATAATGTAGTCGCAAATGTCCTCTACGAAATAAGCGCCGTATTTCGACAACTGAATAGCCGCGGTTTCATGGTTGAGGCACCCATATTCGCGGAGCTTTGCAACAAGCGGGGAAAAGACATCCATCGGGTCCGCGGCAAATCGAGCGCGAAACTGTTTGCTGTCAAGCCCCTCTTCTATCTGCAGGTTCAGCAACAGCGATCGGAACATCTGTTCTCGTTCCGTACGCTCGATGTACCTGGTGATAGGCAGGCCGCCCTTCCTGAGTATACGCGAATAGACGGAAAGTTCTTCATACTTGTCAAAGTATATCGTCTTGGTGTACGACCGCGTCCGCGAACCGAACGCGATGATTGGCATTTCTTTCAACCAATGATACCGGTATGCCCATTGTTTATCATTGGTGAACCTGCCGTTTTGCTCGTATCCGTTTGCGTTCATCCATTCTTGCGTTGTATAGACCATCTCGAAAAGGGTGTCATGGCTGACAACCAGATTCGGCTGATCCTTGTAAAGTTTGACGACAAGTGGGTTCACTATTTCATGCCTGATATACTCGACCGAATCAGGACGTATGCTGGCAAGTATTTCGAGATCGCTTTTCACGTGGCCCATGGTCTGTCCAGGAAGCCCGGTCATCATGTCGATATTGATCGCTATGCCGGCGTCCTGCGCATCCCTGACTATCCCTGCAACCTGTTCCTTCGTGTTATTTCTATTGCACAGGAGAAGCGTTCCCCGGTCGAATGTCTGGCAACCGATGCTGATTCTGTTGATGCCTATGGCTTTTAATTCCTTGATTCTCCTTGTATGGGCGAGCGTGTGAGGATGCGCTTCCGAAGTGATGCTACAGGCATCGGATAAATCTATGTTTGATGATATTACATCTAAAATACGCTCAAGATCGTAATTGGAGTATGATGTGGGAGTGCCGCCGCCGAGGGAAATGCACTTCGCTTTCTTGCCCTTGAATACCCCATGGCCCGCCACCAGCTCAATCTCCTTCAACAGATTATCGAGGTACTCAGTCTGGACTTCCTTGTTCACTTTATGAGGGAAGGAGTTGCA
>Ga0335081_10011121_pt1 | contig 14555 bp, 13 predicted proteins | sample Lox_Sample_35_FD_206713 | JGI IMG/M metagenome (GOLD analysis project Ga0335081, IMG submission 206713) | Soil microbial communities from Loxahatchee National Wildlife Refuge, Florida, United States - Lox_Sample_3.5 | ecosystem: Environmental > Terrestrial > Soil > Wetlands | place: USA... | reverse complement strand
TGAACGGCCGGCTGACGCTGGGTGAGAACACCGCGGACAACGGCGGTGTGCGCGTGGCGTACATGGCGCTCGAGGACGCGATGAAGGAGAAGAAGCTGCCGGCGCTCGACGGCTTCACCCCGGAGCAGCGGTTGTTCCTCGGTTTCGCGCAGGTATGGTGCGAAAGCATGTCCCCGCAAGAGCTACGCCAGCGCGCGATGACCGATCCGCACTCTCCGGGGCGGTTCCGCGTCAACGGTACCCTGCAGAACATGCCCGAGTTCCAGAAAGCGTTTTCCTGCAAGCCCGGCCAGCCAATGGTCAGCCCGAACGCCTGCCGCGTCTGGTAGCATCGTGGCGCACGCACTCATGCGTGCCGTGTCGGCACTCATGCCGACACGCTCGTTATGGCAGCCACGCAGAATTGAGCGTGCGACCGCGATGGAGGGGTTCCCCCACAGCCCTTACCGCTTGTGATGAGCCCGCTTCTTCGCAGCCCTTGCGGCAGTGTGCACCGGCGGTGCCGCTGCAGGTGTCGTCCCCGGCTCCCCTCCCAGCTTGCTCAGGATGCGGTCCTTGATCCAGTGTTCATCCCACCACTCGCGCGGGTTCACCTGCACGCCGTCCAACTGCATGCTGAAGTGAACATGCACACCGCCCGCCAGCCCGGTCTCGCCCGCAATCCCCATCTTCTGGCCTTTCTTGACCAGGTCCCCCACCTTGACGTCGATTTCGCGCATGTGGCCGTAAATGGATTGCAGCGCGTAGCCGTGATCCAGCACCACACAGTTCCCGTAGATCCCCAGGTCGGAAGCAAACACGACACGGCCGTCATTGGCGGCGTTCACGGGGGCTGTCTGCGTGTCCGAAAGATCGAAGCCCAAATGCACCTGCTGGTCGACTTTGTTGCCGTGATAGACGTAGTTGCGCACGTCGGCGAAATCCGCCTCCTCCTTGCCGTAGTGAATGAATGGTCCGTTCCACAGGATCTTCTCTTCGGTCTTCATGCGCAGGTCCGCCATTTCCTGGTTGTTCTTGCGGCGCAGTTCGCCATTGATCTTGAGGAAACGCGAGAGCAGGTCCGGACCCGGGGCGATAGTGCCGTTGGGATCGACGGAGTTCACCAGCTTCTGCATCAGCGCGTCCTCCACCGGGAAATCTCGCACGCGGAACTTCTTGGGAAACAGCTTGAACCAGAACTTGCCGGTCGCTTCCGTGCCGGCTTGGTTGCGCACAAATACCACCGGAGTGACGTCGGGCGGCAAGTCCCACGGGTAGACGAACATGGCGAACCGCTGGTCGGGTTGTCCGGGCAGCGGAAAGCTGCGGAAGGTGTATCTCCCCACTCTGACGCCGGCTTCGGTCCACGATCCGCCCGGGATGAACGTCACCAGTTCCATGCCGCCCTGGTTGATGTAGTGCTGGGCGGCGTCGACGGCCACCCGCGGCGCGGTCAGCACCACGTTGACCTCCGTCGAGACGGAATCGGTGGAGGCGCGCAGGTCGTTGGAGACCGCCTCCACCACCAGCCGTGCTTTGCCTTCCTTCAGGTCGGGCGCCTTGTTCTTGCCGGCTTCGAACGCCACGCTGCGAGCCAGTTCGTGGCGCTTCCAGAACAGGCGGCGCGCCGGGGCAGTCTCCTCGAACAACGGATATTGCTTGCCGTCCTGTTCGAGGTAGGCGGTCACACGGCGCTCGCCGTGCGAATTGGTGAATTGCGCCGTGACCGGCGTGCCGAGCCCGATGCTCTTCACCGGCGCCACGCTAATCACCGTATGGGAAGACGTCAGAAGAAGGGCGGCAATTGCCACCACTACTACCAAAACAGCCAGGCCGGAAATTGTTTTCACTTCTTTACCCAGGAGTCGAGCCAGTCGATAACCGTTTTGTACCACAGCAGGCTGTTTTGCGGCTTCAGCACCCAGTGGCCTTCATCGGGGAACAGCAGGAGCTTGGAGGGCACCTTCTGCAACTGCAGCGCCGTGAAGAGCTGTAGACCCTGTGTATAAGGCACGCGGAAATCCTGCTCGCCATGAATCACCAGCGTGGGCGTATGGAATTCGCTCACGTAATGACTGGGCGAGTACTTGGTGTAGTCGTCCGGCTTGTCCCAAGGCGCGCCGCCGCATTCCCAGAGCGGGAACCACAGCTCTTCCGTGGCGCCGAATTCGCTCGCCAGGTCGTACACGCCGTCGTGCGTCACCAGCGCTTTGAAACGCTGGGTGTGGCCGAGAATCCAATCGATCATGTAGCCGCCGTAGGAAGCGCCGGCAGCGACCATGAGGCTCGCGTCAGCAAAGGGGATCTCTGCCGCGACATGGTCCGTCGCCGCCATGATGTCGTCGAACGGTTTGCCTCCCCAGTCGGCGTTGATCTCATCGATGAACTTCTGGCCATAGCCCGTGGAACCCCGCGGATTGGGCATGACCACCAGGTAGCCCGCCGCGGCGAAAACCTGCGCGTTCCACCGGTAGCTCCAGGAGTGGCCCCAGAATCCCTGCGGGCCGCCATGGATGAGCATTAACACCGGGTACTTGCGGCCTTCCTGGAAGCCGTAGGGTTTAATCATGAAGCTCTGCACGCGGGATCCATCCGGCGCATTGACCCAGAATTCCTCGAGCGCCGTGAGTTGATGCGTGCTCAGGACCTGGTCGTTGAGATGCGTCATGGCAACCGGAGTGCCGCCGGCTGAGGAGACGCGGAAGATCTCGGTGGGTGAGACCCCGGTCTGCTCGGTGTACACCATGGTCTTACCGTCGCGACTCAACTGCATATCGTCGAGTTCGCTGTCGCCGCTCACCGGCTGTCGGGTAGACCCGCCGGTTACGGAGATCAACTGGATGGCCTGGCGGCCGCGATCGTTCGTGGTGAAGAACAGGCGGGCCGAATCCGGCGCCCAGGCGAAGCTGTTCACCCAGCGGTCCAGGTTTTCGGTGAGGTTCGTGACTTTGCCGTTCGATCGCTCCAGGACCATCAGGCGCCAGCGGTCGCTCTCGTATCCGGCTCGGAATTGGGCACGCCAGGCGATGTATTTGCCGTCCGGAGAATAGCGCGGGCTGGAATCGGCCCCCGGCGTCAAAGTGATTTTGACCGGACTTCCGCCTTTGATCGACACCACGTAAAGGTCGGCATTGGTGCTGGTTGCCGGAACGGGGTCGGCGTTCATGGAGTAGCAGACCTCCTGGCCGTCGGGCGCGACGTCGTAGTCGTCCGGGCCGCCGAGAGAAAATGGTGGAACATCGTTCGTGCCGGGCGTCAGGTCTCGCGCGGCGCCGCCGCCCACTGGAACCACCAGCAGGTGGCTGCGCCGTTTGCCCTGCCATGTTGTCCAGTGCCGGTACAGCAGTTCGGTGTAGATGTGCGCGCGTGTCTTGCTGGCCTTTTCAGCATCCAGGTTCCTCTTGTTGCAGGCATCGTCGGCGCCGCACTCGGGATAAACCTGGCTGGTGAACACCAGGTTCTTGCCATCGCCCGCGAACGTCACGCCGTCGGCCTCGGTGGAAAGGTTGGTCACCTGCTTCTGGTTGCTGCCGTCAGGATCCATCAGCCAGATCTGCGAGGCACCGCCACGGTCGGAGATATAGGCGATCCGCCTGGAATCCGGCGACCAGCGGGCGCGCTGGTTGGCTTCGCCGTCGTGCGTGATCTGGCGGGGAGCCCCGCCCGAGGCATCCGGACCGGGCATGATCCAGATCTGCTGCGGCTTCCGGTTCGCCGCCAGGTCGACGGTTTGCACCGTAAAGGCGACCCATCGTCCATCTGGCGAGATCTGCGGATCGGCGATCCGCTTCAATTCCACCATGGCGTTCACATCGAACGGCCGCTTCTGCGCGAAGGCCAGCGCGGCGATAGCGAGGAGGAGCACGAGACGGCGCGACATACATGACGATTGTAGCGCCGGAACGCCGCGCAGACCTGAACACACAAGTGGACCAATTGGCTGGCGCGCAGGCGCTCTGGCCGCCGCTCGTGGATCTCGGCGACGTGCAGCAGGCGGGCGATGGAGGGTTGATACCAAGTCGTGCCTGCATTCTATGCTATCATGTAGGCATGAAGAAGCAGGCGCTCCAATATACTATCCGTGGCGTGCCGCGCGAAGTCGACCGGAGCCTGCGCCGGAAAGCCGCGCAACGCAAGCAGAGTCTGAACCAGGTAGTCCTGGATGAGCTCACCATGGCTACCGTGGGGTCGCTACGCCACGAGGATTTCTCCGATCTGGTGGGCAAGTGGGCACACGACGCCGCATTTGATCGAATCCTGGCTGCGCAACGACAGATCGATTGGGATCAGTGGAAGTGAGAGTCGCGCTCGACACCAACCGGCTGACCGATCTTTTTCGAGGCGATACCGAACTGGCCGATTTGCTTGGGATGTGCGACGAAGTTCGGATCCCGTTGTTCGTATTGGCGGAGCTCAAGGCAGGGTTCTATGGAGGCCGCCAGCAGCACCGCAACGAGGTCCTGTTGCAGAAGTTTCTGGCGAAGAAAACCGTTGACGTTCTGCTGCCCGGTTATGAGACCGCGGAGCGGTATGCGCGTTTGTTCGTTCAGCTCAAGCGCGCTGGCACACCGGTCCCGGATATCGACCTTTGGATCGCGGCACTTGCCCTGGAACATGACCTGACCCTTATCACGCGTGACCGGCACTTCGAACGGATTCCACAGTTGCTGCGCAGCTAGATTCTTCGCGAAGCCGCGCCGTCGGCATGTTAGCATGGTCTTTCCAACCACCTTGATCAAAGCTGTCAAAGGAACCAGGGATTTACTACCTCCGCACACCGAAGTGTGGAACCGCGTGGAAACCGTTGCGCGCGAAGTCTTTCGGACTTACAACTACCACGAGATCCGCACGCCCATCCTGGAAGAGACGCAACTGTTCGCGCGCGGGGTGGGCGAAGACACCGATATCGTCACCAAGGAGATGTACACCTTCACGGACCGCGACGAGACTTCGCTCACCCTGCGGCCCGAGAACACGGCTTCGGTGATTCGGGCGTATATCGAGCACCGGCTCGACCAGCGCCCAGGGGTGCAGAAACTCTACTACATCGGCCCGATGTTCCGCCGGGAGCGGCCGCAGAAAGGACGGTACCGCCAGTTCTTTCAGATTGGCGCGGAGGCCATCGGGTCGGAGTCGCCGGTGGTGGATGCCGAAGTGATCGAGATGGTGATGGAGGTGCTCGACCGCGCGGGACTGAAGGGTGCGAAGCTGCTGCTCAACTCCGTCGGCGATCCGAACTGCCGCCCGCAATACGTGGAACGGCTCCGCGAGGAGCTGAAGTCGGTCGCGCCGCGGATGTGCGGCGACTGCCAGCGCCGCGCCGACACCAACCCGCTGCGCGTTCTCGACTGCAAGGTGGAAGCCGATCAGCCGATCATCGAGAGGCTGCCCAGCATCATCGACTATCTCTGCGACGCTTGCCGGGCGCACTTTGACGCGGTCAAGCAGTATCTCGAGGACCGCGGCATGGAGTACGAAGTCCGCCCGCGGATGGTGCGCGGCCTGGACTACTACATGCGCACCACGTTCGAAGTCGTGCACGGCGCGCTGGGAGCGCAGAATTCGGTGCTGGGCGGAGGCCGCTACGACGGTCTCGCGGAATCGCTCGGATCCAAGATTCATTCGCCGGGCATCGGCTTCTCGATTGGCGAGGACCGCCTGGTAATGAGCGTGGAAGAGGACTGGAAGCCGATTTCGCTGGACCTGTTCATCGCGGCGATGGGGGAACCGGCGGTGCGCCACGCGGCCGTGCTGGCGGCCGATTTCCGGCGCACGGGCTTATCTGTGGATCTGGCGGAAGGCAAGCTGAAACGGACCATGGAGCTGGCCAACAAGTTGGGAGCGCGGTTCACGTTGATCATTGGCGAGAGCGAGATGGCCGCGGGCCGCTATGCGTTGAAGGACATGTCCACCGGAGACCAGCACAATCTGACGCGCGACGAAATCATGGGCCGGCTGGCCTCCAAGGCCTGAGACGATCGATATGGAGACATCTGTAACGCTGGATTTTCTGGGCGACCTTCGGCGCACTCATTCCTGCGGCGCCCTGCGCGCGGCGGATGAGGGCCAGAAGGTGGTCCTGATGGGCTGGGTCCATAGGCGCCGCGACCACGGCGGCGTCATCTTCGTGGACCTGCGCGACCGCGAAGGCCTGACCCAGGTGGTGTTCCACGAGGACGTAGACCCCGCGGTCCACAGTCGCGCCGAGCTGGTGCGGCCGGAGTACGTGGTGGCGGTGGAAGGCGCGGTCGCGCCGCGCGGCGCGGCGGCGGTCAATTCCAACCTGGCTACCGGCGAAGTCGAAGTAGTGGCATCGCGGATCTGGATTCTCAACGAGGCGCGGACGCCGCCATTTCCCATCGAAGACGAAGTGGGCGTCAGCGAAGACGTGCGTCTGAAGTACCGTTACATGGATCTGCGGCGGCCGCGCATGCAGCGCAACATCATCCTGCGGTCGAAGATCGCGCTCGCCGTGCGCGAATGCCTGTACTCGCAAGGCTTCCTCGAAATTGAAACGCCGTTCATGACGCGTTCGACACCCGAAGGCGCGCGCGACTACCTGGTTCCCAGCCGCGTGCAACCGGGCACATTCTACGCGCTGCCGCAGTCGCCGCAGATCTTCAAGCAGATCCTGATGGTGAGCGGCTTCGAAAAGTACTTCCAGATTGTGCGCTGCTTCCGCGACGAGGATTTCCGAGCGGACCGGCAGGCGGAATTTACGCAGATCGATCTGGAGATGTCGTTTCCGCAACAGGAGCGAGTCTTTGAGACCATCGAGCCGCTGATCCAGCGGGTGTGCGATGTGGCTGGCTTTACCGTGCCGGCGCCGTTCCCCAGGCTGACGTATGCCCAGGCCATGCGGAACTATGGCATCGACAAGCCCGACACCCGCGTTCCGCCCATGCATCCGGTGAATGACCTGGCGCCGGAGCTGGCCAACAACAGTCTGCCGCTGGTGGCCATCCACATCCCTTCAACCGGCGCGCCCAGCCGCAAGGAGCGGGATGAGCTGAAGGCGTTCGGCCAGGAACGCGGCCTGCGGGTTTACGACGACATCAAGCGATTGGACCGCGACTATCCCGCAGCCATGGCCAAGGTGCGCGAGCGGTCTGGCGCCGCGGAAAACGACCTTCTGGTGCTGGCCACCTGGGCCGGCGAACCGAAGGGCCATCGCCCCGAGGAGACGGTGTACCAGGCTTGCGGACAGTTGCGCCTGTATTGCGCGCAGCGCTTCAACGATCGCCACAAGCTGCTCGACCCCAAGAACCTGCAGTTCTTGTGGGTGGTGGACTTCCCGATGTTCGAATGGGATGAAGAGGAGAACCGCTGGATGGCCGCCCATCATCCGTTCACGTCGGTGCACGATGAGGATCTGGACAAGCTGACCGCCGACCCGGCTCGCTGCCGCGCCAAGTCCTACGACCTGGTGCTGAACGGCGTCGAGATGGGATCGGGATCCATTCGTATTCACCGCCGCGACGTGCAGTCGCAGGTCTTCGGCGCACTCGGCTTCTCGGAAGAAGAGGCAAGAAGACGGTTCGGTTACCTGCTGGAGGCGCTGGAGTTCGGCGCTCCCCCGCACGGTGGAATCGCGTTGGGCCTGGACCGCCTGGTGATGATCCTGGCGGGTGAGACGTCGATCCGCGACGTCATCCCGTTTCCCAAGACCGCGCGCGGCACAGACCTGATGTGCGACGCGCCCTCGGAGGTGCCGGAGCGGCAGTTGCGGGAACTCGGAATCTCGATCCGGCGCCACTAGCGCCGGCGCCGGTTAATGAGCGACCATGGTCTCCGGCGTGGCCCGGCGGACGCACCGCTCGAAGCCCCGTACCAGATTGATGGTGAGCTGGTCGAAGAAGCGCCCCAAACGGCGCTCCAGTTCCTCCTCGGCGTACAGTTCGATGCTGGCGTTGGAAACCATGTGCTCCTGCGCGAAATCCAGCATCTTCTCGCGGAGCAGGCACAGCCCTCGCGCGGCTTCGTGCAGAGGGATTTCGTGTTCGAAGCAGAACTTGCCGAGGCGCTGGTAGCGGAGCGCCAAGTCCTGCTCGTTGCCGGCCGACAGCCAGTGGCCCAGGTGTTGGAGCAGATCCAGCCCCCAGTCGCGCAGTTCGCGGTCGAGCAGGGAGCGGGTGTGCGGCATCTCGGGTTGGTGGCGGATCTGCGCCACCAAGCGGTCGACGATCTGTTCCCCATTGCCTTCGATCAGGTGAACGAGCCTCGCGGAAATCATATAGTCCACCCCTGGCCGTATGGTAGCCCAAAACAAGCCGGGGGTGAAGCGGGGCGAGGATAGTCGAGCGCCGCGGGCCACTTTTCCCTTGACCTGTCTAACACTATAGGGTTGAGACTGGAATCAGGACGATGCCGCTGACTGTCACCAACCTGGCGCGGACGTGCAAGCTGTCACGCAGCACGCTGCTCTATTACGAATCCATCGGCTTGCTGGCGCGCCCGCGCCGCACTTCGGGGAACTATCGCGCCTACACGGAGAAGGACGCTGAACGGCTGCGCCAGATCTGCGTGTACCGCGACGCCGGCGTGCCGCTGGCGGGCATCCGTTCAATTCTGGACGCCCCGCGAGACGACGCCGCCGCGGTTCTGCGGCGGCGCGTGGTCGAGCTGGGAGCGGCAATCGAACGGTTGCGCGAGCAACAGCGCAACATCGCCCGGTTACTAAAGAGCGCAAACCAATTGAGGAACCTCCCTATGGTCACAAAAGAGAAGTGGGTCAAAGTTATGAAAGCCGCCGGCTTCACCGAGGACGATATGCACCGGTGGCACGCGGAGTTCGAGAAGTCGGCGCCAGACGAGCACCAGGAGTTCCTAGAGTTCCTGCATATTCCTGAAGAGGAGTTGAAGCAGATCCGGGAGTGGAGCCGCAAGAGGGCCGGCGGATAAGGGCGGCTACGGGTACTGCCCCCGGGTTCCCGCCGCCCAAAAACCAGCGCGAAACCCGATAACTACGATCGCTGCCGCAGAGATGTTCGACCGCGTGCGGTGGAGGTACTTAGCTCACCCAACCGTAACCGGCGAAATACTGCTGGAAGGTGTCGGCGCGGAGCGCGAAGACGCCGGCCGCGGGAAGCTTGATTGTGCGAACAAATCCAGATGCGATCTGTTCGAATGCGGTCCATGGGCCATTGTCGACGTTCAGTGTTCCCGGAGAGTTCCCCCACGGATTTCTGAGCACAATGTATTCCTGATTCTGACTGTAAATCCATCCCAGAATGGAATAAACATGCCAGGCGACGAGTCCGGCTGTGGCGTAGTTGATCGGCGTAGGGGCATCGGCCGCGCTGGCATAGGTCCAGGCGGCCATGGGATTGAACGTCCACGACCCGCGGGAGTTGGAGCGGACGTCCTGCCAGATGGCGTTGCTGGTGACGCCCTGAGTCGATTTGTATGTGGCGGCTAGTCCCGTCAGGTTCACCAGATCGGCGATTGGATCTCCGCCCGTGACCTTCGTGTAATCGGGCTGGTCTCCGGGGTCCTTGGTGAACCACTTGACCCACGCTTTCTCGTACACTGCCGGCCACGTTTCCTTGGGATCGGCGGCCCGCGCGTACTGATAGATGTCGCCCGGTTCGATCAACGGAAGCAGTTCGGTAACCTCGATATTCGTTGGCGCGGCCCCGGTCCCGTTGAACAACTGAATCATGTCCACGGCATCCCCTTGGGTGAAGGTGTCAGGGTCTTTGATCGGCCGGGTCCGCTGGGCGATCGCATAAGGATTCGCCCACGCGAGCGATGCCATCGCTGAGATGAAGTGACAGTCCGGCAGAGCCCCCTGCACCGGATCCGTAAAGTCAGCCGGATTCAAGTTGAAGAAATGGCCGGGATCAACCCATTGTTGTCCGGTTCCTCCTGGTGCTCCCGCTGCTATTGCGACTTTATCCAAATCTCTCATTCGCTCCAGAAGAGCAGGCAAATTGGCTATGGACGGGTCGTGCACCAGAGCTTTCTGTTTCGGGTCGTACCGGAGACCCGGGTACAACGGGGACCTGTGCTGCGGGTCGAACAACCTCTCGTACGGAAACTTGAGAATATTCTGAATGAAGGTTCGGTGATCGGCGACGGAGTCCCAGTCCACCTTGCGCTTCATTTGCATCTCGACGAGCGCGAACGGATTGACAACTCCGATGTTCTTTGGTGCGGCAGGCAGATCAGCCATGATTCCTCCTGTGATAGTGGTGACGCGAGGGCGCTATCCGTTTCAACGCGTCAACGACCAGTCGAGAAAAGGAGTTTCTGCGGGAGTTGGGTCAGGCCGGGCGCAGGTAACCGCCCAAGTCGGGCCAATCCGGAATGGGACCGGATTTGGCGCCCTGAGCGAGCTCACAGCCGCGTTCGCTGCGGATCGGCGGACGATTACCGGCGCTGGAGGGTCTTCGCGTCGTTGGGCGCGGGAGGGGTTGCGGACGCGACAGCGTCCAGCTCGGACTTCTTGTATTTCGGTTCGCTCACATAGCCCTTCACCTGGTTGTTGTCGATCTGGTTTACAACGACTTCGACGGGTTGCGGGCGGTCGTCGAGCGTGAGCATCAACGGCTCGTACAGGTTCACATGCTTCTTTTCCAGCTTGCGGTCGTCTACGATCAGGGCCAAGTCGTAGTAACCCTGCTTGCGGTTGGTCTTGCGTAAGGAAAGACTGAGCGGGCCGACGTTGTGGAACTGCTTGGACTTGTCCAGTTCGAATTCGTGGTAGTTGCGCTCTCCCCGTTTTGCCAATGCCAGCAGCTCATCATGGGTCTTGGCGATGGAGCCGCCGAGGTCGGTGCGGGTCGCGTTCAGGTTGTCTTCCAGATCCTTGCGCACCTGCGTGGTCTCTTCGCGAGGGGAGTCAATCTCTTTCTGCTGGCTATCGAGTCTCTCCTGCTGGCCGGCGAGTTTCGCCTGCATCTGCTGCCAACGCGGATCTTCGGCGGGGCGGGTACCTGCTTTGGGAACGGCGGCAGTGCGCACGGCCGCCCGTGCATGGACTTTGGCCGGAGGCGCTGCTGCGGCGGCAGGCTGCGCGGCGATCGAGTTCAGTCTTTCTGAGACGAATTGCAACTGGCTCTGCACCTGCCGCAAGGATGTGGTCAGAGCCTGGTTTGTGGCGGTCAAAGTCTGGGAGTGCTGCCGCTCGCGAGACAGGCCGGCCAGACTGTACGCGGACGTACCCAAAAGAAGCACGACGAGGACGGCCACACCGAGGTTCGTATACTTGCCGCCCGGGGAAGAATCGAAACCGGACATCTTTTCACACCTCCAGAGAAAGCTGTTGCAAAGCCCGGAGGACGAACCGCAATTCGCTTACCAGTGCGGATCTATTTGGAAATGAGTGCCGCCCACTGATACAGACGGAGAGGGGCGACGGCCGGACGGTAAAATCTTCCCACGGCATGCCCAGCCTCGCCCCCAGCGTCGAGAACGCTGCGGGTCTGGGGGACCCGCACGGACCGCGGGGTCCGCCCCACCCGGCGCTCTTTATTTGGGAGTGGTGATCTTGTGGTTGTCGACCACTTGGTGCAGGAATCGCAGGATCTGGTCGGAGTGGTAGTTGCGAGACGGCTCCAGCTCACCGTTGTTGGTGTTGCCGATCGAGGCGCCATCCCAGGCGAGAAACGCGGCGGCGGGGATGCCCCTGGTTAGGTTCACGTCCAGGCTTTTGGCCACGTCGAGGTTCTTATTGAACTGGCCCACATCCACGCTCACAATCTCGAAATGGCTTTCCACGTAGTCCCGGGTCTCCGGAGCTTCGAGGGTGCGGTGCAGCACGACGCAATCCGCACACCAGTTGGCGCCGAAGATAACCATGACGGATTTGTGGAGCGTGCGGGCACGCGCCTGGGCAGCGGCGATGTCTTTGCGGGCATCGGCGTCCGCATGATACGGTTTGGCGGCATCGGCGCCGGACTTGCCGGTGGCCGCCTGAGGCTGCGCCTGGGCAGACGCGCAGGCAAGCAAGACTCCTGTCAGGAACAGAGCGGCTGGTTTCATAGAAGGCTTGTGGTGAGTGAGCATAAATATCCCCCGAGTGGAACCTTTCCTTAGCCGGACTATTTCATCATAGCGTGGCGCGTGACAGGCAGCGCCGCCTGCGCAAGGGACCAGAACTGAAGCTCGCCAGGTCGAGAAGTCCATAATATCCGTAGGGGAGTTAGACTGACGGAAACCGGCTCGTCAGGATCTATTCCCATTGTCCTCGGACAAGAAGACGACGGTCGCTGGTGAGCCGCCATCGAATCCATCTTGCCGTCAACACCGTCGTCCTGAACATCTGCGCGCTTCGCTTCCTCTACATCAAGGTGCTGAAGCGCCGGGACATGAAGGAGGACCTGCCGTATCCAAAACAGCGTCTGCAGTTGCCGGTGATTCTCAGCCCGGCCGAGGTGGCACAGTTGATTGGCGCGGCCAGCAATCTCTACCACCGCACCATCCTGATGACACTTTATTCAACCGGGTTGCGGCGCTCAGAGTTGTGCCGCCTCAAGGTCAGCGACATCGACAGCAAGCGGATGATGGTTCGCGTCGTTCAGGGCAAGGGCGGCATTGATCGGGAAGTTCCTTTGAGCAGCTGCCCCCGCTCCGCTTTACGTTCTGCGCAACGTGCGGCGTCACATTCAGATTGCGACACTCCCCAACGAAGTCTCGCGTGTCGTACCCCTTATCTCCGCCGACGGTCACGCGCTGGCTGCCCACAAGCTGTTCCAACATCACCAGAGCGGCATCGCGCTCCGCGGTTCCATTGGCTTGGAAGACTTCCGTATTCACAATCAGCCCGTTGCGGTTCTCCGTCAACAGGTTCCCGTTGTAGCTCAGCTTGGCTTCCTTGCCCGTCCCCTTGCGCGCCAACCGCGCGTCCGGATCGGTCGTGGATTCGTGCGTTTCATTGGACCGCTTCTCCCCGTGGAAGTCCACCGTCGGGTTGCCCGGATCGTCCGGCGGGTTCTGTTTCCCGTCCTTCCCTTGAAAGCTTTTCAAGCTGGCCCAAGCTTCGATTAATGTACCGTCGACCGTGAAGTGCTCATCGCTGGTCAGACCCTTTGCCTGCGCCTGTTTGACCACCTCGCTCAGAAACTCTCGCGCCACATCTCCATCCAGAAGCCGGTCCCGATTCTTGGTGAATACCGTGACATCCCACACTGGCTCATCCAGGTTCATTCCCACGAACCACCGGAACAGCACGCTGTAGTCGATCTCTTCCATCAGCAGTCGCTCACTCCGCACCGAGTACAGCATCTGCAGCAACTGGGCCCGCAGCAACTTCTCGGGCGGGACCGACGGCCGGCCAGTCGTGGCATACATCGCATCGAATGGCTTCGACAGATTCCACAGCGCCAGATCGGCCATCGCGCGGATGGCGCGCAACGGATGATCCGGCCGCACCCACTGTTCCGGCGAAAGGTAGCTGAACATGTCCGACTGTTGATGGTCTTGACCGCGCATGTCTATTAGACGATCAAGACATTTTGTCGGTAACGTGTTTCAGCAGATTTTATCGGGCTTGCCGGGTCGCGAGGCGCTCCGCCCAAGGTGGTGCACCTCGAAAAACTGTGAACCGGACGTCACAGGTTGGGCGCCTTTTGCGACAGCACGCTGTTCGGATTGCGGAACTGGAGCGGTCCGCGCGGGTCGCGACTACGATTCGTAGGGTTTGAGTCTCGCGCCGCTTAGTTGGCCGAAGGCTTCTCGATGCTGTCGATCACAAGCACCGGAATCTGCGCTTTGGCCGGCACGAGCTTCAAGCCGAGCTGTTCGTTGAGCGCGGTGGTAAGGGTCGGGCGGCCGGCAAACTCCGGCGGCGTGGGCTTTCCCTGGACTTCAAAGGAATCGAACATCATGTGCAGGTCGTAAGTGCCCGAAAGCCCGGTGTTGTCGAGGACGGGGTGGAGTACGACATACTTCAGCCAGTCAGCCACCTGGGACATGGTATGCATGCCGCACGGCATCTCGTCGTTTTCCCGGGTACACGGCTTGCCGGGCTCGCCTTCTTTCAAGGCGACCAGCTTGGGACCGCCCTTGGCAACCACAAGGTTGTAGACGGAGAATTCGCGGGTTTCCTGGTGTGTCTTGAGCTGGCATCGGTCGGCAAGCAGGGTTTGCAGCATCAGACGCATTTGGTCCTTGGTGGCGCTACCGTCGGCGGCTTTGGCTTCGATGTCATAACGTGTGTCGGAATTCAGCCAGGAAGGCCCGCCGACAATCTGGTAATCCTCGAGGTTGTAAGCCCGCTGGATGACGTACTTAATCCAGACGTCCGTCGTATGGAAACGGCCGCCGGGCAGGAATTGGAACATGCCGGGAGGGCGAAAATCTTTCGGCGTGGGTTTGATGGACGCCGTGTCGAATGCCGGCGGCGCAGGGGTTTGGGCGAAGGCGGCAGCCGCCAGAAGGAGGAGAAGCGGTCGGATCATCGTCATTAAGACGCCGCTCGTGCAGAAAACGTTGAGTTCAGCCGTTTTCAATCATTTTTCCGCATCCTGCTAGAGGCGATTAGCCCCACAAAACGCCCTTCTCTCGACGAATGCGCGCGTGATTTACCGCAGCCGGATGCGGGCAGGGCCGACGACTGTCACCCGGGCCGCGAG
>Ga0335081_10011120_pt1 | contig 14555 bp, 13 predicted proteins | sample Lox_Sample_35_FD_206713 | JGI IMG/M metagenome (GOLD analysis project Ga0335081, IMG submission 206713) | Soil microbial communities from Loxahatchee National Wildlife Refuge, Florida, United States - Lox_Sample_3.5 | ecosystem: Environmental > Terrestrial > Soil > Wetlands | place: USA... | reverse complement strand
CTATCAAATCGGCAGCAGCATTTACACCCTTGGCGAATGGCATGAAGTCTACGATGGTTTGCACACTTCTGTTGACTTAGACCTTAGCTCGCTGGCCGGTCAAAATGTGACCTTCAAATTGATCGTAAACTCCAATGGCTCCGGTTATCAGGACGAAGCGCTTTGGCTCGACCCGCGTATCGTCCGTCTTGGCGTCCCTCCCTCGCCGACAGCGACCAGCACCGCAACCTCCACGTCTACACCGACACCAACGTCCACACCGACGCCAACAAACACATCGACTGCGACCCCGACCTCAACTGCAACATCTACTCCAACTTCCACGTCAACGCCTTGAAGCGAGGTGCGATATAATGAAAGAGGAAAACAATCTCCAAGGGCACATCGAAGAAATAAGCTTTAAAATGGTTTTATTTCCTTTTACGAATCATTCTAAGATGTGCTGTATCGTTGAACTGTCAATATCAAAAAATGATTGAAGGTTTTCATCATGCAACTTAAAAAAATTCAATGGTTGACTATCACCCTTTTATTGGCTGTTGGTTTAGCTTCTTGTAATATCAGCAAAGCACCTGAGCCGACACAGGATGTCAATGCGGTTTATACTTCTGTTGCAAGCACAATGATCGCTCAATTAAACGATCAATTGACTCAAACGGCACAAGCCGTCCCAGCCACCGCATTAGCCAGTCCAACGGAATTGCCTACGCTTCCGCCTTTGCCCACCATCTCGATTGAATCCACCAACATACCGGTCAGTGCAAGTAGTTCAGTCACACCGATCACTGTCTTTACGCCTGTCGGCGGCACTCCGCTTGCTGGAGGAACTGGCGGAACTTCATCCACTGCGGTCGGCTGCGCTGACTCGGCTTTCATCTTGGATATCACTATTCAAGATGGGACCACTGAAAAACCCGGAACCGTTTTTACAAAGATTTGGCGCATGCAAAATACAGGCACTTGTGCATGGAGCAGCGGTTTCAAGTTTGCCTTCGTGAGCGGCAGCAAAATGGGTGGAGGGGATTACACGATCACCCGAAAGTATGATTTTGTCACGCCGGGAGCCACCAAGGATTTCGGCTTCAAACTGACCGCTCCAACCGTCCCAAACACGTATACCGGCTGCTGGAAAATGCAAACGGATCAGGGATATTGGTTTGGCGGATACGCATGCGTGACCATTAAGGTCGCGCCGTAATCGGCTTTGAAATGAACAGGAGAAGTGACTATGAAAACCAAATTGTTCATCATCGCATGGATCGGAACGCTTTTGTTGATCTCCTGCGCTCCTGCGCAAACTTCTGCACCAACTTTGGATGTATCGTTCATCAAGACCGCCGCGGCGCAGACCGTGGTCGCAAACTTTACGCTCACGGCAGAATCTGTAACTGCGGCTTCCACACCAACTGAGACACTACTCGATACACCCACACTGCTTCCAACCAGCACAACCGCTCTCACCCCGGTGCCAACACAGAGCGCTCACCCCGGCGCGACTCAGATTATCCTGTGCGATGAATATTCATGGGACGACACTACCCTTGATGTCAATATTCCCGATAATACACAGATGACGCCAGGGCAAAGTTTCGTCAAGACTTGGAAGATCAAGAACAGCGGTACATGCACATGGGGTGCGGGTTACAAAGTGATTCTTAGTTCTGGCGCTCCAATGTCTGGCCAGCCTCAACCACTTCCTCTTCCAGTCGCACCCGGTCAAGAAATAGAAATTTCTATCAACTTCATTGCACCAACTCAAACCGGTTCCTACTCCAGCGCATGGACATTGCAAAATGCTGCTGGCCATCCTTTCTTCGGCAGCAACATTCAAGGCACCGTGCATGCGAAGCCTGTTTATGTCAAAATTGTCGTGAAGTGAACGAAGCGCTTAAACAAGCGATTCTGAACGAAGCGCGCCGGCTGGGATTCTTCCTGGCCGGCGTAACGACTCCCGAGCCGCTTCCGCACTTTGCCGCGTTTGAAGATTGGCTTTCCCAGGGAAAACATGGAACGATGGATTATTTAGCGGACGACCGATCCCGCGCCCGCCGCGCCGACCCACATTTGATTCTGCCCGAATGCAAATCCATCCTCGTGGTGGCGCTTCCTTATTCAGCCCCCCACCAACTTCCCCCAAATTCTTTGAATTTGGGGGAAGAGAAAGAGGGGGGTATCGAAGGGCAAATCGCATCCTATGCCTGGGGCGATGATTATCATCTTGTCATTCCCCAAAAATTAGAAGCGCTCGTAGAATTCATCGAAAAGCAAGTCGGTCATTCTGTTCCCAATCGCTGGTACACCGATACAGGACCTATCCTTGAAAGAGATTTAGCTCAGCGCGCTGGCTTGGGTTGGATCGGCAAAAACACATGTCTTATCAATCCTCATCATGGCTCGTATTTTCTCCTCGCTGAAATTTTACTTGGTATCGAGCTCGAGTCTGATCCTCCATTCCAAACCGATCAATGCGGAACTTGTACACGCTGCATCGAAGCCTGCCCAACACAATGTATTCTTCCAGATCGAACGATTGATGCGCGGCGTTGTATTTCTTATCTGACCATTGAGCTAAAAGACGATATACCCCCTGACCTGCGTTCTTTCATGGGCAACTGGGTTTTTGGATGTGATGTTTGCCAAATAGTTTGTCCATGGAATCGTTTCGCTACGTCCGATGGCGATCCGGGGCTTGCGCCGCGCAAGAATGTTCCGCATCCAAATCTAATTCATGAAATTGAAATAAGATCTGAAGAATTCAACCGGAAATTCAAGAACAGTCCAATCAAACGGACAAAACATCGCGGTTATTTACGAAACGTTGCAGTTGCATTGAGCAACTCCAATAACCCAGCCGCTACGCCAGCGCTGAAGAAGGCATTGAAGCATCCTGAGCCGATGGTACGCGAACATGCAAAGTGGGCGCTGGAACAAATCGAAACCGATCATAGTTAATGCCAAAATTATTAATCGCTACAAATAATAAAGGCAAAGTGAACGAAATTCAAGATCTGCTGAAAGACATCGGCATTGAATTAGTCACTCCGAATGAGATTGGCATAAAACTTGATGTGGAAGAAGATGGAAACACATATGCCGAGAATGCTGAAAAAAAAGCTCTCGCCTTCGCGCAAGCCAGCGGACTGATCGCATTGGCGGATGATTCGGGTCTCGAAGTAGATGCGCTCAACGGTGCGCCCGGACTTTACTCCAACCGCTATTTATCCAAACCGAATGCCACCGAGGCAGATCGACGCGCATATCTCTTGAAAAATCTAAAAGATCATCCTCGCCCATGGTCCGCAACTTTTCACGCCACCATTGCTATTGCAGTTCCGAACGATCCATCTGTTCGATTTGCGACCGGCGAATGCAAAGGCGAGATCATTCCTGAAGAACGCGGCTCGGGCGGCTTCGGATATGATCCAATATTTTTCATTCCCGAAGCAACTCATACCATGGCTGAACTAAGCATGGAAGAAAAAAATCGCTTGAGCCATCGGGCTCACGCGGTCATGAATGCGAAGCCGATTCTAAAAGAAGTGTTCGGCTTTTAGCAATTCTTAACAATGTCGTTGCGAGGGCGTAGCCCGAAGCAATCTCCCGTTTGGCGGCAGAATCTTATCGAGCATTGAAAACCTTTTAAGCGGAGAGTGCTTCGCTGCAGAACGGCTCGCAATGACATACTTTTTATTTATCCGGAATGATATGGGATTGAATTAAGAAAATCGGCAAGGAGATTTGATACAATATCGGGCTGTTCAAGCATGACCATGTGGCCGGCATTCGGCACAACTTCCAAGCGCGCTCCGGAAATGCGATCACGTAAAAATTCCGAGTAACGCAACGGCGTCATCTGATCGTCCGAGCCACAAACAACCAAGGTGGGACGTGAAAGCTTGGAAAGTTGATTTGTTATATCGAATGCGTCACACGCCATCAGGTCGCCGTAAAGAACCGTGGGGCGCGTTCCCATCATCCGTTGCGTTGATAATTCCTTTATTCGACCCGAGTGTGATGAGAACGACGCATCATTGATCGTTTGCACTGCGTTGGCAAATGTGGATGGATTGGATGCAGCGCTTAACAACGCAGGTGCAACGCGCAGACGCGCTCCGCTTCCGATCAAACCCAATGCAGTCACACGATCTGGAAAATGAATCGCCGCTGAAAGCGCTATGGCGCCGCCCATTGAATGTCCCACAAGAATCGCTGAATAAATTCCAACCTCGGATATAAATTCAAGAGCATCGTGAACATAATCTTTGATGGTATGATGCCCTAGGCCCTCCGACCTGCCATGAGCCGGCAGGTCCAGCGCAAACATGCGTTGATTCGGCAAACGCCGAAGATGAGGCGGCCACGATAAATGATTGCCGCCCGCGCCGTGAATCAAAATAACGGGCGGGCGTGAATGATTATCTGCTTCGTGAGCAAAATAATAGCAACCTGCGGCAGTAGGCATAAATGGGTTTTAGCGCGACCGCGCATGATGCAAACGGTCGGCTGCATCTTCAGTGAGGGGAATGTAAACTTGAACCCTTGTACCTTTGCCAATGGTCGACTGGATGTTCAACAAGCCATTCACCAATTCCGTGCGTTCACGTAAGTTGACCATGCCGAGGCTGGAGCGATTATCGTATGCTTTATTCACCGCCTCCACGTCAAAGCCAACTCCGTTATCTTCGATTTCCAGCAAAGCCACACCCGACTGGAACGGCGCGAGCCGCACCCATATGTTGGCGGCGTTGGCATGTTTACGAGCATTATTGATTGCTTCCTCAATAATATAAAAAACCACTCCTTGTTTGCCCATTTCCATTTCCGAGGCAATTTTTTCGTCAACATTGATCGTGACATTTTGAGTGTATGTTTCGCGCATTTTATCAGCCATAGCTTTGAGCGCGGCAGCTAAGCCTTGCGATTCGAGAATGAGGGGCCGAAGTGTGAAAAGCATGTGGCGGATTTCCTTTGTGGTGCGATGTGCCAGCTCCTCGATCTTGGATAATTCATCCACCGCAGACTTTGGATCTTTTTCCACGAGGCGGCGGGCAATGTTGATACGCATCGCCATTGCGGCTACAGATTGTGTGGGTCCATCATGAAGATCACGCGCCAACTTCTTGCGCGCCTCTTCATGGACTTCTACCATACGCTCCTTTTCTTCAACCAAATCCTGATACAAACGCGCATTCTGAATTGCCACAACAGATTGCCGCCCAATCATATCAAGCATATCGCGGCGATCCGGGGTAAAGTAGTTGGCATCAGGATTAGCAAAAATCATCGCGCCATAAACGTTAAATCCGCTGCGCAGTGGGAAGCAATAAGCGGATGTGCAGTTACGGAAGGCGATCACCCGTCCCAATTCCGGATCGTAGCCGATGTCTTTGGAAAAAATCGGTTCGCCTTCATCAAAGACTTTCTGCAATATTCCTTCCGCCGCAGGAAACGTCACGCGCAGATCCGCTTGCGTGAAACGCCGCGCGGAGCCGACCCGCAAATGTCCGCCTTTGAATAACAGAACCGCGCTAACCAGCGGATCATTCTCAGACAGATCCGGATCTGGATTAAGTGCGGCATATCCAAGGTCGAGCGCAGAATCAAGCACGCGCTTATAGGAGAGAGTCGCGGTCAACGTTGAAGTCAATTCATAGATCGCGCGCAGGCGCTCGCTTTGGATCGAATATCTCTTATTGTCAGAATCGAGCCATTTCTGACGCATAGCATGCAAGCGAGTTGCAAGTTGTCGGCCGATGAATCCAAACAATCCGCCCAATCCCAAATAGGCTCCCGCCCAGCCAAGCGCCAGCAATGGAAAGCTTTGTACGTAAAAATATGCATTGGCAATCGAGAGGATGGCAAGCAAACCCGCGCTGATCAACGCGCCCCAATATTCAAAATACACTGCACTGGTGAGAATGGGTAAAAAACCTGCCCATGCAACGGGCCCAGCCAAACCACCCTGCGCCCAAAAAAAGGTTCCACTTAACAAAAGATCAACTGCAAGGCTAATTTGACGATGATATCTAATACGCGTGTTGAGGCTGGCAAGGACAGTCATTCCCATGTTCCACGCGACCATTGCGCCAATGGGCCAGAAAAGCGGCGGCAATGTGGTCAACCCGCCGCCCAATGCCAGCGATACCACCCAGCCGAGCATTACAGCCCAGCGCAAGGAAATGGCGAACCAGTCAGAGATATAAGGAGTTTCGTACGTCTTCATAGGTCAATGATAACAAAAGAAACGACTAGCCCACAAAACGATTACACATTTGTTATGCAAGGGTCACGAAGTCTTCGCCGCAAACTGCACCGATAATACCGATATCCCGACGAAGATTCCGAGATTAAGCCAGATATTGGGAGTGGCAAACGAATCCTGGGTCATATTATAAAGGATGATTCCCAGCCATGAAAATAGCGCGGCGATTCCCAAATATCGCCAGAGCGCCGTGGGCTGTTTCAATGCAGCAATCGTATCACCAAGGATGAAAAGTTGGAAAGCCAAAAAGAGAATGAAACCAATCAAGCCGGTTTCCGCCAAAAGGCGCACATATAGATTCTTCGCATTGGGATAAAGCATGCTAGTTGGGCTAAGCTGCGATGCGATTTCCGGCACCAGCGTCATGATCCAATCCGGCAAGTTCTGATAAATGTAGAAACCATCGGCGCCCAGCCCAACGCCTGTCCACGGATGATCGCGATACGCGCCCAGTGCACCCCAGATATATGCGGCGCGCGCGCCTGCTGAATTTTGAATCAGGAAATCTTGAATACTGGATGCATTGGTATTCCATAAGCGAGAAATATAATTCTTGCGGCTGAGGAACAATAGAGCACCAAACACAGAGACTACTACAGCCAGTATCATGACCGCACGCAAAATTAAACCTCTTGCATTCCGAAAGCCAGATACAAACCAACTCCATGCGGCGCGGATATATTCACCGCCGATAAATAATAGTGTGAGAACAACCGTCGCGGCTACGGTTGCGAGTCCGCCGCGCGAGAAAGTGGCTATTAGCAACAATGCCGCGCAAACCAATAAGATAAGTTCAAACCATTTGAAACGCGTCACCCGCACGCGGGTCAGAAGCGAAGCGAAAAGCCACGGCAAATAAATCGTCGCGATCTCACCAGCCAGCCAGGCCGGTTCGTACGCCATTCCTGAAACGCGATTAGTTCGAATCAATTCACGCATCGAAAACGCAAGTTGCCAATGTGTCACCAATGGCTTGGGCAGGATGTGCAAATAAAACGTCGCGCCTTGCACACCGCTCCATAAAATATCAAACACAAATCCCACCAGCATCCACTTGACCGTGAAGCGCAATTCATCTTCACTTCGATCCATCCAAACCGCGCTGACAAAGAAAGCCAGGCCGATGATCAGCGTTGCCCAAGCGCGGAGGGCACGGCCCCAATAGGCTTGACCGCGCAAGACTAGAGGTCCAAACAAAACTCCGATAACGGTCGCCGCTAAAGCCGCAAGGACAAATGCCGCTAACGGTGTGAACGCGCCGGGCCAGGTGAGGCGCTGATGATCGCGAAGAAATTGAATGAATAAGACGATCAACAGCAGCGCCAGCGGATATGCCGACAGCGGGCGGACATAGGTTGCCTCGCCCATGAACGGAAAATATCGAAAGCTGGTAACGGGCAACGTCAACAACACTGCCGCCCATAAGACGCGGGTGATGTTATCAAGACGAAACAAGGAGCGCACAGACATTTTCATTTCTATTAATCTCCCTCACCCTGTGTCCCTCTCCCATTAGGAGAGGGCAAGAGGTGAGAGAAGAATAGAACGACAAGCGCGCTCAATGCCAGAAACACCACTGCTCCTACAAATAGATAAGTGCTTACACTAAATAACCTTTTGGTCGGGACGTTTTGCGTCTGATCGGCATCGACCGTGATAAACGATTCCAGTCCACTAGTTGAGGAAGCAATCACCTCGGTATGAACTTGATTAGCAAAAGCCTGAGCCCACGCGGATGCCAGCGCGTCGGCTTTCTTCGGATCGTTATCATCCGCAAAGAAATGCCAGCCACCGACAGCCGGTTGACTCAATTGCAGTTTGCCGTTCCGCATCTGATCCACGCTCACGCCATTGACCTGCGAAGCAACTTGATTCAGCACCGCATCGGACCATGCAATCTCTTCGAGTTTGCGCGTCTCGCGTTCAAGATAATAGAATTGTTCGCGGTCGGTATTTTGGGGCCAGGCTTGTTCGAGATGAAAATCCACATTGACAGACGCGCGCCCCCGATACGGCGGCAAGGCAAGATAATAAATCGCCGCGCCGATCAACGCGCCGACGATTGCGCCCAACAGCCAGAACTTCCAGGCTTTGAGCAAGCGGATGAAATCATCAGAAGATGGAGAAGCAAAAAGAAAATTCATGTTGGACACTTGATGTTTGTTTGATATGTGGATTATGCCTGCATTTTTCTTCGCAAACGCAAATTCCAAAGCGGGGCAACTAACTTGCGGATGTAATACTTCGCAACAATCACCGATAAAAATTTTCCGCCGTCACGATAATGGACACGCAACATCTCGGGCCAGCAACGATCGTCGGCGCTGATGGTTTTCCCAGACGTGTGCAGTCGAAAATTTGCCCAAGTCTGCGGAACATATTTTACCTGCGAATGCGCCGCCAAACGAACCCACAAATCATAATCCATTGCAAAGTAAAACGACGGATCAAGCGGTCCGACTGCACGCCACAAATCCGAGCGAAAGAACGCGGCTTGCTGGGGGATGTGAACATAGCCGCGCCTCAATCGAGCCAAGTCCGTTTGCGCGGCGGGAAAGCATCCAATCACGCGGCTATCTTCGTTGATGTAATTTGCATCCCCATACGCCAAACCGACTTCAGGATGAGATTGCAAGAATTTTACGGCGGACGATATCGCGTTCGGTTCATAAGTATCATCCGAATTAAGCCACGCCAGAAAATCACCGTTCGCATGTGCAAAGCCTTTGTTGATCGCGTCGGTCTGACCTTGATCTTTCTCGCTCACCCACCACGCCAGTTTGCTCTCGTAACGTTTGATAATGTCAACGCTTCCATCGGTTGAACCGCCATCTACAATAATATATTCCAAGCGCGGATAATTTTGCGAGAGCACCGATTGAATGGTCGCTTCCAGATAACGCGCCTGATTGAACGATGGCGTCACGATGGAGATAAGCGGCAAATACGGTTTCAATTCCAATCCACTTCGGGATAATAAAGATGCGCAACTTCTTCTGTCACGCGGCGGATGCGTGCGATCTCATCGGACGTGAGGCGGCGTTTCCAGTTATCCAGATTCGCGCGGCTATCGAGTTTGACCGCGTGAACTTTCTGCTTTGAGACTTCTGTTGGATTTTCGGAACTGCTCGAATTTAGAATCGTTCGCTCCACGCGTGGCGTAAATTCTAACCCCAAAGCTCGATACAAACTCCGATAACCGGAAATGGGATCGAGCGAAAGGTCTTCGTGGCGGACAACTTGAATAGACGGAATCCGCTCGCAGACCGAATGAACGACGCGATAAATCATCGTCCACAAAAGGCTGGCTTGTCCGATCACATCATCGGCTTTCATGGTTTGCATATCATTGCGATACGGCTCAAGATAATCCTGCATCAACAAAGGTTGATTCAACAAATCGTTGAAATCAAAAGACCAATTGAGCCGCTTGAGGCTGCTGGCGAAACCGGCGGGATGACGGACGGTAACGACAACCTGGCAATTGAGTTTTTCAATAAACCACGGCAACGATAGAACCGCAAATGGATCTTTTAGAAGCGGACGCTGATGCATTAACCATCCGCGCAAAAAGATTCCGAAGTCGCGTCCCATCCGAAAAAAATCTTTAGTTGAACGAAGCGATTTAACTTCGTTGAAAAGATGATAACGAAATCCAAGAAGTTCATGGAATGCAGGCAAATAAGCATTTTCATTTTCTTCAGAGACATAGGTATACCAATATTTTATACATGCGCGGAGAACGCCGGGGCGATGCAACACATTCAGCGGCTCACTGATGTAAGCTGTCTGCGAATTGGCAGAACACATTTTACCGACCCAGGTTGTGCCGGTACGATGCGCGCCCGTAACAAGAACAGGAACGATCTTCGTATTCATACTCATAAATTAAGGCGCACTGATGGAATGAACTCCGTAAAAATTAGCGGCGCAAACATTGATCCATGATTTCGGATTGGCATCAAGTTCTTCAATGCCTTCGATGCTATAGATTTGAAAACTCATAATATCTTCTGCACCTTTGGATTTATCGGCAAGTATCTGTGCTTGGCGGCGATCCCAAACAGACGACCAAGTGTGATAATATGGTCTTTTATTTTGCACAATAGCCCATGCAGCGCGGAGAGGATAAAGAGCGGATAGGGCCAATAGGATCATCGCCAGCGCTGTTGCCATGGATGGCCTGTGCATCCTCCATTGTGCAAGAACGATTCCAAAACACGCGCCCTCTAGCATCAAAGCCGCAGTCATCAGCAGGCGGCCGATAAAACGAGCGCGCTCTGCGGGGAAAGCCTGCCCATATACGCTCGGAGCGAAACTCACCACAATCAAGCCAAATGCCATAACGGGAATTGCCGCAATAACGATCCATAACATTCGCTGCTTTGCAGATGATAAAGCCGGTGCATCCGCAAATAGACCGTAAAACAACAAAAGCGGAACAACAATCGAAATAATGGATGGAAGCGGAAGAATTGAAAAGGAATCGAGGATGAATTGAAACGTGGCGAGAACAGTCTTGTAAACCAAAATCAGAAGCTCGGGCCGGGCGGTGCGAATGCGAAACGAATTGCCGGGAGCGGCGAGCATAACCAATAACGCAAGCAGGCCACCGGCCAATGTCCAACTTAAAAGCATCAATGCCGGGCGCCGACGGGATCCTTTTTCCCAGATCCATACCGCGGCAAGCGCGAGCACAGAGGTCACAATCAATACCGCATCCGGCGGCTCGGAGAAACCGCCTCCGAAGAAGGCAATGATGAGACAAAAGAAACCGATCCAAACGGCGGGAGAGCGTCGCTCGTTTCTGCGAATTAACATCAAAAGAAAAGCGGCGAACGCGGTCAAATAAACCAATGGCGCAAAATGTGTTGCCATGGCGGAACGCCAATAAATAGTCTGAAAACGATTCGGAGCTTGCAGGATGGAAAAGAAGGCGAGTGATGCGCCCAGAAAAAAATCAACCCAAAAATACCATTGCAAGCCCATTGCCCGCCGAGCTTCATAGACAAGCCAAGTCAAAGCGATTGTCCATAGAAGAATCATAATGACCGGCAGAATCTCTACATTATGCGGCAACAGAAATTCACTCAAGCCCACAAAGAGCAGGTTGGAGTAGCGATCTGAAACTGTCTCGTATCGTTGGATAAGCGATTGAATCAATCCGCTCCTGGCCTCAACCGCCTCGCAGTAATCATCCGCCAAATAGCGCGTGAACGTACCGAGATAGGCAAACAAACCCAGCGCAATCGCCATGGAGGCTGCGCCTAATCCCAGCGCAACGCGGAAAAGGACAGATTGCAATTTTTTGGATTCAAAAACAGACATTACAATTAATCCTCAAGGCGCTGGCTGATTGCTCAAGGCATAAATAACATACCCATCGCTTTGGGCATAAATGGGAAAAACAGATAACGATTTCTTAAGGTCGGGTTGGCGGTCGAGTTCCTGAAAGTCAGTCACCAGGAAATAATTTTTGCCACTGGTCATCTTGGCAAAATTTGTAGTGGAGTTGAACGACGCGCCGCGCAACTCGTGATAATCAATATCATCAGAGTTTGGCCAGATTTCTGCGTTCTGCCAGCCCCAATAATTCAAGCGTTGACCATAATCTTGAGTCAGCGCCACAACACCGGAGCCATGTTCCAGCTTGTCACCGATCTCCGCCCACAAGGCGGCTTGGGAACGATAATCCACTAACTTCAATGTGCCGCGAATATCCCAAAGCACGGAGAAAAAACCGAATGCAAGGAAGGCGATTGCGACAACCCGCAACCAACGTCCGGCACTCAACTCTGCCAAGCGAGCGAAAAACCAATCTGCAAGCGGCGCGAGCGAAACAGCCACGATGGGAATGAAAGGCAATTGATAATAATCATGCGTGGCAATATGGTAATCGAAATACAGGCCATAGAGAATATACATTCCCCACAGACCATATAAGAAAAATCTGGTGCTTCTTTCGCGGACGAAGAACAAACCCAGCAATCCGAACATGATCGCCACGCCGCCCGCCGCCAGCGCGGCTTTGGATTCCCAATTTATATAATTGATCGGACTCAGCAACAACGAAGGGAAGAAACGTCCGCCGAATTGCTGGTGAAGGAAATTATTCAGTATCAATCCATCGTAGAGATAAGCCGCGGCCGGCAAAATCCCGAGCACAGCCATGACCCATACTTGCGGTTTACGAATCAGATCACGCAATGAAAATTTTCCAAGCCCGAGTCCAAGCGCCGCGCCGATCACAAAAAAGGCGGCAGAGAATTTGATCAGAATGGCAAGTCCGCCTAAAAGTCCGGCAAGAACCGTTGATGTCCATGAAGAACGTTTCGTCCAATTATGGAATCCCCACCAAAAGGAAATGATGCTCATCACCATGAAAGGGTCAGGCTGGAAGGAACGGCTGGCGATCACGGCATAGGGAAAGAAAAGATAATAGGCAGTGGCAATCACTGCGCCGTCGACGGAGATCAAGTCGCGCACAAGCAGAAATAAAAAGATTCCGCCAATGATCCAGAACAGCGAGGAGTAAATTCGCGCAATCCAAAAATGTTCGCCGGTGAATCGGTATGTAAACGCGACGATATTTTCCACAATGGACGGCTCGACATCAGCGCGCGTTTTCCATTGCTGAATGGCCATTTGTCTCTGCCAATCGGGAATGCCCGGCGGGTTCGTCGCATAATACATGCCGCGCGCTTTGAGCATTGAAAGCAATTGGCGAGTCGGTTGAAAATCAAGCGGCAGGTTCGTAAGTTGATATAAGCGGATGCCGAAACCGAAGCCAAACAGCAGAGCCAGCGTGGCAATCAACAGTCCGCGCGAGGAAAAAAACGAACGTTGCATTGAAGAGGAGGTATTCACAAGGTCGCAATTCTATCACTACAGGATGAGTATTTAATGAATTCCATTCAGGTCAGCAGTGCGGCATGAGGAAGCAGAACAAGAGGCTAATGACTTCAGCCAAACTGATAATTGAGCCAGCAAATTCGGGTCGGTGGTTGAAGCGATGTTGTTTAATTCATATGGATCGCTATTCAAATCATATAGCTCTTTGAATCCGCTGGCATATTGAGTATACATATATTGCGGCGTGCGAAGTGTAAGAAAATTGGGCGTGGCCGCCGCCGGTAGAAATTGGTCAAGGTCCGGGGGTTCCAGTAGTTGATCGAGACTGTTATAAGAAGCCAAAGAGCTATTCGCGCTTTCCGATTCGCCTGCGCCATAATATTCAATGAGATAACCCTGACGCCAATCGGATGGAGGCGGTCGCTGAGCGCTAAATAATGGGACGAGTGAGCGGCCATCCACATACGACGGCGGCACCACGCCTGCGAGTTCTGCAATCGTCGGAGCAATATCAATGTTGCCAGATAAATATCCATCCAAAGCCATGCCTGCTTGAACGTTCGGTCCGCGTATAAGGAACGGCACAAGGATATCTTCTTCATACGGCGTGCCTTTGCCGCCCATCAAGCGATGTTGTCCGAGATGATAGCCGTTGTCGGAAGTAAAGATAATGTACGTGTTGTCCAATTGATTGGTTTGTTGCAACGTGTTGATCAAACGCACCAACATCTCATCTACAGTTTGCATCGAGCGAACGCGGTCGCGGTACAGTTGATCGAGGTTGGCAATTTGACCGCCTTTTAGAAGCGGGTCGGCGGCAATATTCGGCGGCTTATCGGAAACATCCGCCTCGTTAAACGAGGGCGTGCGCGGCGCCTCCAAGTTGGAAAACAGATTCGCATCGCGCGGTGCGGGCACAGCCGGTTCGTGAGGCGCGTACGTTGCGAGATAGAGAAAGAATGGATGGGAGTCTGAAGCGGAGGCGCGAATAAAGTCATCTGCTTTTTGGGAAAGCACATCGGTCATATAATCGTTTTGTCCCTGGCCATGATCTTCAAACTTGCCATTATCGTTCATCGTATAATTGAATTCTTTGTATGGGCTTCCCTTAGCCGGAACGAACCAATCCGTCCAACCCGGCGGGATATAACCGCGGTTATCTGCGTCGGGATACCCATTTAAATATTTTCCATACAACGCGGTACGATAGCCTGCTTGTTGCAGCCATGTGGCGAGCGTAGAATTTTCACGTTGAAGTTGATAGAACTGATCAAAGCCTCCGAGCGGCGGACCGTTCGTGTACACCTGATGATTATGCACGTACTGTCCGCGCAAAAAAGATGAACGGGAAGGACAACACAATGGAGTGTCAATCAAAAAATCGTTGAACGTCAAGCCTTGCGAAGCCATGAGTTGCTGTAAATGAGGCATGTATTGAAGC
>Ga0335081_10011117_pt1 | contig 14556 bp, 11 predicted proteins | sample Lox_Sample_35_FD_206713 | JGI IMG/M metagenome (GOLD analysis project Ga0335081, IMG submission 206713) | Soil microbial communities from Loxahatchee National Wildlife Refuge, Florida, United States - Lox_Sample_3.5 | ecosystem: Environmental > Terrestrial > Soil > Wetlands | place: USA... | reverse complement strand
GGGAAACGCTCCGGCGATCTACTTCAAAATTGTCCAATTGAGTCCCTTTTGTCATCCATAGTTCGATGCAGATCGAATTATAGCATTGTTCGACGGTCATCGAACCATTCTTATCCAACACTTCAGAGGCGGTGTTGGGGCGGCATGCCCCTGATCCGCCAGCGCCAAACCATCGTCCGGCAGGCGCCAATGCCATGGTCACGAGGACGTCATCACGGCCCGAACGTGAAGACGCCGGTCGGTCTGCCTTTCTTCTACCCGAAAAGGCTTCCTCTTGAATACTTCATTCCGGCGCAAATGTCACACCCCTCCGATTGGCGACCGTGGGGGCGCGCGGGAGGCCGGACGTTCTGACCGGGCTCACGCTGTTGCACGAACGGGCCAGGAGCGCGGGATGCTGAGGGGTCACCACTCAACCGGTTGATCGAGTCCTCCGCTCGGGGCGACGAGGCGCCGGGCGCCCACCTCGGCGGATATTCGAGCGTTTCCCGCCGTTCGCGTCGGGTATCGCTGACGGCATGAGCGTCGACAGCGTCACCCCGGAGGCCCGGGCTGCGTTCGCGGGCTACGCCGAGCCACAGGAGCGTCCGCCGTTCCGCACCTACGCGGCTCTGACCGCGATCCTCAACGCCGGCTTCGCCGGAGGCCTGCTCGCCGCCAAGCGCTCCGGCCGCCTGCCCGACGCCGTCTCTGCCCAGGACGTGGTGCTGATCGGGACCGCCAGCCGCAAGCTCTCGCGGCTGGTGGCCAAGGACAAGGTCACGAGCTTCCTCCGCGCCTCCGTTCACCGAGTACCAGGGGCGCGGCGGCCCTGCCGAGGTCGAGGAGCGAGCGCGCGGCGAGGGCGTCCGCAGAGCCCTCGGCGAGCTCCTGATCTGCCCCTACTGCCTGGGACTGTGGGCGTCGGGCGCATTCAGCGCGGGTCTGCTGTTCTCGCCGCGCGTCACCCGGGTCACGGCATCGACGCTGACCGCGCTTACGGTGTCGGACTTTCTCCAGATCGCCCACAAGGTGGCGGAGGACCGCGGCCTCGGCACGGCGTGACGCGGTTGTCCTCGAAGGCCGGCGGGGGCCGGTGAGCCGCCCTGCCGGCGCCACCGTGCGCCGGGAGACCTGGACACGGTGAGCCCTGCCCGCCGGCGTCAGGCATCACCGTGTTCGCCACCACGGGCGCGATCCATGGTTCGCGTCGCAATCCCATCAGACGAGCACCGTCCGCCACCCTACGCTTGCGATCGTGCGCTACGTGATCGTCGGAGGCGGGATCCTCGGCCTCGCCACCGCCCGCCAGCTCGCGACCTCCATCCCCGGCGCCGAGATCATCGTGCTCGAGCGCGAGAGCCGGCTCGCCTGCCACCAGACCTCCCACAACAGCGGCGTTGTCCACGCCGGTCTGTACTACGCGCCCGGGTCGCTGAAGGCGAGGCTTTGCCGGCGGGGCCTCGCCCTCATGCGCGACTACTGCGCCGAGCACCGGCTCCCGTACGAGCAGTGCGGCAAGCTCGTCGTCGCCACCAAGGAGCGGGAGATAGAGCCGCTCCGCCGCCTGTCCGGGCGCGCGAGCGCCAACGGCGTACCCGGACTGACCTGGCTGGAGGCCGACCAGCTGACGACGATCGAGCCGCACGTCCGCGGCGTCGCGGGCCTCCACTCCCCCGAGACGGCAATCGCCGACTTCGCCGCGGTGGCGCGCGCCTTCGCCGACGATGTCGCCGCCGCCGGCGGGGAGATCAGGACCGGCGCGGCCGTCGCGCGCGTCCACCGCGACGGCCGCAACCCGAGCCTCGAGATCGCCGACGGCGCGCAGATACGCGCCGATCGCGTGATCGTGTGCGCAGGTCTCCAGGCCGATCGCCTGGCGGTGGCGTCGGGCGAGCCGGGCGCGCCCCGCATCGTCCCGTTCCGCGGCGAGTACTGGCAACTTCGCGCCGACCGCTCACACCTCGTTCACGGGCTGATCTACCCGGTGCCCGACCCCGCCCTGCCGTTCCTCGGCGTCCACCTCACCCGCAAGGTCGACGGCACGGTCGTGCTCGGACCGAACGCGGTCCTGTCGACCGCGCGGGAGGCCTACGAGCGGCGCCGGTTCGACCTGCGCGACACCTACGAAGCTGTTACATGGCCCGGCACGCTGCGGATGCTTCGCCGCCACTGGCGCGCCGGCGTCGGCGAGCTCGCGCGCTCGGTCTCGAAGCGCAGGTTCGTCGGCGATCTCGCGCGCTATGTCCCCGCGATCTCGATCGAGGACGTCGTGCCGGCGCCGGCCGGCGTGAGGGCTCAGGCGATCGACCGCGATGGCTCCCTCGTCGACGACTTCCGCCTCGGCGTCAACGGCAACGTCGCCTGGGTGCGGAACGCTCCCTCCCCCGCCGCCACATCGAGCCTGGCGATCGCCGAGGTACTGCTGGAGAGCACCGCCTGATGCGCCCGCAACCGTAGTTGCCCGTACCCCTCGCTGGCGAACTACTGCTAACGCTTTCGGGCGACTACGACGATAAGAGGACATGTTCTCGAACACCGAGGCGCTCTCCCGGGCGGGCCACGAACTGCGAACCCCGTTGAACGCGATCCTGGGCTTCGGGCAGTTGCTTGCGCTGGATGAGCTCAGCGATTCCCAGCGCCACAGCGTCGAGCAGATCATGGCCGGCGGCCGCCACCTGCTCTCCCTGATCGAGGACCTGCTCGACCTCTCGCGCCTCGACGCCTCGAGCGTCGAGTTGCAGCCGGTCGAGGTCGCGGCGCAGATCGCGGAGGCCGTCTCGCTGTGCGCGCCGCTCGCCACCGCGCGATCGGTGACGATCACGGTCGACCGCGGCGATCGGACCCTGCAGGCTCTGGTCGACGCGCGCCGGCTCCAGCAGGTGCTGCTCAACCTGATTTCGAACGCGATCAAGTACAACCGCCCTGGCGGCTCGATCACGGTCCGCGCCCGACCGGAAGGTCCCGAGTGCGCGCGGGTCGACGTGATCGACTCCGGGGCCGGCATGACCTCCCGGCAGCTCACGCGCCTGTTCCAGCCGTTCGAGCGACTCGATGCTGCCGCCCGGGGCATCGAGGGCAACGGGCTCGGCTTGACCGTCTCGAAGGCGCTCGTCGAGGCGATGGACGGGACTATCGACGTCGCGTCGACGCCCGGCGCCGGCTCGGTCTTCAGCGTGCGTCTGCTCGCCACCGAGGCCATCCCGGCCGCGGCTTCCGCCGCTCACGCCCAGACCGCGACCGCCCCAGCCCACGCCCTTGGCTGATCCGGACCGAGGGCGCGCAGCCGACCGTCGCCGCCGAGAACCGGCGCCCGGGCACGACCCTGTGGCGGCTCCGCGGCCCGGGGGCGAGCTCGGGGCGTCGCCACCGCGTCGTGGCCGGCTATGTCGCCGGGCAAGCGGTGCCGGTCGGGCAGACCGAGCGGATCCTCGCCCGACGCGGCGCGGCGCCCAGCCCGTTCCCGGTCGCGATGACGAGAGACCTGCTCGCGCCGCGGACTCGCCACTGACCTCAGGGTACGGTCAGCGGCCCGCCGGAGAGCCCGGCACGAACGGCGCCGGCTGCCCCGGCTGCGGCAGCAGATCGTCGACGGCCGATCCGGCCGCCTGAACGGTCTGGCTCGCGACCGGACCGACCTGCGCCGGCAGCTGCTGCGTCACGGACGTGCCGACCTTGACCACCGTTTCGACAGGGGTCGGCTCAGGCGGCGGGCTTGGCTGCGGCGGTAGCGCGGGCGATGACCCGCCACCACCCGACCCCCCACCACCCGACCCGCCACCACCCGCGCCACCAGAACCCGCGCCGCCGGTCCCCAGCGTCACCGGGCGCGCCGTTCCGCCGGCCCCGCCGATCGCGCCACCGGCGCTGCCGGTACCGCTCCCGGAGATCGGGACGGTGCGTGCCGGCGGAGCGTGGTGGACGACCGCACGCCGGGGTGCGGCTGCCGGCGCCACCGCCGCAACCAGCGACAGCGCAGCCGTTGCGAGCCCCTGAGGCCCCCCACGCGATCCGGCCGGCGCGCCCCCGGCCGCGCCCGGTCCGACCCCCGGCAGCGATGGTCCGGCGAACAGTTGCCCGAGCACGCCGACGGATCCGAACCCTCCTCCGAGCGCCAGCAGGGCAACGGCGGCGAGCATCGCGGACGGGACGATCAAGGCGGTGCTCGACGCGCCGAGCAGGTGGCGCCTCCACGCCCTGGCAAGGCTCATGTTCCGCATCCTACCCGCGCACCCTGAGCCACAAGCCGACCTCACGAGGGATGGATCTCCGACACCGCGGGTACGATCACGCCCGGTTCGCCCGCACCCCGAACTTGATCGTATGCAGCGCCTTTCCATTGCCCGCTCGCTGCGCCTGGCGCTCGTCGCGCTGACGCTCGCCCTTGCCGTGATCGCCGCGCTCGGGATCGCGAACCTCTACAACTCGCGCCAGAGCTACGAGAACAAGCTCGAGCAGACCTCGTCGCTCGCGACTGCGGCGGCGAACCTAGCGAGCGCCGGGATCGCCGAGGGGGAGGTCCTGCGCGACGCGCGCGGAGCGCAAGCCGCCGCTTCCCGCGCCCAAGCGGCTGCCGCTTATCAGCAGACCGCGACAACCGCCACAAGACTCGCCGAAGGCGACCCCGCCAGCGAACACCTCGTACGCGCCCAAACAGCCGCCGAGAACCAGGCCCGCCACCTCGTCCTCACCGGAGAGCTGCCAAGAGCGACAGCGGTCAACGGCCCGCTCGCCGCCGCCCGCGCTCTCGCCACTCGGCTCCAAGCCCGCCAGATGACCCGCCAGGCACAAGCCCGCACACAGGCCCGCACGGATTCGAGAAGGGCCCTACTCCTGATCGTCGTCGCCGGCGTCCTCGCGCTCGCCGGCGCGCTCGCGTTGATCACGGTCCTGGTCCGGTCGATGCGCCGGCCGCTCGACGAACTCGTCCAGGCGACCCACAGCCTCGCCGAGGGCCACCTCGAGCAGCGCGTGAACCCGTCCGGACCACGCGAGCTCCAGGATCTCGCCGGGGCGTTCAACCAGATGGGCGAGGACCTCGCCACCGCTCAGCGCCGGATCGAGGAAGAACGCGCCCGCCTCGCGACAACGATCGAGAGCCTCGGCGACGGCCTTGTCGTCACCGAGCCGGGATCGAGCACGATCGCCGCCGTCAATCCCCGAGCGGCGGAGCTCGTCCCGGAGCTTACCCCCGGAGCGCAAATAGATGGCGAGGACAGCCCGCTCCCCCCCGAGCAGTCCGCACTCCACCACGAGATGCTGATCGAGCACCGCGGCCGCTCGCTGGCCGTCACCGCCGCCAACCTCGGCACTCACGACGACGGCGTCGTATGGACGGTCCGCGACATGAGCGAGCGCGCCCGCCTCGAGCGCGCCAAGTCGGAGTTCGTCGCCACCGCGTCGCACGAGTTGCGCAGCCCGCTGACCTCGATCAAGGGCTTCGTCGAGTTGCTTCAGCGCTCGCCCGAGAACATGTCCGAGCGTCAGCGCGAGTTCGTCGACATCATCCTCAAATCCACCGATCGACTCGTCGAGCTGGTCAACGACCTGCTCGACGTGGCGCGGATCGAGGCCGACCACGTCGAGATCAACCGCCGTCCGATCGACGTGGGCGACGTCGTACACGACGTCGTGGAGCTGATGCAGCCGCGCGTCCTCGACAAGCATCAGAACCTCACCTCCTACGTCGCCCCCACGCTGCCCCCCGCGCTGGCCGATCCCGGACGGGTGCGGCAGATCGTCGCCAACCTGCTGACCAACGCGCATCTGTACACGCCCGAGGGGGGAGACATCCATGTAGGCGTCGAGCCCGACCGGGCCTGGGTCCAGATCGTCGTCGCCGACTCCGGCGTCGGGATGACCGAGGAGGAAATCGCGCGCGTCTTCGATCGCTTCTACCGGGCGGAGAACCGGGCCGGCTCGAATCCGGGAACCGGCCTCGGGCTGTCGATCGTCAAGGCGCTCGTCGACCTCCATGCTGGCCAGGTCAGCGTCGAGAGCGAGCCTGGCGTCGGCAGCACCTTCAAGGTCCGGCTGCACGCGGCCGTGCCGGGCCTCGATTCGGCGGCGGCGCTCGAGTCGATCCGCGGCCGCAGCGTGCTCGTGGTCGACGACGAGGAGGAGATCGCCGAGCTGATTGCCCGCCAGCTCGCCGTACTCGACGTCCAGACGACGATCGCGCTGAGCGGCGAGGAAGCCCTCGAGCGCTTGCGCGAGGACCACTTCGACGCCGTCACGCTCGACATCCTGATGCCGGGGATGGACGGCCTCGAGGTGCTGCGCCAGATCCGCGCGGACCGCAAGCTCGCGACGACCCCGATCGTGTTCGTGTCGGTGTTCTCGGGCCGCCAGGAGCTCGCCGGGGAGTGGGTCGTGTCGAAGCCGATCGACGCCGACGAGCTGCGAGCGGTGCTCGGCGCCGCGGTCAGCGCGGGCCGCTCGCGCGTGCTGGTCGTCGGCCGCGAGGAGCTCCAGACGACGCTCGAGCCGGCGCTCGACGACCTCGGTATCGAGTTTCAATGGGAGGTGACGGGGGTGGCCGCGGCGCGCGTATGCCGGGAGCGCCGCTTCGAGGTCGCGCTCGTCGACGTCGGCATCCGCAATCCGCAGATGGTCATCCAAGCGCTCGACCTGCGCGGCCGCCGCGTCCGGCGGGCGGTGATCCTGGTCTCCGACGGGGAGACGCCCACGCCGGCCGGGGTCGGCAAGCTCGGGATCGAGGTCGTCCCCGCCGAATACGCCGCAAGTGCCGTGCTTGCCGCACTCCGGGGGGAGCGCTAGTTTTGCCGGGGTCCGGGTACTCTTATCCGCAGGACGGGTACCGCTTGGTGCTGCACGACTTCACATCGATAGGCTGACTCGGTGGCAGTTCAGAGCGACATCGCGTTGATCGACGAGCTCGTACGGTTGCGCGCCGAGCTCCGGCGCCGCGAGCGCGAAGCCGCCGACAAGGAGCTTCAGCTCCAGCGCTACGCCGCCGATCTGCGGGAGACGTTCAAGCAGGAGCGGGCGCGCGCCCAGGAGCTGCGCCGGTCCTACATGGCGACCGTGCGGGCGCTGTCGAACGCGGTCGAGGCCCGCGACGCGTACACCGGCAAGCACGCCGAGCGCGTCGCCGCCTATGGGCTCGTGATCGCACGCAGGTTCGCGCCCGAGCTCGAGATCACGCCCGAGCTGGAGTTCGGCTACCTCCTCCATGACGTCGGCAAGGTCGCGATCCCCGACGCGATCCTGTACAAGCCGAGCTCGCTCGACCCCGACGAGCGCGCGCTGATGGCGCGCCACCCGGTCATCGGCGCCGAGATCGTCCGGGGCATCGAGTTCCTGGCCGAGGCGGCCGCGGTGGTCCGCTCGCATCACGAGCGCTGGGACGGCACCGGCTACCCGGACGGCCTCAGAGGCGAGGAGATTCCGCTCGCCGCGCGCGTGTTCTCGGTCGCGGACGTACTCGACGCGCTCACCACCGACCGCCCCTACCGACCGGCCTGCTCGCTCCCCTACGCGCGCGCGATGATCACCGCCGAGCGTGGAACGCAGTTCGACCCGCGGGTCGTGGACGCCTTCAATTCGATCGACGACGAGGTGTTCGAGCGGATCGCGGCCGAGATTCGATGACCGCGGACTCCCCGGCCCCGTCCGGACACGGGGTGCTGATCGTCGATGACGACCAATTCATCCGGAAGCTGATCGCGACCACGCTCGAGGACGTCGCGGAGTTCGACCTACACGAGGCGGCCGACGGGATCGAGGCGATCGAGGTCGCCCGGCGCGCGCATCCGAGCCTCGTGTTTCTCGACGTGGACATGCCGCGGTTGAACGGCATCGAGACGTGCCGTCGGCTAAGGGCCGACGACGAATCGGGCGACGTCACGATCGTGATGCTGACCGCGACCTCGGGCGACAGCGTCGAGTCCGATGCCGAGCAGGCCGGCGCCGACCTGTTCCTGACCAAGCCGTTCAGCCCGCTCGACCTGCTCCGCCTGGTCGATCAGCTCGGCGAGCGCGACGCTCGCTGACCGGCCGTGGCTGCGACACTCCGAGCATGACTCGTCGCGCCTGGGTGGCGTTCTCGGCCGCCTCGCTGATCTGGGGCGTGCCGTACCTGTTCATCAAGATCGCGGTCGATCACGGCGTCACCGCGCCGGTGCTCGCCTGGGGGCGGGTCACGCTGGCCGCGGTCGTGCTGCTGGCGCTGGCCGCACGCGCCGGCACGCTCGCCGGCATGCGCCGCCACTGGCGCGGGTTACTGGCATTCGCCGTCGCCGAGATCGCGATTCCGTTCCCGATGCTCGCGATCGGCGAGGAGCGCGTGCCCTCGTCACTGGCGGCGATCATGGTCGCGACCGTCCCGCTGATCGGGGCGCTGCTGGCGATCCGGTTCGACCATTCCGAGCGGCCCACGCCGGTTCGCGCGGTCGGTCTCGCAATCGGGTTCGCGGGCGTGATCGCGCTCGTCGGGATCGACGTCGCCGGCCACCGCGGCGAGCTGCTCGGGATCGGGGCGATCATGATCACCGCCACCGGCTACGCGATCGGGCCGATGCTGCTCAAGCACCGCTTCGCCGGGCTCGATCCCCGCGCCACCATGGGCGCGAGCCTCGCGATCGCGTCGCTGATCCTGCTGCCATGGGCGGCGCTCGACCTGCCGAAGCGGACGCCGTCGGCCGGCGGGATCGGCGCGGTGGTCGTGCTCGGGTTGCTCTGCACCGCCGCCGGCTTCGTCGTCTACGCGATCCTGATCGGCGAGGCCGGCACGAGCCGCGCCACCGTGATCACCTACGTCAACCCGGTGGTCGCGGTCGCGCTCGGCGTGCTGCTGCTCGGGGAGCATCCGGGCGCCGGCGCGGTCGCCGGGCTGCTCTTGATCCTCGCCGGCGGATGGCTGTCGACCGACGGCCGGCTCCCGCCCGGGATCGCGCGGGCGGTGGCGCATGGATGCCGGGCGGGGCCGTCGCTGCGACCGCCGCTTCGCCAAGGCGATTCGGCGCGACACACTGCCGTCCGCGGACGGCCCTGATCCGCGTCCCCGGCGGGGGTAGCCGGAGTCCGGACCATGCTGCGACCGCCCGGCACGGAAGCCGGGCGGAACCAGGCCCCACGGACGCCGGCGAAGCCGGCCCCAGAACCCCGTCAGCTGATCTTGATCAGGATGATCGTGTTCACGACGAACGCGATCGCGAACCCGATCGTCCACCGGTTCAGGTTGCGCTCGACGAGCGAGCCGCCACCGAACGGGCCGGCGCCCGTCCCCACGCCGAACGCGCCCGACAGCCCCGCATCCTTGCCCGAGTGCATCAGGATCAGGAATACCAGGATGACGCAGATGAAGACTTGCACGATGCCGAGGACGGTGCTCATTGCGGGTCGATGGTAGCGCGGTCGATGTCGTGCATGATCGCGATCGCCTCGCCCCGCAGCGTATGGTCGAGCTGCTCGTAGTCGGCGTCGGAAAGCTTGCCGGTGCGGTGGTCGAGCTCGGCGTCGCGAAGCTCGCGGTACTTGGCCTCGCGGGCGGCCTCGAGCTCGGCCAGGTTGGCGTCCGCCGGCTTGGCCTCCGGTGAGGCGCCGGCGGGCCGGCGGAGCGGGGCGGTCACGAACAGAATCACCGCCGCCAGCACCACCAACACGACCAGGAACTCCATCGGACCCGACCCGCCGTCAGACCGGCTCGCGAACCGGCAGTCGCGGCGGGGCCGGCGGTCGCGCCGGAGACGCAACACGCGCGCGCCGGCGCGCGAACGACGGCACCGGCCACAGCGCGATCAGTCCGCCCAGTCCGATGATCAGCGCCCCGAGCCAGATCCAGCTCACGAGCGGGGCCACGATCAACAGGAACTCGGTCGGCCACGGATTGGTGACGAACCGACGCGCGATCTCGCTCACCGCCGCGTCTCGGTACGCCCACAGCGTGTTCATCGCGGACGCCGCCTGAGCGGGCGGCAGCTTCGCCGCCTTGGTCATCACCTGGGGCGCGTAGGCGGCGAACACGTTGTTGCCCTGGTTGATGAGCGACGCCAGTGGCGTCGGTTGGGCGTTGATCACGGTCCAGATGTTCCGGCGCAGGTTCTGGTCCAGCCCGACTTCGCTGTCGGCGTTCGAGGTGTCGAAGAACTTGCCGATAAGGCCGTCCGCTTGGTTCTGCGAGGGATAGAAGTTGCGAGTGGTCGTGACGGTGGTGACGTGCTTGCCGCCCTTGGTGACGTTCAGCACAGCGCCAAAGCTGATCTTCTGCGAAGACACCGACTCGACCGGGCGGACATACCGGATCGTGTAGCCGTCCACGTGCGCCTTCTGCCCGGGGGAAAGGATCACGTCCTGCGAGTGCTGGAACGACGAGGAGGCGGCGACGCCCACGAGCAGCACGGCCAGCCCAGCGTGCACGGTATAGCCGCCGTAGCGCCGGCGGTTGCGGCGGATCAGTCCCACCAGTGCGAGCGGGACCGGGTCGTGGGTCATCGCGCGGCGGGCGGCGACGCCACGGCACAGCTCCTGCACCACCGAGGTCAGCACGAACCCGGCGAGCGCGAACATGATCAGCGCGAACGGCCGCGAGCTCGGTCCGCCCGGCCAGAACAGCAGCACGAACAACGTCACGAGGCCCGCCGCGACCGGAAGCGCGAAGTTCCGGCGCAAGTTCGCGACGGTCACCCGCCGCCACGCGATGATCGGGCCGATGCCCGACAGGAGCACGAGGATCAGCGCCAGCGGCACGATGAACGGTTCGAACGCGGGCGGCCCCACCGACACCTTGGTCCCGGTCAGCGCCTCGGAGATCAGCGGGAAGAACGTCACCCAGAAGATCACGAACACCATCCCGACCAGAACGAGGTTCTGGAACAGGAACACCGCCTCGCGCGAGAGCAGCGACTCGAGGCGCGCGTCCGAGCGGAGCTGCCGGCGCCGCCACACGATCAGCGCGATCGAGCCCATGACCATCACGGCGAGCAGGATCACGAACGGGACGCCGAGCGTCGATGCGCCGAATGCGTGGATCGAGTCGAGAATTCCCGAGCGCACCAGGAACGTCCCGAGGATCGACAGCGTTCCCGCACCCAGGACCAGGGAGACGTTCCAGACCTTCAGCATCCCCCGCTTCTCCTGGATCATGACCGAGTGGATGAACGCGGTGATGCACAGCCACGGCATCAGGGCAGCGTTCTCGACCGGATCCCACGCCCAGTAGCCGCCCCACCCGAGCTCGGTATAGGACCACAGGGCCCCGAGCAGGATCCCGATGCCGAGGAACAGCCAGGCCGCAAGCGCGAACCGGCGGGTCAGCGAGATCCATTCGGCGCCGAGCCTTCCGGTGATCAGCGCGCCGACCGCGAACGCGAATGGGATCGTCAGCAGCGTGTACCCCGAGTACAGCATCGGCGGGTGGATCATCATCGTCGGGTGGAGCAGCAGCGGGTCGAGGCCGGCGCCCTCGGCGGGCGGGTTCGCGCTGGTCGTGAACGGGTTGGCCCAGAACACCGCCAGCGAGGTGAAGAACACGGCGAAGCCGAGCAGCACCGCGGTCGCGTACGGGACGATCTCCCGGGCTCGGTTGCGGACCAGGAACAGGATCAGGCTCGACCACAGCGACAGCAGGAACACCCACAGCAGTAGCGAGCCCTCCTGCGATGACCAGGCCGCGGCCAGCTTGTAGAACGTCGGCGTAGTCGTCGAGGAGTGCGCGGCGACGACGTTGAACGAGAAATCGGAGCGGAAGAACGCGTCCTCGAGAATCGCGAACGCGAGCGTCGCCAGCGCCGCCAGCGCGTACACCGACCGGCGCCCGGCGTCGACCCATTCCCGCCGGCCTGTGCGCGCCCCGTGGATCGAGGCGCCGATGCCGAACCCAGCGGTCCCGAGCGCCATGATCAGCAGCGCGCGACCGATCAGCGCCATGTCAGAGCCTCACTCCAGCCGGGATCATCGTCAGGACGCAGCCGCCGCCTGGTACTTCGACGGGCACTTGGTCGTGAGCGAGTTTCCCTGTCCGACGTAGGTGGTGCCCGAGGCACCCTTCTCAACCGCGACCATCACCGCACGACCGGCCGCGAACGGATCGGGGACGATCCCGCTGTAGCGGACGGGAACCGACACCGGCAGCTTGGGGTCGCGGATCCGGAACAGCAGCGTCGTGCCGTCGCGCTGCACGGAGCCCGTCAGCACGGTGCCGGCGAGCTCGTAGGTCTGTCCGGGCCTGCCCCGCGACAGCAGCTGCGAGGCCGTGAACTCTTTGTTTCCCGCGCTGAAGCTGACATAGACGAGCGCCGACGCGAGCAGGACGGCGGCGGTCAGGGCAACGGTCAGGCGGATGGCGCGCTTGCGGCTGGGATCCATGCCTGGGCTGATTCTCCCATACGCCGCCGGTCGATCCCTCCCCCACTCACGGCTCTGGGGTGCCTGCCGATTAAGGTCGTATTAGAGGGGCAGCGGGTCTCTCTCAGCGAAGAAACGAATCACGTCCGCGAGCGTTAGTAGCCATAGATGGTTGTCAGGTCCAAAACAAGCGAAATCAGTGTCCGGTGGCGCCGGCGGGGGCGCGCGGGGCACAAACCGGCGGCGCATCTGGTTGCGTCGCCCCAGAACGACGTCGCATCGCGCGAGCGACGGCACGGCGGTCCTTCCCAGGACCGTGCGCTGTATACGTGCGAATGCGGCTACGCATTCGAGGCGCTGGTCACGACCTCGGTCGGCTGCCCTCAGTGCACCCGTACGCAGGCCTGGTAGGCGTACGCCCGGCCATATGCGCCCGCGCGCGCGACAGCGCGCGCGGGTGACCCGACCCCGGAGAGGTCGGCGCGCGGTGCGCGCCCGCAATACGACCTCGAACGTACGACCGCGGCAGTGCGCGTTGCGCGTAAACAGGCCGCGAGCCGGCCGCAATCGCACCCAGCGCAGGCGCTCACGCGGCCGGCTCGCAACTCTGAACCGGTCCCACAGGCCGCCCCCGGTACCCCGAACGTATGATGGCTGCGTCGATCGTTCCAGAGGGTTTGGGCGTAGTCAAATACGTTCATCCCGGCCTGCTATAACCGCTGCTTATGGCAGAGGCGGGTATGGAATGGTCGGCGGCGCCTGACGGCGGCGCCATGGGCAACGGTCGGCGGCGCCTGACGGCGGCGCCTTAGGCGGTGGTCGGCGACGTTTGACGGCGGCGCCTTAGCGCGATGGACGCTCGAGTGAGGTAGCTGAGCGAGCTCGACCTCAGGCAGCTGCGCTACTTCGTGACCGTCGTCGAGGAGGGTCAGATGACCCGTGCGGCCCGGAGGCTCCAGCTGACGCAGCCGGCCCTGTCGCAGGCGATCGCGCGACTCGAGTCGCAGATCGGGGTGAGACTGCTCGAGCGAAACCCTCGTGGGGTGGCGGTGACCCCGGCGGGCGAGGCCTTCCTGGAGAAGGCGCAAGCGACCCTCACCGCCGCCGCCGAGGTGAACGCGACCGCTCGCTCCTGGGCACGGGAGCAGGAAGGGCGGCTCCACGCGGGCTTCATGAGCATGACCCCGCCGATGATGGCCGGGGAGCTGGTCTCGCGGTTCATGGCGACGCATCCCGAGATCACGATCGAATGGCGCCAGCTCGGGTATCCGACGCTCGACGCGCGCGCGTGGCTGGGCGACTCCGATGCCGCTCTGATCTGGTTCGCGCCGAGCGCGCCCGGCCTGGCCAGCCAGGCGATCCGCACGAGCCCGCTCGTCGTGGCGATGAGCGAAAGCCATCGGCTGGCAGGCCGACCGGAGCTGACGGTCATCGACGTGCTCGACGAGACCTTCCCCGGGATCGTCGACTGGTGCGACCCGGTGTGGCTCGGCTACTGGGGCCTCGACACGTATCGAGGAGCGCCGGCGCGCCGCTCCGACGACATCGCGGTCACGCCCGAGGAGGTCGCGTCGATCGTCGCCTCGGGCCGGGCGATCACGACAGTCCCCGAAATCGTCGCGGTCCCGTTCCTTCACCTCGGGATCAGGGCGATCCCGCTCGCGGACGCCGATCCGGCCGTGCTGACGCTCGTCTGGCCCCAGGGGGCGGCCACCCCGCTGGTGGCCGAGCTCGCCGACATGGCCCGGCGCATGTGCGAGGCGGACCCGCCCGGCGCCCGCGCGGCGCCCGCGTGAGAAACGCCGGGACGGTCCGCGGGTGCGCGCGACCTCGATCGCGTGACCTTCATGGATTCGGCCGGGGTCCACGTCCTGCTCCGGTTCTCGTTCTCTGAAGAGCCACCGCAACCGCACGGCCGGCTGGCCCCCAGGTTCGGCGGCTGCTCGAGATGACCGGCGTCCGGCGTCACCTATCGTTCCGGCGCTCGCCGGTACCCACGGACAACGGCGGCGGCCGCCCACGTCGCCTCTGCGCCTCACCGGGCCCCAAGGCGCGCCGACGATCCCCCCTAAAGACCTGGTTACAGGTCGCCGAGCGCGCGGTTCAGCGTCGCGCTCGGGCGCATCGCCGCCGCCACCTTGTCGATGTCGGGGCGGTAGTAGCCGCCGATGTCGACGGGCGAGCCCTGCACCGCATCGAGCTCCTCGACGATCCTGTCCTCGTTCGCGGCCAGCTGGTCGGCCAACGGCCGGAATCGGGCCGCGAGGTCGG
>Ga0335081_10011116_pt1 | contig 14556 bp, 10 predicted proteins | sample Lox_Sample_35_FD_206713 | JGI IMG/M metagenome (GOLD analysis project Ga0335081, IMG submission 206713) | Soil microbial communities from Loxahatchee National Wildlife Refuge, Florida, United States - Lox_Sample_3.5 | ecosystem: Environmental > Terrestrial > Soil > Wetlands | place: USA... | reverse complement strand
CCCAGCCGGAGAGCTACCACAATTTTGCGGACCAGCGCCGCCTGCTCGGCATTCCCAACTTCTGGAACGTGGTGTCCAACCTGCCGTTTGCCGTGGCCGGCGTGCTGGGGCTGCGCGCGTTCCGCGATGCCGCTTCTCGATTTCTGTTCGCCGGAATTTTTCTCACCACGTTCGGTTCGGCGTATTACCACTGGGCGCCGGACACGCCACGGCTTGTCTGGGACCGCCTGCCGATGACGTTTGGGTTCATGTCGCTCCTCGCGCTGATTATCGGTGCGAGCTTTGGCGAGAAACTCGGCCGGCGTCTGCTGCTTCCCCTCGTCGCCGCGGGAGTGGCAAGCGTGGTGTGGTGGCGCGTGTCGGGCGATTTGAGGCCGTACGTGCTGGTCCAGTTCGCTCCCATGCTGATGATTCCCATTGCTCTCGTGTTCTTCGATGTCCCAGCCAGCCGGGAACTCTGGATCGCCGTCCTGCTCTACGGCGCCGCAAAAATCGCCGAACTCGCCGACCACGAAATTTATTCCGTCTTCGTGCTCAGCGGCCACACGCTGAAGCATCTGCTCGCCGGCGCCTCCACGTACTGGCTCTACCTCTGGCGGCGCGGCGCTCCGGCGACACCTCCGGGTACGGGGTGAATCCCGGCGGCTATGGCGACGGCCCGCGCCCTCGAGCGAACAACCGGCCGGAGAGGAAAATCGGCAAAATTCACGGTCCGGAAATGACACCAAAATAGGGGTGTTATGTTCATTTCTGAGAAGCGAAATCTAGTTAACATAATGTGGAGACGTTTAACAAAATCGAATCGAACCGTATAAAATCGCAGGACCTAAGTCAAAGAAAACAAAGCTTCGGGGCCCGGCAAAAACTGAAAAGTGACCGGCGGTCAGGGAGCGCGGACGGCCCGGAGACCGAACGGTTAGGAGAAGGCGGAAAACAACCGGGCGCCGCGCCTGCCGGTCTCCAAGGCGCCCGGGTGTTCGGGTATGATGGGCCGCCCATGGGGACGGCGGCCAAAACTACGCGCGGGACGCGGCGCGCGCTGCGCGAGATCCTGAACATTGTTCTGTGGGGACTGGGCGCGGGAGTGCTGATTGCGCTGCTGAAGGTGATCGAGTACCGCTTCCTGGTGGTGGAATATTCGCTGGAGATTTACGGGGGGCTGGTGGCCGCGCTGTTCGCGGCGCTGGGAATCTGGCTGGGACTCACGCTGACCAGAAAAAAGGTGCAGGTGGTGATCCAGCAACCGGCGCCGGCGGGAGGGCCGTTTGCCGCCGATACCCGGCGGATGGAAGTGCTGGGCATCACGCCGCGCGAACTGGAAATCCTGGGCCTGATCGCGGCCGGATTGAGCAACCGCGAAATCGCAGAGAAGCTGTTCGTAAGCGAAAATACGGTGAAAACACATTCCAGCCGCCTGTTCGACAAGCTGGGCGCGCGGCGGCGGACGCAGGCGGTGCAACTGGGCAAGGAGGCCCGGCTGATCCCCTGAGGAGCCGCCCGAAGTGATGATTTTGGGCGCGGGGAGACAAAATCATACGAACGGGTGACGACAACCGAGGGGCGGCGGGGGAGACTCGCGGGGCAGTGCAGTCCCCTGGGGACAAGGAGACCCGACTTCCATGAAAAAGACCGTACTCACGTTTGGGCTGATTTCCGGGGCGATTCTGGCCGCGATGATGATGGCTACGCTCCCCTTTGTGAATCACGTGGACACTTCCCGCGGCTACATTCTGGGCTACACGACCATCGTGCTCGGGTCGCTGTTCATCTTTTTCGGCATCCGCTCGTACCGGGAAAACGTGGCGGGAGGGCGGCTGACGTTCGGGCGCGGATTCGCGGTGGGAATCCTGATCGCGCTGATCTCCAGCGCTTGCTATGTGGCCACCTGGGAGGTGATCTACTACAACTTCATGCCGAACTTCGTGGACGATTACAACGCGCACATGATCGAGAAGGCCAGGGCCGCGGGTGCCAGCCCGGCGGAACTCGAAAAAAAGAAGCGCGAGGCTGAGGATTTCAAGCGGATGTACAGCAATCCGCTGATCAACGTGGGAATGACATTCCTGGAACCGTTTCCGGTCGAACTGGTCTTCACCCTGGCCTCGGCCGGGATCCTGCGGAGGAAGGCGGCGGCCCAGACGGCGTGAGAGAGCAGAGATCGAAAGCGGGCAGCGCCAAGACTTAAAAAAAACGGCAGAACAAAACAAAGGCCGGAGCCCACGCGCGGGCTCCGGCCCAATGACAAAACGCCAGCCGGAGTAAACACCGCTCCCGCTGAAGAGAATAAAGTTCCTAGCCCTCGGCGGGCGCGCCGGTATCCTTGCGGAGATACTCGAGCGCGGCGGCTTCCTCAGGCGAGAGGGGAACTTCCTCGGGTTCGGGCTCGGGTTCGGGAACTTCCGTGAGCAACTGAACGTTGCGGTAGAAGTCGAGACCGGTGCCCGCGGGAATCAGACGGCCCATGATGACGTTTTCCTTGAGGCCGCGGAGATAGTCGACCTTGCCGCTGATGGCCGCTTCGGTGAGCACGCGCGTGGTCTCCTGGAAGCTGGCGGCAGAGATGAAGGAATCGGTAGAGAGTGACGCCTTGGTAATACCGAGGAGCATGGGGCGTCCGGTGGCCGGGCGTCCGCCTTCGTGGAGGATGCGATCGTTCTCCTCGCGGAAGCGGAACTTGTCGACCTGCTCATCGAGGAGGAAGGCGGTGTCGCCGACGTCCTCGACCTTCACCCAGCGCATCATCTGGCGGACGATGGTCTCGATGTGCTTGTCGTTGATGTTGACGCCCTGGAGGCGGTAGACCTCCTGGATGGCGTTGACGAGATAGGCCTGGGTGAATTTTTCGCCCAGCACGGCGAGCAGGTCGTGGGGGTTGAGCGGGCCGTCGATGAGCGGCTCGCCGGCGCGAATGTGCTCGCCCTCCTGCACGTTGATGTGGACGCCGCGGGGGATGAGATATTCCTTCACGGTGCGTCCGTCTTCGCTTTCGACGGTGATTTTGCGCTGGCCCTTGGAGATTTCGCCGTACTTGACGATGCCGTCGATTTCGCTGATGACGGCAGGGTCGCGTGGCTTGCGCGTCTCAAAGAGCTCGACGACGCGGGGGAGACCGCCGGTGATGTCTTTCGTTTTGGTGGTCTCGCGCGGGATCTTGGCGAGCACGTCGCCGGGATGGACGTCGTCGCCGTCTGTGATCATCAGGTGGGCGCGCGTGGGCATCAGATACTTTTTGCGTGCGCGGCCCGCGGAATCGCGGACCAGCACGGTGGGCTGATGCTTTTCATCGCCGGGGGGCAGAGTGACGACGAGCTGCGAAAGGCCGGTGACTTCGTCCACCTGCTCCTCGATGGTGACGCCGGGCTGGAGGTCCTTGAACTGGATGGAGCCGCCCACCTCGGTGAGGATGGAGAAGGTGTAGGGATCCCATTCGCAGACGACCTGGCCGACGCTGACGGCCTGCTTTTCGGCGACCTTGAGGTGCGCACCGTAGACGACGGGGTGGCGTTCCTTCTCGCGGCCCTTGTCGTCGACGACGGCGATGAGGCCGGAGCGGTTCATGGCGATGAGGTTGCCGTCGCGGCCCTCGACGGTCTTGAGGTCGATGAACTTGATGAAGCCGGAGCTCTTGACCTCGACGCGGGACTGTTCCGTGACGCGGGTGGCAGTGCCGCCGATGTGGAAGGTGCGCATGGTGAGCTGGGTGCCGGGCTCGCCGATGGACTGGGCGCCGATGACGCCGACGGCTTCGCCCATTTCCACCATGCGGCCGGTGGCCAGGTTGCGGCCGTAGCAGCGGGCGCAGACGCCGCGGCGCGACTCGCAGGTGAGCACGGAGCGGATCTTGACGCGCTCGATGCCGGCGGACTGAATGGCGTTGGCGAGATCCTCGGAAATTTCCTGGTTGATCTCGACGATGGAATTGCCCTCGTAGTCCTTGATCTTTTCGAGGGAGACGCGGCCGACGACGCGGTCGCGGAGGGGCTCGACTTCGACGCCGGCTTCCAGGATGGGCTCGACGAAAATGCCCTCGGAAGTGCCGCAGTCGAGCTCACTGATGATGACGTCCTGAGCGACGTCGACGAGGCGGCGGGTGAGGTAGCCGGAGTCGGCGGTCTTGAGCGCGGTATCGGCCAGACCCTTGCGGGCGCCATGGGTGGAGATGAAGTACTGCAGCACGGTGAGGCCTTCGCGGAAGTTGGAGGTGATGGGCGTCTCGATGACTTCGCCGGAGGGCTTGGCCATGAGGCCGCGCATGCCGGAGAGCTGGCGGATCTGCTGCTTGGAGCCGCGGGCTCCGGAGTCCGCCATGACGTAAATGGGGTTGATGACGCCCTGCTTGTCGCGGTCTTCGAGGACTTTGAACATTTTTTCGGCGACTTTTTCGGTGACGTCACTCCAGATGGCGATGACCTTGTTGTAGCGTTCGCCGTTGGTGATGGCGCCGTCGAGATACTGCTTCTGGACGCTGACCACGTCGCGTTCGGCTTCGCCGACCAGGCGCTCCTTTTCCGGCGGAATGACCATGTCGTCAATGCCGATGGAGATGCCAGCTTTGGTGGCGTAGAAGAAGCCGAGCTCCTTGAGTTCGTCGAGCATGCGGACGGTGAGGGCCTGGCCGAAGCGGAGGTTGGCGTACTGGACGAGGAGCTGGAGGCCTTTCTTTTTGAGCAGGCCGTTGATGAAGGGCATGCTCTTGGGCAGATGATCGTTGAAGATGACGCGGCCGACGGTGGTGTTGAGGAACTGGCGGCTGAGCGTGACGGACTGGGCGTGGGGGATGTCCTGGTCGTCGTAGGCGCTGGCCAGGTCGATAACTTCGCCGGTGTACCGCAGGCGGATGGGAGTGAGCAGCTCGACCTCGCCGGCCTCCAGGGCGAGGATGACCTCTTCCGTCGAGCCGAAAGCGCGGCCTTCGCCCTTCGAACCGGGGCGTTCCTTGGTGAGGTAGTAGATGCCGAGCACCATGTCCTGTGTGGGGACGGCGAGAGGGAGCCCGTTGGCGGGCGAGAGGATGTTGCGAGCGCTGAGCATGAGGACGCTGGCTTCAATTTGCGATTCGGGCGAGAGGGGAATGTGCACGGCCATCTGGTCGCCGTCGAAGTCCGCGTTGAAGGCGGTGCAGACGAGCGGATGAATGCGGATGGCCTTGCCCTCGACGAGCACGGGCTCGAAAGCCTGGATGCCGAGGCGGTGGAGCGTGGGGGCGCGGTTGAGCAGGACGGGATGCTCGCGGATGACGTCCTCGAGGATGTCCCAGACAATGGCGTCCTGCTGCTCGACCATTTCCTTGGCCTGCTTGATGGTGGTGCAGTGGCCGCCGGCTTCGAGCTTGTGATAGATGAAGGGCTTGAAGAGCTCGAGGGCCATTTTCTTGGGCAGGCCGCACTGGTGGAGGCGGAGCTCCGGGCCGACGACGATGACGGAGCGGCCGGAATAGTCCACGCGCTTGCCGAGCAGGTTCTGGCGGAAACGGCCCTGCTTGCCCTTGAGGGCGTCGGAGAGTGATTTGAGCGGGCGATTGTTGGCGCCGCGCAGGACGCGGCCGCGGCGGCCGTTGTCGAACAGGGCGTCCACGGCTTCCTGGAGCATGCGCTTCTCGTTGCGGACGATGACGTCGGGAGCGTGGAGCTCCATGAGCTTCTTGAGGCGGTTGTCGCGGTTGATGACGCGGCGGTAGAGATCGTTGAGGTCGGAAGTGGCGAAGCGGCCGCCGTCGAGGGGCACGAGCGGGCGCAGCTCGGGCGGGAGGACGGGAATGACGTCCAGGATCATCCACTCGGGCTTGTTGCCGCTCTTGCGGAAAGATTCGACGACTTTGAGGCGCTTGGCGAACTTGATGCGCTTCTGGAGGCTGGCGTCGTTCTTCATCTTGACGCGGAGCTCCTCGCCGAGCTTGTCGATGTCCATGGAGCGGAGGAGTTCCTTGATGGCTTCGGCGCCCATGCCGGCGCGGAACTTGCCGGCGTAGTCCTTCTGCAGCTCGCGGAATTTGTCTTCGGTGAGCAGCTCCTTCTGCTTGATGCCGGGGACCTCGCCGGGATCGACGACGACGAAGCCCTCGAAGTAAAGAATGCGCTCGAGGTCGCGCATGGAGATGTCCAGCAGATAGCCGATGCGGCTGGGCACCCCCTTGAAAAACCAGACGTGGGAGCAGGAGGAAGCGAGCTCGATATGGCCGAGGCGCTCGCGGCGGACCTTGCTGAGGGTGACTTCGACGCCGCACTTGTCGCAGATGACGCCGCGGTGCTTCATGCGCTTGTACTTGCCGCAGAGGCATTCCCAGTCGGTGACGGGGCCGAAGATTTTGGCGCAGAACAGGCCGTCGCGCTCGGGCTTGAAGGTACGGTAGTTGATCGTTTCCGGCTTGGTCACCTCGCCATGGGACCAGGAGCGGATCTTTTCCGGAGAAGCGAGGCTGATCCGGATGGAATCGAAATCGGCGATCTGGCTTGCACGATCATACGGGCTGCTACGGTACAAGGCCTACCTCCTGCCGCCCGATGACGGGGGCGGCGTCCGGAAAAAACCGAAAGACTGCATGCGCGCCGTGGCCGGCGGGGGCGGCCGCGGCGCGCGGAATCAATCCGCGGCCTGCTCGGACGGCTTCTGCCGCTTCATGAGCTCGACGTCCAGGCAGAGCGACTGCAGCTCGCGGACCAGGACGTTGAAGGACTCGGGAACGCCGGGATCGATGCCCGGCTCGCCCTTGACGATGGCCTCGTAGATTTTGGCGCGGCCGTAGACGTCGTCGGACTTGCAGGTGAGCAGCTCCTGGAGGATGTGCGCGGCGCCGTAAGCCTCGAGTGCCCAGACCTCCATTTCGCCGAAGCGCTGACCGCCGAACTGAGCCTTGCCGCCAAGGGGCTGCTGGGTGATGAGAGAGTAGGGGCCGATGGAGCGGGCGTGAATCTTGTCGTCCACCAGGTGCGAGAGCTTGAGCATGTAAATGTAGCCGACGGTGACGGGCTGGCCGAACTTATCGCCGGTGATGCCGTCGAAGAGATCGGTCTTGCCGGCGGCGGGGAGGCCGGCGAGCTCGAGGAGATGGCGGATTTCGCCTTCGCGAGCGCCGTCGAAGACGGGCGTGGCCATGGGAATGCCGTCGCGGAAGCTGCGGGCCAGGTCGAGCAGGTCCTCATCCTCCATTTCGGAGACGGATTTCCATACGGAGGTCTCGCCAAACATTTCCTTGAACCATTTGCGGACGGCTTCGGCGCGGGTGGAAGGATCGAGGATGCGCATGAGCTGTCCGCCGAGCTCGCGGGCGGCCCAGCCGAGATGGGTTTCGAGAATCTGGCCGACATTCATGCGCGAGGGAACGCCGAGAGGATTGAGAACGATCTCGACGGGAGTGCCGTCGGGAAGGTAAGGCATGTCCTCCTCGGGAACGATGCGGGCGATGACGCCCTTGTTGCCGTGGCGGCCGGCCATCTTGTCGCCGACGGAGAGCTTGCGCTTCATGGCCACGTAGACCTTGACGAGCTTGATGACGCCGGGAGGCAGCTCATCGCCCTTCTTGAGCTTGCCGATGCGCTCGTCGGTGATCTTGCGGAGAACGTCGATCTGGCGCGAGGTCATCTCCTCGATTTCGTCGATTTTCTCGATGAGGAGCGGGTCCTTTTCGTCCAGGCGCAGGCGCTTGAGGTTGCGTGTGGAGATTTTCTCGATCATGTCGCGGGTGAGGGAGACGCCCTTGGTGAGCAGGCGCTTGTTGGTCTTCTCGTCGTGCAGGTCTGCGGCGAGCTTGCGGCCGGAGAGAATCTCGGAGAGGCGCTTGAGGCGCTCGTCGGTGAGAATGCGGATTTCGTCGGAGAGGTTTTTCTCCAGGCGGGCTTCCTGAGCGGCCTCGATGGCCTTGTGGCGCTCGTCCTTCTCGGCACCCTTGCGGCAGAAAATTTTCACGTCCACCACGGTGCCCTCGATGCCGGGCGGGCAGTAGAGGGAGGCGTCGCGGACGTCGCCGGCCTTCTCGCCGAAAATGGCGCGGAGGAGCTTTTCCTCCGGGGTGAGCGTGGTCTCGCCCTTGGGCGTGACCTTGCCGACCAGGATGTCTCCGGACTTGACGGTGGCGCCGATGCGAATGACGCCGGATTCGTCGAGATTGCGGAGGAAGCTTTCGCTGATGTTGGGAATGTCGCGGGTGACTTCCTCAGGGCCGAGCTTGGTGTCGCGGGCTTCGATTTCGAGCTCCTCGATGTGGATGGAGGTGTAGTAGTCCTCGCGGACGAGCTTTTCGCTGACCAGGATGGCGTCCTCAAAGTTATAGCCGCGCCAGGGAATGAAGGCGCAGAGGACGTTGCGGCCGAGGGCCAGTTCGCCGCGGTCGGTGCAGGGCCCGTCGGCGAGCACCTGGCTCTGCTTGACGTGGTCGCCGACGCGGACGAGGGGCTTCTGGCTGATGCAGGTGTTCTGGTTGGAGCGCTTGAATTTGGTGAGGGTGTAAATGTCGGAGCCGACTTCGCGGCTGAGCACGCCGGAGTGGTCGGATTCGACGCGGACGATGATGCGCTCGGAATCGACCTGGTCGACCACGCCTTCGCGGCGGCAGATGACCACGGCGCCGGAGTCGCGGGCAGTGACGCGTTCCATGCCGGTGCCGACGAGGGGGGCTTCGCCGCGGATAAGCGGGACGGCCTGGCGCTGCATGTTGGAGCCCATGAGGGCGCGGTTGGCGTCGTCGTTTTCAAGAAAGGGGATGAGGCTGGCAGCGACGGAGACGAGCTGCTTGGGGGAAACGTCAATGTAATCGACTTCCTCGCGGCTCTTGAGGACGAAGTTGCCGGCCTGGCGGCAGTTGACCAGCTCGGCGTCAATGGTGCCGCGGGTGTCGAGCGGGACGTTGGCCTGGGCGATGACGTAGCGGTCCTCCTCCCAGGCGGAGAGGTAGAAGCAGTGCGGCTCCGCGGTGACCTTGCGGCGCTTGAGCTCCTCGTTGACGTTTTCGACCTTGTCGAGCTCGACGATGTCGCCGGCCTTGAATTCGCTGTCGCCGGCGTTGAGGACCTGAACGTAGTCGACGACGCGGCCGTTGCGGACTTTGCGATAAGGCGACTCGATGAAACCGAACTCGTTGATGCGGGCAAAGCAGGAGAGCGAGCTGATGAGGCCGATGTTGGGGCCTTCCGGCGTCTCGATGGGGCAGATGCGGCCGTAGTGGGTGGGATGCACGTCGCGGACTTCGAACCCGGCGCGCTCGCGGGAAAGGCCGCCGGGGCCGAGAGCGGAGAGGCGGCGCTTGTGGGTGATTTCACTGAGCGGGTTGGTCTGGTCCATGAACTGGGAGAGCTGGGAGCTGCCGAAAAACTCGCGGATGGCCGCGGTGACGGGCTTGGCGTTGACCAGGTCGTGTGGCATGGCCGTGGACATTTCCTGGTAGACGGACATTTTTTCCTTGATGGCACGCTCCATGCGGACCAGGCCGATGCGGAACTGGTTTTCCAGGAGCTCGCCGACGGCGCGAACGCGGCGGTTGCCGAGGTGGTCGATATCGTCGACGACGCCGACGTTCTTGCGGAGCTTGAGCAGGTACTTGATGGCGGCGATGAAGTCGGGTGTATCGAGAGTGCGCTTGTCGAGCGGAGTATTGAGCCCTAGCTTGATGTTGAACTTGAGGCGGCCGACCTTGCTGAAGTCGTACTTGCGCGCGTCGAAGAACATGCTCTGGAACAGGGCGGTGGCGGTGTCCAGAGTGGGCGGATCGCCGGGACGCAGCTTGCGGTAGATTTCGATAAGGGCTTCGCGGGAGCTGTGAATGGTGTCGCGGTCGAGGGTGCGGCTGATGACGGTGCCGACGTCGTCGCGCTCGGAGAAGCAGACGTCGACTTCGGAGATCCCGGCTTCGGCCATGCGCGCCCAAAGCTCGGCGGTGAAAGGCTTGTTGGACTCGAGCAGAACTTCGCCGGTCTGGCGGTCGACGATATCGGCGACGGAGAGTGCGCCTTCGAGATCGGTGAGATCGGCCTGGACCTGGGCGACGCGGGCCTTGACCAGCTCCTTATAGAGCGGCTCGGTGATGCGGCGGCCGGAGCCGACGAGCGTCTCTTCCGACTTGGGGTGCTTGATCTCGTGGGAGAGCTTGCGGTCGATGAGCCCCTCGGAAAGATTCCAGTAGAACTTGCCTTCGCGCAGGGAAATGCGCTCGACCTGGTAGAAATTGCGGAGGATTTCCTCGTTGGACTTCATGCCCAGTGCGCGGAGGAAGATGGTGCCGAGGAATTTGCGCTTGCGGTCGATGCGCACGTAGAGGGTGTTCTTGGTGTCGTACTCGAACTCCACCCAGGAGCCGCGATAGGGGATGATTTTGCCGAGGAAATAGGTGCGGTTGTTGGCGGTTTCGAAAAAGACGCCGGGGGAACGGTGGAGCTGGCTGACGATGACGCGCTCGGTGCCGTTGATGATGAAGGTGCCGTTTTCGGTCATCAGGGGGATGTCGCCGAAAAAGACTTCCTGCTCCTTGATGTCGCGGATGCTCTTGGCGCCGGTGTCCGGATCTTTTTCGTAAATGGTGAGGCGGATGGTGACTTTGAGAGGAGCGGCGTAGGTCATGCCGCGCTCCTGGCATTCGCTGACGTCGTATTTGAGCTGCAAGGCCACGGGGTCGCCGCACTTGTTGCAGAAGGTGGGCGTGTTGCGGTTGAAGGTGCCGCACCTGGAGCAGATGACGTCGCCGGACTTGTAGGGGTCGGTGACCACGGAAGCGCCGCAGGTGCGGCAGGTGGCGCGCAAGTGATGCAGGCCGCGCAGATGGCCGCACTTGCACTCCCAGTTGCCGATGGCATAGTCGACGAAATCGAGCTGCGAGAGGCCGCGGAAATCCTGAATGGGAAAGACGGAGCTGAACACGGACTGCAGGCCGGTGTCTTCTCGCTCGCTGGGCAGCAGATCCATTTGCAGGAAGCGCTGGTAGGAGCGCTTCTGCACCTCGATGAGGTTGGGGATCTGGATGGTGGCGCGGATGCGCGAGAAATCCAGCCGCCGGCGTTCGCGGTTTTGATAATGTCCATTCTGCATGTCGTCTTACCTCACGAGGTCCGCCACGGCGGACGATACGCCCGAAGAGCCGCAGGCCAAAAAGGGACACCACGACTTCCGGGTTGAAATGGCAAGAAAGAACAGTGCCAGCAGAACTTTCTCCCGAAACTGCGCTCCGGACTGGAGGAGCGCGGCCTGGCTGCCCAGCCTCCCGCAGGCAGGTGCAGACAGGGCTCGAAAACGAAATCCTGAACGGCCAGCGCGCCCGGGGAAGCGCGCGCCCGGCCATTCCGGGGGAGGAGAAGCCGGGCGGGCTATTTCACTTCCACCTTGGCGCCGGCTTCCTCGAACTTCTTCTTGATGGTGGCGGCCTCGTCCTTGGTGACGCCTTCCTTGACCGTCTTGGGAGCGCCATCGACCAGGTCCTTGGCTTCCTTGAGGCCCAGGCTGGTGACCTCGCGAACGGCCTTGATGACGTTGATCTTGTTGGCGCCCACCTCGGTGAGAACGACGGCGAATTCCGTCTTCTCCTCGGCGGCGGGTGCCGCGCCGGCGCCGGGCGCGCCGCCGGCGACAACAACCGGCGCGGCGGCCGCGGCGGAAACGCCGAAGGCCTCCTCCATCTTCTTGACCAGATCGGAGGCTTCGAGAAGCGTGAGGCCCTTGATCTGTTCGAGCAGCGTATCGACTTTGCTAGACATGTCCGTCTCCCATCCTCCTGAAAAAGATTATTCCGAGAACTTTTTCTCTTTGGCCGCCTGGTTGACGACCACAGCCAGGTTGCGAGCCACCGCGGCGGTAACGCTGGCCACTCGTTGCGCGGGTGCGAGCAGCAGGAACATGATCTTGGACAACAGCTCGTCCCGGGAAGGCAGGCTGGCGAGCTGCTGGATTTCGCCGACGGAAACGACGCGGCCTTCGACGATGCCGGCGCGGAACTGATAGGCGGGCACGTCCTTGGCGAACTTGGTGAGGACCTTGGCCAGGGCCACGGGATCGGTGGAGGTGCAGGCGATGGAATTGGTTCCGGCGAGCGATTTCAGAAGCGGCTCGGCGGGAGTGCCCTGAGCGGCGCGCTGGGCCAGGGTGTTCTTGACCACCTGGTAGCTGCCGCCGGCGGCTTCCACGGCGCGGCGGAGGCGCGTGTCTTCGTCCACCTTGATGCCCTGAAAGGTGCTGAGGATGACGGTGGAGACCTGCGCCAGCTCCTGGTGCAGCTCCTCGACTTTTTTCTGCCGGTCCACTTTGCGATTCATGGCTCGTTCCTTTTCCGTTCTCCCCGGTGCGTCAGGCTGCGGCGCCCGTGGAAGCCTCCACCTCAGCGAGATCAATGGGAATGCCGGGGCCCATGGTGGAAGTGAGCGTGACGCGCTTGATGTACTTGCCCTTGGCCGCGGCGGGCTTGGCCTTGACGATGGCGGCCAGCAGTGCCTGGGCGTTCTCCGCGAGCTTGGGTGCTTCGAAATCGGCCTTGCCGATGGGCGAATGGATGATGGCGGTCTTGTCCAGCCGGAACTCGACCTTGCCGGCCTTGATTTCGCGGACGGCCTGGGAAACTTCGAACGTGACGGTGCCGGCCTTGGGATTGGGCATCAACCCGCGGGGGCCGAGAACTTTGCCGAGTTTGCCGGCGGAGCGCATCATGTCCGGCGTGGCAATGACGGCGTCGAAATCGGTCCAGCCTTCCATGATTTTCTGGACCATGTCTTCTCCACCGACGAAATCGGCGCCGGCGTCGCGGGCTTCGGTGACTTTTTCGCCTCCGGCAATCACCAGAACACGCTTGGATTTGCCGAGGCCGTGGGGGAGAACGACGGTGCCGCGAATCATCTGGTCGGACTGCTTGGGGTCGACGCCCATGTTGACGACCAGCTCGACGGTTTCGTTGAACTTGGCGAACTTGACCTTCTTGAGCAGGTCCGCGGCTTCCCGAAGGGGATAGGACCGCGCGTTAACCTGCCCACGCGCCTTCTGGATGTTTTTGCCTCCCAAGCGGCTCATGCGTGCTCTCCTAGTTCTCCGACACTTCAATGCCCATGTTGCGGGCGGTGCCCATCACGGTGCGGATGGCGGACTCGATTTTGGTGGTATTGAGATCCGGCATCTTGGTCTTGGCGATTTCTTCCACCTGTTTGCGGGTGACCTTGCCCACCTTGATGCGGTTGGGCTCGCCGGAACCCTTGACGATGCCGGCGGCACGCTTGAGCAGCTCGGAAGCCGGCGGCGTCTTGAGGATGAAGGTGAAGGTGCGGTCGGAATAGATGGTGACCAGCACGGGAATGATCATCCCCTCGGGCTCTTTGGAGGTCTTGCCGTTGAACTGCTTGCAGAAGTCCATGATGTTGACGCCCTGAGGACCGAGGGCGGTGCCGACGGGCTGGGCCGGAGTGGCCTTGCCCGCAGGCAACTGGAGTTTGACCATCGCTTGAACTTTCTTGGCCATCGCTGTTCGACTCTTTCATCCCGCGGCGCGCGGCCGTCAGGAGGTTTTTTCCACCTGCGTAAAATCGAGCTCCACCGGGGTGGAGCGGCCGAAAATGGTGACCGAAACTTTCAAAGTGCTGCGGTCCGGATTCACTTCCTCGACCACGCCGTTGAAACTGGAGAAGGGCCCGTCGACGATGCGCACCTGCTCGTTGCGCTCGAAGGTGAGCTTGGGCTTGGCCTTTTCCGTGGGCGTGGCGCTGCGGTTCAAGATGGCCTGCACCTCCTCCTCGGAGAGCGGCGAAGGCGTCTGCCCGCTGCCGACGAAACCGGTTACGCGCGGAGTGGAACGGACGACGTGCCAGGTATCGTCGTTCATTTCCATTTCCACGAGCACATAGCCGGGATAGAACATGCGCGGCGAGATGATTTTCTTGCCGCCGCGCACTTCGATCACGTCTTCGGTGGGCACCATGACACGGCCGATCTTGTCGCCCAGCCCGAAGGCGGTGACGCGTCCTTCCAGGCTTTCCTTGACCTTCTTCTCGAAGCCTGAATAGGTGTGAATGATGTACCAGTTCTTAGCCACGGCCATCCTACGACCTTCCGTACTTGGACAGAATCATTTGGATCAGCCTTCCAAAGGCGCCGTCGACGACAAAGAAAAACGCGCCGAAAAAGAAAATGGTGACGATGACGATGAGCGTGGTGGAACGCACCTCGGGAACATTGGGCCAGGTGACGTGGCCCATTTCGTTGCGCACGTCGTGCAGGAACTTGCGAAAATCCTGCACCCAGGCCGTGGGCCGTTCCAGAAAGGACGGAGGACGGAATCCCATTCCTCCGCCGGTCCCCGAGTCACTGCCTTGATTCGTCATCATCTTGACTGCCTGCGCCACATTCGTCTCCTGCGACCGAACTCCGAAACCTGGCAGGGGAGGAGGGATTCGAACCCCCACATCCGGTTTTGGAGACCGGCGGTCTACCGTTAAACCTACTCCCCTGAATCCCGGGCCGCAGGCCGGGGATTCACCCTGAGCCCGCGTTCCCTGCGGGCGAAGGGTTGGTTCTCGCCTGCCGCCTGATCAATCCCTCTTTCTTTTCTCGTCTCCAACCTTTGATTTCCTTTTCCCGTTTCCTTGCACATCCCTGGTCCGGATG
>Ga0335081_10011115_pt1 | contig 14557 bp, 15 predicted proteins | sample Lox_Sample_35_FD_206713 | JGI IMG/M metagenome (GOLD analysis project Ga0335081, IMG submission 206713) | Soil microbial communities from Loxahatchee National Wildlife Refuge, Florida, United States - Lox_Sample_3.5 | ecosystem: Environmental > Terrestrial > Soil > Wetlands | place: USA... | reverse complement strand
GTCAGGGCTCGAGCTTGACGGAGCCCGGGGACGCCTCGATCTCGGCCGATTGAACTTCGACGTGACGGGATCGGATCATCCCGTCACCGTCCGTCTCGGTGGACGATACCTGCTGACCACCACCCGATTGCGATGGGATAATAGCACGGGGCGGATGACATCGGATCAACCGGTCGAAATCGTCGGGGACGGATTGGCCGTGACCGGCGAGGGATTTCAATGGGTGCAATCGGAAGGCTCGATCTCGATTCTCCGGGATATACACACCGTGGTCACCCAATAGCGGGGAAGGACTGTGCGACTCAGGGCGGCAAGCATCGGCTGGTGGCTCGCGGTCTGGACGTCAACGGCGGCCGTTGCGGCGACGCCGCCGTCCGCAGGGCAGGCCCCGACGGTGGGCGCCAAGACCGGGGAGGTGCGGTCTGACGCCTTTCGCAACAGCCCCATGACCATCACCTCGGAGCGCCTGACAATTCACGATGCCGAGCGACGGGCGACCTTCGAGGGATCGGTGGTCGCCAAACAGGGAGACCTGATATTGCGCGCCGATCGTGTGGATGTCTGGACGGTCGATTCGCCCTCCGCGACGTCTGGAGCCGTGTACGGCGGAAACAACATCTCGGTGATCAAGGCGTCCGGACACGTCGAGGTGACCCAGGAGGACCGGATGGTTCTGGCCGACCAGGCGGTCTACACCCAGGCGACCCAGCAAATTGAAATGACGGGCAATCTATCCGGTCATGAGGGCAGCGGCTACAAGATATCCGGCACGAGCATGGTGATTTATTTGCTTGAGCACCGAAGCGTGATTCAACAGAGTCATGTCGAGATCCCCCCGGCGGCGCTTTCCACGATGCCGGACGGGGCGGGCCCGCAACAACCCTGATCACGCCGGACGGCACGGAGCGACATTCATGGCGTTGGAAGCCAAGGGGTTGAGCAAATGGTTCCGTCGGCGTCACGTGGTCCGAAGCGTCGACGTGGAGCTGAAGGGAGGGGAGATCGTCGGTCTGCTGGGTCCGAACGGCGCGGGTAAAACGACGATCTTTTCAATGATCGTGGGCTTGATCACGCCCTCCGACGGCCGTGTGCTGCTCGACGGGGTGGATATCACCCTCCAGCCGATTCACCGGCGCGCCCGCGCCGGACTGGGGTACCTGCCGCAGGAACCCTCGGTCTTCCAGAAGCTGACCGTCGAAGAAAACCTCACGGCGGTGCTTGAGGTCATGGGCATGGACCGCGCCGCCCGTCGGGACAAAGCCGCCGCGGTGCTGCACGAATTCGGCCTGGCCCGTGTCTCGGGGCAGCGGGCCTATACGCTCTCAGGCGGGGAGCGGCGTCGTTTGGAGATTGCACGAGCTATGCTGACGGAACCCCGCTATCTGCTGCTGGACGAACCGTTCTCGGGGATCGATCCCATCGTGGTCGGGGAGCTGCAACGGTTGTTGCTGAACATCTGCCGGGGCGGATTGGGCATTCTCGTGACGGACCACAACGTCCAGGAGACGCTCCGGGTGACCAACCGGGCCTACCTGATCTACGACGGCCGGGTGCTGCATGCCGGCACGCCGGAACAGTTGGCCGCCGATCCCAAGGTGCGCGCCGTGTACCTTGGCGAGCGGTTTCAATTCCAGGGGAGGCCGCTTGACGGTCGATCCGGCGGAGGATAGACTGGGTGCGGAGCACTGATGCGACCTCGACTTGACCTCAGATTAGCCCAGAAACTGGTGATGACGCCGCAGCTGCAGCAGGCGATCAAGCTGCTGCAATTGACGCGCCTGGAACTGTCTCAAACAATCAGCCAGGAATTACTGGAAAACCCCGTGCTCGAGGAGCTGGCCACCGATTCGACTGACGAGGCGGCCCCGGAGGCCGGCGAGCGTTCCGAATCGTCAGAAGATGTCGGGACTGGAGCAGTCGAACGCGAGGCCGGCGAAGAGCTGGCGTCCCCGTTTGATCTGAACTGGGATGCATCCGGGGATGACAGCCCCATGGAATGGCGTGAAAGCGAGTCGACCGATGCCGCCCTTGAAGACCGGCCCTCCTACGAGCAGACGCTCACCAAGGCGACCACGCTGCACGAGCATCTGCTCTGGCAGCTCAGCGTCAGCGGGCTGGACGATGCCGACAAGGCCATCGGGACCCAGATCATCGGCAATATCGATGATGACGGCTATCTTCGGACCTCGCTGGACGAATTGGCCGTCGAGTGCGGGACGTCCCCCGACCGGATTGAGCGGATATTAATGATCGTTCAAACGTTTGACCCGACGGGAGTCGGAGCCCGCACTCTGCAGGAATGCCTGTCACTGCAGCTTGCGGCCCTGGGCGTATCGGACAGCTTGGCTCAAACCCTGGTGACGGATCATCTCGAGGAGTTGGATCATCCTGACCACGCCGCCCTTGCGGCCCGTGTGGGCTCCACGGCGGACGAGGTGGCCCAGGCCATCCGCGTCATCGAGCGCTTGGAGCCGAAACCGGGCCGTCCCTTTGCGTCCACCGACAACCAGGTCATCATCCCCGACGTCTTCATTGTCAAGGTGGAAGGGGAAGACGAGTTCCGGATTATGATGAACGACGACGGCCTGCCGCGGCTGAGAGTGAATGAATATTACCGCCGGTTGATGCGACGGCCGGGAGAATTGTCCAAGTCGACCCGCTCCTACATCGAGGACCGCTTTCGCGCGGCCTTGTGGTTGATCCGAAGCATCGAACAGCGTAACCGGACCATCTGCCGGGTCACGGCCAGCATCGTCAAATTCCAGCGGGAATTCCTGGACCGCGGTCTGTCGGCGTTGAAGCCGTTGGTGTTGCGGCAGGTGGCTGAGGATCTCGGGCTGCATGAGTCCACCATCAGCCGGGTGACCACCAACAAGTACGCCCAAACGCCGCAGGGATTGCTGGAGCTGAAGTTTTTCTTCAACGGCGGCATCGCGCGCACCGGCGACGGCGAAGAGGCGATGTCCCGCGTGATCGTCAAAGAAATGATCCGCAGCATCATCCAGGGGGAGGATCCGGCCCGTCCCCTCAGGGATGAGGAGATCACGGAGCGTCTCCGTGCGCGCCGCATCGACATCGCGCGCAGAACCATCGCCAAATACCGCGCGATGCTGCGGATTCCCTCCGCGAGCAAGCGGAAACGCGAATCGTCGTGACGCCCACTCCGCTGCAGATCGTGGTCATCAGCGGCCTGTCCGGCTCGGGGAAAAGCGTTGCGCTGAACAGCTTTGAGGACCTGGGCTTTTTCTGCATCGACAATCTGCCCCCCCCGTTGGTGATGACCTTTATCGACCTGTGCGCCGATTCCAGCCACAATATCTCCCGAGTCGCGCTCGGCGTCGACATCCGGGAGGGCGTGTTTCTCGAAAATTTCTTTCAGTGTCACCGGCAACTCGCGCAGCAGGGGCGAAACGTGACCGTCCTGTTTTTGGAAGCCTCCGAGGATGTGCTGCTGCGCCGATTCTCCGAATCGCGGCGGCCGCACCCCCTGGCGAACGGCCGGCCGCTCCGGGAGGCGATCGACATGGAGCGGGACCGGCTGGGAAAGCTCAGGGCCGAGGCCGACCGCGTGATCGACACGTCTCGTCTGACCGTTCATCAGCTCAAGGCCGTGATCACCAATGAGTATCGATCCGGACTCGGGGCTCGAAAACTGCAGGTGACCTTGATCTCCTTCGGGTACAAAAACGGCATCCCGAGTGAAGCGGATCTGCTGTTCGACACCCGGTGCCTCCCGAACCCGTATTTCAACGAGGAGTTGAAGCATCTCTCAGGCGAATCCGAAGCGGTCGGCTCCTTTTTGCTCAATCAGGACCAGACCAAACAGTTTTTGGATCGGCTCTGTTCCTACCTCGATTTTCTGTTGCCGCAATATGAACGGGAGGGCCGGGCCTACCTGAATATCGGCATCGGGTGCACCGGCGGGCAACACCGGTCGGTGGTGACGGCGATCCAAATCGCCCGCCATTTGACTGAAAAGGGTATTTGGCCGGTGATCCGGCATCGGGACTTGAAGTCCTCAAGCGAGCATCAGCCGACATGACCGCGAGGGTGCGACAGCCCGGCCATCGCGTTCCCCGGCTTCGGACATGGCCCAGGCGCCTTTCGCTCGTTCTTCTGTGCGTGGGATGGGGATGCGCGGGGCCTGGTTTGGGCGAACACGCGGACACGCCGGAGTGGCTCAATAGCGTGCTGACGGCCCAAGCCCCCGTCACCATGACGCCCACCATGTCCGTCGCCGACCGACTGACCGAGTTGCGGCGGGCCAAGGAGGCGGCCCATCAGCAGTTGATGAACGAAGTGCTCGCGTTGCGCGTCAAGGACCAGGGAACGATCGCCGAACTGAGCGCCGCCCATCCTCAATTGCGCAAGGAGATCGAGTCGTACGTGGACCGGGTGGCGGTGGTGGATGTGGACCAAAGTTCCGGGACGGCGGAAGTCCGCGCCCGGGTCGAACTTGGCGCCGACCTGCTGGATCTGCTGCATATCAAAAACACACGCCCGCCGGCGGATCGCAACACGCCGTCAACAGGAATCGTGCACCCGCTGAGTTGACGGCCTGCATAGCAATAATGGACAAGTCCGATACCGATTCTGCCGCCCCGCCCCACGACCCTTCTTCCGACGCCACCACTCCCTCTCCCTCCGGCTCGGAAGCCGCTCCGGCTGCGCCAGTCGGCGCCGAGCGGTTGCCGTTGTTTGCCTCCATCCAGCGCATGTCGGTGGCCGAACGGATGCAATTCGCCCGGCGCGCGGATAAAGAGGGACGGGGACTGTTGATCCGCGATTCGAACCGGCAGGTGGCCCTCTCGGCCCTGACGAATCCCAAGGTGACGATCCAGGAAGTGGAACAGTTTGCCAAATCCCGCCAGCTGGACACCGAGATCCTCAGACTCATCGGCACCAACGTGGAATGGTTGAAACAGTATGCGGTTGTCCATGCCTTGGTCGCAAATCCCAGAACCCCCGTTCCGATCGCATTGAAACTGCTCCCCCGGCTCAAGACGCTTGATTTGAAGATTCTGGGCACCGACCGGAATTTGCCCTCGGTGGTCAGGATCGCCGCCACGCGGTTGATGAAGAGCCGGCGTGAAGGGGGTTGAACGGGTCCCGAGTGTTCTGCGTTGCGCGATGACCGGGATCGCTCTCCCGTCATCGCCGTTGTGCCGGCGTGTCGGCTGTCGCGCCTCTTCCCGACGGGCGGAGACCCCGCCGGCGGCCCTCCTGAGCCCCGAACTTCTTCCTCCTTGACAGATTGAAGTCTTCCGGTATACTTAACCCGCAGAATCGATTGCGGATTATAGTGAATATAGTTAACAGGCTGAATAGGCTCAACAGGGTAAATAGAAAAGAACGGCTGCGGCAAGACGAGACACGACGACACGATGCAGTTGAACAAGCACAAAGCGGCCGGGAGCAAAACCAAGATCAAGCCCAAGTACAAGACCCAGGACATCTGCCGTCTCTTTGATATCTCGAAAGCGACCTTGTTCAGATGGGAACGCGAGGGGCTGATTTCAAACGTGGGCAGGGATTGGCGCAACTGGCGGCTGTATGACGACAAGAACGTGCAGGAAATTAAAGCCATCATGCGCAGGCGCAATGCAAAGCGTTGACGAGGATCCGTAGGAGCGCGCCGTGTTGTTGAAGCCAAAACTCAAACCCTTGGTCGGGCTGGACATCGGTTCTAGCGCGATCAAGATCGTACAACTCCGCGAAACCAGGACGGGATATGTGCTGGAACGGCTCGGCGTCCGACAGCTCGAACCCGAGTTGATCGTGGACGGCAGCGTGATGGACGCGGGACCCATCGTGGAGACGATCAAGGGGCTGGCCGCCGATTGCAAACTGAAAACCAAGGATGTGGCCTTGGCCGTATCGGGCCACTCGGTCATCGTGAAGCGGGTCAAATTGTCACCGATGAGCGAAGACGAGTTGGAAGAAATGATCAAATGGGAGGCGGCGCAATACATCCCGTTCGATATCAACGAGGTCAATCTTGATTTTGCGATCCTTGACGGCCAGGCCGGGGACGAGGCGCAAGGAGAGATGAACGTCGCGCTGGTCGCCGTGAAAAAGGACAAGCTGGCCTCCTATACGTCGCTGGTGACCGACGCCGGACTGCGTCCCATCGTGGTGGATGTGGATGCCTTTGCCCTTGAAAATATGTACAGCGTCAATTATGACGCCAGCGCCAATGAAGTGGTGGCGTTGATCAATATCGGCGCCAGCGTCATCAATATGAACATCTTGGTCGGCGGCACGTTTGGGTTTACGCGAGACATCTCGATCGGCGGCAACCGGTACACGGAAACCATCCAAAAAGAACTGAACGTCAGTTACGCGGCGGCAGAAGCGGCCAAGCGCGGCCAGCAGAATCGCGAGGCCGACGTCACGGCGGTCGACAGCATTGTGGCGACGGTCAACAACGAGGTGGCCATGGAAGTCAGCCGGTCGCTGGACTACTTCAGGACGACGACGATGCATGATCACGTGCACAGGCTGGTCTTGAGCGGCGGCGGGGCGAAGGTCAAGGGATTGCTTGACGCGCTTGCGGAGCGGTGCCAGGTGCCGTTGGAGCTGGCCAACCCGTTCAAGCAGATCGAGATCGACCAGAAGGCCGTCAATGCCGACACGCTCAGGGAATCCGGCATCCAGGCCGCCGTCGCCGTGGGGTTGGGGATTCGACGGGTCGGTGACCGATGATTAAAATCAATCTGCTCCCATACCAGAAGGCTGCCAAGGTCCGCCGGCAGCAGGCGATGGAGGTTCAATTCCTCCTGGCCGGAATCATCTTCGTGGTCTTTATTTTGGCGTTGGGATTCTTCTGGTGGTCGTTGAACCAGAAAATCGACGAGTTGACCAAGAGCCGCGACAACATGACGGCGCAGCTGGAGGTGCTCAAAAAGAAAGTCAAAGAGGTCAAGGATGTCGAAGCGAAGAAAAAGCTGGTTGAAAGCAAGATCGACATCATCGCCCAATTGAAGAAGAACCAGCAGGGGCCCGTTCACATCCTCGATGAATTGAGCCGCCACCTGCCCGATCGCGTCTGGCTGGTGGCCTTGACGGAACACGGGGACGCGTTCGATCTGGAAGGCCGTGCCACGACCAATTTCGAAATCGTTGATTATGTCAATAACTTGAAATCATCCCCGTTCATCACAGATATCGCGCTGCTCGAATCCAGGCAGACGGCGGAAGGTGGACTGATGATTTACAGCTTTAAATTGAATTTCAAATTCCATGCCTGACCGGGGAAAGCGCTGATGCCGCTGAACATGTCCCTGTCCATCAGCTCGATGCCGGCCTACCAGCGGCTGATCCTGTTCTTGTTTCTGCTGGTGCTGTGCATCGCCGGTTTCATTTACGTGATTTATCTCCCCAAGCAGGAAGCGTTGGTGCAGTTGAAAAAGCAGATCGCGGGGCTCGATGCCGACATCCGGACCAATCAGGCGCTGGCTGACAAGTTGCCGATGCTGAAGGAGGAGAATGAAAAACTGCAGGAGCAGCTCGCGACCCTGCAGCAGGAGCTTCCTCAGGGGTCCGAAGCGGTGGCCTTGCTCAAGCAGATCGCCGAGTTGGGCGTGAAAAGCGGTCTTGATTTCAAATTATGGCGTCCGGGCCCCTCCCATCCCGGAGGCAACGGCCTCTACGTGGAGTACCCGGTCAATGTCGAGGTGGCCGGCGGGTATCACTCGTTGGCCGGGTTTTTCGATCAGATCGGCCACCTGCAACGCATTGTGAATGTGACCAATCTGAAGATGGGTCAGGCGAAAGTCAGCCAGTCTGACGTGGTGATTCAAACTACCTTTGTGGCCACGGCGTTTGCGGCCGGGCAGGAGTCGCCTCCGGCCACCGCGAAGCCGGCCGCCGCGAAGCCGGGTTGATCGACAAGGATGCATGATCAACGCACAGCGTAAATCGGTGAACCGATCAGTGAACAACGGATGGACCGCTCTGGCCGTCTCGGTCTGCGCATGGCTGTGGTTGGGGGGATGCGGCGGCGAAGCGCCGGCCCCGGCTCCCAAACCACCGGTTGCGCCCAAACCGGCGGTGGCGTCCAAGCCGGGGTCTGTCACTCCCGTTCTCCCCGGAACGCCTTCCGCCCCTCAGACCCCTCCTCCAGCGATGCAAGCGGCGGCCCCGATTCCCGCCCAGGCGCCTGCCTACTCGTATGTGGCGGGCAACCGGCGGGATCCCTTCCGATCGATCATCGTCTCGAAGGGCAAAGAAGCGTCGGTTGATCTGGTGCATCCGCTGCAGCAATATGCGGTGAAGGACCTGAAACTGGTGGCGGTGGTCTGGGGACAATTAGGCTCGAGTGCGATGCTTCAGACTCCGGACGGCAAGGGTTATACGGTCACCGTCGGGACCTCCGTGGGTAACCGGGACGGGGTGGTCTCGAAGATCAAGCCGGATCAGATCGTGGTCAAGGAGCGATACACCGACATTTTCGGGGAACGCAAAGATGAATCGGTCGTGTTGGATCTTCACCTCCCAGAGGAGGGGTTGAAATGAGCCAGTGGTGGACTCGTGCGCTCTTGAGCGGCAGCATGGTGTTCGCGCTCGGATGCGCGGCGCAATCGACGAATCTCAATCCGGAGGCAACGGTCGACTCGCCGATCCGACTGCATGTGGAGACACCATCCGAGGGCGTGCGACTGATCATCGAGGGCGACACCCCGCTGGTCTACACCGCGTTCAGATTGCCCGATCCGCCCCGGCTGGTTCTGGATCTGGCCGGGACCGCGCTGGCCCCGGACCAACAGCCGATTCAGGTCAATCATGGTTCGGTCACAACGATCCGCCCGGTCGCCGGGACGACCGGCAGCCACACCACTCGAATCGAAGTGGGGCTCACGCAGCTGGCCGACTACCAGCTCCGGCCGGATGGCAGCAAGCTGCTGGTGACCATCGCCAATCCCGCAGCTTCGTCGCAGTCGGATACAGGCGCCTCACCAGATCCGACGGCCGCGCAAGCCTCGGAGCCGTCCGGGTCCCAGGGGGCGTCCGCAGCGCCGTCCGACTCGGCGTCGACTGCCAATGCCGCCCTCCCAAAGCCGTGGACGGATGGCGCGTCTTCTCAAGCGACAGCGCCGGCGGCGCAGGCCGATCATGCCCCGGGGTCATCAGATGCGGGCGGCGCGGGCGCGTCCGCCGCGGATACGGCTCAACCGGCGCAAACCGAGCCTGCGGCGCCGTCCGTGGAGAAGGCCCCGGTCGTTCAGGCGGAGACGCCGCCGACGACCTCGACGACGCCCGAGGAGGATGCCACGGCCATCACGGCCGTTCATGTCCATCACGACGGCGCCGGACTGACCATCGCGATCCAAGGGAACGGCCGGTTTCATCCAGCCGCGCTGGTCTTGAGCGGTCCGCGTCTTGTGATCGATCTTCCGGGAACCACCGCCAAGGTCCGTTCCCGCATGGCCGTGAATACGCCGCCCCTCAAGCAGATCAGGATCGGGACGCATCAGGCGCCCCAAAAGGTCCGGGTCGTCTTTGACCTGACCAAACCGGTGACCTACACAATGGCCCAGAAGGCGGGGACTCTGACCGTCTCGCTGACGGCGTCGTCGACGATGCAATCATCGATGGTCGATCCGTCTCCAAACCAGGCGTCCACACCGCCCTCCACCGCTGATCCAGCGCCGGCTCCTACCGCGAAGGAGACATCGACGGCCGAACCGCCGACGGCACCGGCCGCGAAGGAGACATCGACGGCTGCGACACCGGCACAGACGTCACCGCCGGCTGCCCCCACCCCGAAACAAGTGGCGCTTCCCGTGCCGACGCCGCCGAAGAAGTTCATCAACGCGCAGATGTCATCCTCCGACGCCGGGGCCGCCCACCGCCCGGCCCAGCGTTCGTTGGATCTAGGGGAGAAACAATATACGGGCCGGTTGATTTCACTCGATTTTCAGGATGCGGATCTGGACAATGTCCTGCGCCTGATGGCGGATGTGAGCGGATTGAACATTGTCGTCGGGGACGGCGTGAAGGGGAAGGTCACCGTCAAACTGCTCAACGTGCCCTGGGACCAGGCGCTCGATCTGATTCTGAGGACGCACGGCCTGGGACAGGTCCGTGAAGGCAACATCCTGCACATTGACACGCTCGGCAATCTGGCTAAACAGCAGGATGATGAGGCGAAGGCGAAGGATTCGGCGACGAAGGCCGAAGATTTGATCACCAAGGTGTTGTACGTCAATTATGCCGATGCCAAAAAGCTCGTCATCACCCTGCAAAAACATCTGAGCCCTCGCGGCGAGATGACATTCGACGACCGGACCAATACCTTGATCGTCAAGGACATCAGTCAAAATATTAAGGAAATCAGCGGCCTTCTGAAAGTGCTCGACAAGAGGACGCCGCAGGTGATGATCGAGGCGAGGATCGTCGCCGCCGACACGAACTTTGCCAGGGATCTGGGTGTGGCGTGGGGAGGCAGCTTCAGCACGACAAGCGGTCCGTACCAGATTGGGACGGTGACCGGGCCGACGGGCACCGTCTATACGGGTTCCTCCAGCACGCCAACGCCCGGGTTTCTGGTCAACCTTCCGGCGACCGGTCAGGCCGGGCCTCTGGGCAGCCTCGGTTTCACCCTGGGACGATTGACCAATAATCCCATTGCGCTTGATCTGCGCCTGTCGGCCGGCGAAACGCAGGGGGTCGCCAAGACGATATCGGCGCCGAAAGTCATGGTGCTCGACAATCAAAAAGCGAAAATCCAGCAGGGGCAGTCCGTCCCCTACGTGTCCGGAGCCACCTCGGCCTCGGGCCCGACGACCATCTTCGTCGAGGCCAGCCTCACGCTCGAAGTGACCCCGCATGTCACGCCGGACGGCAGCATCCTGATGGATCTCCATGTCACCAACGACCAGCCCGATTACACGACCCCCAACCCCGGCGGGCCGCCCATCCAAAAGAAGGAGGCCAAGACCAACGTGATGGTTAAGGACGGCGACACGATCGTGATCGGCGGGATTTACATCTCTCAGAATTCGGAATCGACGAGCGGGTTGCCGTGGCTGAACAAGCTGCCCTTCTTCAGCTGGCTGTTCAAGCAGACGTCGGAATCGAACACCAATCATGAACTGCTGGTGTTCCTTGTGCCCAAGATCGTGACGTAGGGAGCGTGCCGGAATGTTGCGGTGTCTGAACGCGGGTGAATCGCATGGCCAGATGCTTGCGGCCATTCTCGAAGGGATGCCGGCCGGCGTGCCGGTGACCGAGGACGCCGTGAATGTCGATCTGGCGCGACGGCAACGGGGATACGGGCGGGGCGGCCGGATGAAGATCGAGCAGGACCGGGTCGAGTTCATTGCGGGTGTGCGCAAGGGTCTGACGATGGGCAGCCCCATCGGGCTCCTGGTGCGGAACAAGGACTGGGAAAACTGGAAGGAGATCATGTCGGTGGCGCCGGGCGAGCCCTCGACGGAGCGGGTGGTCACGCGGCCGAGGCCGGGCCACGCCGATTTCGCCGGGGCGGTCAAATACAACCATACCGACATCCGCAACGTGCTGGAGAAGGCCAGCGCGCGGGAGACGGCCATCCGGGTCGCGGTCGGCGCCGTGGCCAAGCAGCTGCTGGCCCAGTTCGGCATGAAGGTCGTCAGTTATACCGTAGAGATCGGCGGCGTGGTGGCCGGCTCGGGGGGGCGGAGTCCCGAGGCATTGTATGATGTGGCCGAACAGTCGGAAGTGCGGTGCGCCGACGCGGCCGCCGAGGCCGGCATGATCGACCGGATCAAGGAGGCCAAGGAAAAGGGCGACACGCTGGGCGGGATTTTCGAGGTGGTCGTCACCCATCCGCCGGTCGGGCTGGGGAGCTACGCGCAATGGGACCGGCGGCTCAACGCCCGCCTGGCCTTCGCCCTGATGAGCATTCAGGCGATGAAAGGGGTCGAGATCGGATTGGGGTTTGAAACGGCCCGCCGGTTCGGCTCGCAAGTGCATGACGAAATCTTCTACGGCGAGGAGGCGGCCGCGGCGACCGGCGGCCGGTCTCAGGGGAAATTCTATCGGAAGACGAACAACGCCGGCGGGTTCGAGGGCGGCATCACCAACGGTCAGGATATCGTCCTCCGGGTTGCCATGAAGCCGATTTCGACGTTGTATTCGCCGCTGCAGAGCGTTGATATGAAAACCAAGGAGCCGTTCAAGGCCGCGGTGGAGCGCTCGGATATCTGTACCGTGCCGGCCGCCGGCGTGGTGGGCGAGGCGGTCGTGGCGTTTGAAATGGCCGGCGCCATGATCGAGAAATTCGGCGGGGACAGTTTGAGCGAAATGAAACGGAATTATGACGGCTATATGAACACGGTGGAGGAGCTGTAACCGCCGGCCGTTCCGCCTGGGCGATGTGGGGGCATTGATCGTATTGAGGCGTCATTGACATTCAGCTGCGCATCGGAGTGGCGATTCGAATCGAGGAGAAACACGTGGTGTTGGTGGGGATGATGGGAACGGGCAAAACAGCGGTCGGTCGCGCGTTGGCCCGGCGGCTCAAGCGGCCCTTTTACGATTCGGACCGCCTGATCGAGGAACGCGAAGGGCGATCGATTCCCGCCATCTTCCAATCGGACGGAGAAGCCCATTTCCGCGATCTGGAGGCGGCGGTCATCCGTGACGTCGTGGAGAGACCGGTCGGAGTGATTGCGACCGGCGGGGGCGCGTTGGTCAGGGAAGAAAACCGCTCCGCGCTTAAACGGCGGGGCGTGCTGGTCTGGTTGAAGGCCGATCTGGAGACGATGGTGAGCCGGACGAGGGGAAGATCGACCCGGCCGATGTTGGATGTGCAGGACCAACGGGCGCAGCTGGGCGACCTGCTGGCGGCCCGGACGCCGTTCTATTCCGAGGCGGCGCTCAATGTCGAGACATCGGGACGGACTGTTCGTGAAGTTGTGGAGACGATTATGAATCGGTTAGGGGGCGGTAGCATGGATCGACTGGAGGCACAATGAAACGACTCCTTGGCATCGTGGTCATCAGCCTGCTTAGCATTACAACACTGGGTGGGTGTGGGTCGGATGCTAGTTCTGAGGCGGTGGTCATTACCACGACGACTCCCCCAGCCAGTTCTACATTAGACCCTTCAAGTGATATCGGAGTTATCGGACCGGTGCAATTCGTGGTTCAAAAAAGTTCGAGCGACACGACGCCTGTCCCTCATGTAAAGATTCGGCTCTTTGGAGGCGGAGCAGGAACGGCTGCATATACCAGCCCTACTTCGACTCCGCCTGGTGCTATGGGGTTTTTATGGAAAGATAATAACAGGTCAATACTGGCGGGTGACGGTTCTGAGTGGGACACGGAGACAGACGACACCGGCGCTGTGGAGGTCTTTCTGGGTGGGACGACGGTTGCTTGTGGATCTGCAACGACTAATATTAATGCTTCATTGGGCGTTACGGCGGTCATATCCTCGTCATCCATGCCATTTGATTTCACCTTTTCAATTCAATGTTCGTGATGGATGAGCACGACGGTCTCATTTGCCGATCGATTCGATTGCTGAGCACGTCTGATCGCCAAGCATTGTCATTCCTGTCTGTCTCATGACAGTTGAGTGATGCGCGGGCTCTGATCCAACCCATGCGCACCCTCCAAGTTTCGCTTGCTTCTTCTCCCTATCAGATTGTGATCGGCCACCGCTGTCTGTCCGATCTGGGTACAAGGCTGAAACGGCTCGGCCAGACCAGTCAGGTGATCGTGGTGACTGCTCCTCCCATCGGTCGACGGTACGGCCGCGCCGTCATGGCCGCGCTGGCGGCGGCAGGGCATCCGGTCCACCTGGTGACGGTGCCCGACGGGGAACGTACCAAATCGCTCCGGTGGCTCTCCCATCTGTATGACCGGCTCATTCAATTACGATGTGATCGCAACACGACAGTGGTGGCGTTGGGCGGAGGGGTGATCGGGGATCTGGCCGGGATGGCCGCCTCCACCTATCTGCGCGGCGTCAACGTGATTCACGTGCCCACCACGCTGGTGGCCCAGGTTGACGCCAGCATCGGCGGCAAGACCGGCGTCAACCATCCCAGGGGGAAAAATCTCATCGGCACTTTTTATCAGCCGAAACTGGTCTTCATCGATGTGGCCGCGCTTCGCACGCTGCCCGGGCGCGAACTGATCGGCGGCCTGTCGGAGGTCGTCAAGTACGGGGTCATCTCCGACCCCGGCCTGTTCGCCTATCTGGAGCGGCATGCGGACGACGCCGTCCGAGGACAATTGAAGGTGCTGGAGCGGATCGTCTATCGATCGGCCAGGATCAAGGCCGGGGTCGTGGCCAGGGACGAGCGGGAGGGCGGCTTGCGGCGGATTCTCAATTACGGCCACACGCTTGGCCATGCCATTGAAGCGGCAACCGGATACGGCCGGTATCACCATGGAGAGGCGATCGCCATCGGGATGGAGTTCGCGGCCCGCCTGTCGGGTCGTCTGGGCCTCTGCCCGCCCTCACTGCTCGACAGGCAGCGCCGGCTGCTCGAGCGGATCGGTTTGCCGACACACTGGCCGCCTCGGATCTCGATGGCGCGCGTGGCGGCGGCCATGGCGC
>Ga0335081_10011114_pt1 | contig 14557 bp, 12 predicted proteins | sample Lox_Sample_35_FD_206713 | JGI IMG/M metagenome (GOLD analysis project Ga0335081, IMG submission 206713) | Soil microbial communities from Loxahatchee National Wildlife Refuge, Florida, United States - Lox_Sample_3.5 | ecosystem: Environmental > Terrestrial > Soil > Wetlands | place: USA... | reverse complement strand
AGCGAGGTCTTGCCGTGATCGACGTGGCCCATGACGGTGACCACCGGCGCGCGCGGCGCAAGCTGCGCAGGCTCGTCGGCAGTATCGAACAGGCCCTCCTCGACGTCGGCTTCCGACACGCGGCGCACGCTATGGCCGAGTTCCTCGGCGATGAGCTGGGCGGTGTCGGCGTCGAGCGTGTCGTTGATCGTGGCCATCTGGCCTTGCTTCATCAGCAGGCGGATGACGTCGACCGCCCGCTCGGACATGCGGTTGGCGAGTTCCTGGATGGTAATCGCGTCGGGAATCGTGACCTCGCGCACCAGCTTTTCTTTCGGTTCGGCCGCGGCGTGACCCTTGAGCCGCTGGGTGCGGCGGCGGAAGGAGGCGACCGAGCGCTCGCGCACCTCGTCTGCATTAAGCGCGGTAACGACGGTCAGACGGCCACGCTGCTTCTCGGCTCCGCCGCGCGGCGCCGGGCGCGGGGTGGCGGCCGGGCGGCCGGCGCCGCGTCGGGCGCGCGGGGCTTCTTCCTCTTCGGCTTCGAGCGCGAGACGGGCCGACGGCCCGCCGCGCTTGGCCTCTTCCTCGCCGAAACGTTTCTTGGCGACTTCGTCGGCCTTGCGCTTGGTTTCTTCTTCGCGCTTGTGGCGCTCTTCTTCCTCGCGCTTGCGCGCCTCGGCGGCTTCACGCTCGGTCTTGTCGACTACTTCGCGGCTTTTGCGGCGGCGCGCCTCTTCCTCGGCGATCTTGCGCTCCTCGGCCTCACGCACGCGCGAGTCGGCGAGCGCATGGGCGCGCGCGGCGCGCTCCTCGTCGGTCAGCGTGCGCAGCACGACGCCGGATGGCTTCGGCGTTTCGGCAGCCGGTGCGGGAGCGGCAGCGGCGGCGGCCGCCAGTTTCGGCGCGGCCCCCCGCTTGACGGGCGCCTCCGCCGGCGCCGGCTCGGCCCTGGCTTCGCTCGGGCCGCCGATGGTGCGGCGTTTGACCTTCTCGACCACGACCTGCTTGCTGCGGCCATGGCTGAAGCTCTGGCGCACGACGCCCGTCTCGGTGCGCGGCTTCAACGTCAGCTTGCCAACGCTCAATTTCTTCTCGCCAGGGGTCTTCGTTTCACTCATTCCGTACTTTGTCCTTTTGCGCCGTCCGCCGACGCGTTCGCCGCGGTTTCCGGATTGCGGTAGCGCTTCAGGCGCGCGATGCGCGCAAGAAACGTCGTCGTTCCGGGCCCGACGAGCAGGGCTGCATGTACCACATTTGGGCGGTTCAATGCCAAATCCAATTGGCCGCCCGGAAAAAGCTCGATGATCGCGATTTCGCGCGATTTCTCCGGCATTTTACGCTGCAGGGCGGCGTTGAGCTTGCGCGTGCCGTCGGCGGCGGCGTTGGCCGCGTGGATCAACGCCGCAAGGTCGTCGCGTTCCAGCGCGGCCTCGACTTTGCCGGAACCCGCCGCCACCAGCCCCGCCTTGCCGGCAATCGCCAGTGCATCGAGCGCCGCGCGCTCGAGCATCTGATCCGCCGTGCCCGCCAAGTCGGCGCTGACGCGCACCTCCTGCTTGAATCCGCGGGCAAAGACATTGCGCTTAATCGCCTCGGCGATCGCCGCCCGCGTCCCGGTAATCCAGAGCCCGCGGCCGGGCAGCTTGCGCTTGACGTCGGGCACGACGTGGCTGCCCGGCCCCACCACGAAGCGGATCAGTTCATCGATCGGCTTGAGCTCGCGCGTGAGCGCGCAATGGCGATGAACCCCGGGACTGCTCGTCCCGCGGTCAAGCTCATCGTGCTGCAACACTGCCAGCATGCCCGGTTTCGTCTCCTCAAGCCTGCGGCTGCGGCGCTTCGGCCTCGGCCGGCTCGACCGGCTCGGCAGGCGGCGGAGCAAGCTCGGCTTCCGTCACCCAGCCGGCCTTGAGACGGGCCTGCATGATCAGGGCCTCGGCATCCTCGCGCGAAATGTCGAAGCCTTCGAGGTAGCCCGGCTCGTGCTTGGACTCGCCGTCCTTGCGCTCGGTCCAGCCGGTCAAGTCGTCGGTGGCGCAGCCCGCCAGATCCTCCACCGTCTTCACGCCGTTCTCGCCGAGGGCGACCAGCATCTTGGTTGTGATGCCTGGCACGTCCTTGAGCGCGTCTTCGACCCCGATCTCTATGCGCTTGGCGTCGAGCTCGGCCTCCTGCTGCGCGAGATATTCCTTGGCGCGCTCCTGCAATTCGCGCGCGGTGTCCTCGTCGAAGCCTTCGATGCCGGCAATTTCCTTCTGGTCGACCAGCGCCAGTTCCTCGATCGAGCCGAAGCCCTCCGAGGCAAGCAACTGCCCGACCACCTCGTCCAGATTGAGCGCCTCGACGAATACCTTGGTACGCGCCTCGAACTCGGCATGGCGGCGCTCCGACTCCTCCTGCTCGGTGAGGATGTCGATGTCCCAGCCGGTGAGCTGCGAGGCGAGCCGCACGTTCTGGCCGCGCCGGCCGATGGCGAGCGAAAGCTGCTGGTCCGGCACCACCACCTCGATGCGCTCCCTGTCTTCGTCGAGCACCACCTTGGCGACTTCCGCCGGCGCCAGCGCGTTCACCACGAAGGTGGCGATGTCGGGCGACCACGGAATGATGTCGATCTTCTCGCCCTGCAGCTCGTTCACCACCGCCTGCACGCGCGAGCCGCGCATGCCGACGCAGGCGCCGACCGGATCGACGCTGGAATCGCGCGAGATCACCGCGATCTTGGCGCGCGAACCGGGATCGCGCGCGACCGCCTTGACCTCGACGATGCCGTCGTAGATCTCCGGAACTTCCTGCGCGAACAGCTTGGCGGTGAATTGCGGATGTGTGCGCGACAGGAAAATCTGCGGCCCGCGCGGCTCGCGCCGCACGTCGTAGATATAGGCGCGGATGCGGTCGCCGTTGCGGAACACCTCGCGCGGCAGCAGTTCGTCGCGCCGCACGATCGCCTCGCCGCGGCCGAGATCGACCACCACGTTGCCGTATTCGACGCGCTTGACGATGCCGTTGACGATGTCGCCGATGCGGTCCTTGTACTCGGCGTATTGCCGGTCGCGCTCGGCCTCGCGCACCTTCTGCACGATCACCTGCTTGGCCGACTGCGCGGCGATGCGGCCATATTCGAGCGGCGGCAGCGGATCGGCGATGGTGTCGCCCACTTGCGCGGCCGGATGGTGCTTGCGCGCATCCTCGAGCGTAATCTGGTTGGACGGGTTCTCGACGTTCTCCACCACCAGCATGTGGCGGGTGAGCCGCAGCTCGCCGGTCTTCGGTTCGATCTCGGCGTGCACGTCGGTTTCCGCGCCGTAGCGCGAGCGCGCCGCCTTGGCGATGGCGTCCTCCATGGCGGCGATGACGATGCCGCGGTCGATCGCCTTCTCGCGCGCAACCGCGTCGGCGATCTGCAATAGTTCGAGCCTGTTGGCGCTGACAGCCATAGCTCAGTCTCCTTTGTGAAGGGCATGTCCGTGATGGGCGTGCCGTCTTTGTCGTTGTTCTTTCCTCGCCGCTTTCGCTTCGCGCTTGGCGGCCTTCTCGCGCCGCAAAGCCTGCGCCACCAATTCGTCGGTGAGCACGAGCTTGGCTTCGCTCATTTCGCTGATCGGAAGCAGCACGTCCGCTTCCTCGCCTGCGGCGGTATCGTCGCGATGCAGGCGCGCGGCCTCGCCTTCGGTGCCGGCAAGTTGCCCGCGGAACCGCTTGCGGCCGTTGACCGGCACCTCCATCTCGATGCGGGCGAGGTGGCCGGCAAAGCGGTCGAAGTCCGATTTGCGCACCAGCGGCCGGTCGATGCCGGGCGAGGAAATCTCCAGCCGATAGGCGCGGTCGATCAGGTCGGCGACGTCGAGCACCGGCGAGAGCGCGCGCGACACGGTCTCGCAATCCTCGACCGTCATCGAGTCGTCCGGCCGCTCGGCCATGATCTGCACGGTGCAGCCGTCGGCGCCGGACACCTTCACCCGCACCAGGCGATAGCCGAGCTGTTCGATCACCGGTTCGGCGACGTGGGCGACGCGGGCGGACAGGCCCGGCTCGGCGATCAGCCGCGGTTCGCTTTCGGTCAGGGCGGCTTGCGCCGCATTCGGCTCTACGCTTCCGGCCATTCGGTAACAAAAAAGAGCGGGCCCCGGGGGACCCACTCTCAAAACCCGTTCGGTTATGAGGGTGTCTTAATTGCAGGCGGAATATAGCGATTTTGCGGGCCCTTGCAAGGGCGCGCGCGCCCGATCGCGGCTAACGCTTCCTTCAGAATCTGCCCTTAAATTCCGTTAAGGCCGCGGCTGCAAAGCAAAATTTTCAAGGTCTTTCTGTAGGTTGTGCAATGGGTGTACCCGCCTCGCTGCTTCCGGAATTGGAAGACGTCGTTCAGCATGGCTCGGCGGAAAAGCGGGCCGAAACCCTGCGGCGCATCACCACTTTGTTCCTCGACGGCGCCCCGCTGTTCAGCGCGGAACATGTCGCGCTGTTCGACGACGTCATCGGCTGCCTGATCGAGGAGATCGAAGCCAAGGCGCTGGCGGAATTGTCCCGCCGCCTCGCGCCGGTGCCTAACGCGCCGGCCGGCGTGGTCAAGGCGCTGGCCGAGAACGACGATATCGCAGTGGCCGGCCCGGTGCTCAAGCAGGCGCCGCTCGGCGAGCCTGAGCTCCTGCAGATCGCCGAGCACAAGAGCCAGGCCCATCTGTTGGCGCTGGCCGCGCGCACGAACCTGAGCGAAGCGGTATCCGACATCATCGTCACGCGCGGCGACCGTGACGTGGCGGCCTCGATCGCGACCAACAAGACGGCCAAGCTGTCGGAAAACGCCTTCACCACCTTGGTCAAGCGCGCCGAAAAGGACGGCATGCTGGCCGAGAAGGTCGGCCTGCGCACCGATATTCCGCCCCGCCTGTTCCGCCAGCTGCTCATGCAGGCGAGCGACGTCGTGCAGAAGCGCCTGCTGGCGCAGGCCAAGCCCGAAACGCAGGCCGAAATCAGGCGCATCCTCGCCAAGGTCACCGACGAGGTCGGCGCCCGCGCGGCGCCGCGTAACTACACGGTCGCGCTCGCCACCGTGCGCGCTATGCACAAAGAGCGCAAGCTCACCGAGGCCGACATCGCCGAATTCGCCAAAAGCGGCAAGTACGAGGAGACAATCGCGGCGCTCGCCACCATTTGCAGCGTGCCGGTCGAGGTGGTCGACCGGCTGATGAGCGGGGAGCGTGCCGATCCCGTGCTGATCCTGGCGCGCGCCGCCGGCTTCAGCTGGACGACCGTGCGCGACATCATGAATGCCCGCCCTGGGCTCAAGCCGTCGAACCAGGCGCTCGATGCCGCGCGCGAGAATTTCGAGCGGCTGACCGCCGCCACCGCGCAGCGCGTGGTGCGCTTCTGGCAGGTGCGGCAGGGCACGGGGGAGTGAATCTCTTGCCCCGGGCGAGGGCGCAGCACGAAGCGGTGCGCCGCTGATCCGGGGCCCAGCTTCTTTTCAGGGTCAATCGGGGTCCCGGGTCTGCACCGCACCACTCCGTGCTGCGGTGCGCCCGGGACACGGACTCAATCCTTCCGAAACACAAAATACCCCGGCACCCGACCTTCGCGCTTGGCCTTCGCCTCGTAGCGCGTGCCGGCAAAATCGGCCCACGGCTTGCGCCAGTCGTCGGCGCGCTCGGCGGTCCATGCGAAGTCCGGCGAGCGCAATATGCGCGCCAGCGTCCAGGCCGCGTAGCCGGCGATGTCGGTCGCGAAGCGCAGCTCGCCGCCGCCTTTGAGAAGGCGCGCCAGCCGCTTGAGGCTGTGGTCCTGGATGAAGCGCCGCTTCCAGTGCCGCCGCTTCGGCCAGGGATCTGGATAGAGTAGGTCGATGCGCGCGAGGCCGGCGTCCGGCAGCCAGTCGAGCAATTCGCTGGCGTCGCCGAAATGCAACCGGACATTGGCGAGCTTGCTCTGGTCGATGGCGGCGAGCGCTTTGCCGATGGCATTGACGAAAGCGTCCGAGGCGATGAAGCCAATGCGCGGATTGGCTTCGGCTTGCGCGATTAGGTGCTCGGCGCCGCCAAAGCCGATTTCCAGCCGCACCTCGTCGAGGCTCGGCAGGAACAGCGCGCGCAGGTCGGACGGCGCCCGCTGCGCCAGATCGAGGGCGATGCGCGGCAGCAGCGTGTCGAACAGCCCGGCCTGCCGCGGCCGCAGCGGATGCCCCTTGCGCCGGCCGAAGAAGGCGCGCTTTGACGTTTTCCTGTCATCACCGGGCCGGCGCGAAGCGCCGTGACCCGGTGATCCCCATTCGCGTGGCACGACGGTGCGTCCCCAAGCGGGATAGCCGGGACGAGCCCGGCGATGACGAGTTTAGTTTTTGCCGCAGGCGCAGGAAATGCCGACTACCGCACCGCGCTCTTGATCGCTCCGGCGAGGTCGGTCTTCTCCCAGGAGAAGCCGCCGTCCTTGTCGGGCGGGCGGCCGAAATGACCGTAGGCCGCGGTGCGCCGGTAGATCGGGCGATTGAGCTTGAGCGTGCGGCGAATATTGGTGGGCGTCAGCCGGAACAGTTCGGGCAGCAGCTTTTCCAGCTTCGTTTCCGGCACCTTGCCGGTGCCGTGGGTGTCGACCAATACCGACATCGGGTCGGCCACGCCGATCGCATAAGCGATCTGGATGGTACAGCGCTCGGCGACGCCGGCCGCCACCACGTTCTTGGCGAGATAGCGCGCAGCGTAGGCGGCCGAGCGGTCGACCTTGGTCGGGTCCTTGCCGGAGAAGGCGCCGCCGCCGTGCGGCGCGTAGCCGCCATAGGTGTCGACGATGATCTTGCGGCCGGTGAGGCCGCAGTCGCCGTCCGGACCGCCGATCACGAAATTGCCGGTCGGATTGACCAGGAAATCGGACGGCCGCCTCGGCATCCAGCCTTTCGGCAACGCCGATTCGACTGCGTCGGTGATCATCTCCTTGATCAAGCCGGGCGTGTATTTCTTGCCGTTGCGGCTCTGCGCCTGGTGCTGGGTGGAAACCACCACCTTGGTGCAGCCGACCGGCTGGCCGTTGACGTATTTGACGGTGACCTGGCTCTTGGCGTCGGGCTGCAGATCGGCGAGCTGGCCGGCGCGGCGTTTCTCCGACAGCACTTTCAGAATCTTGTGCGCGAAGTAGATCGGCGCCGGCATGAACGAATTCTTCTCGTAGACTTCGCTCTCGGTGCAGGCGAAGCCGAACATCATGCCTTGGTCGCCGGCGCCTTCTTCCTCGCCGCCTTTGCGCTTCCTGGCATTGACGCCCATGGCAATGTCGGGCGACTGGCCGTGCAGCAGCACTTCGACGTCGGCGCCGTAGCTGGAAAAGCCGTCCTGGTCGTAGCCGATATCGCGCACCACCTCGCGCGCGATCTTGGTGATCAGCTCGCGGTCGACCACGGTCTTGTCGCCGTGCTTGCGGAAGAACGGCGCCTGGCCGCGGCCCTCGCCGGCGATCACGATCTTGTTGGTGGTGCAGAGCGTCTCGCAGCCGAGTCGAGTATTCACCAAGCTGTCGTCGGCGATGCCGAGCTTGATGTCGTTCTCCAGAAAGGCATCGAGCACGGCGTCGGAGATCTGGTCACAAACCTTGTCCGGATGACCTTCGGAAACAGACTCGCTGGTGAACAGAAAATTGGTATGCGCCACAGAAACTCCTCCCCGCGCGCGTTTTAAGGCCGCGCCGTTGCACGTCGGGCTGTTTCTTGCAGTGGAGGGCGGCGAGGTCAAGGTGCGGGCCGCGGTGGGCGGCAGCCTCGCCAGGAGTGGGACGGTAGCTCAGTCCTCGCCGGCGATCTGCTCGACCAGATCGACGATGCGACGGCGCAACTTGCTGTTCTTGATGCGCATGAAGGCCTTGGTGAGCGAGAGCCCGTCCGACGTGGCGAGAAAATCGGAGACATAAGCCGGCGAGGGCGCTTCGGTCATGCCGCCGCCGTGATGGCCGCCGACATGCGGCGCGCCTTCGAAGAAAAACGAGACCGGCACCTGCAGGATGTGGGCGATCTGTTGCAACCGGCTGGCGCCGATGCGGTTCGTGCCCTTTTCGTATTTCTGCACCTGCTGAAAAGTCAGCCCGAGCGCATCGCCAAGCTTCTCTTGGCTCATGCTCAGCATCATCCGGCGCATTCGCACGCGCGAACCGACATGTTTGTCGATCGGATTAGGGGCCTTCTTTGCCATAAAGATCTCCTATGCCACTATTGTGGAGCGTAATGTCACATTTAAACCCATTTATGCAATCCATCATTTCTCATTCGCCTCGATTTAGCGTCAAAGAAGGGTGAAAATTACCTATAGTTTTCGTGGTTTTTGGCCTGTGGATGACGGATGGCCGCAGGCAACCCAAAGCCTAACACTTCGCGGTTGTTCAATCTATAGCTGCAGTTGCCGCCGCGTGATGGCGAGCAGGCCGACTACCAAGAATAGCAGCAGGACATAATCGCCGATCCTGACATAGAGCGTCGGCGCGGCCGCGCGCGGCAGCCGCGCGTCGAGCACGCCTTCGGCGCCGAGCGGCAGCGAGCCGACGATGCGCCCGACCGGATCGACGACGGCGGAGATGCCGGTATTGGCGGCGCGGGCCAGCGGCAGTCCTTCGGCGATGGCAAGCGCGCGCGCCTGCTGCAGATGTTGATAGGGTCCCGAGCTGATGCCGAACCAGCCGTCATTGGTGACGTTGACCAGCCAACCCGGCCGCTCGCTGCGCGGCACCGCCTCGCCGGGAAAGATCGCCTCGTAGCAGATCAGCGGCAGCATCTTCGGCGCGCCGGGAATGTCCATGGCGCGCCGGCGGTCGCCGGTCAGGAAGCCGCCGACATCGTGGGTGAGCTTGCGCAGGCCGATCATCTTGAGCAGCGGCTCGAACGGGAGGTATTCGCCGAACGGCACCAGATGCACCTTGTCGTAGATGCCGCGGATCGAGCCGTCGGGGTCGATCACGTAGACTGAATTATAGGCGTGCACCTCGGTCGAGCCGGCGACTTGCGGCGCAACGCGCACCGCGCCGGTGATCAGCTCGGTGTGCGGCTTGAGCAGGTCGACGATTTTCGCCAACTCCTCCGGCTCGCGCGTGAGAAAGAACGGGAACGACGATTCCGGCCAGATCAGATGCGTCACGTCACGCAGGCCTCTTGATTGCGGGCCGGTGGCGCGATCGGACAGCGCCAGATAGCGCGCCATGATCTTGTCCTTGTCGGCGTAGTTGAATTTCTCGTCCTGCTGCAGATCGGCCTGCATGATGCGCAGCTTGACCCCGCTCACATAGGCGGTCGGATGCGTGCGCAGGCGCGCGATGCCGAAACCAGCCATCGCCGCCAGGATCACCAGCGCGGCAATCGGCGCCCGATAGGGATGCGGGGTATCCTTCGGATCGTCGGCGATGACAGCGGGGCTGGCGAAGATCGCGATGGCCAGGAAGGTGAGGCCCCAGACGCCGATCAGCGAAACGGTCTGCGCCAGGGCCAGCGGTTCGGTCAGGGCGTAGCCGAAGGCGTTCCATGGAAAGCCGGTGAACAGATGACCGCGCAGCCATTCGGTGACGGTGAGCGCGACCGCAAGCGAAAGCACGCGCTCGGCGCCGCGCACCCAAATCAGCCGCGCCGCCGCCAGCCCGAGCGCCGTGTAAACGGCGAGCACCGCCGGCAAGCCGGTGACCGCGATCGGCAGCAGCCAGCCGAAGGTCTTGGCGTCGACCAGAAAGGCGTAGCCGATCCAGTAGAGCCCGGCGAGGAAATAGCCGAAGCCGAAGCACCAGCCGGCACCGGCGGCGCGCCAGATGCCGCTGAAGCGGCCGGCCACCGAGCCGTCCACCAGCCAGACCAGCACCGGAAAGGTGACGAACAGCACCGGCCAGGCATTGATCGGCGCCATGGCGAGCGCCGAGGCCGCGCCCGCTACAAAGGCCAGGGCGGCGCGCCGCCAGCCGGATGCGAGCACGATCGAATGGGCGATGCGGGTCAGCGTCACGGGCGGCGCGTGCCGGCGGGAGCGCCGGCGGCAGCGCGGCCCTCGTCTTTCTGCGCGCCCGCCTCGTCGAAGGAGAGCGGCGGCGGCGTGGTGCCGGCGAGCACCGCGTCGGGCTCGCCGCGCTTGCGCGGCTCGCGCGGCAGTTCGCGCCGTTCCTTCAGCCGCGTGATGCGCACGCGCTTGACGCGGCGCGGATCGGCATCGAGCACCTCGAATTCGAACAGGCCGGGCCCGGGCACGATCTCGCCGCGCACCGGCAGCCGGCCGGCGCGCGTCACCAGATAGCCGCCGAGCGTGTCGACTTCCTCGGCCGCGTCGCCGACGTCGAAGTCGCTGCCGACGGTCGCCGTCACGTCCTCCAGGCTGGCGCGCGCATCGGCGACGTAGGAGCCGTCCGGCTGACGCACCACCGCCGGCAACTCGTCCTCGTCGTGCTCGTCGGCGATGTCGCCCACGATCTGCTCGACAATATCCTCGATCGAGACCAGCCCGTCGGTGCCGCCGTATTCGTCGATCACCAGCGCGAGATGGATGCGCGTCGCCTGCATGCGCGCCAGGAGATCGATCACCCGCATCGACGGCGGCACGAACAGGATCTCGCGCACGATCTTGGTGGTCGACAGCGGCAGGGCGAGATCGATCGCCTTGAGATCAAGCCCGGCGACGAACGGTTTCTTGCGTTTGGCGTTCTTCTCGGGGTCGACGGCCGCGCGCGCCGTCATGAAGGCGATCAGGTCGCGGATGTGCACCATGCCGATCGGATCGTCGAGCGTGTCGTTGTAGGCCACCAGACGCGAATGGCCGGCGCCTTCGAAGGTGCGCACCAGTTCGCCGAGCGTGATGTCCTGCTGCACGGCGATGATGTCGGCGCGCGGCACCATCACGTCGCCGACGCGGCGCTCGCGCAGGCCCAAGATATTCTTGAGCATGCGGCTTTCTTCCGGCGAGAAGCCGGATTCGCCGGGCGGCATGAGGTCGAGCACGTCCGTAAGGTCGGCGCGGATCGAGCTCACCCGCCAGCCGAACAGCGTGCGGAACAAGCGCGTGAAAAAGCCCTCGCCGTTTTGCGGCGGCGGCACCGGCACCGGCAGGTTGCGCGGCTCGAAAGTGGGCGTGGAACTTAGCGGGTCGGTATCAGGCATTGCGATCAGGCATGGCCTGCTTCTTGCTGTTTCTCAGGCGAAGCTTCGCGCGAAACGTAAGGGTCGGCGATATCAAGGCGCGCCAATGCGGCGCGTTCCACGCCTTCCATGGCCTCGGCTTGAGAATCGGTCTGATGATCGTAGCCCAAGAGGTGCAGAAAGCCATGCACCGCGAGATGGGCGAGATGATGAAGGACCGGCTTGTTTTCGGCGGCGGCCTCGCGCGCGACGGTCTCGTAGGCAATCGCAATGTCGCCGAGCAGAGGCCCGCCAGGTCGGGCGGCCGGGAACGACAGCACGTTGGTCGGCTTGTCGATCTTGCGCCAGGTGCGGTTGAGCTCCCTCACGCTGGCGTCGTCGGTGAGCAGCACGCTGACTTCGCCTTGCGCCGGAACCAGGGCGGCGGCGGCGTCGATCGCCTCGCGCACGGTATCGGCGGCGGCAGGCTCGGCCTCCCACAGAGCCGACCGCACCTCGACGTCGATCGCGGGCGCCGCCTGGCGCCGTTGCGGCGACCAGCTCATGGCTTGTCCCCGCGCGGCGTGCTGCGGTCGTAGGCCGCGACGATGCGCGCCACCAATTCGTGGCGGATGACATCCTCGGCGGTAAAGGCGACGTGGCCGATCCCGTCGACGCCGGCCAGCAGCTTGACCGCCTCGGCGAGGCCCGACTTCTGCCCGGGCGGCAGATCGACTTGGCTCGGATCGCCGGTGACGATCATGCGGCTGTTCTCGCCCAGGCGGGTCAGGAACATCTTCATCTGCATCGAGGTGGTGTTCTGCGCCTCGTCGAGAATGACGCAGGCGTTCGACAGTGTGCGGCCGCGCATGAAGGCGAGCGGCGCGATCTCGATCTCGCCCGATTGCAGCGCGCGCTCGACGATGCGCGCGTCCATCAGGTCGTAGAGTGCGTCGTAGACCGGGCGCAAATAAGGATCGACCTTTTCGCGCAAGTCGCCGGGCAGGAAGCCCAGCCGCTCGCCCGCTTCCACAGCGGGACGGGAGAGGATGATGCGGTCGATCTCCTTGCGCTCGAACAGCTGCACGGCATGGGCGACCGCGAGCCAGGTCTTGCCGGTGCCGGCAGGTCCCGTGCCGAACGCCAGCGCGTGGCGCTTGAGCGCGCGGATATAGGCGTCCTGCGCGGCGGTGCGCGCGCGCACCGGGCGCTTGCGCAGGTTGATCTCCTCGAAGGCCGGCCGCGCGCCGCCCGGCTCGTAATCGAACAGCGATCCTTGCGCGATCGCCTGGCGGATCGCACCCTCCACATCGCCCTGGCTCAATTCATGACCGTGCTTGAGGTGCTCATAGAGTCCCTCCAGCACCCGTCTGGCCTGCTCGCAGGCGCCGCGCGAGCCTTCCAGCGTGACGTGATTGCCGCGCTGCTCCGCCACCACCGCTAGGCGGCGCTCGATCAGGGCGAGGTTTTGTCCGTATTGGCCGAAGAGCAGCGAGGCCAGCCTGTTGTCCTCGAACGCCAGCACGGTCTGCGTGGTGGCAGTTTCCTCGGAAGCTGCGGCGGGCGGGATCACGGGATCCGGTGTGCGCAAGGGTGGTTCAGGCTCCTGCTGTGGCCAATTGCGGGACGGCTGCGGGTTCGGCGAGCGCGCCGAACAGGCTGTTGCTGCCGACTTCGGTGACGGTCACGCGCGCGATTTGGCCGATTGCCGAGCGCGGCGCCATGACCTGCACCGCCTGTAGATATGGGGATTTGCCGACCAATTGCCCAGCCAGTTTGCCGGGCTTTTCCAAGAGCACGTCGAGTTCGCGGCCGGCAAAGCCGGCGTTGAAGGCACGCTGTTGGCGGGTGATCGCGGCCTGCAGCCGCTGCAGCCGCTCGGATTTCACTTCGTCCGCAACCTGTTCCTCCATCTCGGCGGCCGGCGTGCCGGGGCGCGGCGAATACATGAAGGAGAAGGCGCTGGCATAGCCGACCGCGTCGACCAGCGCGAGCGTGGCGCGGAAGTCCTCCTCCGTCTCGCCGGGGAAGCCGACGATGAAGTCCGAGGTGAAGGCGAGGTCGGCGCGGCCGGCGCGCAGGCGCGCGATCACCGACAAATATTCGTCGCGCGTATGTTTGCGGTTCATCGCATCGAGGATGCGGTCGGAGCCCGACTGCACCGGCAGGTGGACATAGGGCATCAGTGCTTCGACGTCGGCATGCGCGCGCACGAGATCGTTGTCCATGTCGCGCGGATGGCTTGTGGTGTAGCGCAGGCGCAGGATGCCGGGCACGTCGGCGAGCCGGCGCAGCAGCGTGCCGAGTGTCGCCGGCGCACCGTCCTTGCCTTCGCCATGATAGGCGTTGACGTTCTGCCCGATCAGCGTGACCTCGCGCACGCCGGCCTCGGCCAGCCGCTCCACCTCGGCGACGATCTGCGCCATCGGCCGCGAGACTTCCGCGCCGCGCGTGTAGGGCACCACGCAAAACGTGCAGAACTTGTCGCAGCCTTCCTGCACGGTGACGAACGCAGTGACGCCACGCGATCGAATGGCCGCGCGCTCGGGGCTGGCCAGCGCTGCGAACTTGTCCTCGACCGGAAATTCGGTGTCGACCACCTGCTCGCCGCTCGCGGCGCGCGCGACCAGCCCCGGCAGGCGGTGATAGTTCTGCGAGCCGACCACCAGGTCGACGCTGCCCGCGCGGCGGACGATCTCCTCGCCCTCGGCCTGCGCCACGCAGCCGGCGATCGCGATCAGCATGCGCCGGCCCTCGGCCGCCGCGGCCTCCTTCATCACGCGGATGCGGCCGATCTCGGAATAGACCTTCTCTGCCGCCTTCTCGCGGATATGGCAGGTGTTGAGGATGACGAGGTCGGCCTCTTCCGGCCGCGCGGTCTCGCTGTAGCCGGCCGGCACCAGCGTGTCCGCCATACGATGGGAATCGTAGACGTTCATCTGGCAGCCGAAGGATTTGACGTGGACTTTGCGGGGTTTGCTCATGCCGTTTTGCGCGAACCAGGGCCTAATCTAACGGCCGGGCCGCGATTTGTCCCGCCCATCCATATAGTTGATTTTGTTGCGATTTTAAGACGGCAGTGAGCGAACCCGAGGCTATGGCGCATTAAATGCGGGCCGAACCAGTTTTCCCCAAAAATGAATTCACCGCGCTGCATGGACGGGCCGTGGCCGCCCGAGCAGCGTGGCCGTGGTTAGGCCGCGCACCGCCCCTTCCAGCGTCTTGGTCATGGCCTTGCGGTCGGCGGCGGCGGCGGCCGAAACCGGCTCGCCGTAGCTCACCACGGCGTCGACCGCCCCGCGCGCGATGAAGTCCCTGATGTGCGGCATGAAATCGAGATCGCCATACCAGGCCACCAGCGGGCGATGCTGGCGTCCCATCGGAATGCCGTGCTGGCCGGTGTAGCAGATCGACATCGGCTGGATGAGGATATCGGCGGCGCCGTCGCCGTGCTGCGCGGCATGCTTGATGGCGCCGAGCAGCGCCGAGCGGAACGGCAGCACGCGGTTGCCGTCGCTCGAGGTG
>Ga0335081_10011113_pt1 | contig 14559 bp, 12 predicted proteins | sample Lox_Sample_35_FD_206713 | JGI IMG/M metagenome (GOLD analysis project Ga0335081, IMG submission 206713) | Soil microbial communities from Loxahatchee National Wildlife Refuge, Florida, United States - Lox_Sample_3.5 | ecosystem: Environmental > Terrestrial > Soil > Wetlands | place: USA... | reverse complement strand
TGCCCAGGCTGCCGCTGCGCGAGATCACGCCGACGCGGCCCGGCTTGAACACGCTCGGCACGAAAGCCGGCATGATGCCGACGAAACATTCGCCCGGCGTCACCAGCCCCGCGGTGTTGGGGCCGACGATGCGGGTGCCGTGCTTGGCCGCCGCGGCATGCATCGCCATCACGTCCTGTGCCGGAATGTGCTCGGTCAGCACCACCAGCAATTTGACGCCGGCTTGCGCCGCCGACACCGCGGCCTCCTTGGCCATTGGCGGCGGGATGAACATGACCGCGATATCGGCGCCGACTTTTTGCGCCGCCTCCGCCGTGCTGGCGAAGATCGGCACGTCGACGTGGGTCTCGCCGGCGCGCTTGGGATTGACGCCGCCGACCACATTGGTGCCGTAGGCGATCATCTTCTCGGTCCAGAACGTGCCCTGCTTGCCGGTGATGCCGAGCACGACGACGCGGTCTTTCTTTCGCACGATCATGATGCCGCCCGCACCGCCGCCTGAATGGCGTCTTCCATGAAGTCGTAGGGCTCGATGCCGAGCTCATCGCGCACCAGCTTGACGGCCTCGACTTCGCCCGTGCCGTGGATGGAGAAAAACACCGGCACTTTCGGCTTGAGTTTGGCCCACGCCTTCACCACGCCGTCGGCCATCACGTCGGTGCGCGCGAAGGCGCCGCAGAAATTGATCACCAGGCTTTTCACGCCGGGATTGGACAGCACCAAATCGAGCGCGATCTCGGACTTGGTATAGGCCTCGCCGCCGATCTCGAGGAAATTGGCGGGTTTGCCGCCGAAATGGCGGATCACGTCCATGGTGGTCATGGTGAGGCCGGCGCCGTTCGCCAGCACGCCGACATTGCCGTCGAGCTGGATCAGCTTGAGGCCGGCGTCGGTGCCGCGCTTTTCCAGCTCCGTCATCGCGCCGGACGAGCCGGCCTTGGCGATCTCCGGCTGGCGGTAGAGCGCGGCGTCGTCGAGCACGAATTTACAGTCGAGCGCCACCACGCGGCCGTCGGCGAGCAGCGCCAGCGGATTGATCTCCAGAAGTTCGGCGTCGCGCGCGCGATAGGCAGCGTAAAGCCTGTCGAGAATGTCCGCGATCTGGGCTTGCGCGGCGCCGAGATCGAGGCCTTTCAGCATGCCGGCGATGTCGGCGGCCGAAGGCTTGCTGTCGATATCGACCAGCAAACGCCGGATCGCCTGCGGCTTCTCCGCCGCAACCTCCTCGATATCCATGCCGCCTTCGGTGGAAAACAAAATCAGCGGCTTGCGCGCGGCCGTGTCGTGCAGCACCGCGGCGTAGAACTCGCGCGCGATCTTGGCTTGCTGCTCGATCAGCACGCGCTCGACTTTGTATTCGCCGATCGCCATGCCGAGGATCTGCGCCGCCACCTGCTCAGCTTCCGTCGGGGTGTTGGCGAGCTTGATGCCGCCGGCCTTGCCGCGCTTGCCGGTCGGCACCTGCGCCTTCACAACGCAAGGCCCGATCTGCGCCGCCGCCACGGCGGCCTCTTTCGCGCTCAGGCACGAGATGCCGCGCGGCACCGCGATGCCGGCGGGCGCAAGGACCAGCGCTTTCGCCGCGTGCTCTTCGAAGTTCATTACTTGCCGTATTTCTTCCAGTAGGCGCCGAACAGCTGCTCTTCGCTCGGCCTATCTTCCGGGATGGTGGTGACGAGGTGGGTGATGTTGAGGAAGTTCTTGTAGTTGAGGTTGTCAGTGATGGAGTTGCCGCCCCAGGTGCCGCAGCCCATGCTGAGCGTGAAGTTGAGCCCGCTGTCGAAGCCGCCGCCGTTGGCAAAAGTGTGCGCCTGGTTGATCAGCACGCGCACCACGTCGGTATCCTCGGCGAGCTTGCGCCCGCGCGCCATGTCCTTGGTGTGCAGGCCAAGCGAATGACCGCGGCCCTGGAAGTCGAGGATGGCGCGCGCTTTGTCGGCGGCGGCGTCGAAGTCCTCGGCGCGATAGACGGTCAGCACCAGCGCCAGCTTCTCACCGGAGAACGGGAAGCCTTTGCCGACGCCGGTTTCCTTCACCATGAAGAATTTCTTGCTCTCCGCCGCCGCCGGCAGGCCGCAGCCGCGTGCCAGCACGTCGGCGTCGCGCGCGATCAGCGTGCGCGAAAGCTTGCCGTCCGGCCACAGCGCCGCCTGGATTTTCGCCTTCTCGGCCGCGGAGGCCATGTAACCGCCGGCGCGCTCGAGCGCGGCGATTGCTTTGTCGTAGACCGCATCGACGATGATCACGGAATTTTCCGACGAGCAGGACGTCGAATTGTCGAAGATCTTCGACGCGCAGATTTTGCGAGCCGCGTCGTCGAGATCGGCGGTCTCGTCGATGATTACCGGCACGTTGCCGGTGCCGACGCCGATCGCCGGCGTGCCGCTGGAATAAGCGCGACGCACATTGTCCTGCGAGCCGGTGGCCACCACCAGGTCGGCCGCCTGCATCAGCGCCTGCGTCATGTCCTTCGAGGCCGGCGGCGGCAGGATTTGCACCAGGTCCTCGGGCGCGCCGATCTTCTTCAGTTCGGCGCGCATGTAATCGACGGTTTTCTGCGTGGTCTTCAGGCCGGCGGGCGAGGCGGCGATGATGATGGCGTTGCGGCCCTTGATCGCCATCATCGCCTTGTTCACCGGCGTCGCGCCGGGATTGGTCGACGGCGTGATGGCGCAAACGACGCCGACGGGCTTTGCCCATTTGGTGATGCCGCGCGCCTTGTCCTCCTCGATGACTCCGACCGATTTCACCCGCATCAGGTCGCGCAGCGTGCCGAAAGTCTTGCGCTGCTTCTTGGTGATCTTGTCGGGCACATTGCCGAGCTTGGTGTCGGCGACCGCCAGCGCCGCCAGCTCTTTCGCGTGCGCGGGATTGTAAAGCGACCAGGCGAGCGCGGTCACCGCCTCGTCGGTGCGTGCCTGGTCGGCGTTGGCGAATTCGACAAGCGCCTTGCGCGCGCGCCGCACCAGCTCATCGACGACGGCGTTGGCGCTGTCCGGCGATTTCACTGCGACTGTCATCGTTGCTCCACTACGCCGGCTGCTGCACGCGCATGTCCTCGCGCTTGATGCCCGCCACCACCGTCGGCTTCTTCATGGCATCTCTACGGAACGGCTCGCCCAGCTCCTGGTTGAGGATGACCTCGATGAAGGTCGTTACCCGCTTCTTCTGCGCCTCGCAGGCGGTGCGCAGCGCCTCGGTCAATTCGGCCTGCGTCTTTACTGTCACGCCCTTCAGTCCGCAACCTTCCGCGACCTTTGCATAGCTGAGATGCGGATCGAGCTCGGTGCCGACGAAATTGTCGTCGAACCACAAGATCGAATTGCGCTTCTCCGCGCCCCACTGGTAGTTGCGGAAGATCACCATGGTGATGCCGGGCCACTCTTGGCGGCCGATCGAGCTCATCTCATTCATTGAGATTCCGAAGGCGCCGTCGCCGGCAAAGCCGACGCAAGGCGTGTCCGGGTTGCCGATCTTGGCGCCGATAATCGAGGGAAAGCCGTAGCCGCACGGCCCGAACAGGCCGGGCGCCAGATATTTGCGGCCCTTCTCGAAGGTCGGATAGGCGTTGCCGATGGCGCAATTGTTGCCGATGTCGCTGGAGATGATGGCGTCCTTCGGCAAGCCAGCCTGGATCGCGCGCCAGGCCTGCCGCGCCGACATGCGGTCGGGCTCGCGCTTGCGCGCGTCCTCGTTCCAGGTGGTGCCGGGATCGTCCTCTTCGTGATCCATGCTGGACAAGGTTTGCAGCCAGCGCGACTTGGTGGTGTGCACGAGCGCCTTGCGCTCCTCGCGGCCGGCATCGCCGGCTTTGGGCGACAGCTGCTTGAGCAGGCTCTGCGCCACCAGCTTGGCATCGCCGCATATACCGATGGTGACCGGCTTGGTGAGGCCGATGCGATCGGCGTTGATATCGACCTGGATGATCTTGGCGGTCTTCGGCCAGTAGTCGATGCCGTAGCCGGGCAGCGTCGAGAATGGATTAAGGCGGGAACCCAGCGCCAGCACCACGTCAGCCTTGGCGACCAGCTCCATCGCGGCCTTCGAGCCGTTATAGCCGAGCGGACCGACGGCGAGCGGATGGCTGCCGGGGAAGCTGTCATTGTGCTGATAGTTGTTGCAGACCGGCGCAGAAAGCTTTTCGGCGAGCGCGGCGCATTCGGCAATCGCGTTGCCGAGCACGACACCGGCGCCCGACAGGATGGCCGGAAATTTCGCCTCCGACAGCAGCTTGGCCGCCTCCGCGATCGCCTGTGCGCCGCCGGCCGGCCGCTCGAAATCGACGATCGCCGGCAAATTGATGTCAATGACTTGCGTCCAGTAATCGCGCGGCATGTTGATCTGTGCCGGCGCGGAGAGGCGCTTGGCCTTGGTGATGACGCGATTGAGGACTTCGGCAGTGCGCGAAGGGTCGCGCACCTCTTCCTGGTAGCAAACCATGTCGCGGAACAGCGCCATCTGCTCGACTTCCTGGAAGCCGCCCTGGCCGATGGTCTTGTTGGCCGCCTGCGGCGTGATCAGCAGCATCGGCGTGTGGTTCCAGTAGGCGGTCTTGATGGCGGTGACGAAGTTGGTGATGCCCGGACCGTTCTGCGCGATGCAAAGCGCAATCTTGCCGGTCGAGCGGGTATAGCCGTCGCAGATGATGCCGCCGTTGCACTCGTGGGCGACGTCCCAGAACGTGATGCCGGCCTTCGGAAACAGATCCGAGATCGGCATGAACGCCGAGCCGATGATGCCGAAGGCATGTTCGATGCCGTGCATCTGCAAGACTTTTACGAAGGCTTCTTCCGTCGTCATCTTCATGGGCTTGACCTACTTGTCCTGAAAAATGTTCGCGAGTTCGCTGGCGGCGCGCCGCAGCGCCGGCAGATGACCGCGCGCGGTCGCTACGTTCATGCGCGCTTCGGGAGCCTGGACGGCGAGCGCGGCGAGCATCTCGCCGTTCTTGCCGATCACCGGCACCGCCATGCAGAACACGCCGAGGAGATATTCCTCGCGGTCGAACGACACCTGCTCCTTGCGGATCTGGCGCAGCTCGGCCTCGAGCTTTGCCTTGTCGGTGATGGTGCCGTCGGTAAAGCGGCGCAATTCGAGGCTTTGCAGCAGGCGCTGACGGCGCGGGCTGGGCGCCAGCGCCAAAAACAATTTGCCGATGGCGCTGCAATGCAGAGGCACGCGCGAGCCGCTGGTGTAATGCAGCCGCAGCGGCCAGTGCTCGGCCTCGACGCGGTCGAGATAAATCACTTCGCCGTTGAGCAGCGTGCCGATATTGCAGGTCTCGTTGAGCGAGCGCACCAGGCGCTGCAGCACCAGATGCGGCGCGTCGTTGCGCATCGATGACGACAGCACGCCGAAGGCAAGGTTGGTCAGCCGCGGGCCGACGATCAGCCGCTTGCGCCCCGGCTCGCGCGCCAGATAGCCGTGGCCGACGAACCAGTCGACCAGCCGGTAGGCGGTCGCCTTCGGCAGCTTGAGAGAGGCGATGATGTCGAGCACGTCCACCGGCGTCTGCGACGCCGCGACGTGATCGAGGATGGCGAAAGAGCGCGCGGTGGCGCCGAGTTTCTGCTCGCGCAGCTTGGCGGCCTTGCCCGGCGCGGCCGGCTTGAGCGGGCGTGGCGAAACCGATGGCGCCTCGGTGTCCGCTAGCCTTGCATCAAGAAGATTGCTGCGCATAGTTCACCCAATGATTCAGCTTGCCCCGGCGATCGCTTGTCCGCGCCGCCGCGCGGCGAATTCGCGCAGCAACGGATAGCTCAGCGCCAAGAGCGAGGCGCACATGAGCGTTCCGCTGATCGGGCCCCTGAAGAACGAGGTCCAATCGTTGTCGTTCGCGATCATGCTGCGCATGAAAGCCGTCTCGCCGATCGGGCCGAGGATGGCGCCCAGGACCATCGGCGAGATCGGAAATTTGAATTTCTCGAACAGATAGCCAAGCACGCCGAAGATCACGATCATCCAGACGTCCGACATGTTGTTGCGCTCGGCATAGGCGCCGACCAGGCAGAACATCACGACGATGGCCGAGAGCACGCCCTGCGGAACCGTGAGCACCTTGATGACGACGCGGATCCAGAAGAAGCCGAGAACGCACATGCCGATGACGCTGGCGAACATCGAGGCGAGGATCGTGTAGACGAGCAGGCTGGACGCCGGATTCTCCAGCAGCATCGGTCCCGGCTGCACCCCGTGCAGCAGGAAGGCGGCGAGGATCACGGCCGTCGCGCCGCTACCCGGCAAGCCCAACGTCAGCAGCGGCACCATGTGGCCGGCGACCGAGGCGGTGGCGCCGATCTGCGGCGCCACGATGCCTTCCGGCAGCCCGGTGCCCAATAACTGGCGGCGCTTTCCATATTGCTTTTCGATGCCGTAAGAGATGAAGGCGGTGATGGTGGCGCCGGCGCCCGGCACGATGCCGAGCAGCGTGCCGAGCACGGTGCTGCGGATCAGCGTGGTCTTGATGCCGAACAGCTCGCGCAATGTCGGAAACTGCGTCGCGACGTTCTTTCCCGCGCCGTCCAGCTTCTTGATGCTGAGCCCTTGGCCGATGCGCGCCAGCACCTCGCCCAATCCATACATGCCGACCAGAACCTCGACCAGCTGCACGCCGTCGCGCAGGATCGGCACGCCGAAGGTAAACCGCTCGGTGCCGTATATGCTGTCGATACCGACGGTCGCGACCAGCAAGCCGACGCACAGGCTAATGAGCGAATTCACCATCGATTTTCCGGCCAGCGCCACCACCGTGGTGAGACCGAAGAACACCGCGGCGAAATAATCCGGCGAATCGAATTTGAGCGCGAGTTCGCTCATCGGCCCGGCCAGCAGCACCATGACCGCTGACGACACGAGGCCGCCGATGAGCGCGGCGACCAATGCCCAGCCGAGCGCCTTGGCCGGCTGGCCGCGCGCCGCCATGGTGTAGCCGTCCCACAGCATCGGCACGTCCATCGGCTCGCCGGGGATGCGGTAAAGGATCGCGGTGAAGCAACCGGCATAGGTGCCGGCGAAATAGATCGCGGTCAGCAGGATGACCGAAGGCTCGATCGGCATCTGATAGGTGAAGGGCAAAGCGAGCACCACGCCCATCACCAAGCCGAGCCCCGGCATGATCGACACCGCCATGCCGACCACGAGGCCGACGAACAGCATCAACAGGTCGAAGGGCTGGAAGACTTGCAGGAAGCCGTTGGTGAGGTTGACGAGGATCATGGCGGCAACCTCAATGCACGCCCATGGCCGCCATAAGCGCGTAGGAGACGCTGTCGAACGGTGCGATGCCGGCCGGAAGCGCCACATAGACCACGCGCATGAACAGGAACAGGAAGGTCAGCGCGATCGCGACGCTCAGCACCGCAACCGGGACCGGCCGCCGGAATTGTCCGAGGTACATCAGCACGAAGCTGAACAGGCAGGTCGCCAGAAAGAAGCCGAGCAATGGCAGCAGCACCAGATAAACGAGCGTCGCGCCAACCGCGATCCACACGCGAAACGGATGGATTTCCGGCGGCCTGACCAGCGCCTCGTCTTCCTCGTGCTCGGTGTGCTCGGGCGCTTTGCCGGTTGCGAGAAAGCTCGATACCAGGCCCCACAGCGCGGTGATCAGCATCAGGCCGAGGATCAGCTTCGGCCAGGCGCCGGGACCGATTCGCGCCCCAGCCTGATCGAACTCGAAATGGTCCGCCAGAAAATAAAGATAAAAGCCGGCCGCAAGCACCACCACATAGGGCAGCGCTGCTTGCAGCCGGCGCGGCGGCGTTATCGAGGCATCCGGGGTCACTTCGACCCCATCTGCGTTTCGGCACGGAATTTCTTGGCCTGCACGAGCCAGTCATCCATGAACTTGCGCGCGTGCTCCATGGGTACGTAGCTCGCAGGGTCGGCGTATTGCTGATCGAGATAGCCCTTGAATTCCGCGTTCTGCGAAATCTTTGCCAACTCGTCGGCGAGCTTTTTAACGATCTTCGGATCGGTGCCGGCTTTCACCACGATGGCGCGGAACTGCGGCAGCGTGACATCGTAGCCGAACTCGCCGCCGGCAGGCACGTCCTTAAACTGCGGCGTGTCGAGCCGGTGTGCATAGAAGAAGATCAGCGGCCGGATCTTGCCGCCGTCGAAATAGCTGCGCACGTCGCCGGTCTGTTCGTAGAGCACGTCGGCGTTCGAGCCGAGAATCGAGGTGTAGCGCAGGCCGGGTTGGGCGTACGGAATGGCCTCGAGTTTCAGGCCCTTGGTCTTCAGATAATTGACCGTAATGTCGTCGGCGCTGCCGAAGCCGAGCACCGCGACCTTGAGGGTTTTCTCCTTGGCGGTCTTCACCAGATCCTGCCAGGTCTTCCACGGGCTGTTGCTGTTCACCCAGAAGCCAGACGGCTGCTGAATCATGATAGCCAGCGGGATCACCTCGTCGGCATTGAACGCGGGCTTGGCACCGGCGAGCAGGGCGTAGGTGTCGCCGATCAGCACCGCCAATGAGTAGCCATCCGACGGCGACGTCAGCAGCTTGGTCATGCCAGTCATGCCGGTCGCGCCGGGCACGTTGAGTACCGGCGCCGACACGCCGAAGTCCTGCGACATGATCTTGCCGGCGGTGCGTGCGAGGATGTCGGCGCCGCCGCCGGGACCCCACGGCACGATGAAGTTGATCGGATGATCTGGATATTCGGCGCGTGCGGCATGGCCGCCCAACGCCACTGCGATCGAGACAACGGCACCGAGCACGGCAAGTCTGCGCGCAATCTGCATGGTTTTCCTCCCACGGGAACCCGGCTTTGCCGGTGATTAAAGTCTCATTTTTTGAGACTATTTTTCTTACCGTTGATGATAAGCGCAATGCTGCCGCCGCCGCAACGGCGAAACGGGACGCGCCATCTCGCCCGGTGGGACCGCGCTGACAGTCAGCGCCCGCGTTGCGCGATCGGCTTGAAGGTGCGTGCTTCGGGGCCGTTATAGAGGGTGAGCGGCCGGATCAGGATGTTGTTTTCCTGCTGCTCCATCACCTGCACCACCCAGCCCGGCACGCGCCCGATGGCGAAGATCGGCACGAACAGATCGCGCTTGATGCCGAGCAGGTGGTAGACCACGCCCGAATAGAAATCGACGTTGACGTTGACGCCGTGGCGCGCGTAAGGCGCCATGGCTTTCACCACCGCCTGCAGGATCTCGAACCATTTCGGCTGGCCCATCTCCTTGGACAGCCGTTCGACGCCGGCGCGCATATGGCGCGCGCGCGGATCCTCGGCGCGGTAGACGCGGTGGCCGAAGCCAGTGATGGCGGCGCCGGATTGACGTTTTTCTTTCACGTAATCGGCCGCGCGCGCCGGGTCGCCGATCTCCTCCGCCATTTTCATCACGTCCTCGGCGGCGCCGCCATGCGCCGGGCCCGATAGCGCGGCAATCGCCGCGGTGATAGCGGCATGCAGATTGGCATCGGTGCCGATCACCACGCGCGCGGCGAAGGACGAAGCGTTGGAGCCGTGCTCGGCGTGGATGATGAGATCGCGGTCGATCAATTGCGTGGCGTCGGCGCTCGGCTTCTTAGCCGTAAGCAGCCACAGCAGGTTGCCGGCATGGCTGAGTGTCTGATCCGCCGCCACCGGTTCAAGCCCTGCGCGAATGCGCGCATGCGCCGCTACGATCATCGGCACTTGCGAGGTCAGCCGCACTGCCTTGCGCAGCGTGGCGTCACGCGAATTGTCGGCGGTGTCGGGATCAAAGGCGGCGAGCGCGGAAACGCCGGTGCGCAGCACGTCCATCGGATGCGCGTGCTTGATCGCGCGCACGATATCGAGCACCGGCGGCGGCAGCTTGCGCGCGGCTTTAAGCTGCGCGTCGAAAGAGGCCAGTTCCTGCGCGCTCGGCAAGTCGCCGTAGAGCAAGAGCCAGACCGTCTCCTCGAAGGTCGACTTCTCCGCCAGATCGTGGATCGAATAGCCACGATAGCGCAGTTCGCCGGCCTTGCCGTCAATGAAGGTGCAGGGCGAACGATCGAAATAGATGCCCTTGAGGCCGCGGTGAATCTTGATCGCTTCGGCCGTTTCGGTCATTGATGCGCTCTTCTGTTGCGCATGATCCTTATCCGAAAACCGATGCCCACTTTTCGGGGATCATGCGAGGCTGACGCAACGAACGCGTTTTCTCACGCGGTGAGAAGCATGGACTTGCTATCGCGGCTTTTTGATACAGCACGTCAGCGCCGGCGCAAAATCGTTTTGCCGGAAGGCGAGGACGCGCGCGTCGTCGAAGCGGCGGCGCGGCTCAAAAATGAGAAAATCGCAGAGCCGATTGTGCTCACGGCTGCGGAATTGCGCAGCGATGCGCGGCTGCAAGCTTACGGCGCTTCGCTTGCGGCCGAGCGCTCATCGATGACGCCGGCGATGGCGACACGGTTGGTGGCGAAGCCGCTTTACTTCGGCGGCATGATGGTGCGGCAAGGTGACGCCGACGCCATGGTTGCGGGGGCCGCCAATCCGACGCGGCGCGTGATCGAAGCCGGGCTGATGACGGTCGGCTTGGCAGAAGGCATCGCGCTGCCCTCGAGCTGTTTCCTCATCATCGTGCCCGATTTTTTGCAACAAGGTCCGCGCACTTTTGTCTTTGCCGATTGCGCGGTCAATGCCGATCCCGTGCCTGCGGAACTTGCCGACATCGCCATTGCCTCGGCGCGCAGCGCGCAAAGCCTGCTCGGAGAGGAGCCGCGCGTCGCCATGCTGTCGTTCTCGACCAAAGGCAGCGCGCAGCACGCCCGCGTCGACAAAGTGCGTGAGGCGCTCAGCATCGTGCGCCAGCGCGCGCCGCAGCTCGCCGTTGATGGCGAGTTACAAGCCGACGCCGCGCTCGCCCCGCAAGTCGCGGCCAGGAAGCTGAAGGAGAAAAGCGAGGTCGCCGGCCAAGCCAATGTGCTGATCTTTCCGGACCTCGATTCCGGCAATATCGGCTACAAGCTCACGCAATGGCTTGGCGGCGCGCAGGCGATCGGACCGTTCCTGCAGGGCTTTGCTAAGCCGGTCAGCGATCTGTCGCGCGCGGCAAGCGTCGACGACATCGTCACCACCTGCGCGGTGGTGGCGGCGATGGACTAGCGCGCCGCCGCGCCTTGCGATTCGCTGGTGCGATAGAACGCGGCGACGTCCGCGTCGAAGGCTTTGCGCGAATCCGGGTCGAGATAAAGCATGTGCCCGCCGCGATAGAGCTTGAGCGTGGCGCGTCCGGGCGGCGTAAACGCCGGCATGTGATCGAGCACATAGCGCGTCATGGCATAGGGCGTCACCATGTCGGAATAGCCGTGCGCAATCAGCACGTGGAACGACGGATCGAAGCTGAGCAGCACGCGCAAGTCATCTTCGACGCCGGCGCTCTGGCGGCCGCCTTTCCAGTCCCAATGGCGGGTGACGTCGCCCGCCAGCAATTGGTAGGTCATCTCGGTCTTGAAGCCGAGGTCGTTGCGCGCATAGGCGGCGAAGGCGCCGCCATAGGCGCGCGACACGCCGTCGAGAATCGGATCGGGCGCGCGGCCTGAGCGACGCTCGGGGTAGGGATCGTCGACGGCGAAAGTCGCGTCGTAGTGGCTGACGATCTTGTCGGCCTGCAAATTTTTGATGAAGGCGTCGGTCACGAAGCCGCGCTGCTGCTTGACCAGATCGAGCGGCAAGCCGCTTAACTGCGCGACGCGTTCGTAGAAGGCGCGCGCCGCATCGTCTTGCGGCGCCGGGCCGGCCAAAGTCGTGAGGTAATCGCCGAGCGCGAATTTTTCCGCGCCGGCCAGCGCCTGCGCGTTGAATGCGTGCTTGCGCTCGAGCTCGGCGGCCGCCAGCGACGGCAGCGCCAGCGCCGCGCGCAACGCCGATTCGTCGTCGCCGAAGGTCAGCCAGCCCTCGATCAGCGGCGACAGCATCACGATGCCGGACGCTGAAATCCCTTGCTCGCGCTGCATCGCGCGCGCGGTCTTGGCGGCACGGAAGCCGCCATAGCTCTCACCGAACAGATATTTCGGCGAGTCGAAGCGGTTGTTGTGATTGACATAGAGCGCGATCGCCTTGGCCATCGAACTGGCGTCGCCGTCGACATTCCAGAAATTCTTGCCGTCATCTTCCTTGGCGGTGCGGCTCCAGCCGGTGCCGATCGGATCGATCATCACCAAATCGGTAAAGCGCAGCCAGGTGTCGGGATTGTCGCGCAGCTGCGCGCGGGCGAAGTCGCGCGCGCCGGGACCGAGATCGAGGATGCGCGGGCCGACCAGGCCGAGATGTAAAAAGGCGGAGGCCGCGCCCGGCCCGCCGTTGAACACAAAGGTCAGCGGCCGCTTGGCGTCGCCGCCTTTGGCGACGTAGGCGGTGTAGAACACCGCGGCGTTTTGCTCGCCGGTCTGGTCGAAGAAGCGCAGCGTGCCGGCGGTCGCGGTGTAAGCGAGCTTGCCGGCGGCGGTGTCGATCGAATGCTCGGTGACGGAATCTTCCGGCAGCAGGCGCAGCACGCCCTTGCTCGGCAAATGTTGCGGCGGCGTCTTTTCGTCCGCGGCGTAAGCGAATGCGCCGGCGATTGTGATCGCCAGCGCGAGCGTGAAACGCAGCAGTTTGGATGTCATGGGCAAACCCTTAGAAAACTCGCTTGCCCCCAATCGTTGCCGCCGCCGTTAGCGGCGTCCGCGGAAGTTCGGCCGGCGCTGCTGCGGAGACGGTGCCGGGGCGTCGCCCTTGTGGCGGAAGCTGATGCGTCCGCGCTGCAAGTCATAGGGCGACATTTCCACGATCACGCGGTCGCCGACGCCGGTGCGGATGCGGAACTTGCGCATCTTGCCGGCGGTATAGGCGAGCACCTCGTGCTCGTTGTCGAGCTTCACGCGGAAATTGCCGTCCGGCAGGACCTCGGTCACCGTGCCGTCGAATTCCAGCAGTTCTTCCTTCGCCATCCAGTCGTCTCCAGTTAGCTCAGCGCTGCGCGTTGGAGCGCGGCGCCCCCGGGCGCTGCATGAATGTAACATTTCCGATGTCGCTTGGCTCCCCCGCCGTGGCGTCCTGGCGGGGGGCTGCTTGTCGGCCGTTCTGGGGACGGCTCTGGTGGCCGTGGCCGCCATTGCCGGCATGATGGGAGCGTTTGCCGTTATGGCCGGGACGGCTATGACCGCTGCTATGGCCGCCGCCATTGCCGCGCTGCTGGTAGCTGCCGCGCTGCGGTCGGCCGCCGTGGCGGGTTTCCGGCTGGTGTGGAGCGGGCCGTCCGCCGGTGCGGCGGTCGGTTGCCGGGATCGCCATGCGGATCAACCGTTCGATGTCGCGCAAGAAGGCGCGTTCCTCGTGGTCGCAGAACGAGATCGCGATGCCCTCGGCGCCGGCGCGCGCGGTACGGCCGATGCGGTGGACGTAGGATTCCGGAATGTTCGGCAGGTCGTAATTGAACACGTGGCTGACGCCGTCGACGTCGATGCCGCGGGCGGCAATATCGGTGGCGATCAAGGTGCGCAGTTTGCCGTCACGAAAGGCGGCGAGCACGCGTTCGCGCTGCGGCTGCGACTTGTTGCCATGTATCGCCTCGGCGGAAAAGCCCGCCTTTTGCAGGCCGCGCACGACCTTGTCGGCGCCATGCTTGGTGCGGGTGAACACCAGCACGCGTTCGACCGGCTCGCTCTTGAGCAGTTCGGCCAGCAGCGACAGCTTGGCGGCCTTGTCGGTGTGGATCACGCGTTGCGCGATCTTCTCGACCGTGGTGGCTTGCGGCGTTACCGACACGCGCGCCGGGTCACGCAGCATCTCGTCGGCGAGCCGGGTGATTTCCTGCGGCATGGTGGCCGAGAAGAACAGCGTCTGCCGCTGCTTCGGCACCATGGCGACGATCTTCTTGATGTCGTGGATGAAGCCCATGTCCAGCATGCGATCGGCTTCATCGAGCACCAGCACCTCGACCTGGTCGAGGCGCAGCGCACGTTGATGCACGAGATCGAGCAGGCGGCCGGGCGTGGCCACCAGCACTTCGGCGCCGCGCGCAAGCGCGCGCACCTGCCGGTTGATCGGAACGCCGCCGATCGCGAGCTCGATGCAAAGCGGACGGATGTGCCGGCCGTAGGCGCGGAAGCTGTCGGCGATCTGGCCGGACAGTTCGCGCGTCGGTGACAGCACCAGCACGCGGCAGGATTTCTGCGCAGGGCGCTGACGCTTGTTGAACAGGTGATTGAGGATCGGCAGCGCGAAGGCTGCGGTCTTGCCGGTTCCGGTCTGTGCAATGCCGATAACGTCGCGGCCTTGTGAAGCGAGGGGAACGGTCTGGGCTTGGATCGGAGTGGGAGTGATGTATTTCTCTTCGGCAAGGGCGCGAAGGATCGGCTCTGCGAGGCCGAAGTCGTTAAATGAAGTCAAAGAGTCTCTTTCTTATGCGGCGACACGGCCGGCACGCCATGCGGACGGCGGAATCGCGGGGCTCTCAAAGACATCCCGCGTGGCCAGGGTTGTCGGTTAGGGTTGAGAAACGGAAGAGGCGGGGCGAAATTCGTTTTAAAGAGTTTCGTGCACGCAGCCCGCAAACCCGAGTCCGGGTCTTTCATCCGCACCGTGCATATGACAGCTA
>Ga0335081_10011112_pt1 | contig 14559 bp, 12 predicted proteins | sample Lox_Sample_35_FD_206713 | JGI IMG/M metagenome (GOLD analysis project Ga0335081, IMG submission 206713) | Soil microbial communities from Loxahatchee National Wildlife Refuge, Florida, United States - Lox_Sample_3.5 | ecosystem: Environmental > Terrestrial > Soil > Wetlands | place: USA... | reverse complement strand
GACCGCATACAAGGCGCACGATCCGAAGACGTGCAAGTATTGTCAGAGCAAGCGCATCGAACCCGGTCAAACCGGATTGACCGGTTTGCTCGACGGCGAGGAAATGTTCATCAAGCCCGCGGGCTTTGACGAAATTCATGACCGCAATGGAATTCAGCATCGCTTGAAAGACTCGAAGAAATGGCAGCCGCTTGGCATTGGCACTGGCGACTCTGTTCATCACGATGAAGCCTAATCTACCTAAGGAGAATCTTATGGTCACAAAACAAACCACCTTGCAAGCTTTCCGTAAATCATTGTTCGTAATCCTGGTGCTGACCGCTCTGGTAACGGCTTGTGCGCCCGCACAACCGAGTCAGGATCAGATTCAATCCCAGGTTCAAACCTCGGTTGCAGCGACTATGCAGGCACAAAATCAAGTTGGTACATTTGTAGCGCAGACGGTTCAAGCGCAGCCCGCCGCGACCGAAGCAGATACAGCAACCGTAGCACTGACCCCAACTCCATTTCCAACATTAACTCCGGTTGGCTTAGTCATTCCAACATCCACTTCCGCACCCGTATCATCTGGTGGCGGAGGAGGCGGATCGGTTGCACCACTAGCATTATCCTGTGGGCAAGAGGATTGGAGGCCATTGGATTACACAGTGTTTTATGCCGGTGAGCACTTTACAGTAAAGTGGACGCTTGAAAATACTGGAACCCAGCAATGGTGCGAAGGCAATGCGTGTGGTGGCGGTCCTGACCTGACATATGTCGCGGGTAGCCCAACAAATACCAATAATTTTATAGCCGCCTCGCTTGGCAATGGCCCGATACAAGTGGATCCACTTAAGCCTGGCAAAACTCAATCGTTTGGCCCATACGGCGCGGTGGCACCCAGCAAGCGAGGCACTTGGTTTATGGTTTGGAAACTGGAAGACATGCAGAACAGTGAGTGTTTACAGTTTGTTATCGTCGTAAAATAGTGATGATAGCGCGGAGCATAGTTGAGGAAAGAAGCGCATGGTACTCAGACCACAATGCACATTGCAAATATTCCTTGCCTCTGGTCTCTTGTTGATTAGTTGTGATGTCTCGACGTTCGCGGCGCCTCAGCAGATTCCTACCCCCATGCCGGGCGTGATTAATCTGATTGTCGCTCAAACAGCGGCAGCGGCCGCCACCCAAACGGCTACGCTTGTCTCTCCTACGCCAACGCTGACCTCTACTCCCCTCCCCATCCAGACTCTGATTGGGACCGCGACTCCCGCGCCCACCTTTTTCTTCAGCCTGGCCCTTACCTCAGCCCTGACGCCCAATTCCACCGCGGCTGGCAACGGAGGAGGAGGCAGTAATGGTGGAAGCAGCAGCAGCGGTTCAGGCAGAGGCGGTCACAGCGCGCCCCAATATTCGTGCCACTTCATCACCCAGAGCCCAAAGAGTGGAACCACTTTCACGGTTGGTCAAAGCATCACAGGCTACTGGGAGGTCGAGAACGTTGGCAGGAAAACCTGGGTCAGTCTCACAACGGGCATCAAATTTGTAAGGGGTACAAATTATTCCACCGCCTCCTTCTTTACCTATACGTTTTCGAAGCCCATCGTGCGCGGCGTTAAAGTCATACTTCAACTTCCTCCGATGACCGCACCGTCCCAGACCGGAAAATACGTAAGCCGATGGACTTTGATCGTTGGCAAAACAACGTTTTGTCCGCTGTCCATGAACCTTACCGTCCGATGAATGATTCAAGAGAGAAGCGCATGAAATCGAGTTCACGACGCACTTTGCGAATATTCCTCGCCTCTGTTCTCCTGCTGATCAGTTGCGATGTATCCACACTCGCGGCGTCTCAGCAGATTCCCACCCCCATACCGAACGCGATCAATTTGATCATCGCTCAAACAGCCGCGGCCGCCGCCACTCAAACAGCGGCTCTCCTACCTCCAACATTGACGCCAACGCTCACACCCTTTCCGACTCAGACACCTGCCGATACTTCCACCCCTACGCCAACCTTTATTTTTCTCCTGGCTACAATGACATCCACAAGCACCAACGGCGTTTTTACATGTGGGTTGGCCTCACAGTCTCCACTAAATAGATCCACCTTCACCCCCAATCAGACCTTTACGCTGAATTGGAAAGTTAAGAATACGGGTTCCAGCACTTGGCTTCAAGACAGCGTCAGCCTCAACTACGTCAGCGGTGAACAGTTTACGGGTGTCACTGTTGTAAGCTTGCCCAAGACGGTGGCTTCCGGCAATTCGATCACATTGAGCATAAATATGACTGCACCAAGCCGTGTCGGTGATTACACAACCAACTGGACCTTAGTGGCGGGTGGAGGCCAGACTTTTTGCAATTTGTTCTTAAGGATACTAGTCAAGGGATCGTAGTCAAAAAGTGGCAGCCGCTTGGCTGCCACTTTTTATGATGCGGGTGGAATAGGGTAATTGTTATTTTGCGCGGCAGGCTTGTCTCGCAAAGCACGAAACCCATCAAAGTGAGACGATTAACTTGCACTCCATTTCTGTTACCCTCGCAATTTTGCACCAAGTTCCTGTTCTAACCGCTTGACGATTTTATTGCGGATCGCAGCGGCTTCGGCATCAGTCATCGTTTTATCGGCGGCTTGATAGGCCAGACTATAAGCCAAAGATTTTTTTCCAGCTCCAATTTGATCGCCGCGATAAACATCGAACAAGCGGATATTCGTCACGCTCTTTCCACCCGTTTGGCGGATCAATGCTTCGAGGTGCGACGCCGCGACGGATTCATCTACAATTACGGCAATGTCTTCCAAAACAGGTGGAAACTCAGGGACGGGCCTAATGCTATAAGTTGGATTCAATGCGCGTAAAGTTTCAAGATCGAATTCTGCAACAAGCACCAGAGCATCCCCCAGATCATATTTTTCTTTTACGAGCGGATGCAACTCACCAAATACACCAACCACTTGATCGTTGATCTTTATCTGCGCGGCTTTTCCGGGATGCAGATACTTAATGGCATCAGTTGCAGAGTAGGAAATGTTGGTGTAACGGAGGCCGCTCAACATCAGTTCGACGCGTCCCTTCATATCATAAAAATCAAACGCAGTGGAATCTTTACTATCCCATGCACTTGCCTCACGCAAACCCATCAATGCCATCGCAAGTTTGCGCGGCTCATTGGGCAAATCATTTTTATTCGGCTCAAAGATCGAGCCGATTTCAAAGAACGCCAGAGATTCGCTCAAGCGATTATTGTGTTCAAGTGAATCCAAAACCGACGCGACCAAACTGCGGCGCATGACACTTCGTTCCGGCGCAATGGGGTTGGCGATGCGAACATAATCGCCAGTGATACCCAGCCGCGCTTCGCTTTCAACGGACGTGAGACGATAAGTAACGACTTCATTGAAGCCAAGCGTGACGAGCAGATCACGCAGCCGTTCTTCCCATTCGTGAATCGGGTTGCCAAGCTGAGGCGGCAGACGATCCGCCATCGTTGTGGGCGGAATGCGGTCATAGCCATAGACGCGCGCCACTTCCTCAAGCACATCCGCCAAACCCACAACGCCTGCACCGATGTCGAGGCGGTGAGGCGGGGCAGTAATGGATATTCGGGAATCGTTATTCGTTGTTCGGGATTCGGTTCTCTTTGACGGTTTCCGCACCCCGACTCCCGACTCCCGAATCTTGCATTTGAATTCAAGCCGTTCAAGCAGTGAAACGATTTCTTCCGCGCTGAGATCAATGCCGAGCAAGCGCTTCACATCGTGTGGCGTGATCGTGATAGTTGGGTCTTTCGGCTTGAGCGGATATTCGTCCACGAGGCCGGGGGCAATGATGCCGTTCGACCATTGAGACATCAATTGCAATCCGCGTTTGACGCCGGTCTCTGCCAGCGCAGGATGAACGCCGCGCGAGAATCGGAACGAGGCTTCGGACGGCAGATTATGCTGTTTGGCGGTGCGGCGAATGTTAATAAAATTCCAGGCCGCACCTTCAAGCAAAATATTGCGCGTCGTTTCCGTGACTTCGGACTCCGCGCCGCCCATCACGCCCGCCACCGAGAGCGGACCTTTTTCATCACAAACTAAAACGTTCATCGAAGTCAGCGTTCGTTCAGTGTTATCAAGAGTGGTCAACTTCTCGCCATCTTTTGCGGAGCGCGTAATGATTTTGATTTTCGCTTCGACTGCGCCCTTTGGGCTCCGCTCAGCGCGATGCTTCTGTGCGCGTTCTTTCAAAACATCATAATCAAACGCATGGAGCGGCTCGCCAAGGTCAAGCATGGCGTAATTCGTCGCATCCACAATGTTGTTGATGGGACGCATGCCCGCTAATTTAAGTCGCCGCTGGATTTGATATGGGCTGGGCTTGATCTCGACATTGCGAATCAATCCAAGCACAAAACGCGGGTTGAGTTCGGGATTCGTAATCTCGATTGAAACCAATTCTTCGACCGATTCGCCGTCCGTTCTGAATTTGATGGTTGGCTTCTTCAACTCGCGTCCGGTCAACGCCGCGAGTTCACGCGCCACACCGATGACGTTGGCATTGCGCGCCATGTTCGGCAAAATGGAAATATCCAAAACCGCATCGCCCATGTAATCCGCAAGCGGCATACCGACCGGCGAATTATCGTCTAGCAGAATGATGCCTTCATGTTCTTCGGTGATGCCCAATTCTTTTTCCGAGCAGACCATCGAATACGAATCCACGCCGCGAATCTTTGCGCGCTTGAGCGTCGTCAGTTGCAAACCTTCGGCGTGACCGTCATAAAGTGTTGCACCTTCCTTTGCGTACGCGACCTTGATTGGCTTGGGAAGTTTGCCTGCGCCTTTCAAATGAAAGATATTCGGCGCGCCGGTTAAAACTGTCTGTTGCTGCTTGCCGTCAAATAAGTCGAGCAAAGTCAATCGGTCCGCGTTGGGATGCGGCTTGACTTCAACAATTTCAGCCACGACGATTTTGTCTTTATCCCATGCGATGCCGCTGGTCTTGAATTCATGCTTCTCGCCATCTTTATAAGTTGGCATGGGCAAACCGACATATTGAATCTCGTCTACTTCGAGACCGGCGAGAGTCAACTTGCGAGCAATATCTTCAACGGATAAACCATCGAGGTCAATGAAATCTTTTAGCCATGATAGAGGTATTTTCATAAGTACTCCTTCAATCTAAACACAAAGGACTCGAAGGGAAAAACTTTATATACTTTGTGTCCTTCATGTTTAAAATTGCTCCAGGAAACGAATATCGTTTCCCCAGAAATAGCGAATGTCTTCGATCTTGTAGCGCAGCATCAGTTGGCGCTCCGGTCCCATGCCCCATGCAAAGCCGGAATAAATTTTCGGGTCGTATCCGCCATTTTGCAGAACGACCGGATGCACCATGCCGGAGCCGAGGATTTCAAGCCAACCAGAATTTTTGCAAACCGCGCAGCCTGTCCCGCCGCACACAAAACATTCCACATCCATTTCCGCGGATGGTTCCGTGAATGGAAAATAGGAAGCGCGAAAACGCGTACGCGCATTCTGCCCAAACATGCGATGAGCAAACTCGATGAGCGTGCCTTTCAAGTCAGTGAACGTAATACCCTTGCCAACCGCCAATCCTTCCACCTGATTGAACTGCACCTCGGAGCGAGCTGTGATCTGTTCTGCGCGAAAACACATGCCGGGCAACGCGATCCGAATCGGCGGCGGGTCTTTTGGATTCAGCGCGGCGAACTGGCGCATGGCATGGATTTGTCCGGGCGAAGTGTGCGTGCGTAACAAAATAGGATTGCCGCCGCGGTTTTCAGTTGCGACGTATAACGAATCCTGCATGTCGCGCGCCGGATGATGCGGCGGGAAGTTGAGCAATTGAAAATTCATCTCGTCTGTTTCCACTTCGCGCGATGTATAAACTTGGAAGCCCATCTCAGCCAGAATCGATAGGACGCGTCGCAACTGCTGTGTGGATGGATGCAATCGTCCCTGATGAATGGCGCGGCCCGGTAACGTCACATCCAATTTTTCTTCATTCAATGAACGCTCCAACGCCGACCTTTTGATGGCTTCCGTTTTCTCAGCCAGCGCGGCTTCGAGGGCGACCTTGACCCGATTCGCGGCTTGACCCACTGCTGGACGTTCTTCCTTCGATAACGCACCCAATCCGCTGAAGACTTGCATCAGCGCCGAACTGCGCCCAAGATGAGTCACACGCCAAGCCTCGAGGGATGATTCGTTATCTACCGATCCCAGCGCCTCCAGCGCGGATTTTTCGATCTCACTTAACTTATCAATCATTCACGCCTCCAAAATAAAACCTCCCGCCCACAATGGGACGGGAGGGAGTTCCCGCGGTACCACCCAAGTTGACTCATATGAGTCCGCTTTGCGCTGACCAACATCAGCCTCTCGTATAACGTTGAGATCACGGTTCGGACTACAAACAAATGTCTTCACCCGAACAACTCAAGAGGGAACTTCGATTGGTTTCCGTCGAGCGCAAGTTTCAACTCGTGTCCCCGTTAGGGGATTGCCTGCGCCTCTCTGATGGCATCCGCCGACCTACTTTCCTCTGTCACAGTTTTTTTATTAGGCTCGCCTGTTGTTTATTATTATCGTCAAAAACGAGATGATGTCAAGGCTAACAAAATACTATGGCGTTGGCGTTTTCGTTGCTTTCCACATTATTGATACTATCGCATCAATAATGAGTCTAAAATGGACTATGAATTGGACCATGGAATGGGCCGTGAATAGCAACAACTATTCCTATTACTGAAGCTACAAAGAATATTAAACTGACTATCCTATTTAGCCAAATCTCAAACCTTGGATTTCGATCATAGAAACCAAAAAGAAGCATTTGAGGCATAAAGAATAATGTTTTGCGATATTCTTTACGTTTACTTCTGTTTATCATTACATTTTTTTTCAGTCTCGAACCACCAAGAATTTGCGTATATAAGACTATAGATAAGAAAAAGAATACTTACAATTAAAGTCGTTAAATTCATATATCCTTTCCTAGGCTCTATTTATGGCGTTGGTGTTTTGGTTGCTTTCCAGGATGTGCTGGTTGGATACATCGTCCAGGTTGGAATCGGCGTGTGCGATGGAGTGGAAGTCGGTGTTGGCGTGTCGGTCGGAATGAAGGAGGGATCGCCGAGCCACGGCAGGAAGCGGATAATACTTTTCGCATCGTCCGAACCTTTGATCTCACACCGCTGTAATTCAAATAGATTACTCTTGCCTTGATCAGCAGCAAAACCGGTCGCGCCCATTGCGGCGATATAGCCCGCAAAATGCACATAATCTGTTACCGCGCTGTTTGCCCCGCCGAACGGATAAGCAAAAGTGAGGATAGGAACGCCAAGTTCTTGTTCGAGATCCTTGCGCGACTGCACAATCTCAAAATGTAGTTGATCGTCGGTCATTACGGTAACATTCTGATGCGTCTCGGTGTGACTTCCGACTTCCCAACCCGCGGCCGCCATTTCCTTAATTTGATCGGTCGTGAGATACATGGGATCGGTATCCAAACCGCTGGGCTTATTGATATATCCGACAACGGTATACAATACTCCTGTGAATCCATATTGTTTCATAACGGGATACGCATTGGTGTATTGACTTCCCCAGCTATCATCGAAGGTCATAATGATCGGACGCGGCGGAAGCGACGCCCCTTTTGTAATCGCATCAACGAGCATAGATGTGGTGATGGTAGTGTATCCCCAATTGTGCAGTAATTTCATCTCATCATCAAATTTATCGGGCGGGACATAAAACTCGCTGTCAATCGGTGATGTGGTAACGTGATGATACATAAAGATCGGAACCTGTATATGACCCGGTCCTTGTGACACCCACGTTGGAGTTGGGATAGTTGTTTGTGTAAATGTTGGGGTGATGGATGGAGTCGGTGTAACGGTAGCCGTTTCCGTCGGAGGTAGCGGCGAAGCAGTCTGTGTCGCTGTGGATGTCGGCGCGTCAAACATCGTTCCACTACATCCAGCGAGCAGCGCAGCAAATACAATAATGATTAGGATATGACGATTCATTTGTTCCTTATCGAACGGTGCATTGTACCCCAAACTGCGTTCGCAAAATTAATTTCGATTCATCTCCCACAGGATTCGCAAACCATCCAGCGTCAGCCACGGCGCCAGAATGCTGATGACCTTGGTTTCCTTTGAGACAAGTTCTGCAAGCCCGCCGGTGGCAACGACTTTCATATCGCTTCCCAACTCGGACCGGAAGCGGGTGACCATGCCCTCGACCATGCTCGCATATCCGAAAAGCAAACCTGATTGCATGGCATGAACTGTATTGCGTCCAATTACAGAGGGCGGACGCTGAAGATCAATGCGCTGAAGTTTGGCGGCATGGGTGAAGAGCGAATCGGCCGCCAGATTGATGCCCGCCGTGATTGCGCCGCCGAGATATTCACCGTCTTTGGTCAGTGCATTGAACGTGGTGGCTGTGCCGAAGTCAATGATACAGGCAGGACCGCCGTAAAGATTCATCACAGCCACTGCGTCGCAGACTCGATCCGCGCCGACGGCTTTCGGATCTTCATAACGGATTCTAATTCCTGTCCGGACGCCAGTATCCACGATAAACGGTTCCTGCTTTAAATATTGGCTGCAAGCCTGGACGACGCGGCTGGTCAATTGCGGAACGACGGAAGATAAACTGATGCCAATCAAATCCTTCGGCGCACAGCCTGCGTGTTGGAGCAAGCCAAGCAACTGCAAACCATATTCATCCGGCATGCGCGCCTGATCGGTGGCAAGGCGCCAATGCATGCCAAGCTGCTTGTCTTCATAAAGACCGAGGGTTAAGTTGGTATTGCCAACATCAATCGTGAGAAGCATTTGACTATTTTACCGCTAATGCTTTCTCAGCGTCGGTAACGAGCGTAAAGAATAGAAAGAGAAACGGCAAATAGAGTTGAAAGAAGAGCCGACCGAGAGAAAAACCAATATGCCATTGCAGATCGTAAGGCGTGATCAAATAGATGCCATAGTAGCCGAGCGCCTGCAAGATGAGGATCAAACCCATTGCCAAATAAGCAGATCGAACGTCCGAGGATGGCGTGAGCTTGAAGACCAAAGCATAGACGAGCAAAATCGGGACCACGCCGATGCCCCACCCTCCGAAAGAAAAGGTGCGCGCACCCACAGATTCCAATATGGTGATATGGCGTGACAAATCCAACGTTTGCTGGATTGAGCGCGTGAGGCCGCTGCTTAGCACATCACTGGGCGGCGCAAGAAATTCTTTGAAGTAGAGAACAATGATCAATGGAAAGACCAGACCGAGCACATATCCTCCAAGCACGCGCCACGGTTGTTGACGAAAGAATGCGATGAACAAGGCTGGCAATGTAACGAGGACAAAGAGACTGCCTTCATTCTTTGTCCACGCCGCAAGACCTGCCATGAAGCCTGCTAAGATCAATAAGCCCGGCTTTTTTGAAGAAGCATACAAATAAATCAATACGACAGTGCTTAGAAAAAAGTATGCTAATGGAAGATCGGCTCGCTGGGATGCGCCTTCGGTGCCGATGAGGGAAGAGCCGAGCAGTAAGATCAAGCCGATGCTTGCCTGACCCAGACTCTTCGTCAGGTTTAATGATGCGCCGAGCAATCCTGTACAAGCCAGCATGAAGAGTCCGCTTAACACGATTGGAACGCGTTGAGTTTCCTGACCTACCGCTTGCCACACCCAAGCAATGTCCATGCCGAGTTGTAATGGATAATCCGCATGGAAGATTGGATCCATTTGACGCGAGAATGATCCCAGCCATCCCGGTTGGTCGCGATAGATAAAGCGCGCGGCACGATTGAACATCATCCACGCATCCCAGGCGCCATGCGGTTCACGCGCCCACACATTGATTGCGCTCAACGCGGACAAGGTCATTACGACTAATAACCCTGCAAGCAAAATGATTTGTATGCGACTCAATTGAATTCGGGGAAAAGCAATTCGAAGATTTTTTCTTTCGCGAACGATGACGATAATCAACAAACCCATGAAGAGCGCAAGTTGGACAAAGAGGAAATCGTTTTCGTTGGAGAACAAAAGCATATAGATAAAATCCAACAGCGAGGCTTGACCGAGTCCGAGACCGATGCCGAGGAATACTTTAACCCAAAGAACTTTCCAGCCGCGTTCGGGCCACAGCAAATGGACAATCAATATGCCGGATAATATCGAGGGCAGGAATATCAAGATGGATAATAAGGTCATGGCGTCAACCTTTGAAGCAAATATAAATTATCGTTGAGCGGAGTGACACGAAACTCGCCGTGATTGGATTGACTCCAAAGTTGAAACGCTTTGCTATTCAAGTTGGCGATTGTCCATGCTTCGTTATCGCCGCGCACTAATATAATCGGAGCCATCGAATATTGCGTGAGTGTATATTCTCCCTGTTCATTGTTGGGATCGTATTTTGCGCCCGGCACATCGGAGTTGGTTATATAGCCAACCACGCCGCGCTTAAAGGGCAAAAGTTTTTTAACCGCTTGAAAACGAACCTCCCATTGTGTCACGGGATCGTGGTTAAGATTTCCAATTGCCATGGCGGCGCGCAAATTCCGAACGCCGAAATAAATGCCCGCGACAATCATGCCAGCGAGCATCAACCGTTGTAAGATCAGCCTGATGTTCATTTCTGTTCTTTTATTTTATCAATGATCTCTGCGATCAAATCAAATCGGTTGAACTGCGGCATAATGTACACGCCGTGTGCCCAAGATTTGATCTGTTCAATTAATTCTACCGCGATGCGGACACCTTCCTCGGCGGCGTGTTCACCGGCATTCTCCATTCGCTGAATGATTTTATCCGGGATGGAAATGCCGGGCACTTCATGATTCAAAAAGTTGGCGTGCTTCAAACTGACCAACGGCAGGATGCCAACCAATACTGGCTTTTCCAACTTCCCATGCTTCTTCTCATATACGGATAAAAATCCGCTTCCATCTTCGGGACGATAAATGGGCTGCGTTAAAAAGAAATCTGCGCCCGCCCGAATCTTTCGCCGCAGATTCTTGATCTCTTGTTCCGGTTCGGGCGCGCACAAATTCAGCGCCGCACCGACGAAGAAATTGGTCGGCTGACCGATGCTCGTCCCGGAATGATCTACGCCTTCGTTGAATCCCTGCTTGATCAGTTTGATCAAACCCGATGGCACGAGATCGTAATTGTCCATCGCTTCGGGATAATCGCCGACCGCAGTCGGGTCGCCCATGATGACAAATACATTGCGAATGCCCAGCGCATGCGCGGCTAACAAGTCGCCTTGCACGCGCAACAAATTTCGTCCGCGCGTGGGGAAATGCAGCGTGGTCTCCACATTAACGCGGCGTTGAACCACATCGCAAACTGCCCAAGCCGACATTCTCATGCGCGCCATCGGAGAGTCAGCAACATTGATCACATCCGCGCCAGCTTCGGTCAGGAGTGAAGCGCCTGCGATGAGTTTGTGAGTCGAGAGTCCGCGCGGCGGATCCATTTCAACCGAGATCACGAATTTTCCCCGCCCAAGTTTTTGTGCGAATTGAGTCGGTTGTTCCTGCGCGGTTTCGCCGATTTCTTCTGCGGGCAACATCGTGATGTGCGACGGATTGATTTGCGGCGCGGTGTCGAGTGCTTTTCTCATCGCCGCGATATGCGGAGGCGTGGTGCCGCAGCATCCGCCGACAATGCTCGCGCCCGCCTCACGGAACGAAAGCGCATAATCGCCAAAGTAATCCGGGTCGGCCGGATACATGATCCTCCCGCCGACTTGTTCGGGCCAACCGGCATTCGGCTTGACCCAAAACCTTCCGTCGGGAACAGCCTGATGCATTTGCTTAATGATTCTCAAAAGCTGCGCGGGTCCGCCCGAACAATTAACGCCGATGACATCCGCGCCCGACTCGCGGAGCGTGCGCGCTACTTTCATTGGATCGTCGCCCAATAAAGTTCTATCATCGCGTGTAAAGGTCACAGATGCGACTAACGGCAATCCACAAACTTGTTTTGAGGCTTTGATCGCTTCTTGGATTTCATAAAGATCGCTCATTGTTTCGATCACGATCAAGTCCGCGCCGGCTTCGCACAATGCTTCGATCTGTTCGGCAAACGCGGCGCGCGCTTGTTCCGGTTTGACGCGTCCAAACGGGGCGATGCGCACACCCAATGGTCCCAGGTCGCCCGCGATCAAAACGTCTTTGAACGAAGCCGCGGCGACGCGTTTGGCGAGTTCAACACCTGCTTTATTGATTTCAATGATTTGTGTTTCTAATCCATGCTTGCTCAACTTGAATCGATTCGCGCCAAAGGTGTTCGTTAGGATGATTTGCGCGCCGGCTTCGATGTATTCGCGATGGATCGCCGCGACCGCCGCAGGATTGGTTAGATTCAATTCGTCGAAACATTTTTCAAAACCGATGCCGCGGCTGTGCAACATCGTGCCCATTGCGCCATCGGCTAGGACAGTGCTTCTTTTCAATTGCTCCAGTAAATTCATCTCAATGTCCAATCTTCTTGATCACGGTTAAAGGCACGCCATCACGTTCAATGATATAAACTATCGGTGCGTTAGGAAAATCGGTTTGATCCGTTCCGTAACGCGTGGTGATGATGGCGTAATCAAAGGCTTGAGTGCCCATATCCCTATCCATATAAATTTTCAGATCGCGCCGGGCATAAATCGCGGCAATATAAGAAGGCCCTGCTACAAAAATTTTTCCATTGGCTGGTGCGATGGTATTGACATAATTCATCGCGGCTCGATAAGATGTGGCCCAATATTCCGTTTCAAAACGTCCCTCCGCACCGTGCAATCCGCCGATAAAACTGTTGTAATAAATATATTCATATGGATGCAATTGAATACCCGCGATGATTCCCGGAAGCACCAGCGCGGCAACGATCAAGCCTCGGACGAGGGGCTGGCGCAGGCGACGAAAGAGCCAGTCCACGCCCAAGCCGCAGACAAAGAACACCGGCGGCAAAATGAAAATGACCTGGCGGAAATTATCATACAGCGGTGAATGCGAAATGATCAATGCGGCAAGCGGCAGGACAAACCATAATAAGGTTGTGATCAAAAGGTATTTGTTTTTCCAAAGCAAAGCTAGACTGAAGATGAACAGGGGCCATACCGGTTCTGTGAGCTGAATTGCAAGCAAAAGCGGCAGATAAGCGATCGGCAAATCCGGAGAGTGATAATACTGCCCATTGAATAACACAGTTCCAGGCCACGGATATTCTGACATCACTCGTAGACTCTCAAGTAAATGTGCGAGCGGGTTGGGCCAGAGATAGGGCCATGTGGCTAGCATGATAGTGAGTGCAATACTGACATATACAAAAAGCATCGGCAATGATTTTTTACCGGCTTTTTGCCAGGCATAGATTGCAACAAGGACTCCCACCAAGGGACCGAGGATGCGAATCGAAATTGTTAAACCCAGCGCGATGCCTGCTACCAAAATACTCCAACTAAAAAGTTTATAAACTTCTGGAAAGTGTTTTCGATAGAACAAGCCAATCACAATCGCGCTGACAATCAAATAAATTAGCTTGAGCCATATCAAAACTGTCAAAGCTCTTTGGATGTAAATATCGGCCTGAGTTTTGCCAAAGCTAGAGGAGAGATTCCGAAGCAGGGCACCGAGAAAACTTTGGGATTGAGAAGATGCGTTTCGGATTAGCGAAGCCAGTCCATCATCCAGAAATTGAGGTGTGAAGAAAAGGAACAGCAATGAAAGTATCCAGAAGCCGGTGATCCAAATTAGCGCGCGCGGTGGTCGTCCGTTGATTTCAGGCTGCGAATCTGCCATGTGTAATCCCAGCACAAGGCTGATGAGGAATGCACTGAGGAAGGGAATGTCTTTCGGGCTGATGAAAGCATGTCCCCAAAAGACTGGTTGGGCGGCAAAAAGAAGCGTCGCGGCGAACGCAGCCCACACACTCATCCAGCGGCGGGCAAGCAGATAAAACGCATAGATGCCCGCCACGAAAAATAGAAAATAAACGAGATGACGAAGATCAGAAATGAGCCAGGTTTGATGGACGACATGAAGCCCGCGCGCAGTCAAGTCGGTGAACATGGCGAAGGCAGGCCCATAGTTGTCGTAGGTATCGCCGGTTACGATGATCTGCGCATGCTGAAGCCAGCTTCCATACGAGCCTAACGCGTTATCCGCATATTTGTAGAAGTCAAGTTCATCCCACGATTCACCGTAGTTCGTAAGCGTAGATAAGCCGATAATCAAAATGATCATCAGCAAAGCGAGGACGAGAAATTGTTCGGAGCGAAAAGTTTTTTTCATTTTGAAGTTAATCTTACTTCATCAATTGTTCCACGCGGCTTTCGCCGACCGAATAATATTTTGCTTGAGTATGGTGCACAATGATTGCGGCGGTGGATTGCCCGGGGATCAACTGATACGCGGCGGAGAGGGTCATGCCGAATTCTTTTTCAGCGGCCAATCCTCTATCCTTTGTTTGAATGCTTGTCCTTCGTAAAATGCTTGTAATAAATCATTATGAGAAATATCTGACCGCAACGAGAACCCACAATCCGACCA
>Ga0335081_10011111_pt1 | contig 14561 bp, 9 predicted proteins | sample Lox_Sample_35_FD_206713 | JGI IMG/M metagenome (GOLD analysis project Ga0335081, IMG submission 206713) | Soil microbial communities from Loxahatchee National Wildlife Refuge, Florida, United States - Lox_Sample_3.5 | ecosystem: Environmental > Terrestrial > Soil > Wetlands | place: USA: Florida... | reverse complement strand
GCCGTGAACTGCTGGTCGCGTACAAAGCTGTCGCGCGTATGCCCTAACGAGTGGCTCCAGGTCCACAGGTTTGAGGTATCGCCGAAGGCAGCAGCCCACTGGTAATTCGCCGTCAATGACAAGCCCTTGCTCAGCGTTTGTGCGAGCGTAACTTGCAGCGCGTCGAACTCGGTGTTCTCGTCGTCGCCGTAGTAGCTGATACCTTGCGTCCAGCCGCACATGCCCGGCTGGAGATTGGTATCTCCGCTGTTCACCGCTCGGAGTCCAGCGATCGAAATGTAGTTTGGATCCTTGCATGCCGGCAGGGATCCGCCGTAGTACCTCTGCAGGTATTTGCCGTTGGAGATACCGCCGCTGTAGTTCGCCGACGTGGGTGCGCCCGGAGCCTTCGGGTCGTACGTCAGCGTCTGACCGGTAACGCTGTACTGACCGGGCAGAGCGATGAAGGTCTCGTTGGGATTGGTGTTATTGCCGTCGCCATCGGCCAGCGTATGCGTTCCCTTGTTGCCCACGTACGCCACGGTCAACGACATCGTGGGAGTCAAAGCGCGTTGCGCGCTCAGGTTCCAGGCATCGATCGTCGGGAAGTGGAGAGGATCGTGGCGAGCCTTGGGGCTGGTCGAATATCCCTGGGCCGGAAGCAGGCCGTTCGAAGGAACCTTGGGGAAGGTGAACGGAATGGGACCGCCGTTCGGGCCGGCATCCGGCAGGCTGGTCTTTCCAGCCAGCGGGAATGCAAACGCCGTCGGTCCGTTGCCACTAAGGCTTTGGTTGGCCAGAACCGGCAGGTTCTGGGTGACGACGTGGCCAAAGACCGAGCCGAAGACGCCGGTATCGAAGCTCCGGCCATAGCCGGCGCGGATCACGGTCTTGGGATCAAGCTGGTAGGCAAGTCCGATGCGAGGCGCGAACTGCTTCGCCTTGTCGATCGACCAGCCCATGTTGGACCCGATACCGCCGATGCCGGCCACGTGCATGTAGCCGTCGCTCAGGTTCATCAGAGATCCGTTCCCCGGTCCGTTGACCGACTCGGGGAAGTAGAGTTCGTAGCGAAGCCCGAGATTGACGGTAAGGTTGTGGGTGATGCGCCAGGTGTCCTGCCCGTAGAAGAAGGTGCGCTTCTGGAACTCCTTGGCATTGGTGGAAACCGAAACGTAGCGGTTCATGCTGGTGACTTCACCCAGCATGAAGGTCGCGAAGCCAAGTCCGCCCTGGGTCGCCGCTGCCGGGTCGGAGGTGGGGCCGGGAGCGAAGTTCAACTGGCCATCGCGATCCGAGTCCGAGGGCACGCGCAGGTTGCGGCCGTAGCGCAGGTCCGCGCCTACCTTGAACGAGTGGTTGCCCATGATCTTGGTCCAGTTGTTGACGATCTGGTCCTGGTCCTCGCGCTCGGTCAGGGGGCAATTGCAGCGGTTGATGCCCAGGCCATCGCCATAGGCCGTGCCGTTGGTTCCGCCGCTGCCACCCGGCAGATTGGTGATGTTAAAGCCCGGAGCACCCCCTGTGAAGAAAGTGCCCAGGTTAATCCCCGGAATGCCGAGCGTGTTGGCAAATGTGGCCGACTGATCATGCTTCGTATCGATGACGTTGTAGCGGTAGTATCCGAGCCGGAAGTCGGTGAGCAGCTTCGGGCTGATAGCGATGTCCATGCCCGACGCCAGGCTGTCATTGGCGCCGTTGGAGTTGCCGCCGTAGTTGCCGATACCAAAGCCCGGGCCGCCGGCCGTACCGAACATCACCGCGCCCGACAGTGTGTCCCAGAAGCGCGAGAACCGCTCGAAGGCGTGCATCTTTTCGTTGATGGTGTAGTCGGCGCGCTCGGTCCACATATTGCTGTTGAACAGGCCCGTACCGGTGGCGTGGTAGTTCTGATCCAGGCCGTTCGCCGCCGTGCCGCTGCCGGTTGTCAGGCCCTTGGTGAACGGCTCAAGGTACTTCATAAGCGCCAGAGCAGGAGCCGATGCCGCGCCAAGTTCAGAGCGCGGAATAATATTGTGCGGGTAGGGTGTCGGAGCTGTAATGGCCGAATTCAGATACGGCTGGTCATAGATGACGCCGGCTGCGCCCAGGCTCAGATACTGGCTGAAGTCGCATCCGTTTCCACCTGTGGAATCTTTCGAATTGCCCAGGCAGCTCTCCGCGGCGAGACTGGTCGGCAGCGTGTCGGTGGCCGCGGTGCCCACCTTCTGGCGCTGCGCTTCGTAATTGCCGAAGAAGAAGAACTTGTCCTTGAGCACCGGACCGCCGATCGATCCGCCAAAGCGGTTCTTCAGGCCGGCGGGAATGGACCCCGGAGCTTCGGAGAAGGGATCGCGTGCATAATTGGCATTGCCGGTGCGCCAGTCGTAGATGTCCCCGTGGAAGCTGTTGGTGCCCGACCGGGTCTGGGCGGTGACGACCGCCGAAACCGCCTTGCCCAGCTCGGCGTCGTAGTTCTGCGTGCTGATCTGGGTCTCCGTGACAGAGTCGGTGGGAGGATTGATGACGATGATTCCGAGAATCGGGTCCTGGTTGTCGGTGCCATCCAGCTCGAAGGCAGTGCCGCCAAAGGCCTGGCCATCGACCTGAATCTGCTTCGACGCCTGGGGATTCTCGTCGGCCGCGTGCGACCAGCCCAGAAGCTGAGCGCCAGGCAGAAGCAGTTGCAGGTTGGTGAAATTCTGGTCCCCGATCGGCAGGCTCGACACCTGCTGCTGGTCGAAGATCGTCGAAACATCGGCGCGATCGGTCTTCAGCTCCGGCTGGGTGTCGGCATTCACTTCGACCGTGGTCTCCGCACCGCCGATGTCCAGCGTGGGATCGATCCTGGGCGCGGCATTGGCTTCGACCGAAATGCCTTTCGCCTCAAAGGTCTTGAAGCCTTTGGCTGTGACCTTGAGATCGTATACGTCGGGAATGAGGTGGGGAACGGTGTAGTCGCCCGAGCCGTTGGATGTGACGGTGACGATGGTTCCCTTGGATTCGTCCGTGATGGTAACCGTGGCGTCTGGAACGGCTGCCCCGGTCTTATCGGTGACCGTGCCGAAGATCGATCCGTAGACCGATTGGGCCCGGGCCGGCGTAAGAAGCAGCAGATTCGCGCAGGCAGCGGCTGCCAGCACGAGTGCTGTGCGAAGCATCTTGTTCATGCGGTCTCCTGAAAAACTGTCTTGTTCTTTTGTCTGGACTTGTTGACTATGTCTGTCAGTCCGGCCAGTTCGCGCCGTCCGGCTGGCATGCAAGGCTCCCCCGCCGCAATGGCAGGATTGCTGAATCACCCAAGAGCGGAGCTTCCACATTGACAGACAATGCGTGGGGAAGCGGGAAAGGCTAGACTCCGGGTACCCCGCAACGATAATGAAAAAGAAAAACACTGTCAACGGGTAAGAGTAAAAAACAACGGGGCTTAGGGATCAAATTCCTCATAGATCAGAGTTAGAGAACTTTTACATTTTGGAATCGACGGGGAGGCTGTTGCACGTACCGGTTGCATCGCGGCACGACCGGACGAGTTAAAGCGATTTATTCGAAGACTTGTTTTTCCGTGGCGCCAGGCGTCGAGATCGTTTCGCCTTCCTGTTTTCTGGATTCTGCTCTATCGAGCCCCGCACCGGTTTCCACAATTTGCTCCATGCCATTCTGGGTGGACTGCCCGCAACAAGCCTCTCTCAGGTTCCACAGAGCCGTGATCATCTCCCCTCATCGCGCCGGCCACAGCCATCGCAATCCTCGGACAGAGAATCCCCAGCGGGGCTCGGCATGCTGGAAGAGATATACCGTCAGAATGGCCAGGAACGGCTCCAGCGGATTGCGAAACCGCGCGCCGGCGATGACGAAATAGTAGATCAACGGCAACAAAGCGATGGCCCAAGCGAACAGGCCGGCGGCCGGCAGCTTGCGCCGCAGGGCAACCAGCAATCCCAGAATTCCGGCGATCGACCCGAAGCAGTGCGCTGTTTCGCGCACGGCCTCGGCTGCGGCGTGGCCGCCCTCTTCATGCGGAACGCCGGCCCAGAACATGTAGAAGCGCAATGCAACCAGCTTCCAGAAATGCGCGGGGGTTTGCCGCGCCCACTGTCGAGCCAGTTGCCCACGCATCTTCACGTAAGCCAGCTCGCCCATACGTTCGTAGAGCTGGTGTTCCGGCGCCGCCGTGTAAGCCGGCACGGTCTGGCCCCAGGGGAATCCGCTTGAATCCGGCGCCCAGGCCACGGCAAGCTCGGCGCCGAGGTTGTCGCGGGTGGGAACAAAGGCGTGGAAGACACGCTCATTGCGCACGATCCACGGCGCGGCGACAAGACCGCACGCGAGGATGGAAAGAACAGCCAGCACGGCTCCGCGAAGCCATTCGCGGCGCGGAACGGCGCCCAAAAGGATCCACAGCCCCTCGACGGGCGCCATGGGCAATAGAGCCGGGTTGGTCATGGCGATAGCGCCCCACAGCAGGCCGAAGAGCAGCCAATCGCGGACACGCTGCCGCGGAGGCCATGGTTGCGGCGAGCCGGTTCCGCGCATGCGCATGCCCAGCACCAGCACGGCAGCAAACAAGAGCGCGGAAAGGGACGTCTCCCAGATCCAGCGCGCGGCATATTGCACTATGCCGGGATAGAGCGCCCAGATCCAGGCCGCCCAAAGAGCTGTTCTTCGGCCGGCGGTGCGCGCGCCCATCTCGAAGACGAAGGGCACAGTGAGCGCCTGAAAGAAGCTGTCGATGGCAAGAATCATCCACGCCGAAAGGGCTGAATAAACGCCGAAGATTTTGAAAACGCCGGCAAGCAGGAGCGTGAATCCCGGAGTCATCCAGGCCGTGGGGCCGGTGTCTCCGCCGAAGGGAGAGCTGTAGCCGCGGCCTGCGGCGACGGAAGCGGCCACTCGGCCCGTCTCCCAGCCGAATTCGAAGTGATGATTGAAAGGCGTGATGCGATAAGTGTGACCCAGCGTGATGTAGGCGATGCGCAGAAGAAGCGCCGTCCAGAAGATCGCCGGCGGCGCGCGGAAGTAGTCGCGTGAATCCGGCGTCGCGGCCGAGCTCATGAGATCCACTTCAACAGGCGCAGAACGCCCATTTCGGCGGCCTTGGAATGAGCCGAAACGTTGGTGCGGGCATTGATCTCTTCGCGATTCTCGGCATAATAACGGTACGCAGCCGAGAGCATTTCGCTGTTCGTGACTGTGGGCTTCCATCCCAACGCCTGGCGGATGCGCGTGGTGTCAAAGGTGAAGTCCTCGGCAATCATGCGGTAGTGATATGGCCCAAGAGGCGAAATACGCAGCACGTGCGCGGCGCGCATCGCCGCCAACGTTGGGCCTTTGGGCAACGAGCGCACCTTCGATTTGCTGCCGGCTTCGCGAATCACCGCTTCATAACATTCGCGCAGCGAGGGCACGTTCTCGCTGCCGACGTGAAAGGTCGCCGAGCCGTTGAAGCCGAGGGATTTGATGCAGGCATCGGCCAGATCGCCGGCGTAAATAAATTGATAACGGTTGCTGCCGGAGCCGACCACCCACACTGTTTTGCCGTCGCGAATGAACTCGAAAAGAATGGCGAGCAGCCCCAGGCGCCCGCTGTCGATGATGGTTGGACAGCGGATGATCACCACGTCGAGCTTGTCGGCAAACTTCTCCAGCAGTTTTTCTGCCGCGAGCTTCGATTCGCCGTAAAGCTCGGCCGGCGCCGGAGGATCGTCTTCGCGGACGGGATGGCCGAGATTGCTCGCCCACAGACAGTTGCTCGAGGTGAAGACGAGTTTCTTCACGCCGGCATCCTGGGCGCAGTGCGCCAGCACGCCGGTGCCATCGACGTTGCTCGTCCACAGCAGCTTGTCATCCATCTTGCCGTGCGCCAGCATGGCGGCGATGTGAAAGGCCGCGTCAAACTTGTGCTCCGCAAAGAGATTGCGCATCGATTCTTCGTCGCGGATATCGCCTTGAATGCTGGTCAGCGCCGCGTGGCGCGCCGGATCGGGCACAAGATCCACGTTGACCACTTCGGCGCCATCGTCCAAAAGCCTCTGCTTCAGAATTCCGCCGAAGAATCCCGAGCCGCCCGTCACCAGGTACTTCGCCATCGCCAACACCGATCCGCACGCGCCTGCGCGGAAACATATCTCCGGGCCAAGCCGTGGAAGGAATTTATCCCCTCATTATAAGTGGTCCAAAAGGCAAAGGCGCGGGGCGCCCCCTTGACAATCGACAAGAAGAAGGATCATGCTGTTGTCGAACGTCAAGGGGAAGCGATGCCGCCGTCGACCGACCTGCTGCAAGGCACACTGGACCTGCTGATTCTGCAGACGCTCGCGCCTGGCCCGATGCATGGCTGGGCGGTCGCGCAGCGCATCCAGCAGGTGTCGCGCGACGTGCTGCAGATCGGCCAGGGATCGCTCTATCCGGCGCTGCATCGCCTCGAATACAAAGGCTGGATTCGCGCCGACTGGGGCGCCTCGGAGAACAACCGCCGGGCCAAATACTATTCGCTGACGCGCGCGGGAAAGAAGCAGCTTGAAGCCGAGCTGAAGACCTGGGACCGGCTCTCTTCGGCCATCGGCCTGGTGCTGGGCCGCGAGGCGCAGGCATGATCGGCGAATTCCTCACGCGGCTGCGCTTTTTATTGTCGCGGAGAAGGCGTGACGACCTGGAAGACGAGCTTCACTTTCACATTGAGGAATCGATTCGGACCCGTGTGGCGCTAGGAATGACGCCGCAAGAAGCGCGCCGCTACGCAATGATCGAATTTGGTGGCGTGGAACGCACGCGCGAACAGTGCCATGAGCAGCGTCCGGGCTGGTGGGTGGGCACCGTCGCGCAGGATCTGCGCTACGCGCTGCGGGGATTTCGGCGTAATCCGCTCTTCACCCTCACCGTGCTGGCCACGCTGACGATCGGCATCGGAGCAACCACGGCTGTCTTCAGCGTGGTCGATCGCATCCTCTTCCGGCCGCTGCCCTACGCGCATGGCGACCGGCTGGTCTCCGTGGGGCTTACCGCCCCGATCGTTCCCGAGGAGTTTATGCTGGGCGGCTCGTATTATGTGTGGCGGGACAATCAGAAGCCGTTCGAAGCGTTCACGTCAGAAACCGGCGTCAATTCCTGCGATCTGACCGAGCGCAACCCGGCGCACCTGAGCTGCGCCAGCGTGGAGGCGAGTTTCTTGCCCACGCTTGGCATCTCGCCCCTGGTTGGCCGCAATTTCCTTCCCGAAGAGGACCGGCCGCGCGGTCCCAGGGTCGCGCTCATCTCCTATGGCCTGTGGCAGTCGCACTACGCGCGAGATCCCGGCGTTGTGAACCGGATCATCGATATCGACGGCAACGCGACGCGCGTCATCGGGGTGCTGCCGAAGGATTTTGAGATGCCGGCGCTCGAAGCGGCCGATATCGTGGTGCCGCAGGCGCTCGATGAAGCCGAGCAGCGCAAGGCCGATCCCGGCCGCGTGATGTATGCCGTCGCGCGGCTCCGGCCGGGAATCACGGCGCAAACTGCGCAGGCCATGCTCGAGCCGGTCTTTCAGTATTCGCTGAGCCTCGCGCCCGCTCAGTTCCGCAAAGAGGTGCACCTGCGCGTGCGCTCCATTCGCGACCGCCAGGTGCACGATATCCGCGCGGCTGCCTGGGTCTTGCTGGGAGCGGTGCTGGCGGTGTTGTTGATTGCATGCGCGAATGTGGCCAGCCTGCTGATGGCGCGATCGGCCGCGCGGCAGCGCGAGCTGGCGGTGCGATCGGTGCTCGGCGCCAGCCGCGGGCGCCTCGTCCGACAAACTCTCACCGAGACGCTCTTGCTGTCGCTCTCAGGAGCGGCGCTGGGATGCGTGCTGGCCGAAATCCTGCTGCGAGTGTTCATCGCCATTGCGCCGGTGGGCGTTCCGTTTTTAGCCAAGGCGCGCCTCGATCTGCGCATCATTCTGTTCACCGTCCTGCTTGCGCTGGCCTGTGGAGCGCTCTTTGGCATCGCGCCGGCGCTGGAACGGCCGCGCATGGCCGCGCTTGCCGCGCGCTTCCGGTCCGGCGCTCATGCCTGGCTGCGCCGCTGTCTTGTGGCGGGACAGATCGCGGCCAGTATCGTCCTGCTCGCCGGCGCGGCGCTGCTGCTGCGTAGCTTTCGCAACCTGGAAGAGCAGAAGATGGGTATGGAAACGCAGGGCGTGGTGGCGGCGCACATCTCGCTGCCGCGCTACCGCTACGCCACGCAACAGAAGCAGATGGATTTCTTTCTCCAGGCTGAGGCTGCCCTGCTGCGGCTCCCGGGCGTCTCGACGGTGGCGATGACCAACTGGCTTCCGCCCGAAGAGACGCACGAAGAGCAAATCTTCAACCTCTTTACGATCGCCGGCAAGCCGAAACCGCCGGCGATGCTGGCGGGTACGGGCGGCATGGTCGCGTGGCGCTGGGTCACGCCGGCGTACTTCAAGATCCTTAACATTCAGATGGTTCGCGGGCAGGGTTTCATCGAGGAGCAACGAACTTCGGCTGAACACTACATCATCTTGAGCAGCCTGCTGGCCACGCGGCTATTCGGCAGCGACGATCCCATCGGCCAGCACGTGCAGCCGGTGCCGAATGGGCCGTGGTATACGGTGCTGGGCGTGGCCGCGGACGTGCGGAACGCGGGGCTCACGGGCGCGGAGATGCCCGAATTCTACAGGCTGAGGCGCAACCTCGCCGAGGACTGGAATCCATGGGAAGTAATGATGGTGAGAACGGAATTGCCGCCGGCGGCGGTCGAGCCGTGGATTCGCGCGCAGATTGCGCAGATCGATCCCACAATTCCGATTGAGATGGAGACGCTTAGCCAGGACGTGAGCCGGCTCGCCGACCGGCCTCGCTTCGAAACCGCATTGCTGGCGTTTTTCGCCCTGAGCGGTCTGGCCATGGCGCTCATTGGCCTCTATGGTGTGATCTCGTTCATGGCCACGCAGCGCACGCAGGAGATCGGCGTGCGCATGGCGCTGGGCGCGACGCGCGGGGACATTCTGCGCCTGATTGCCGCCGAGAGTGCGCGCCTGATCGCGACGGGCGCGGCATTGGGCCTGGCAGCCGCCTTCGCGCTCACGCGGCTTCTCGGCAGCCTGCTCTTCGGAGTCGGTGCGCACGATCCGGCGAGCTTTGCCGCGGTCGCGCTGCTGCTGGCGATTGTCGCGCTCGCCGCAACGATCGTTCCCGCGCGAGCGGCCATGAAGGTGCAGCCGATCGAGGCCCTGCGCTACGAATAGGCCTATCAGTACACGATGAATATGGCCCCGTTGCCGCCCGCCAGGCCCGATTCTTCTCCGCTGGTTCCGGATCCAATCCTGCCTGCTCCTCCGGCCCCATATTGAGTTCCATTCGGATAGAAGGCAATGCCGATTCCGCCCGCTCCAGCCGTGGTGCCGCCTTTCTGGCCGCTATTGCCCGAGGATGTGAGCTGCCCGGCGGCATTGGATGCTGCGCCACCGTTCCCGCCGCTGCCCCCTGATTCCTCCACGCCGCCGGCGCCGCCCACTGCGGTGGCGATCACTGTGCCGCCGCCGTCCTTGAGCTGCGTCGTGCTGCCGGTCGCGCCGGGACCGTCCAAGGTACCCACTCCACCGGTTCCAATGATGATGTCAAGAGCATCGCCCGGCGAGACGGCGAGAAACGCTTTGGCATAAGCGCCTGCCCCTCCCCCACCCCCGCCGGAGAAAAGGCCATCCCCTCCTCCGCCTCCCCCGCCCGCTCCCACCAGTTCGACAACAATGTGCGTCACTCCGTCGGGCACCATAAAGGTGTGTTCCCCAGGGGTAGCAAACAACTGAAATCCGTTCAGTCCGCCGGCCGGGCCGGTAGGTCCCTGCGGGCCGGTATCGCCCGTCGCCCCTTTCGGACCTTGCTGGCCGGTGGCTCCTGTGGCGCCCTGGGGACCCGTTACACCGGCAGGGCCTTGCGGACCGGTTGCCCCGGTAGCGCCTTTCGGACCCGTCGGCCCGATCGCACCTTGAGGTCCGGTCGCGCCGGTCGCTCCCTTCGGCCCCACGGGACCCATGATGTTCCAGGTCACCGATCGCTCCGACTTCGTGCATTTCGCGGCGGAGCTGACAATCCGCGCAGCTCCGGTCGTCACGTTGTAGCAGGCCACGATCTTCCTGGGCGCGGCGTCGGCGGACTGAGAGCTCTGGGCCATGGAGGCCGCGCCGGCAACACTCAACAGCAGGGATCCACAGAGGCGGGAAAACGACACCATTCGGACCTCCTCGGGCAGGGAAAGGGGAAGAAGACGACGAATCGCCGGGGATGACGATTCATCATCATAGTGCGGATTGGGACGGCTCCGCATCACGAATTGTGCCTGGTGTCGTTCCCGAACGACAATCAGCCGATCGCTTCCGCCTTCTCCCAGCGCTTGGGGCGGCGGTTGGCCTGAAGGATTTTTTTGCGCAGGCGAAGAGACTTGGGCGTAACTTCGACGAACTCGTCGTCGGCGATGAATTCGATCGCCTGCTCCAGATTGAGCGTGGTGTGAGGAACCAGGCGGATGGCTTCGTCGGAAGTGGACGCGCGCATGTTGGTCAATTTCTTCTCGCGGACAACGTTGACGTCCAGGTCGTTGTCGCGCGAGTGCTCGCCGACAATCATGCCTTCGTAGACATCGACGCCGGAGCCGAGAAAGAGGCGCCCGCGCTCCTGCAGGCCATTGAGCGAATAAGTCGTGGTAAGTCCCTGGCGGTCGGCGATGAGCGCGCCGGTGGGCCGCTGCGGAATTTCGCCCTGATAAGGAATGTAGCCGTCGAAGAGCGCATTCATCACGATAGTGCCGCGCGTCTCGGTGAGCATTTCGCTGCGCAGGCCGATCAGGCCGCGGCTGGGCACGCGAAACTCCAGGCGCACGCGGCCCGAGCCGTGATTGTGCATCTTGGTCATTTCGCCCTTGCGCGGTCCGAGCTTCTCGATCACTACGCCGGTGTAGGTTTCCGGCACGTCGATGGTCAGGTGTTCGACCGGCTCCATGCGCGTGCCGTCGACGACCTTGGTGACGATCTCAGGCCGGCCAACCATCAGCTCGTAGCCTTCGCGGCGCATCATTTCGATCAGGATGGCCAGCTGCAGCTCGCCGCGGCCGAGCACCTTGAAGCTGTCGGGCGAGCCGGTCTCTTCGACGCGGATGGAGACGTTCGTAAGCAGTTCTTTCTCGAGGCGCTCGCGCAGATTGCGGCTGGTGACGTAAGTGCCTTCGCGGCCGGCAAACGGCGAGTTATTCACGCTGAACTGGATGGCGATGGTGGGCTCGTCGATGACGATGAGCGGCAACGGCGCGGGCGTTTCGGCGCTGGTGATGGTCTCGCCGATGGTAATGCCTTCGACGCCGGCCACGGCCACGATATCGCCCAGCGTGGTCTCTTCGGTCTCGGTGCGCTTGAGGCCGGAGAAAGTGAAGAGCTTGGTGATGCGCGTCTTGTAGATCGAGCCGTCGCGCCGCGAGATGGCAACCTCGTCGCCGTGGCGAAGTGTTCCCTGAAAGACGCGGCAAATGGCGATGCGTCCGAAGTAGTCGGAGTAGTCGAGGTTGGCGACGAGGATTTGCAGCGAAGCCTCGGCATCGCCGCCAGCCGCCGGAATGGTGGAAACAATGGTCTCGAAGAGCGGTTGCAGATCGGCGCCTGCCTGAGCGGGATCCGTGGTGGCGGTTCCCTGCTTGGCAACCGCGTAGAGCACCGGAAACTCGAGTTGCGATTCGTCGGCGTCCAGATCGATAAACAGATCGTAGATTTCGTTCAGCACTTCCTGCGGGCGCGCGTCGGGCCGGTCGATCTTGTTGATGACCACGATCGGCGGCAGCTTGGCTTCCAGAGCCTTGGCCAGCACGTAGCGCGTCTGCGGCAGGGGGCCCTCGGCGGCGTCGACGAGCAGCATGACGCCGTCGACCATTTTGAGCGCGCGCTCCACTTCGCCGCCGAAGTCGGCGTGGCCCGGCGTGTCGACAATGTTGATCTTGGTGCCGCCGTAATGAATCGCGGTGTTTTTCGCCAGGATGGTGATGCCCCGCTCGCGCTCGAGTTCGTTCGAGTCCATTACCCGCTCCACCACCTGCTCGTTGGCGCGGAAGGTTCCCGACTGGCGCAGCATGGCGTCGACGAGCGTGGTTTTGCCGTGATCGACATGGGCGATGATGGCGATATTGCGGATCGTCTGGGTCACTGCGTGCGAATTTCCTTGTTGTTGTCCGGCAGGTGGGCTGCGGGGTTTTTCGACGTGGCGAATGCGATGCGCCGCGCAATGCGGCTGATTTCATTTTAGCAGGAGGAGCACTCTGCCCAGAGAGCAGACTCGCAAACTATGCGGAAAGCGACTTTGACGCCAAGGTAGCGAGGGGAACGTGACGAACGCGCGCAACTGCATCGATAAGAGCTTTTTTGTCGACGGCATCGAGAGCGGCCAGGTCTCCGCCTTCGAAGTAAGTGAGCGCCTTCATCGCCTCGCTCGGCTGAAAGCTCGGACCATAGAGCGCCGCGGCAGAAGCCAATCCAACTTCCAAATTAGCGCCGCTTCTCAATATCGCAGCCAGATCACGATAATCCTTGGACTCGATTCGTTGCTGGATCACTTTCAGCTTCGTGGCCATCAGGTCGGCAACCGATGCGACGTACAGCACGCCGTCCGGTGTGCGATCAGGGATGCCGACACGCCCGATGGCGATATCGCCAAAGAAGGAGATTCTCACATCCTCACTTCCGAGCGGCGTGAGCAAGGAAAGAGTGTCTTTGTGATCCTGGATGACCTTCGACCTTTCAAAGAAAACGAATTCACCTTCGATCGATCTGCGATCGAGCGGTTTATCCGTGAAAAAATCGAAATCGACTGAACTTCTATGTCCAAGGCGCAGCGCGATTGCGGTACCGCCATATAGAACAAAACCCAATCGAGCAGAAGGAGCAAGGAGCGGCCATATCTTTCGCTGCGCTGGTGGCAGGATGTCCAGATGCGGTTGGAACCGACTCAAGCGATCTTCCTCACCGGCATCGGCGGCACCGGATTGGCTTCCAGATCGGCGAGACCCAACCGGTAGTGCCAATAGTGCCAGGAACGCGCATTCAACTGCCCGGCTTCAGCAGTCTTGATTACATGGCGGAGATAGTCGTCGCCGACTGCCTCACTCATCGCAACCACATCGCCCCAATCGCCCAGATTCATCACCTGGGCGGCAACGCGGCTGGGGAATTGCATGGCTTCCTCCGGAGTCTTCCACCACACATAGCGCGCGGCAAGAGCGCGCAGGCACGCCAACGCCTGCGGGCTCAAGTGCAGGGAAGATGGGCTAGGCGATGATACGGCTTCCATGTTCGCTTCTCCGTGCGATCCGGGTAAACGAGGCTCGCCATCCTTCTTATTGCGTGACTGGCTTCGCCTTCGGCGCAGCCGAATCCGCCTCAGACCAGTGCAGGTCGCGGAACTGCCAGCGGCCGTCCATATATTCCACCGTGCCGGTGAAAAATCCCGAGTCTTCCACGCGGCCCGCGGTCGTTGTTCGCACCTCATGCCACGGCGTGGCCACGACGGCAAGCGTGGGCGACAGCGGATCGACGCGCACCTCGTTACCCCACGTGAGGTCGATGTGCTTGATTGTCGAGGCCAGGCCATCGATGGCCTTGTCCGCGGCAGTGTAGTTGGGAAAGACCAGGTGACCTCCAGTAGCCATAAAGAACCTGGGCCCATGCGAAAAGAATTTGCGCCATGCGGTTGGCCCCTGCTGAGTGACATCGTGGGCGACAGTTTGCATGAAGGCCCGGGCCGAGCGCTCAACTTGTTCCGCGCTCATCGGGGAGTGCGGTTGCGCCGCGGCCGGACGCGAAAAGACGAACAGCATCGATGCCAGCAGGCAGAGGTAGAAGCGATGGCGCATGAAAAGATCCTCTCATCGAACAGAATAGCCTGATTTCGGCGCAGGTTGGCCCCGCTTGCCGGATCCGAAGAGCGCCTGCAGCAGGGATTTTTCCGTCGACTGCCAGCGGCGCACGTTCTCATACACGATTACCGTTGCGTAGGTCACCGCGATCCAGACGAAGACCTCCTCGATCGGCAGCCGACTCCAGGCGATGATGCGAATGCCGATCATCTGTGCATCCTGAAATCCCCACCAGCCGTACGGCACGCCGAGCGTCGCTTCCCAAAGCAGGCTGATCAGCAGCAGGATGAACATCGTCAGGCTGAAGGCACGCCAGTTGACCACCGGCAGCGCCGAAGGGAAGAGCGCCGCCGAAGGCGCCAGCGCGCCGGCGACGAGAAACGTGAAGTAGCCGGGAAACCCCGGCTCGTGCGCCACGAACCGCTTATAAAGAATCGCCGCGGCGATCAGCACAACCGCCCAAACGAGCGATGCCGGATGGAAGCGCAAAATGCGCTCGAATGCAGTGCGCTTCCAATGAGTGGCGGGCACGCCATAGGCCGAGAGCCAGTACTCGTCGAGCCAGATGTAAAGCAGCAGGGTAAAGGCGAAGCCGGTGAGATAGAAGACATATTCTTCGATGGGCACACTGCCGCCGAGCGCCGGCGCGCCGATGCGAAGAGTGGCTCCGGGATTCAGATAGCGGAAGAATTTCGCGGCGAAAAAGAAATCGAGCGACGCGCCCAGAAGAAAAA
>Ga0335081_10011110_pt1 | contig 14561 bp, 17 predicted proteins | sample Lox_Sample_35_FD_206713 | JGI IMG/M metagenome (GOLD analysis project Ga0335081, IMG submission 206713) | Soil microbial communities from Loxahatchee National Wildlife Refuge, Florida, United States - Lox_Sample_3.5 | ecosystem: Environmental > Terrestrial > Soil > Wetlands | place: USA... | reverse complement strand
GCGTCATAGCCCAGACGATATGCGGGGGCCCTGCTGTCCGCCAATGGGCCGTCAGCCGGGGCGCTGCTGCCCGGCCGCCTCGGCGCGCCCGGGCAGCTGCGCCGGGCCGTCGAACAGCGGGCACTCGTCCAGGCTCGGGCACTCGCAGCGCGCGGCGCACTCCAGCCAGCCGCGGACGATCTGGCTGCGCTCGATCAGGGCGGTGATCTCCGGCAGCTTACGTTCGGCCACCTCCCGGAGGCACTCGATCGCGGCCTGGTCACCGGGCACGGCGGCGAGCAGCGCCCTGATCTCGTCCAGGGTGAGACCCGCCCGCTGCCCGGTCTCGATCACCGCGAGCGTGCGCACGGCGTCCGGGCCGTACACGCGCCGCCCGCTCACCCGGGCCGCCGGCGGCAGCAACCCGATCTGCTCGTAGTACCGGATCGAGGACGGCCGCTTGCCGGCCAGCGCGGCCACCGCGCCGATCGTCATGGGGGCGCCTGGATTTGACATAAACCCGACTTTAACAACCACGCTGGCTGGTGACCGAACCCCTGTCAGGAGGCATGCCATGAACGAGACCACCCCGGTCGCCTGCACCCTCACCGCGGCTGGCCTGGCCGCCCAGGCCGGGCGGTGGGAGCGGCTCATCGCCCGGGCGATGACCGGACGCGCCGAAACCGCGGACGGCGTGTGCCTCACTTTCCGCTCCGGGCCCGGGACCGAGGACGAACTGCGCGCCCTGGTCGCCGTGGAGGCCGAATGCTGCGCCTGGGCTACCTGGGCGGTCGGACGGACCGCCGGGCAGATCGTCCTCGATGTGCACGCCACGGCCGAGGGCATCGCCACCCTGCACGCCATGTTCGCGTCGCGCTAGCCCGGCCGGCCCGCTGGGTCAGGCGTCCGACCAAAAAGGGCCGGGCCGGTCGGTCCGCCGGTCGGACGTCTGCTTCTCCACCAGGTCGGGCACGCCGGGATACTCGCCCACAAAGGCGGCATAATCCGCGGTCGTCATGACTAGCGCCTGGACGGTAGCGAGCGCGATGACGCTGGCGGAACGCACGTTCCCCGGAACGGTCCCGGCTTCGCCGACCAGGTCGCCGGGGCCGCGCTCGGCGATGATCCGCTCCCGGCCGTCCTCCTCGACGTAGACCTTCGCCCAGCCGTCGACGATAACCATGACCTCACCGGCGGGCGCACCCTCACGCATGAGCGCAGCGCCGACCGCAAACGTCTGCCAGCGCGCCGCCGATTCGAAGGCCTGCCGTTCGGTGGGGCTGAGGACGCTCCAGAAATCCACCGTGCCCGCATCGCGGAAGGCGCGCGCCCGGCCGATGGTCTTCTCGATATCAAGCTCGGGCACACGGCCGCTTCGCTGCTTGCCCCGCTCGTACAACCAATCAAGGACGTCCCCGTGGCCGGTTCCGCCCCCAGACATTCCCGTGCTCATTCCCGCGCCCCCTCCCAGTCGCGCGAAGCAAGCTGACCCAGCTGTTGCCGCGCGATACTGATATGGCTGCGAACTGTGCTTATCTTTATGCCAAGCCGCGCCGCTATTTCCACATACTCATAACCGGCGGCACGCAAGATCACGACGGCCCGGCGCGTGGCCGGCAACTCGCCGATCGCGTTCCACACCAGCCGGAGGTCTTCCCTGGCCTGCACGCTCTCGTCGAGAGATTCCTCGGGCCCGCCGCGTTCTCCCGCAGCGGCGCCGAGGCGCTCCCATTTCCGGTACGGAAACCGCAGGATCTGCAGCGCTTCATTGACCACGATCCTGACCAAGTAGGCGCGCTGCTCTCCCGCCGTCGGCAGGCCGCCCACGCGCGTCCAGGCCAGCATGAGCTTGTGGAAGCCGTTCTGCGTGGCGTCCTCGGTATCGGCACGGTTTCCCAGCAGCGCGTAGGCGGCTCGCACCAGGTCGTCGTAGGCCGCGCGGAATAGTGACTCGGCATCGCCGTACGGGCCCTGTGACGACAAGGCGGCCTCGCCTGAATCCGCAATCACCGTGGTCTGATCTCACGAAGGTTCGAAATCGTTCCCGCCGGTTCCGGCGGTTCCCGGCCAGCTGGTCCCGGCATGACGAGCAGGGTGGTCCCGTCGGGAAGCCGTTCGCAGAGCATGGCGCCGCTGGACGCGGCCGTTTCCATCTGAATGCAGCGGGCCGTGACGTGTGCCCGTTCCCGCCAGAGGTCCCCGGCCACACCGATCAGCCGCCACGCGATTATTGTTGCCGCTACCACGATGATCAGCAACCATGCGCCCATATCGTGCCTCCTCCCGGCTATCGCGATTGTGTCCCGTTAACCTTTCAATGCAATCGCGGCCGAAAACGTCCAAGAGGACGCGCACGGAAACCGTCGTGACGAACTGTGACAGGACCCGTCATGCCGCGGGTCCGGGTTTCCGCCCGGACCCGCGGCGATGCTGGTCCGTCAGGCGGTCCGCTGACGCGCCGGCATCAGCCTGGTCAGCGCGGCCACCGCGAGCAGCAGGGCCCCATCTGGAGCACGCTGCGCTCGAAGGCCAGGCCGTACCCGTGGCCGAGCGCGCCGAAGAACAGCACCCCGGTGACGGCCACCCCGATGGAGTTGCCGACCTGCTGGGCGGTGGACAGCGCCCCGGACACCGAACCCGCCGACGCCGGGCCGGCGTGGCTGAGCACCGTGGTGGTCAGCGGGGTGATGCACAGCCCCTGCCCGGCGCCGAGCAGCAGTAGCCCGGGGAACAGCCAGGCCACCGCGCCCCCGTGGGCGGTGGCGAGGTACAGGACGCCGTCGCCGGTCGCGGCGAGCACCGCCCCGACGGCCGGCCAGCCCGCCTGCCGTCCCTGGACCAGCGGCAGCACCACCGCGACCAGGCACGCGGTGATCAGGGTCACTCCGGTCAGGTCGAGCCGCGATCCCTGGTCGGCGCCGGACTCGGGGACGAGCCGCGGGCAGGCCAGCAGCGCGGCCACGCCGAGCGGCACGTTGATCCAGAAGATCGCCCGCCAGCCGAGCCCGCCCAGGTCGGAGCCGATGAGGACGCCGCCGATGAGCTGTCCTGAGGTGGCGGCCAGCCCCATCACCATGCCGTAGATGCTGATCGCCCGCACCCGGGCGGGGCCGGTGTAGACCACGCCGAGGATGGACAGGATGTTCGGCGCCATCAGCCCGGCGCCGACACCCTGGACCACCCGGGCCGCGACCAGCACGGCCGGATCCGGAGCCAGCGCGCACGCCGCCGACGTGACGACGAACAGCGCCATGCCCAGGGCAAACACCCGGCGGCGGCCGAACTGGTCGCCGAGCCGCCCGCCGGTCACGAGCAGCACGGCGGTGCTGACGCCGTAGCCGGCCACCACCCACTCGACGGCGTTCTCCCCTGCCTGCAGGCTCTGCTGGATCGACGGGAGCGCCACGTTGACGATAAAGAAGTCCAGGACGAACATGAACGTCCCGAACATGAGCACGGTCAGCGCCGCCCAGCGGTTCCCGGCCAGCCGGGAGGCGGGGGCCTGGACGGGGCTCGGAGTAATGCGTGTTGCGGTCATGTCCCGAACCTGCGGCCTCCCGTAAAGGGAGAGTCAAGACGTCTGGAACACCGGCCAGCAGATCTGGGTACGGTGGCGGTCCGGGTCGGGCTCGGTGAACGGGACCAGGTAATACTCCCGGATCGGACCGTCCACGCCGGGTCGAGGAGGTCGTAGAGCTCGCCGAAGGCACCGGCGCCCCAGGCCCAGGCCTCCTTGAGGTCCACCGTAGCCCGGACGGCCAGCGCCGGAGTCGCGGGAATCGACCGGAACTCGGCCTCTGGCCGCACCGGAGGTCCCTCGAGCAGCGCCCGCAGGCTGGCCACGCTCGTCTGCACCTCGGCCAGCTTGGCCTCCATGGCGGTCAGGTGCGCGATGATCTCCTTGGTCCTGGTCTCCACGTCCGGCGCCTGCAGGACCGTCTTCACCTGGTCAACCGGCATGCCGAGATCGCGGAACCGGCGGATGACCTGGGCCACGGGGACCTGGCGGAGATCGTAGTAGCGGTAGCCGCTGTCCGGGTCGATCCTGGTCGGCTCGAGCAGCCCCTGATCGTGGTAGAAGCGCAAGGCCTTGACGCTGAAATGCGTCATCCGGGAGAAGTCGCCGATGGGCACCAGGACGCTCATGCGCGTGATCCTCCACCCTCCCCTGAGGGGAGAGTCAACGGGGTCGGCGGAATTCACGGGCCCAGGCACGGCATAGCCAGGCGTGGCCAAGCCGCGCCGGTCAGCCGACGGGCAGCGGCCGCGGCGGGACCGGAGTCGAGTGCACGATCGAGGTGGTGGTGCGGCCGTGCGGGGTGAACAGGTCGAGGATCGGCTCGAGGTCGTCGATGGAACGCAGGTAGACCTTCATGAAGAAACAGTCCTCCCCGGTGATCCGGTAGCACTCGGTGACGTTCGGGACCTCGCGGGCGATGCCGGGGATCAGCCGCAGGCCCCCGCCGGTGGGGCTGATCCGGACGATGGCGAAGAGCGCGTAGCCCAGGGCGCGCGGGTCGACCTCGGCCCGGTAGGCCAGCGTGCCTGAGTCCTCCAGGCGCCGCAGCCGGTCCGCGACCGCGGGCCCGGACAGCCCAATCCGCCGGGCCAGTTCGGCCACCCGGAGCCGCGGCGCGGCCTGCATCTCGGCGACGATCCGCCGGTCCACGTCGTCCATCAGCGCCTCTGGCACTTCGAAGGCCTGACGGACGAAATTCCTTTGTTTCAACGGCATTTCCACGTCTACTCCGCTTATTTTCCCTTCCAGAGCTCATCACTAGCTTCATATGCTGCGCCCATGCCGGAGAAACCGCAAGCTACGGACCCGCCGCCCGGGCGGCACGGGCGCCTGCCGCCGCAGTCGTTCTTCCTGGTCAGCGCGGTATTCCACTATCTGGGCCCGTCGCTGGCGGTGCTCCTGTTCGCCCGTCTTGACGTGCTCGGGGTGGCCTGGCTGCGGCTGGCCAGCGCGGCCCTGGTGTTCGCGCTCTGGCGGCGGCCGTGGCGCGCGGCCTGGCGGCACCGCCGCACGCTGGCGATCCTCGGCGTGCTGCTCGCGGTGATGAATTCCGCGTTCTACCTCGCGGTCGACCGGCTGCCGCTGTCGACGGTGGGCGCGATCGAGTTCCTCGGCACCGTGATCCTGGCCGCCGCGGGGGCGCGGACAGCACGCAACGCCGGGGCGCTCGTGCTCACCACGACAGGCGTCATCGTCGTCACCGCGATCCGCCTCGCCGGGCAGCCGCTCGGGTTCGTCTTCGCGTTCGCGAACTGCGCGCTGTTCATGCTGTACATCGTTCTCGGCCACCGGATCGCGAACGCGGAGGGCGGCCTCGACCGGCTGGGCGCAGCCATGGTGATCGCGGCGGTCACGGCGATGCCGTGGGGGCTCGGCGGCGCGCTGCCGGCCTTCGGGCACCCGGTCCTGCTGCTGGCCGGGGCGGGGATCGGCGTGTGCTCCTCAGTGATTCCCTACGTGACCGATCAGCTGGCCATGGCGCGACTGCCGCGGGCCACGTTCTCGCTCATGCTGGCGCTGCTGCCGGTGTTCGCCACCATCATCGGCGCCATCGTGCTGCGCCAGATCCCTGGCGTCCGGGATATCGCAGGCATCACCCTGGTGGTACTCGGCGTCGCGATTCACCAGGAACGCAACGAGAGGACATGACGTGGACTACATGAGGCTGGGTTCGACCGGGCTGAAGGTTTCCCGGGTCTGCCTGGGCATGATGAGCTACGGCAGCCAGGCCGAACGCGCCTGGCACCTGGACGAGACCGCGGCCGAGCCGATCGTCAAGGCGGCGGTCGATGGCGGCATCACGTTCTTCGACACGGCCGACACCTACTCTGGCGGCGTGAGCGAGCAGATCACCGGCCGGCTGCTCGCCAGGCTCTTCGACCGCCGCGAGGACTACGTGCTCGCCACCAAGGTCTACTTCCCGATGGGCCGCGGCCCCAACGACCGCGGCCTGTCCCGTAAGCACGTGCTCTCCGCGGTCGACGCGTCACTGCGGCGGCTCGGGACCGAGTACGTGGACCTGTACCAGATCCACCGGTGGGACTACGACACGCCGGTCGAGGAGACGATGGAGGCGCTGCACGAGGTGGTCAAGGCGGGCAAGGCCCGTTACATCGGCGCGAGCAGCATGTTCGCCTGGCAGTTCGCCAAGGCCCAGCACGTGGCCGAGCGCAACGGCTGGACCAGGTTCGTCTCCATGCAGAACCACTACAACCTGATGTACCGGGAGGAAGAGCGGGAGATGCTGCCGCTCTGCGCCGACCAGGGCGTGGGGGTGCTGCCGTACAGCCCGCTCGCCCGCGGCATGCTGGCAGGCAACCGGACCCGCCAGGGCGAGCGCAAGACCACCCGGGCCGGAGACGACCCGCTGTCGGATGAGCGGTACCACACCGACGCCGACTTCGATGTGGTGGACCGCCTCGTCGCCGTCGCGGCCGGGCGGGGCGCGCCCCCGGCCCGGGTCGCGCTGGCCTGGCTGCTCAGCCGCCCCGGCGTGACCGCGCCCATCGTCGGCGCCACCCGGCTCGGCCACATCACTGATGCCCTGGCCGCCGCCGAGCTCACCCTCACCGCCGAAGAAATCCGCCGCCTCGAGGAGCCCTACCTCCCCCATCCCGTGCTCGGACATGGGTAAGTGCCTCGAATCCGTTGTTTCATGATCATGGCCAGAGATGGCCTGATAGCGGCCAAACTGGCCATGATCATGGTCCGGGCGGGGTGGCCCAGCCGGGGCGGGGCGGGTTAGGGGGCCAGATAGCCTGAGCGGGTGGCGGATCGGGAGACGCGGAGGCTGTCGTTCGGGTCGGTGGCTGATGAGTACGACCGGTACCGGCCCGGCCCGCCGCCGCAGGCGCTGGACTGGCTGATTCCGCCGGGCGCCCGGGCGATCCTCGACCTGGCCGCCGGGACGGGCGTCGTCACGAGGGAACTCGTCGGGCGCGCCGCGCGGGTGATCGCGGTCGAGCCGGACGAGCGGATGCGCGCGGTGCTGGCGGCCCGGTGCCCGGAAGCCGAGGTGATGGACGGCCGGGGCGAGGACATCCCGCTGCCGGACGCGTCGGTGGACGCGGTGGTGGTCTCCGCCGCCTGGCACTGGCTCGACCCCGCGCGGGCCGTGCCGGAGATCACCCGGGTGCTCCGGCCGGACGGCATCCTGGGCGTGATGTGGACCAGCAGGGATGACCGGGTGCCGTGGGTCGCCGAGTTCAACGCGCTGGCCCGCGAATCCCGTGGAACGGACCGGGCCGTGGAATGGCCGGCCGGGCACCGGCGCCGCGAGGTCACGTTCCCGCCGGGCACGCCGCTGTCGCCGCCCGAGGAGCGCCGCTTCGAGTTCTCGCGGCCGATGACCTCGGAGCAGCTGGCCGGGCTGGCCGGCACCTACAGCAGGGTGATCACGCTGGAGCGGGAGCAGCGGGCCGCATTCTCCCGCCGGGTCGCGGCCTTCCTCGACCGGCAGCCGTGGGATCAGGTGGACGTGCCGCTGATCTGCCGGTGCCTGCGCAGCCGCCGGCAGCCCGGCGCGTCAGTCGCCGGCGGGGCCTAGGTAGCGCAGGACGGCCAGGACGCGGCGGTTGTCGCTCTCGCCGGGAGGCAGGCCCAGCTTGCTGAAGATGCTGGCCACGTGCTTTTCCACGGCGCCGCCTGAGACGACGAGCTCGGCGGCGATGCCCGCGTTGGAGCGGCCCTCGGCCATCAGCGCCAGCACCTGGCGCTCCCGCGGGGTCAGCGTGGCCAGGCCGCCCCGCTGCCTGCTGGCGCGGAACAGCTGGCTGACCACCTCCGGGTCCAGGGCGGTCCCGCCGTCGGCTACTCGCTGCAGCGCCGCGTTGAACTCGGCCACGTTGGCCACCCGGTCCTTGAGCAGGTAGCCGACGCCGGCCGCGCCGCCCTCGAGCAGTTGCGCGCTGTAGGACGTCTCGATGTACTGCGAGAACATCAGGACCCCGGTGCCGGGGAAGTCGTGCCGCAGCTTCAGGGCCGCGCGCAGGCCCTCGTCGGTGTGCGTCGGCGGCATCCGGATGTCGACCACGGCGACATCGGGCCGGTGCTCGGCCACCGCGGCCAGCAGCGCGTCGCCGTCGGACACCGCGGCGCAGATCGCGTGCCCGCGGTCCTCGAGCAGCCGGGTCAGGCCCTCCCGCAGCAGCGCGGCATCCTCCGCGATCACGACCCGCATCAGCGCCCCCTTCAGGCTCGTAGCGGCAGCTCGACGGTCACCGTGGTGGGGCCCCCGGCCGGGCTCACCACGTCGAGCCGCCCGTCCACCGTGGAGACGCGCTGGGCCAGTCCGGCCAGCCCGCTCCCCCGCGCCGCGTCCGCCCCGCCGATGCCATCGTCGCTGACGTCAAGGCGGAGAACCCCGGCCCGTTCGGTATATATCTTGATCGTGATCTGGTCGGCGTAGCTGTGCTTGGTCGCGTTGGCGATCAGCTCGGCGGCGCAGAAGTAGGCGATGGTCTCGATCGCGGGCGCCGGCCGCGTGCCGATGTCGGCGGTGACCGAGGCCGGGATCGCGCTGCTGGCGGCCAGCGTGGCCAGCGCGCTGGCCAGGCCGTTGTCCAGGGCCGGCGGGTGGATGCCGCGGGCCAGGTCACGCAGGTCGGCCAGGGCGTCCACCGCGTTGCGGTGCGCGGCGTCGATCAGTTCCCTGACCGTCTCGTTGTCCGGGTCGTCCAGCTTCTCCCGGGCCATGCCCAGGTTCATGGCCAGCGCGGCCAGCCGCATCTGCGCGCCGTCGTGCAGGTCCCGCTCGACCCGGCGCAGCGCCGCGGCCGCGTCGTCCACGGCCAGTGCCCGGGTCCGCTCGAGCTCGCTGACCCGCTCGGCCATGCTGATCGGCCCGAGCAGCCTGCGGACCAGGACCTGGTCCGCCGCGTTGATCCCGCGGGCGACCCACGCCCCGGCCACCGTGAGGGCCGCGCCCAGCAGGGCCGCGAGGTAACTGCCCGGCCAGCTGTGCACCTTGAGGCTTCCGCCGAACGAGAGGGGTTGCAGCACCACCATCGGCGAGGAGCTGTGCTGGTGGAACAACGTCCAGATCACCGGGTAGAGCACATCGATAAGCCCGCAGACGGTGAGCGCGACCGCGTAGAACTGCACGAAGGCGACCGGGAGCTTGACCAGGCTGTACCAGATCGCCCGCCAGGCCGGCCGGTCCCGCAGCCGACGGTCCAGTCGGCCGAGGAGGCCGGTGCCCGGCTGGAACCGCTGCGGGGCCTCGACCTGCTGGCCGAGCAGCCGGTTGCTCAGGCGGCGGTGCAGCGAGCCGAGCCGCCGGGAGAGCCGCAGGGTCAGGGTGATCAGCAGCAGGCCGACCACGGTGCCGAGGACCGACACGGACACGGTCAGGCCGAACGCGAGCAGGGCCACGAGGATCAAGAAGCCGAGCGCGCCCGCCAGCCCGCCGAGGCCGCAGTACAGCAGCTCACGACGGTTCCGGCGGGTGAGCGGGGCCTCCAGGATCAGCCCTGCCACCCGCCGGATGTCTTCGTCCATGAACCTTATTGTCCTCTGCCGCGCCTGGAGTTCACGCGTCCCGCCGGGCCAGCGCCCAGGTGACCGCGGTCATGGGACTCACGCGTCCCGCCGGGCCAGCGCCCAGGTGCCGGCGGCGAGGGCCGCCACCGCGTAGAGACAGAGCATGCCGAGCCCTGCGGCGGGCGACAGGCTGTGCGCCACCGGCTTGACCGCGCTCAGCGAGTTCTCGGCGATCAGCATGGGCATGAACTGGCCGACCGAGTTCTGGATCGAGGTGCCCAGCGGCACCAGGATGAGCGGCAGCACGAACAAGACCCCGACCACGGCCGAGATGGCGCCCGCGGTGTGCCTGATGACGGCGCCCAGGCCGAGGGCGAGCAGCGCGATCAGGGCCGGGTAGGCGCCGGCCATCAGCACCGCGCGCAGCACGCCCGGCTGGCCCAGGGTGGCGTGCGGGGCCGGCGAGCGCAGCACCAGCTCGCCGACGGCGAAGGCGGTGAACGCGAAGATCTCGCCCACGACCAGCGTCACCGCGCCGAGCACCGCGGCCTTGGCCGCGAGCAGCAGCGGCCGGCTGGGTACCGCGGCCAGCGTGGCGCGGATCATCCCGGAGGAGAACTCGGTGGTGATCACCAGCGCGCCGAGGACGCCGAACGCGAGCTGGCCGATCGCCAGCCCGGCGAAGCTGTCTTCGGTCGGGTCGAAGGACGCCCGGTCCGCGGGCGACATCGTGGCCCAGTGCTGATGGGCCAGGATCAGGACGGCCAGGCCGATCATGCCGGCCGCGAAGACGAGGAAGACCCACGCCGTGGAGCGGACGCTGCGCAGCTTGAGCCATTCCATCCGGGCCACGGAGCGGAATCCGTAGCCCGGAGCGGCCGCGCCGGCCGTGCGGGTCAGTATGGCGGCGGTCATGCGAGGCTCCCCTGGTACGCGATGTTGCTGGCGGAGTATTCGGTGCTGCCCTCGGTGAGCTGGAAGAACGCTTCTTCCAGGGAGTGGCTGCGGGCGGACATGCCCTCCCGGGGGGGTCCAGGGGGGTCGTCCCCCCGAGCCAGCTCCGCCACGGTGGTCTGCGCGAGCAGCCGGCCCTGGCCGATGACCACGAGCTGGTCGGCGGTCTGCGCCACCTCGCTGATCAGGTGGCTGGAGACCAGCACGGTGCGGCCCTGCGCCGCCAGGCTCTTCAGCAGGTTGCGGATCCAGCGGATGCCCTCGGGGTCCAGGCCGTTGACCGGCTCGTCGAGCAGCAGCACCGCCGGGTCGCCGAGCAGCGCGGCGGCGATGCCGAGGCGCTGAGCCATGCCGAGGGAGAACTTGCCCGCGCGCCGGTCGGCCGCCTTCTCCATGCCGGTGATCTCGAGCACGTCGTTGACCCGGCGGCGCGGGATGTCGTTGCTGGCCGCGAACGCGGCCAGGTGCGAGCGGGCGGTGCGGCCCGGGTGGAACGCCTTGGCCTCGAGCAGCGCGCCGACCTCGCGCAGCGGGCTGCGCAGGTCACGGTAGTCCTTCCCGTTGATCCGCACCGTCCCGGCGTCCGGCCGGTCCAGGCCGAGCATCATCCGCATGGTGGTGGACTTGCCGGCGCCGTTCGGGCCGAGGAACCCCGTGACCGTTCCGGGGCGGACGTCGAAGCTGAGGTGGTCCACCGCGGTCGTCGGGCCGTAGCGCTTGACCAGGCCACGTGCCTCGATCATGAGAAACCCTCCAAGTGATCGGGAGCGAGCCCGGCCCCCGTAAGGCGAGCTCACTCGGCTGCGTCTGGTGTTCACGCTACGAACCAGGCACCCCCTCGGGGAACGTGGCGAGCACCCCTCTTGGGGGTGGGGTTTCCCCCCGTACGCCCGGCTGTTTATCCTCGTGTGGGGACTTTGGTGGTTTATGTCGCCTTCGGGGTGTGCTGTGATGCGGGTGATCATCGCGGGGGCGGGTATCGGCGGGCTCTCGGCCGCCCTGTCCCTGCACGCCGCGGGGATCGACGCGATCGTGATCGAGTCGGCGGCCTCGCTGCGGCCGCTCGGCGTGGGCATCAACCTGATGCCGCACGCGGTCCGCGAGCTGACCGAGCTCGGCCTGGGCGACGAGCTCGAGGCGACCGGCATCCCGACCGCGGAGATGGCGCACTTCGACCGGCACGGCAACCGGATCTGGGGCTTCGCCAGCGGCCGGAACATCGGCTACCGCTGGCCGCAGTACTCCATTCACCGGGGCGAGCTGCAGATGATCCTGCTCGCCGCGGTGCGGGACCGGCTCGGGCCGGGCTCCGTGCGGACCGGGACCGCCTTCTCCTCGTTCGCCGAGTCCCCGTCCGGGGTGGTGGTGCGGGTCCGCGACCGTGCTACCGGGACGGTCTCGACGCTGCGGGGTGACGTGCTCGTCGGCGCCGACGGGCTGTACTCGGGCGTCCGGGCCCAGTTGCACCCGGGCGAGCCGCCGCCGCGCTGGGGCGGCATCATGATGTGGCGCGGGATGGCGGAGGGCGACCCGTTCCTGACCGGGCGGACGGTCGCGGTCGCGGGCACCAACGCGGCGCTGAAGTTCGTCGCCTACCCGGTCTCACGGCAGGCCGAGCGGCGGGGCCGGGCGCTGGTCAACTGGGTGGCCGAGGCCCTGCTGCCGGCCGGCCGCGCCCCGGCGGACCTGGCCGACTGGAACCGGTCCGGGCGGGTCGAGGATGTGCTGCCGTGGTTCGCGGACTGGAAGTTCGGCTGGCTGGACGTGCCCGCGCTGATCACCGGGGCGCCGCGGATCCTGGAGTACCCGATGGTGGACCGCGACCCGCTGCCGTCGTGGGGTTCCGCGGGTTCCGCGGGGCGGGGGCGCGTCACCCTGCTCGGCGACGCGGCCCATCCCATGTACCCGGTCGGGGCCAACGGCGGCTCCCAGGCGGTACTGGACGCCCGGGTGCTCGCCTGGTCGCTGGCTCGCGCCCTGTCCTCCTCCGGGACCGCGGCCGAGGGCCTGGCCGCCTATGAGGCGGCCCGCCGCGAGAGCGTCAACGCGATCGTGCTGGCCTGCCGCGACATGCCCGCCGACCGGTTGCTGCAGATGGTGAGCACGCGGGCGCCGGACGGCTTCAGCCGGATCGAGGACGTGCTGAGCGCGGCCGAGCTGGCCGCGTTCGACCAGGCCTACCGGGCGACCACGCTGCCCGACGTGGCCGCGCTCAACTCCCGCCCGTCGCTGACGCCGTTACCAGTGGTGCGTGGTGGCATAGGAGTGGTTGACGATGACCTCGGTATCCTCCGGCGGCTGGTAGATCGACTGCACCGCGACCCGGCCCGGGCCGAACAGCCTGACCCAGATGCTGCGGTAGCTCCACCGGCTGCGCCAGTAGGCGAAGCCCATGTTCCTCGGGTACTCCAGGTGCAGCGCCGTCCGCACCGTCACGTCCCGGTACAGCAGGGAACTCGGCTGGATCAGCAGGGTCTGGCCGTGCTTGAGGTCGCGGATGAAGACGTTGCCCGGCGCGTGCAGCAGCAGCAGGCCGTGCCCGCCCTGCGCGCCGAACACGTCGCCGTACTGCCCCATGGGATAGTGCATCTCGCGGTCGTCGGAATCCTGGCCGGTCTCGTACCAGACATCAGTGGGATACCAGTCGTACTTGACGTTGCCGGTGGCGCAGAGGAACCGGTGCTCGCGGACCCAGATCTGCTGGCCGTGCTGCATCGGCAGCGCCACGACCTCGCCCGCGTGGTTGTCCGACAGCGCGACGTGCCCGGGCCCGCGGGCCTCCACCATGATCAGCGGCAGCCCGGCCATCTTGCGGTTCCACCCGCCGCGCATCGACATATTGGCCAGCCTGGTCTGCGGCTCGGTCCACAGCAGCACGTGGTGAGAGAAGTAGATGTGGTCATCGGGCGCGAGGTTGAATTCCGCGACCGGGACCGTGGTGCCCGCGATCTGGCAGTGGGACTGGCCGAACTGGAGCCGGGCCATGTCCTTGATCGGCGGCTGCTCGACCCAGCCGGAATCGCTGACCACGGACCTGATGTCGACCGGTGCCCCGCACAGCGGGCAGGTGGGCGAGTTCGGGTCGCTGGGCTGCCTGCAGTACCGGCAGATGTAGGTGTTCATCGGAGGCCTTTATTCGGCGTGGTGGTGGACGTACATCGACTGGATGCCGACCCGGCCGGGCCCGGTCATCTCGGCGAGGTACATGCCGTGCCGCATCATCCCGGTCTTCAGCGGCATCTGCACCGCCTGCATCTGCACCGTGGAGTCCTTGTACAGGAACCCGCCCGGCTCCACCATGATCTTCTCGCCCGGCCGCAGCGTCCGCTCGAGCACGTCCCCGTTCCCGTGCAGCATCAGCATGCCCGGGTAGCCGGCCGTGACGAACCGGTCGATGTACATGCCGCTCCCGCCGTGCAGCAGGTTGACCAGGCCCTTGATCCGCACGAAGGAGTACTGGATGCTGTGCGAGGCCACCAGGAAGGCGTGCTCGCGGACATCGAGCTCCATCCCGGGGTGCAGCGGCAGCACCACGAGCTCGCCCGGCGCGTTCCTGGAGAACGCGATGCGGCCGGGGCCGTTGGCCACGGTCACGATGTGCGGCATGCCGCCGATCGACCGCTTCATCCCGCCCCCGGTGTTCAGCGACGAGAGCGGGACGGTCTCGTCCTTCCACAGCAGGACATGGTGCTCGAAGTAGACGCCGTCCTGCGGGTGCAGGGCGATTTCCGCCACCGGGACGAGCTCGCCCTCGACCTGGCAGGTGCTGCCGGAAAACCGGAACTCGGTCATGTCGCGCAGCCGGGGCGCCTCGCGCCAGCCGGAGTCGCTGACCTTGTCCCGCTCGTCGAGCGGGGCGCCGCACATCTGGCAGCTGGTGGTGCCCGGCTGGTTCTGGGCGCGGCACCACTGGCACTGGATCATTTCCACGCTCGGAAGATAGCAGGCAGAGGGCGTTTGACAACGCTTTATGTGGCAATCGCGCGAGGGCTGTATCGTTGCGCCATGGCACTGCTCGGGCGGGAATTCATCGCCGTACCTGATGACCGCAAAGGTCAGATCGTCTTCAAATGGCCGGACATCACCATCCGCCGCTTCACGCGCGCGATCGTCAACGCGGACGAGATGG
>Ga0335081_10011109_pt1 | contig 14561 bp, 8 predicted proteins | sample Lox_Sample_35_FD_206713 | JGI IMG/M metagenome (GOLD analysis project Ga0335081, IMG submission 206713) | Soil microbial communities from Loxahatchee National Wildlife Refuge, Florida, United States - Lox_Sample_3.5 | ecosystem: Environmental > Terrestrial > Soil > Wetlands | place: USA: Florida... | reverse complement strand
ATCACCGCCGCGGTAGAACGCGGGCGCGCCCTCCAGCACGATCACCCGGCAGCCGGCCTGCGCGGCGGTGATGGCGGCGCACAGCGCGGCATTGCCGCCGCCCACCACCACCACATCGAACGGCTCTGAAAAGTCCATCGTGGCGCGATCAATGCCTTGCTTCGCCGCGGCTTGCAATGGCCGCGGCGCGCCGCGGCGGCGAAATCCGTGCTAGGCTGCCGCGGCATTTTTCAGGATGCAAAAACGGAAATGAAATTCGCGCACTTCTCCCACATCTGGAACAAGCCCGGCTACACGCCGCGCCGCCGCTACGAGGAACTGTGGCGCGAACTGCAATTGTGCGACGAGCTCGGCTTCGACTACGGCTTCTGCGTCGAGCATCATTTCCGCCCGGACGAGAGCTGGATCTCCTCGCCCAGCCTCTATGCAGTCGGCGCCGGCGCCCGCACCAAGCGCCTGCGCGTCGGGCCCATGGGCTATATCGTGCCGCTCTATCACCCCTTAAGGCTCGCCGAGGAGATCGCCATCGTCGACCAGATGCTGGGCGGCCGGATGGAATGCGGGCTGGTGCCCGGCATCAATGCCGACTACTTCCGCCCGTTCGGTCTCGACTACGATCTGCGCAAGACGCCGACCTTGGAGTTCGTCGCCTTCCTGCGGGCCGCCTACGGCGAGACGCAGCCGTTCGAATACCACGGCGAGAATTTCCACACGGTCGAGCCGACGCGACTGGCGGTGCCGCCGCTGCAGCGCCCGCATCCGCCGCTCTGGATGATGAGCCGCGATCCGCGCACGCTCGAGTTCTGCGCCGCGAACGGCATCAATCCGGGCTACTTCCTGGTCTACCCGCGCGCCGATGCCGCGCCGCGCTATCGCAAGTTCCTGGCGGACTGGGACAAAGCCGGCCACGCCTATAGGCCGCAGATCGCCTATTGCACCATCGTCTACGTCGACGACAGCGACGACAAAGCGCTCGAGATCGCCTTGCAGCGCGCGGCGCGCGCCTACGAGGGCTTCCTGCCGCCGCCCAAGCCGGGCGAGACCTTCGAACAGCGCGCGCGCGAGCACGCCAAGAAATTCATCGGCCGCGGCGAGCCCGGGGCCTCCGAGATCATGGCCAATCTGTTCGACGCCGATTACCTGATGCGGCACGAATTGGTGTTCATCGGCTCGGCCGAGACGGTGGCGCGCAAGATCCGCGCGGCGGCGGAAGCCGGTCTGTTCAACGTCTTCATGGGCGAGTTCAATTTCACCGACCTGCCGGAGGACGCGCTGATGCGCTCGATCCGGCTGTTCGGCGAGCGGGTGATTCCGGCCTTGCGCGGCTGCGAGCCGTTTTGAGTCACGCTCCGCGCGCGGTTGCTTTGCGTCGAGAATTGGACGCCGTCCGTCCAAGCAATTGTCCTGCAAGCCAACCGATCAAACCCAAAAATGGTATCGGCGCCGTGAGCGTAGAGATAACAGAACCGATGCCGAAGCCGGCATCAAAAACATCGGGAAACGGGCCGGGCCAAATCATCGCGATGATTGGCAAAATGAGCATGGCCTCGATAACGCCAATGCCTTGCCCAGCATCGAAGACGTTGGAAACCATCGTCCAAGCCAGACTGAACAATAAAACATTTGGCAAGGACATCGCGACCACGGAAAGCCACATCGCCGACCGGGCCGAGCCGAAATTCGGCCACAGGCGGCACGTCACATATAAAACGACAAATCCCCAGTTTATGACTGCGAAATCAAATGGCAGGTCGCGGATGAATGTTGAAAAACGATACCCAGAGAGGGGTGGCTGAATTAAACCGAGCTTGTAGCCAAGAAAGATAATGATAGCGAAGACGCTTGGACCGATCGAAGCTATCGCAAACGCAATGAGAGGAACTTGAGTCCAAGCAAGCGATCGACCGCTTGCAGAAACCGCGTCTCGTCCCTTGCGATATCCGAAGAGTATCGCCAGCAGCAGCACTGCGACGGCCAGATATTTATACAAGTCGGTTGTCAGGAGCGGCAGCATTCCATCACTACGAGCTGATTCACGCGATTTCGTGATGCTCAACCGTGCTCGGCCGCACCCCAGGTTCCTGTCCGGATTCGCGTTCAGCTATCGCGAAACGTGGTCCGCTTGGCTGCCGGCGCATCTCCACGACCGCCTCTTCGTTCCGGTCATAGACGTGCGATCGGCATGCTTTCGCGCAATAGCCAAGTGTTAGGAAATCCGCAATCGAAAGGGGCCGCAAGGGCGATCCGGCTACCCGGGGAACAGGTGATTCCAACCTTGCGGGGCTGCGAGCCGTTTTGAGTCATGCTGCAGGTGTGAAATGGTTCACACCTCGCCACCACGCCGATGCTAAAATATTATATTTATCAATGGTTTATGTGCATGCGATCACGCTTCGCTGATGCGAAAAAAATCGCGAATTCTGTGACCCGGGTCACAGCAGCGACCGCGCGCCAGGAATAAATAGCCAGTGAATGCAGATCAACGCATGGAGGAAACCATGCAGCCCAGATTCCCCGGTCACCCTACCACCCGCTATTTGGTCGAATGGCGTCGCAGGATCCCCAGCCACGAGCCGATGACGCTCGGTGCGCTGGCCACCGCCGACCTCGCCTGCCACAAGCACGACCAGCGCACCGACGCCGGCAGGTGGTTCTGGCAATCCTGATGCACGTCTGCCAGTGAGCGAAACCTCGACCAACGCATTTGGACCATTGAGATTACCACGGCGGCAAAGCATTATCGGGCGGTAAAGCCGCCGCCATGCACACAGCCGAGCGAACCACGTTAGATCTCGCCCGCCGATTGCTCGGCGAATGCGTGCTTTTCAAAGGGCTGACCCCGGACGATCGCGCCGATCTGGTCGCGCGCGCCCGCATGCGCTCCTATTCGGCCGGGGAAACAATATTCCTGATGGGCTCGACTGGCGACAGCATGATGGCGGTGCTCGACGGCACCATCCGCATCAGCGTGCCGTCGCCGGAAGGCAAGGAAATCGTGCTCGCCATCATCCAGCCGGGCGAAGTGTTCGGCGAGATCGCCTTGCTCGACGGCAAGGAGCGCACGGCCGAGGCAGCCGCCATGACAGACTGCACGCTCGCGGTGCTGGAGCGGCGCGACGTGCTGTCCTTCCTCGATGCGCATCCGAGCGGCTGGCCGCGGCTGGTCGACCTGCTGTGCGGGCGGCTGCGCCACAGCGACCGGCAGATCGCGGAGATGGCCTTCCTGCAGTTGCCGGTCCGTCTCGCCAAGGCGCTGCTGCGCATGGCCGACATGGCCGCCGGCCTGGCCGGCGCCCGCGCCGGCGCGCGCATCCGCCTCACGCAGCGCGAGCTCGGCAACATCGTCGGCATGACGCGCGAAAGCGTCAACAAGTGCCTGCGCGAATGGCAGCGCAAAGGCATCATCCGCATCGAGGACAACGCCATCGTCATCGTGCAGCGCGATCAGCTGGAGAACGTCGCGCACACCGGCTGAAGGCGCCAAACTTACAGCTTGATGGTCAATCCTTCGCGCGCAACGACCGTGCCCGGGCGTGTTTTCTCGGCGGCGGCGGCAACCTTGTCCATGAAGGTGTCATCGTGGGCCGGGTCGTGATGGAACAGGCAAACCTTCTTGGCCCCGGCTGCGTCCGCAAACTTGGCGACCTGCTGCCAGCTGGAATGGCCCCACCCGAGATGCGCCGGGATTTCCGCATCGGTATAGGTGGCATCCATAATGATGACGTCGGCGCCCTTCGCCAGGGCGGTGACCGCCTCGTCGAACGGGCCGTCGCCCAGCTCGAGGTCCGTCAGATAAGCAACCGAACGGCCCTGGTATTCGACGCGATAGCCGGTAGCCCCGCCAGGATGGCCGAGCGGGGCGGTGCGCAGCGCAATGTCCGGGCGCGGGCTCAGGCGCTCGCCGGCGCAGAAGTCGTGAAATTGGACGTCTGCTTGAAACGACTCGATGCCGATCGGGAACAGCGGCGCGCTCATGAGCCTGTGCACCGCACCTGCGATGCCGCCGGCTGTCTTGAGATGGCCCGCCCAAATATGCAGCCGCTGGCCCTGGCGCGACAGCGGCTCAAAAAACGGCAGGCCGATGATGTGATCGAGGTGGCAATGGCTGAAAAAAATGTCGGCGTCGAGGCCCTTCTTCTCGTCGAGCAGGGCTTGACCGAGCTCGCGGATGCCGGTGCCGGCGTCGAAGATCAGCACCTGTTCGCCGCAGCGAACTTCCACGCAGGGCGTGTTGCCCCCATAGCGGGCCGTGCCCGGACCGGGGCAAGGTGTGCTGCCGCGCACGCCCCAAAAACGAACCAGCATTGACGGTGACATGACAGCCCAGCCCAACCCCAATTTAGATAGCCAACGTCGTCCCAGCGCCTTTATTCCAACCTTGTTTGCCCTTCTCTATCTATTTGGTTTGCAAGGCAAAGACGCCGTTCCAGTCGTCGGGCGGCGGGTTCTCTCGGAACGCGCGAATCCGCTCGCAATAGAGTTCCAACAGCTCATCCAGGCCAAAATGATCGGCTAGACCGCGGCTCGCTTCTATGATGGCCATCACAGAATCCCACTCGCGGCTGCGGTAGCCTTTCAGCATTTTGAGGCTCAATTCGTACAGTTTGCCGTATTCGCTCGAGGCGGCGACCTCGCGCCGGCCGAGCACCGTGTAAATGACCTCCGGCTCGGTCTTGCCCTTGACGGTAATGAAATCGACCTCGAGCAGGGCGAACTTGTCCTTGACCGCCTGCGCGGTGCGCGCGCCGATGATGATCGGCAGTCCGTAGGTCTTGGTCTGCCCCTCGAGCCGCGACGCCAAGTTCACGCTGTCCCCCAGTACCGAATAATCGAAGCGCAAATCCGAGCCCATATTGCCGACGACGCATGGGCCGGTATTGAGACCGACGCCGACATTGAGCTCGATGAAGCGGGTGCCCTTGGCTTTCGCCTCCTCGGCGCGCTGCCGGTTGAGCCGCTTGACGCGCTCCTGCATGTCGAGCGCCGCCTCGCAGGCGTTGATCTGGTGCACGGGGTCGTCGAGCGGCGCGTTCCAGAACGCCATGATCGCGTCGCCCATGTATTTGTCGATCGTGCCTTTGCGCTCGATGATGGCGTTGGTGAGCGGCGTGAGGAAACTGTTCATCAGGTGGGTCAAGCCCTGCGGATCGTGCTTGAAGCTCTCCGAGATGGTGGTGAACCCCCGCACGTCGCTGAACAGGATGGTCATCTCGCGCTCTTCGCCGCCGAGCACCAGCTTCTCCGGCGACTGCGCGAGCTGCTCGACCAGCGCCGGCGACAAGTATTGGCTGAAGGCGGAGCGGATGCGGCGGCGCTGCGCCTGCTCGCTCATGTAGTTGGCAAACATCAGCGTGAGATAGACCAGCAGGCTCGACAGCACCGGATAGGTAAAGTCGATCAGCAACCGGTCATGCACGAACAGATACCATGAGGTGCCCACGCTGAGCGCGACGATGGCCGCGCCGAAGACGAGCAGCCAAGCCGGATTGAGGATGGGCGCCAGCCAGACGATGACGAGCCCGAGCAAGACCGCCGCCAGCAATTCCGCGCCGATGCCGTAATTGGGCGCCGACAGCACCGACTGGCCGAGCACGCTTTCGAGCACCTGGGCGTGCACTTCCACGCCCGGCATGACCGGATCGAGCGGCGTGGTCTTGGCATCGAGCAGCCCGACCGCCGAAGTCCCGATCAGCACCAGACGCTGGCGAACCCGGTCGGCCGGTATCTTGCCGTCGAGCACGTCGGCGGCGGATACATAGCGCGCCTGATCGTGCGGCGCGAAATGAATCCAGAGCTGGCCGTTGCGGTCGGTCGGGATCACGAAGCCGGGCACCGCCACGCTTTCGATTCCGGCCTCGTCGGCGCGCAGCAGCAGCGTGCTCGTGCCGCTCACCACCCGCAACATTTCGAGGGTGAGCGACGGCACGACCGCGCCTTGCGCCAGCATCACCATGGGCACGCGCCGTACGATGCCGTCGCGCTCGCTATGGATGGTGAACAGGCCGCGCCCGCTCGCCGCCTGCTCGAGCACCGGCACGTTGCGCAGCAGGCCGGGGAAATTGAACATGAAGGGGCGCGGGTTGGCGCCGAGCGTCGCGATGCCGACCGGCGGCGGTGTGCCTTGCGGCTGGGGCGCCACAAACGGCAACCCGGACTCGCCAAGCACCACATGCGAATGCTTGAGCGCGTCGGCCAATACGTCGTCGTTGCTCGGCAGCGCCCGCAACTTGGCGCGTGTTTCATCGTCGAGATTGTGGAACGAGTCGGCCGCGATCGCGGGCGACATGCGGTCGGGTTCCGGGAACACGACGTCGAAGCCGATTGCCAGCGCCCCCATCTGGGTCAGGCGGGCGATCAGGTCGGCGATGCGCGTGCGCGGCCACGGCCATTGGCCGATGCTTTTGAGGCTTTTCTCGTCGATGTCGACGATCACCACCGGGCGCTGCGTCGCCTCGCGCGGGCGCAGCACCTGGTAAAGATCGAAGACGCGAACGCGCAGTTCCCGGATCGGCCCCGGGTCGGCGATGCGCAAGGCGGCCAGCGCGAAAAGCAGCACAAGCGCCAAGGCGCGCGCGAGGCCGAAGCGTTGCGCCAAGCGGGTCAGCCACCTCATGGGAGTTCGCCCCGTGCCGACGCGATCATTTCTCGCGGAACGCCCGCATGAACTGATCGTGCAAGGGTTTGATCAGGTAGGAAATCACCGTGCGCTCGCCGGTCTGCACGAAAGCCTCGACCGGCATGCCTGGAATGAGCTTCACGTCGCCGAGCCGTTCCATCTCGTCTTTCGACATGGCGACGCGGACGCTGTAGTAGCTCTGGCCGGTGCGCTGATCGGTGGTGGTGTCGGCCGACACCTGCGCGACCGTGCCTTTGACCTCGGGCGTCGTGCGCACGTTGAAGGCCGGAAAGCGCAGCATGGCATCCTGGCCGACCTGCACCTGGTCGATGTCGCGCGGATTGACCTTGGCCTCCACCATCAGTTTGTCGGTCTCCGGCACGATCTGCATGATCGTCTCGCCGGCGGTAATGACGCCGCCGACGGTATGCACGGTATTCTGCAGCACGACGCCGTCCTGCGGCGCGCGGATATCGATGCGCCTGAGCTGGTCCTCCGCCGTCACCTTGCGCTCGGCCAATTCGCCCTCTTTGGCGTCGACCTCGCGCATGTCCTTGGCGACCTCGCTGGAAAGATCCTGATCTATTTGGATGATCTGCAGCTCGGTTTCGGTGACCTTGCCCTTGGTCTGGGCGACCGAGGCGATCAGCTGGGCGCGCTCGCCTTCGACGCGGGCGGCGTCGCGCTCGAGCGCGGTCAGCCGGGCGATGTCGATCAGATTTTTCTTGTACAGGTCGCGCACGCCGGCGAGCTCCTTTTGAATGAGCTCGATCTCCTTGCCCTTGGCCTCCTGCTGGGCATTGAGGCCGTTGATCTCCTCCTTCAGCTGCACGATGCGCTGCTGCAGCTGGGCCTTTTGGCCGAGGCGCGCCGACCGGCGCAATTGAAACAGCTTGGCTTCGTTGGCAATCGCATTGGCGACGGTGGGATCGCTCTTGCGGTCGAGCAGCTCGGGCGGAAAGGTTATGGTGTCGGCGCCGTCGCGCTCGGCCTCGAGGCGCGCCTTGCGCGCGGCCAGCTCGTCGAGACTTTTCACGACGACGGCGAGATTGGCGCGCGTGACGGTATCGTCGAGCTGAACCAGGATTTGCCCGGCTTTGACGTGGTCGCCGTCCTGCACGAAGACTTTGCCGACGACGCCGCCGGTCGGATGCTGCACCTTCTTGACGTGGGAATCGACGACGACCGAACCTTCCGCGATCAGCGCGCCGGCGATTTGCGTGGTCGCGGCCCAGCCGCCGACGCCGCCGGCGAGAAGGATGACGACGACGATGCCGGCGATCATGTGGCGGCGGATGGAGCCGTGCGAACCGGTTTGCGCCGGCCGCATGAAGTCGCGCCAACTGGCCGGCAGCTTGCTCATGTCTCCGGTGCTCGTCATGCGTTGGGCACCGCTTTGATGGGCGCCGGCACCGACGCGGGCTTGACCAATTTGGCGAGGATGGCGTCCTTCGGACCCATGGCCTGTTGCCGCCCCTCGCGCATCACCAGCAGCAGATCGACGCCGGCGATGGCGCTCGGCCGGTGGGCGATCACCACGATGATGCCGCCGCGCGCGCGCACCGAAAGCACCGCCTTGGTCAACGCCTCGTCGCCCTCCGAATCGAGATTGGAATTCGGCTCGTCGAGCACCACCAGGAAAGGATCGCGATAGAGCGCGCGGGCAAGCGCGATGCGCTGCGCCTGGCCGGCCGACAAGGCGGTGCCCTGCTCGCCGACCTGCGTCTCGTAGCCCTCGCTCAGCGAGGTGACCAGTTCGTGCACGCCGGCGGCCTTGGCGGCGGCGATGACGAGATTGGAGTCGGGCTGCGGCTCGAAACGGGCGATATTCTCGGCCACGCTGCCCGCCATCAACTCGACGTCCTGCGGCAGATAGCCGATGTGCCGGCCGAGCGCTTCCGACGACCATTGGTCGAGCGCGGCGCCGTCGAGCCGCACCTTGCCGCGAACCGGCGTCCAGACGCCGACCAGCATGCGGGCGACCGAGGACTTGCCCGAGCCGCTCGGCCCGATAATGCCGAGCGCGTTGCCGCGATCGAGCGTGAATTGGATTTCCTGCGCCACCACTTTTTGCGTGCCGGGCGCCATCACCGCGGCGTTCTCGACGGTGAGATTGCGCGCCGGGCTCTGCAGCGCCATGCGCGGCGGCTCCGCCGGCATGATATTGAGCATCTGGTTGAGCCTGTGCCAGCCCTGGCGGGCGGCCGCGAGTCCCTTCCAGTTGGCGATGGCGAGATCGACCGGCGCCAGCGCGCGCGCCGCCAGGATCGAGCCGGCGATGATGACGCCGGAGGTGGCCAGCTGATTGATGACCAGATAGGCGCCGACGGCGAGCACCGCCGACTGCAACATCATGCGGAACACCTTGGACATGGCGCCGAGCCCGCCCGCGACGTCGCTGATGCGCCGTTGACTCTCCAGATATTTGCGGTTCGCTTCCTGCCAGCGCTGGGCGATGCGCCCCAGCATGCCCATCGCGATCAGCGCCTCGGAATTGCGCCGGCTGGTTTCGGCAAGGGCGCTGCGGGCAACCGCAAAACCGGTCGACTCCTTGATCGGCGCGCGCGTGAGATGTTCCGTCATCAGCGTCACCACCGTGAGGATGATGGCGCCGCCAAGCGCGGTGACCCCGATCAGCGGGTGGAAGACGAAGCAGATCGCGATGTAGAACGGCATCCAGGGCAGATCGAACATCGCCACCGGGCCGAGGCCTGACAGGAACGAGCGGACGCTGTCGAGATCCCTGATCGGCAGCATGCCGTCGTTGCGCTGGCCCACCTTGAGCGGCAGCCGCGCCACCGTGTCAAAGACGCGGGCGTCGAGCGCCTCGTCGAGGCTCGCGCCGATGCGGACCAGGATGCGGCCGCGGATCAGATCGAGCACGCCTTGCGCTGAGTACAGGACGGCCGCCAGGACGACGAGCCCGACCAGGGTCGGCACGCTGCGGCTCGGCACCACGCGGTCGTAGACTTCGAGCATGAAAAACGAGCCGGTGAGGTAGAGCACGTTGATCATCGCGCTCATCACACCGATGCCGATGAAGGCGCTGCGGCAGCTCTTGAGCGCGAGCGAGAGCTCCGAAGGCTCGGCGTGGCCGTGCGGCCGGGGGCGGCTGGCGGTGCGGGAAAAAATGGTGATGGCTATCCCCCTTCCGGCGGTCGACGGTCTGCACCTATCACGCGCATTGTGCCATGGATGAGGCGAACTGTCGCCTGCCTTCCTATGTAAAAAGTTAACTCAGCCAATGGCTTACCCGCGGGCTGGGGATGGCGAAGGTTGGCCCGCCGCGCCCGCCCCCTGCCCAGCGCGCAGGCTGCAGGCGGCGCCGCGACACGATTTCAATGAGATCATGCGTGGAAGAGGAAATCGCTAGCGTGCAGCTGCGTGGCGCTAACGCCTGCAACGGTGATGGTCTGGCCGCTGCCCAAGTCGATCACCGCGTTGCTGCTTCCGTCATTCGTGATATGCGGTGCGAGGTCGGCGAAGCTGGAAAACGAAGCAAAGCCGTCAAGTTGAATGCGATCCGCCTCGCCCGCCGGGTTGCCGGCAACGTAGGGGCGGAAATCCTGCGATGTGCCGTTGCCAATGACATCAGCGATGTTGGAATCCGGGTGGAATACGAAAGTGTCGTTACCTGCGAGCCCGGTCAACGTCGCATCCTGGCCGCCCGGCGCATAGATGAGATCTTTGCCGGTGGTGCCCTGCAAGGTGTCGGTGGTGCCAGACTGGTTGAATACCAGGTTCAACGTATCCGTGCCGTGGCCGTCGTCGACGGTCAGCGAAACTTGGTCGTTCGTCGGCTCCGGTGAATTCGGCGTGTAGATCACGCCAGATGCAAGCGCGTTGTTGATGTCGGTGAGCGAGCCAGTCACCAAGAGCGGGTCTCCGGAAGCGCCGGTGCCGGAAACGGTTAGGCCCGTGCTGCTGTCCAGCGAAAGCGTACCGTCACCGGCATAGGCGGTGACGGTCAACGAGCTTACGCTGGAATCGAAGTCATTGATCACAAGACCCGACACTGTGGTGCTATCGGGGGTCGGCGTGTGCGGCGATGGCATTGCATCGTCTGCAAAAATCGATGGTCCGGCCAGCGCGAGGTCGGTGCCGCTATGGTTATCATCCGCCAGCACGAAGCTGTTGGCCGTATAATTGCCGACAAACGAAAGTGAGAAATCGCCGGTGCCCGTTGAAGTAAGATGAAGCACGCCACCGCCACCGTTGTCGTCATAGCCCGTGATCGACACGCCCGTTAAAGAGGCGAGATCGATGGCGTCGCCCGAAGCGAAGCCCGCGAGCGTTCCAGCGAATTCAGGCGCGTCGCCAAGTGCGAGCGTATCGGCGGTATTTGGCGAGAAATCGACCGTAAACGTGTCTTCGACGCTGCCGTCGAACGTGGCGGTACCGCCTTCCAACGCGAGATGCATCGAATTCGTGCTTGTGGCGGCCCCGTCGACTGTCAGCGTGTTGGTGGTCTCGAAAACTTGGCCGGCGGCGCTCTGGAAATCGAGCGCGCCCGCGTGAATTGTGCCGTCGTTGACGAAACTGCCGCCCACCGTGCCGAAGGTGAGCGTCCCGCTGGAGGCGTCGATCAGGCCCTGATTCAGGAAACTGCCGCCGATATCGCCGATGGTGAGATCGCCGCCTGCGGAAATTTCGGCATACACATCGGCGTTAATGTTGTCGCTGCCGACAACGGTAAAGTCGCCTTGGATGCCGTCGGCCGCCGCGATCGAAAGGTCGCCCAAGGACCCGATCTCCGCGATGGCTGTTCCCCCGGTGGCGGTCGCGGAGACGAGGAAGGCGCCGCCGATTGCGCCGATGGTCAGTTCGGAGCCTGCGGCGGAAATGCGGGCGTCTGCGCTTGAGTCGATGCCGCCATCGGCCTTCACCGTGAAATCGCCGCTGACATCGCCGACCTCAAGGTTGCCCGCCGCCCAAATTTGCGCCGTCCCGCCGGTATCCGCCGAAACCGTGAAATCGGAACTGATATCGGTACCGATATTCCCGAGGGTTATATCGCCGGCATCGGCTTGCAGTTTGGCAGTGCTGCCATCGCTCGCCGACACAAGAACCGCTGCGCCAATGTCGCCGATCGCGATGTTTCCGCTCGAAGACTCGATATACGCGTAACTGAAACCGGAGCCGTCGGCGTTGGTCGCCTGGATCGTGAGGCCCTGTCCGATATCGCCGATACTCAGGTCGCCATACGGGTAAATTTCGGCATAGGCGCCGCTTTCGGCTGTCACCGAGACATTGCCGCCGACTCCGCCGACTGTCAGGCTTGCGCTGTGGTCTCCATTCGCGTCGTACGCCACATAAGCTTGACCGCCTTGGTCGGCTGTGACCGCAAAATCGCCGACGATCGCCAGGTCGGCCGTAGCGCCCGTACCGATGATCACATCGCTGCCGGCATACGAGTCGCTCACGACGCCCGCATATAATTCGCTCACGCCATGGTCATAGGCCGATACGTCGAAGGCGCCGCCAACCGCTGTTCCAATATTCGAGCCGATGGTCACGCCGTTGTAGGAATAGATTTGCGCGTGGCCATAATTGTACGCCGTCAGCGAGACGCCGCCGCCGACCGAGGCAATGGAAAGACTGCCATTGGCCGTCAGATTGGCGGAGCTCTCGGTGCCGCTGTCGACATCGCCCGTGGCCATGACGGTGAGACCGCCGCCGATGTTGCCAATCGTCAGGTCGCCACCAGCAAAGACGGACGCGTCACTTTCCGATCCTGGGTCGGACGTCAGAGCGGTGACGCTGAGATCGCCGTCGATATCGCCGAACACCACGGCGCCCGACGCGGTCGTAATTTCAGCATAGCCGCCGTAGTCGGCGGATAGCGTGACGCTGCCGCCGACACTGTCGATCGCCAGGCCGCCGCTCGGGTAAATCTCGGCATAGCCGCCGCCGTCGGCGGCCACCGTGACGTCGCCGCCGACCGTAAGGCTTTCGGCGTTGAGCGTCGAACTGTCTACGCTCAAATCTCCGCCGGTGGTGACGCCCGGGGTCTCCAGTTGCGCTCCGTTCGTCAGACTGAGCGAATTGACCGAAATCGGCGTGACCCCGCGATTGACCATCGCATCCGCGACCGGGTCTCCGTTCTGATCGCTGCCGATGAAGACGTCGTCGGTGGAGTGATCGCCGGGCTGGTCCGGTATCTGGTTGGGATTCCAGTTGGCCGGATTGTCCCAGCTAATGCCATCGTCGGCGCCAGTCCAGTAGATCGCCCGGCCGACGTATTCGCCGACGTTAACGGGGTTGCTGTACACCGTGTCGCCGGCGGTGAGGTCGACATAGTCGCCGCTGGTGACCGCGCCGGCCGAATCGTCGATCAGGCGGCCGATCAGCTGCGGCGCGTCGCCGCCGAAATCCGCCGTGGGCAGGAAGCGGATGTAGGTGTCGGCCGCCAGCACAAGCGCATGCGCGTCCGTCACGTGGTCCGGATCGTTCACGCCGCCGGGTGGAATATCGGTCCAGGTGTTGCCGTTCAGCCATTGCCACGTACCGTCGGCGCTATTCTGCGGATTTGCATAGATTGCAAAGCCGGCGAGCTGGTCGCCATCCTGATCGGAGAATACCGGGCCGAGGAGATCGCCGATGGTTTGACCCGAGGGGTTGCTGTCGTCGTGCACAATCGGCGCAAGCGACACATTTTCGTTGGTCGCCACCGGCGCCTGGTTGCCGCCGCCGCCACCGTTCGCCGCAATGACGTTGCCGTCGCCATTAATTCTGTACGTGATCAGCGTGCCGCCCGTGCCGTCGTCCGCCAGGTTGAAATTGCCGGCGCTGTCGTTGCCGTTGCCCGAGAGGCTGAGGCTCGCGAGCACCTGCGTCCCGCCCCCATCCGCGTACAATGTGAGCGTGTTCGGGATGCCGTTCGTCGCGAAGGTCCCGTGGTCGACGCTGGAGAAACTGATGTCCTTAAGATCGATCTCTTCCGAGCCGTTGGCATCTCCGCTGAAATTCAAAATTTCGCCGGTAAAATCGGCTGTATCATTCAGCACGAGCTGGCCGGAATAACCGTTCCAGCTGTCGAACAAAACGTTCATTGCGACAGGCTGCAGCAACAGCAGCGTGCTACCGCCTGTGACTTCGAGCTGCGGCTCGTTATTCACGGTCTCCGGGAACGGATCGTTCGACGCGTTGAACAGCAGCGCCTGCACGTTGCCGTCGACGTCGAGCGAGCCCGCATGCTGGGGATCGTTGCTGGTGACGAGGTATCCGCCGTTGCTGTCCGAGTCGACCGAATAATTGGAGAACGCGCCGGGCAGCAGCGCCTCGTTCCAGGAATTCGCGCCGCCGTGGAACGTATCCGCGGGCGTGCCGCCGGTGCTCGACCCGACGAAGTCATAGAAGTTGAGGGCTCCGTTGGCGGCGCCAGTAACGGTGTCGTCGAACGCGGTGCCGGCGATGTAGTTGACGTGCGACGACGGCGCGGCGTTCAAGCCCGCGCTGCGAAAATCGAGCACATCGACCTGCACCTGGCTGGTGCCGTCCGGATCGGTCTGATTGTCGTAGATGAGCGCGACGCGGCCATCGCCCAGATCGCGGATGTTTTGGAATTCCTGCCCGTCCGGAGTCGCTTCCGTATAGCTGGCGATCTGACTGACAGTGTTGTCGCTGTGATTCCACGAGTACTCGACAATGGTGGTCGAGGTCGCATCGCCGTAGGCCAGGAAGACGTTGTAGTCGCCATTGCTGAGCGCATGCGCCTGCAGCTTGATGCTCTGCATATCGCCGTCGGCGATCTGGTAGGTGAACGAACCGCCCGCCCCCGAGCCGGTGCGGGCCAGCTCGACCTGATCGTAGGTGTTGTTGGGATCGCCATCGATGGTGATTTTCTCGTTCCAGGCGACGAAGAAGGGGTTGCCGGACGGCAATGTGTTGGTCTGGAAGAAGAGCAACGAGGTCGGCGTGCCGGTGTGGGTGCCGTCGGTCGGCT
>Ga0335081_10011108_pt1 | contig 14562 bp, 12 predicted proteins | sample Lox_Sample_35_FD_206713 | JGI IMG/M metagenome (GOLD analysis project Ga0335081, IMG submission 206713) | Soil microbial communities from Loxahatchee National Wildlife Refuge, Florida, United States - Lox_Sample_3.5 | ecosystem: Environmental > Terrestrial > Soil > Wetlands | place: USA... | reverse complement strand
GGCGTCGATCCCCCGTATTTCTCTATCGGCAAAGATGCACGACGAATAAGCAGGAGAATGAGATATCGCTAAGGAAACAGGAGGATTGGGATTGTAACGGCGGAAGTCCGTCTGCTCGATTAGGCCGCGCGATGCTCCTCGCGCTCCAACACTGCCTTTACTGCCATCCGGCACGCTGCACGCATCGATTCCTCGTGTCCTTCCGGGATCGATCTGGTGAGCAGCAGCGTCGAGGTCCCATGCACGATGGCCCACAGACTTAGTGCGGTTTGGGTGTGATCTTCGGGTTTGCCTCCCAACCGCTTCGCCAGCAATTCTTCCGTAAAAGCGAAATTTGGTCGCGACTCCCGGATCGGACGTGGCTCTCCCCGGCCCTTTCGCGGCGACATCAGTCGGGCGTGGGTGTAGAACAATTGATACTCGTTCGGCAGTCGCAAAGCGTATTCGACATACGCTTCGGTCATCTCCTCGATCGTTCCGCCGCGCTCGAATGCAACCCGAATCCGGGCGGCGATCCGCAGCAGCAACCCGCGGAGCAAGTCCTCGCGGTTTTTGAATCTCCGGTATACGGCGGGCGTGTTGGTGCCTGCGGCGCGCGCGACTGCCCGCATGGTCAAAGCCTTTTCACCACCGCGTTTCCAAAGCGCGTCGGCGGCTTTCAGGACGCGTTCTTCCAGATCGGGATCGGGGTGCCGCGGCATGTACCCTCCTTTTCGCCCAACATTATCTCCAAAAAATTACATTGACAATGTATACATAACGCTGTTACTAATAACCACACAAGTCCTCCCCCCATCGCCTCCCAGGACTGGCAGGAAAGGCGCGGCCGCCGTGATCACTCCCGGCGGCTTTTTTCTCTCGCCGCCGATTTCGAGAGGCCTCGGTTTCAATAATAATGTTGACATCGTAAATGAAACGATGTATAAACAATAGGATCTTTTCCCCTGCAATTTGTGATTTGCTTCACATCGAGGAGTTAGTGCGTCGTGTGTCCGTATCAGAATCCTGAAGACCGGATCCCGGTCCTGCAAATGAATTCCGACTTAGAGCATGCGCAACTGGAATTGCTCAGCGCCAGGTGTGCCGTTCATCAGCTTCGCCTGCAGTATTCCTCCGAGGATCTCGCCCGCTTTGGCTGCCGCGAGGTCCTGCGCAAGTCCGCACAGGCGGCCAGCGCCCTGCATCAGTTCTACGCCGACGTCGAAAACAAAATCCCCCCGTCGAACCATGCGGCTGCCATTCAGCCCTCCCCGGAGCTGATCGCCCGGGCAGTCGGGTGGATCTCGACCTACCTGCAGGAAGAGCGCGACTACTATTGGCCTGTGGCCGCTCCTGTCGGTGGTCTCTGCCGCGCCCGCATGCGTCCGTACTTTGCCTCCTCTCTGCTGGATCGTGTCCGCATCATCGAACTCCACGGAGCGCGGGTACGCATTCCGGAGTTTTTTGCCCAGATCCGCGCATTCGGCTTCGAGCCGCCAGAAATCTCCCACATGGATTCGGTCACCTTCCTCGATGTGGTGGCCTTCAACCAGGGACTGTCAGAACGCGCCCTATTTCACGCTCTGGTGCATTCCGCCCAGATCGATATCCTAGGCCTGCAACGCTATGCCGAACTTTGGGTCCAAGGTTTCCTGAAGAGCGGCACTCATTTCACCGTTCCGTTGGAAGTGCATGCCTTCACTCTGGCTTCCAGGTTTCTGCCTCCAGCGATGGAAGGGTTTTCTGTCGAGGATGAAATCCTCCGCTGGGTCAACGAAGGCCGCTACTGATCGATTTGTTCCACCCCCCCACGCAAAAGGCAAAGGGCGGCGACGAGCCGCCCTTTAGCTTTTCCCGTCTTCCAATGCGCTCCGGGCCACTTCGCCTCGCGCATCACTACCTCCATCAGCATCAGATCAAGGTTTCCCCGTATGGGTGCGGCACAGTTGCGGCGGCTCGCAGATACACCCGGAAATACTCTGCCTTCCGCACAACAAAACGTTTGGGATCGTTGATGACAGTGGGGCGAGCTCTGGTCACCCACCCGGACCATCAAGCCGGGATCATATTCGCCGCCCAGTTCTTCACGAAGGCCCCGAAGCGCTCGAGGCCCTGGGCGAAATTCTCTCCCGACGCGGCAAAGCCAAGGCGGAAATGAGACGGCACATCAAAGCAATCGCCAGGAGCTAGCAGGATTCCACGTTCGGCGGCGGCATGGCAGAAGGGACGCGCGTTTGCTCCGCTCACCAGCCACGGGAACGCGGTCATGCCTCCCTGGGGCGGAATCCAGCCCAGCGCCTCGCCATGCTCCGTCATGAATCGCTCGAGCAGCTTCAGATTTCGGCCCGCGGTCTCCTGCGTCCGCCGGAGCACGACGTCACGTCTGCGGATGGCAATCTCCGAGAGGATTTCTCCCGTCGTCGAGTTGGAAATCGTGAAGTACGCGCGCGCGGTCCAGTATTGCTGCCAGCGCCGCGCGTCGGGTTCAATGATCCATCCCGTGCGCACACCGGGATTCGAAAATGCCTTCGACAGGTCGGAGATCACGGTAGCATGGGGCAGGCGCGCCGCCGATTTTCTCGGCTCTCCGTGGTAGATCGGGTGATACACCTCGTCTACCACCAATTGGATTTCGCGTTCCGCAGCGAAGCGGTGCAACTCCGTCATTTCCTCATCGGGGATGGTCGTTCCAGTGGGGTGATGCGGGCTGTTGATCAGGATAAGCTTGGTCCTGGAGTCGGCAAGCCGCTTGATTTCGTCCAGGTCAATGCGGAAGCGGTTCTCCCGCCGCACATGATAGAAGCGCGTATCCAGGCCAAGGGACTGCGGGAGCGCCGAGAATGTAGCGAATCCCGGTAATGGAAGAATCACATTCGCGCCGGCTTCGGCGGCGATCCACATCACCGCCAGCAGAGCCTCGGCTGCGCCGGTCACAATTTGGACGTGCTCCACTGCGACGCTCTGCATGTCGGCGATCGCCTCGCGCAAACCGTCGGACCCAGCGACGCGGCCGTAAACCAGGTTGTGATTCAGAAAACGATCACGCGTCTGGTCGTCCGCCAAAGCCAGGATGTCGTTGACCGTCCATTTCGGCCCTGTGCTCGCCGCCAGATCAAATTCGACGTCGTGTTCATACTGATCAAGCCAGTCATCGAGCAGAAACGCCTTCAGTTGCATGAGCACGCCCCTCAACCCTGAGATTGCTTCCCGTAATGGATTCCGCAAACCGGCGCACGGATGATTTTTAGTTAAAGACCAGAAATGGAAAAGCCGGGAACTGAGAGAGGGAAGGGATCCGCCGCGCTGCACTCTACAAAATGCGTATCCCTTCTCACGAACTGCTAGAATCAAATCACCAGTATCCAGCCATGCCTGACGATTTGCTCACCATCTCTCCTGGCCCGCAATTTCGTCTCGCGATGTTACTGGCCATCATCGCCGACGCCCTGCAACTCGTCGTGTTTCCCGCGTTCATCGGAGGCGCCCTCTCGCCTGCCGATGATCTTCTCGACGTCGGCATCGCCGCCATGATGGTCCGCCTGCTCGGTTGGCACTGGGAGTTCTTACCGTCATTCCTGGCCAAACTCGTGCCCGGAGTCGATCTCGTACCATTCTGGACGATCGCTGTCGCCAGCGTCTGGCGCAAAGCCAAGAACGCCGCATCAGTCACGGGCCAAACTTCCCAGCCCGACAAGAAATTCCTTCCACATTGAGCGGCAGGGGATCGGCCAAAAAAATCGGACCAGGAAGCGCCAGCCCTGCCCCTGATCCCTGACCCCCGCCCCCTGATCAATCGCGGTCGTGATCGCGGTCATCCCAGTCGCGCTGATCATGCCAGCGGCGCTCGTGCTCGTCCCACCAGCGATGATGCTCGCGCCAGCAGCGCTCGCGCGCTTCCCGCAATTCTCGCCGCTCATGATCCGCCTGTCGGCTGTCCCGTCCGTGATGCTCGATGGCCTCGTGCAAGTCGTGCTCGGCATGCTCAATGCGTCGTTGGCATCGCTCATCGATTTCCTGTTGCGACTGCGCGAACACCCGCGGCGCTCCCGATGACACTAGCATCGTCGAGACAATGCCGAGCGAGACCGCCCACGACTTGATCGTTCCGAAACCCTTTCCAGGATGACCCATCTCCATTCCTCCATCGGGGTGAGTAGATTAAAACGTCGAAACGAATAGATGCGAATTTAGAGAAGGCGGTGGGATACCGTGAATCCAGTAGGCTTCCTTCGTGATCCTTAGTGTCCTTAGTGGTTCCCGCTTTTCTCTGTCGGGTACTCCACAATGCAGCGTCTCAATGCAGCGCCTCTAATGCCGGCTGCACCCACTTCAGTACGACATTCGAGATGAACGGAACCTGCGACCCGAAGATGGTAAGGATCGGAACGGTCCCATACTTCAGCAATTGCAGGTAGAAGCCACCGCCTAATTCTCCGGCGGTCTTATCGGTCAGCCGGCTCACCAGGGCATGGCGCTCGACTTGTGCGATGACGATGACCACACCCAGTCCCATAGCAATAAACAATCCGAAGAACCACCAATCAATCGCCTGATCGGCGCGAAAGGCATACGTGTGCAACGCCGTGAACAGCAGCGAGATTGCGATTCCCAGGAAAAACAGGATGTTGCGCATTTCCTGCATGACTTTGCGGATGTAAACGTAAAACGGCAGCGCCACGATATCTTCTGCCAGCAGATACTTGATGTCGGCAGCTTTCGGTCTCTTCTGGTCTGATCCATTCGACGACCCGCGATTCCAAAACTGTCTTTTCAATCTTGCACAGAGTGTTTCCGTCAGCTTCTTCATCTCCCGCCGGGCCTCGCGAATCGCGTCATCGCTGTTCGTCGGCGCCGCGCCAGCAGGCGGCGTTTCGCCCACCCCGTTTGCCGCAACCTTCTCCGTCGATCTTTGCGGCATCAGTGCATCGATGCGCGCCTCAAAGTCCGATTGCAACTTCTTGTTCTCGTTGCTGGGATCGGCCACCGTCAGCGCGCGCACCCGGTCGAGCACCTGACGAAGCAAAAAGCTCTTCTGCGACGAACTCCATTGCAGGATCGGCAGTGATTTCTCTCGCGGCAACCGTTGAAATGCCGTGCGCAGCGGCAAGTTTTCCAGGTGGTCCAGAATCTTCCGCAGCCGAACCCATATGTTCAGGAAGCGGAACCAGTTCAACCAGATGCTGAATAACGCCAAAACGAAAAAGCATCGCGCGAACGTCGCCACACTGGAGGGTTCGATCATCTCCAGCGTGTTCCACGGACGGAACGCCAGCACGGAACAGACAAACACCAGGAGGAAACCGACTGTCCACTTCCTATCCTCAAGCGGACCAAGCAGGCACGCGTCAATCGCCTGGACGTCAGCGGAGAAGTCCTGCCGTATCACCGCATCGAGGTCGAATTGGAACATCTCCACATACCGGTGCTGCCAGTAATCCAGCCTTCGCAAGTAAGCCCAGATCCCGAAGTACAAAACCAACAGCAGGGAAGCGAGCGGCAACGTCGCAGCCACTCCACTCGAGAGGCTGAGATTCCGGAAATGCAGAAATGCATTGTCGAAACGGTTCCCCAGTGTCATCCATCCCCACAGCACTCCAGCCACTACCATGACGGCGGTGCAGATCAGGCTGCTCCACCAGACTCTCCCCGGAGGCATGATCGTGTTCGCCACGGGGGTCTCGCATCCGGGCGTCTTTTGCAGGCCGTAAAGCGAATAGATGTCGCGCAGCAGAATTCCGACACCCACCAGAAGAATCGCGCTCACCAACACAACCGCTCCTGCCAGAAAACCGTAACCCATCCCGGATTTATAGAAGAAGAGATAACTCGATCCCAGGATGAATTGAGACAGCGCGATGGTTACGATCGCCATCGTGTGGCAAAACAGCTTGACCAGCGTGACTGTCGACTTGCGATCGCTGAAATCGAAATCATGTTTGAACAGGGAAGGAACGGTCCTGCATTTTAAGCCCAACAGGTGGAGCAATCCCAAGGCCGCAATCGCGCCCCAGAAAATCATCGGCATGAATTGCGGTGTTCCCATATCCAGCGAGTGCAGTTCCAGCAGCGCAGCTCTCTGCTCCCGGTAGTTCAGTACTTTCACCGGGTAATGACCTGCGGTGCCGATCACCGCCAGCCACAGAGGTCTCTTTCCGCCGGCTCCATCGAACGTCTCTGCATCCACCGACATCCCCGCTGGCCAATCCCATTCCAATCGCTTCACGGAAAGGCCGACGGGCGCCCAGTTCTGATCCGCATCTTCCAGTAATTCCACGAACGCGTTGTACTCGCCCTCCTGAAACGCGCTGGGAAACGTGATGAGGTGGCGTTCGACCCCTTCCCCATCATGTTTGGCCTCGCGCGTCGCACTCCAGAACTGATTGCCCGGCACCAACGGATAGTTGCTCACCAGCAGAGTTCCGTTCAGCGAGCCAACGTCGGGCGTGCGCAAGAACAACAGATCTGGATCGCGCACAAACAGCCGCACATCCGGCGACGATTTCTTGATCGAATAAATCAGAAACGCCTCGTCCATTGGGTCGGTGGCCAAAATACCCAGCGCTTTGATCCCTTTTGCTTTCAAGGTGATCGAAAGCGTCGACAGAACTGCCTCCTGCGAAAGCGGAGTCTGCCGGTCTCCGTAGGTTTGAATGTCATCCCGTTGCGGACCCTCGGTGTCTTGCCACTGCATCCCCAACCCGCTCGACGTGCCCGAATCTGCAGCGCCCGTTTTGACCACCTCCGCTCCGTACGCATTACGGAGCTTCGAAATTTCCCGCGGGAAATGCAGGAACCAAAGTTGCTCGTTATTCTCGGAGCCGCAGACTGCCCCCTGTGAGGCGCCCTGGCCATGTCTGCCTGCCTGACCGCTATGCGCGTGTTTTTCTCCCGGGCTTTGCCTACCGTACTGCGTGCCTTCTTCGGAGAGAATCGCGATCTCCTTCGGTTCATAGCCGAAGGCGCTGGTGCCGTGTACAAACAGACAGAGCGCGTCCTCATCCCTTGTCTCCAGCGGCATAAAACTCGGGCAGTTCCCCGAAAACTCCTCCGGAGAATTCGTCACTGAGCCGCTGACCGCATGGATGCACGGTCCCTGCGCCTGTTTTCCCGCCATACCGCTCCCTTGCCGCTGTGCCAGCAGTTCCTTCTGCAAGTCCGCCAATCCTGTCATCGATCCGGAAAAATTCGGTCCCGCGAACCGGATCACTTTCGTTGCCGGCGAGGTGGCGTCGATCATTTTCCCCGCCCGCAGAAACACATCGCGATCCAGACCCTCGGTGGGCATCTCCGGAATCAGAAACACGATCAGGTATTTGGGCCGCGACGCGGACACGGGATCGGCATCGTGAAAGATGAGCACGCCCGGTTCCGACGAGTCTTGCGGTTCGGAAGCCGAGCCGCTGGATTCGGATTCTTCCGCAGCCGAACCCGGCGCCGGCCAAGGTAAGTAATGCGACAGAGGCACATAGTGCGCCTCGGATGCTGCGACCTGGATGGCTTCGATCGCGCGATCCGTCATCAGGCCCAGGTGCGTATGCCACGGGTTTGGGACCGCGGCCATCATCGAGCCCACCGGCCCCGCATCACCCAAGCAGAGTCTCCGGAATTCCTGTTCCTCGAGGGCGGGAGTCAACAAAGCGTTTTCCCCCGGATGCGCCGGATTGAGTTTGCAGATCTCTTTCCACGCCGGAGACAGCACGAGCGCGCAACTGTGCGGAGTCTTTGCCAACCACGAGCGCTTCTCGAGATCGGCCGTTGATTCCGTGCTGCACTCGTCTGTGCTGTGCGTCGCCGGCTTGACCGTGACCGGAGGTTTTTTGCTCTCAGTCGCCGCGCGAGCCGCGCTGCCCGCACGATGCGCCGGCGCACGCGCCGGTTCGCTTGCCCGTGGACTGAACAGCACGGCCAGAATGACCCCCAGGATGGGAATCGGCTTGATGCTCATCTCACACCTCCCGCCCGAATCCAGGTGGTTATGCTGGAGAGATTTTCGGATTCGGAGCCGCCCAAGCTACGGAGGAAGAGTGCCCTGAAAGGAGAGAAGACAGCAGGAAGGAAGCGTCCCCCAAGACACTGTGTGGAACGCTAGACCAACGTGGTACTGAAGTCAACGGTGCCGTGCTCTGGACCAGCGCTTTGTTCGGAATTCGTAACAAAGGCTCTTACAACCTGTTCCGAAACACTGACGACGGCCGCAGGCGTTCAGACGACGGATGATGACCTTACTCTCGTCTCCCCGTCTATGTGATGTCGCTTGGAGAACTCCTACCATGCCCATTGCTATAAATATGCATCGACGAAAATCGCACGCGGGACTGCTGCTCCTTGTCCTGACACTCGCGGCCTGTCTGTTCACCGCGCCCCTGTTCGCGGCTCCTCCCATGACCAACATGGACCGCGAGCACTTGCTGGTGCACTTTGAAATGACCACGCAAATGGTGGCCGAGCAGGTTCGCGGATTGTCGCCGGCACAGCTGGAGTACAAAGCCTCGCCGGATCGGTGGAGTATCCGCGAGGTGGTGTCGCACCTGGCGGTAGCTGAACCGGACTACTGGCGCGAGATCCAGAAAGCCCTCAAGGCGCCGCCCGATATGAACGCCAAGAAATCACAGGCGACCGATGCCGATGTCATGTGGTACGGCATCGATCGCGTCGTCCATACCAAGACCGGCGGCGGACACGAGAAGGTCGATACCTACAAAGACCTGGGCGAAGCGCTCGCGAAGTTTCAGGCGCTGCGTGCCGTGATGATCGACTACATCAAGACCACTAACGACGACTTGCGCGGCCACAGCTTTGGCGACTATGGAGAAGTGATCGATTGCTGGCAGTGGATGCTGGAAATCTCCACGCACGCCGAGCGGCACCTCCAGCAAATTCGCGAGATCAAGAACGATCCGAACTTCCCGAAGAAGTGAACCACGGGGTGCTTACGGTGACTGCCGTACATCTCCCTTCGTGATTTTCTCCAGACCCTGGCAGGCATTAGTCTTTGTCTTCCACGAGCCCAGCCAAGGAGAGAAAATGACCAAAGGATTGCTGTCGATCGCTATCCTGTTTTTTGCGATTGGTGCCTGCGCGCAAGATGCAACAAAGGTGGAACCGAATCACTACCGGGTTGCCTTCGAGAACGAAAATGTCCGGGTTGTGAACATGCATTATGGTCCACATGAGAAATCGTCGATGCACCAACATCCGGCGGGCGTGGCGGTCTACCTCACGGCGGGACGGTTCCGTTTTACCGACGAGAACGGAAAAATAACTGAAGCCGATGCAAGAGCGGGAGATTCCCGGTGGTTCCCGGCATTTAAGCACAAGGTCGAGAACTTGACGGATAAGCCGTTCGACGCCATCTACATAGAGATCAAAAAATAGCGGAAGAACTTTACGCTGCAAAAGCAAAGCGGCCCGAAACTTCCGGGCCGCCGGACAGCCGAGGCGGCTGTCCCTACATGATTCTTGCTGAAGCCCGACGCCTGCCTTTATGTTCCTTCCGACCACCCTGCCAGATACTCTTCCTGTTCAGGAGTCAGCTTATCGATCTTGATGCTCATCGACTCGAGCTTCAGGCGGGCGACGCGCTTGTCGAGATCATCGGGAACCTTGTAGACCTTGGGCTCGAGTTTCTTGGCGTTCTTCACCATGTACTCGACGCTCAGAGCCTGGTCGGCGAAACTCATGTCCATCACGCTCGCCGGATGGCCCTCAGCGCTGGCCAAGTTGATAAGGCGGCCTTCGCCAAGAAGATTGATCTTGCGTCCGTCTTTGAGCGAATACTCGTCGACGAAATTGCGCGTGGTGCGCTTTCCGGACGACATCTTCTCCAGCGCCGGGATGTCGATCTCGACGTTGAAGTGCCCGGAGTTCGAGATGATCGCGCCGTCCTTCATTACGTCGAAATGTTCTTTGGTTAGAACGCTCTTGTTGCCGGTCACGGTACAGAAGACGTCGCCGAGCTTGGCCGCTTCGGGCATGCTCATCACGCGGAACCCGTCCATCACAGCTTCGAGCGCCTTCGTCGGATCGACTTCGGTAACGATGACTTCGGCCCCGGCGCCACGCGCACGGGAGGCGAGGCCGCGGCCGCACCATCCGTAACCGGCCACGACGAATTTCGATCCAGCGAGCAGGAAATTGGTCGCGCGGATGATGCCGTCGATCGTGGACTGCCCGGTGCCGTAGCGATTGTCGAATAGATGCTTGGTGTCGGCGTCGTTCACGGCGACGATGGGGAACTTCAGCACTCCTTCCTTCGCCATCGCGCGGAGGCGGATCACTCCGGTTGTCGTTTCTTCGGTCCCACCGATGACACCGGTGAGGGCGTCGGTGCGCTTGGTGTGGAGGATGCCCACCAGGTCGGCGCCATCGTCCATTGTGATCTGCGGCTTGTGATCGATGGCGGCGAGAATGTGCTGATAGTAGGTATCGTTATCCTCACCCTTGATGGCGAACACGGGAATGTTGTGATCGCGGACCAGGCTGGCAGCTACATCGTCCTGAGTCGACAGCGGGTTGGAAGCGCAGAGCACAACGTCGGCTCCGCCGTCGCGCAGGCAGATGGCCAGGTTCGCGGTCTCAGCCGTAACATGCAGGCACGCCGAGATGCGGATGCCCTTCAGCGGCTGGTTCTTGATGAATTCTTTTCGAATAATCTGGAGGACCTTCATGGACTGATTGGCCCACTCGATGCGTTTCTTGCCCAGATCGGCCAGTTCGATGTTCTTAATGTCGCAATTGATTGCGGCGGTTGACATACTTTTTCCTCTTTTTCAGCTTTTAGCTGCTAGCTCCTAGCTGGTGATTTGTGGCGCGCTTCGCGGCGCTGAAGATTACCGATTGATGAACAGAAAACGATTTGGACCTCTTAGCATTTTCGCAGAATACGCGATTTTGGGGAACTCGTCAGGATGCCAAATTCCAAGTCCCGTGTACGGCTTTGGGACTACTTCGGGGTTGCACTTTCGATGCTCGAAATCCTTCACCACAGGGGTCACAGAGTTTCACAGGGGTTTCTCTGTGTTCCCCTGTGCCCCTGTGGTGAGTGTCTTTACTTGCGCACAGCTACCGGCTCGCGTAGCCCAGCGTCGCTGGCCAGCTTCGCGGCCTTGTCGGTCGCTTCCCATGTGAAGTCCGAGTCGTTGCGGCCGAAGTGGCCGTACGCGGCGGTCTTCTTATAAATGGGGCGACGCAGTTGCAGCGATTCGATGATGCCCCGTGGCGTCAACTTGAAGTGCGAGCGGATCAGGTCCGGAATGATCGCCGGATCCACCTTCTCAGTACCGAACGTCTCGACCAGCACGCTGACCGGATCGGCTACGCCGATCGCGTAGGCCAACTGCACTTCGCACTTATCGGCGAGTCCGCCCGCTACCACGTTTTTCGCGATGTGCCGCGCCATGTAGGCTGCGGAGCGGTCGACCTTGGTCGGATCTTTCCCGCTGAACGCACCGCCGCCGTGACGTCCCATGCCGCCGTAAGTGTCGACGATGATCTTGCGGCCAGTGAGTCCGGTATCGCCCATCGGCCCGCCGATGACAAAGCGCCCCGTGGGATTGATGTGGTACTTGGTATCTTCATCAAGAAGCTGCGGCGGAATCACGGCCTGGATCACGTGCTTCAGAATTTCGGCGCGGAGTTCGTCGTTGGTGACGGTCTCGGCGTGCTGCGTGGAGATGACCACCGCGTCGACGCGAAGCACTTTGCCGTTTGAATCGTATTCGACTGTGACCTGGGATTTGCCGTCGGGGCGAAGGAAGGGAAGCGTGCCGTTCTTGCGCATCAGCGAAAGACGCTGCGTAAGCTTGTGTGCCAGCGAGATGGGAGTCGGCATGTAATCCGCGTTCTCGTTGACGGCGTAGCCGAACATCATGCCCTGGTCGCCGGCGCCGCCAGTGTCTACGCCCATGGCGATATCGCCGGACTGCTTGTTGATGCTGGAGATCACGGCGCAAGTGTTGGCGTCGAATCCATAGAGGGCATTGTCATAGCCGATGGACGCGACAGTGCCGCGGACGACGGTCTGGAAATCGACGTATGCCTTGGTGGTGATTTCGCCGGCGATGACGACCAGGCCGGTAGCGGTGAGGGTTTCGCAGGCGACGCGGCTCACGGCATCTTCTTCCAGGCACGCGTCGAGGATGGCGTCCGAAATCTGGTCGGCGATTTTATCGGGATGGCCTTCCGTGACGGATTCCGAGGTAAATAAGAAACGATTCTTAGATGGCAATGGTGTGTCTCCTTAAGATTGCACTGGGCCTCAGGCCACAGGGCAAGTCGTTACGAGCCTGGTTTCAACGTTGCTGATCCAACACCCTTCGAATGGGCGTCGTAGTTTTGAACATCGTTGGTCAAACCAGCGGAAATCCTATTCTGGCCGCGAGGCGGCGCACTGGGAGGAAGTCCTTGAAAAAGGCTAGCAGAGCAGGGGCGGAAGGGCAACGGATTTGGCCGTAAGGGGTGCTGGGACAATTAAATAGCGGAAATTGAGAGTTGGGCGGAGAATCGGCAACTTGCCCTCCCCCTTACAATCCTGACATGGCCGGTCGAGAATGCTACCACTGCAAGCAATGGATTGAAGACGGTGAAGCGCACGACTGCTGGACGACCACCGAAGCAGCTCTCACCAAAGAACTTTCCGAAGACCTGCGCGATGCCTGGGAACGCCTGCGTGAGACCGCCGCCTCGTTCGGCGATCAGCGGATCTACGCCTCGCACAAATCGATCATGTTCTCCCGAAAAGCATGCTATTTCTTCGTGCGGCCGAAGAAGAGTTTTCTCGAAGTGTGCATTTTTCTGGACCGCGCCCTGAAGGCTCCTCAGGTACGGCGCGTCGATAAGTCTTCGAAATCGAAATTCTGGCACATCATTCAGATCCGGCATCGCGATGAGGTGGAGTCGCCGATCACCGACTGGCTGAAGGAAGCGTACGACTTCGCCGATGCAACCACGGAAAAACCAGCGCCGGTCCGTGGCCAACGCAAGCACACGGCGTGAGAGATCTTCAGCGAACGCCCCGTTTTTCCAGCATTCCCGTGGATTGAGCCGACGTGCTCGATTCCGGTGAGAGCGGCGTTTCCACAGGCACGGTAGCCGTGATGATCGTCCCGGTGTGATTCGAGTCGATGTCGAGGGTGCCTCCGAGTTCCTGCACCCGGGCCCGCATACCGGCGATGCCGACTCCACTTCTGGTACTGTCGTTGAACCGTTCCAGCCGCTCTCGGGAGATTCCGCGACCGTTGTCGCAAACATCCAGCCGGATGTGGTCGGATTCGAACGAGAGCATGACCTTTGCAGCGGTTGCGCCGGAATGGCGATGGACGTTGGTGAGGCTTTCCTGCAGCACGCGAAACAGGACGAGTTCACAATGGCGGGAGGGGCGCTGGAACCTCTCCGAAATTGCGCAATGTACGTGAATACCGCTGCGCTGTGCAAAGCCATCGACGAACCAGCGTGCGGCGGAGGCGATGCCGACTTCATCGAGCATGGGCGGATGCAGGAGATACGACGTCGTGCGTATTTCGCGCAACGCTTCATCCACCAGGACATTGACGTCTTCCACCTGACGCGAGAAATCGGAGCTTCTCGCCCCGCTCGATTCCAGGACGGCCATGGCCATCTTGATCGCCGCGAGCGTTTGTCCGGCGCTGTCGTGCAGTTCGCGAGCGATGCGGCGCCGCTCCTCATCCTGCATCGTCATTAACCGCACGGACAATCGTCGCAGTTGCAATTCGGCTTGTTCGCGCACGTCCATCTCGGCTTCGAGTCGTCGCAATGCTTGCGAAAGGGCTAGGGTGCGTTCTTGGACCCGCTCTTCCAGTTGATCATGCGCCAGACGAAGTTCCTTTTCGGCGCGTTCCCGCTCCGCACCCTCGGCAGTCAGCGCGGCGATCGTCTGATTCAGTCTGAGTTGCTTCCGCCTGTTAGTCGCGCCCAGCATGATGAGAACCAGGCATACGAGAAAACAACCAACAAAGCCATGAATCTCGGAGCGCCGGGTCACGGCGAAGGAATGCCGCGGATCCACGAACCAGTAAAAAACCCCGAGGAAACCAACAACGGCACTCAAGATAGCAGGGCCGGCTCCGCAAACCACCGCGTCGAATGCAACGGCCATGTAGATCGTGACATAAAAGGCAACGTGGCCGAGGACAGGATCAAGCATCCCACGGAGCAAAATGGCGAGAACCGCCATGGCCAGCGCAAGAGTGTAGCGTCGCATTACTTTTTGTTGAGGGAGCGGAGAGAACAGCGCCAAAACGCGTGTGAGTGTCTTATCGCTCATGACTTCACCATCACGATTGCGTTGTGGTCGAGCTTTGCTGGCTGCGCGGAAATCGCTAGCCATAGGCCCAATGATTTCGTCGAACCGGTGAGTTGTGACGTGACTGCAGGCCGAGTGATCCCGAAGTTGGCGCAGGTCACAAACGAAGAACGTCAATCTCGCGGGAGCACGATGTTCGGGACGCAATGCCTCTTGCGCGAACGCTTAATGAGCAGGCGCGGACTAATGAGGGCCACACCAAGCGACGCACGGCATTCCGCACACAGGCAATGACGGCCAGCAGCTTGGTCGTAGTCGGAAGC
>Ga0335081_10011106_pt1 | contig 14564 bp, 11 predicted proteins | sample Lox_Sample_35_FD_206713 | JGI IMG/M metagenome (GOLD analysis project Ga0335081, IMG submission 206713) | Soil microbial communities from Loxahatchee National Wildlife Refuge, Florida, United States - Lox_Sample_3.5 | ecosystem: Environmental > Terrestrial > Soil > Wetlands | place: USA... | reverse complement strand
CCTGGCCGCCCCCTCCGCCGCCGGCCCTTTATTCGGGGGGGGGGGGTTGGGGGGTGGGGGGTAGGGAAAGGTGGCTCGCTGCGCTCGCTCATATCTTTTTTATCAATGCGTCGCGAAGTGTGTAGAGTTGCTTCCGCGGCGCCTGAACCTGCTGAAGGAGCTTTAAACACTGAGGAGTTTCAACGTATTGCAGCCGTGCAGCAATCTCTAATTGCGTTTCCACTTCCGCTAACGAAGCCCGTGCGATCGCCACATGTTGCAAGTACTCCCTCGTGGTCGCGCGTGTATGGCCCTCCGCGATATTGGACGGCACCGAAACCGCCGCCCGCCTGATCTGGTTCGTCAGCCCGTACAGTTCGCTCTTCGGAAAAGCCCCGGAGGCGCGATACACCGCCTCCACGACGTCCATGCCCCGCCGCCAGACGTGCAAGTCACGAAAATTCTCAACCTTGCTCATCAAAAGAATCGCTCGCGAAGCGAGCCACCTTTCCCCACCCCCTACTCCCTAACCCCTATCCCCTTTTTCTTATCCCGCATGCTCGCTCACGTTCATCAACATTCCCAACAACGCCAACGTACTCAACAGCGAACTCCCCCCATAGCTCACCAGCGGCAACGGAATCCCCTTCGTCGGCATCATGCCCAAAACCACGCTCATGTTGATGAAGGCTTGCGTCACCACCACCACCGTCACCCCCAGCGCCAGGTAACGGCCGAAATCGTCGCGCATACGGAAGGTGGCGCGCAGTCCGCGCCAGAAAATAATCGTGAACCCTGCCAGCAGGCCCAACGACCCGATCAGGCCCGTCTCCTCTCCCACCACCGCATAGATGAAATCCGTATGGGCTTCGGGCAAATAGAGGAGCTTCTGGCGGCCGTTCATCAACCCCACGCCAGTGGGTCCGCCCGCGCCGACCGCAATTTTCGACTGTTCCAATTGATAGTTGGAATCGCGCGTCACCAGCACATTCTCCAGCCGCGCCTTGATGCGGCCGTTGGGATCGAGCTTCGAAGTAATCTTAAATTCGGGGTCGAAGAACTTCACCACGCGGGCCAGCCGGTATGGCTGCTGCCATACGGATATCAGGACTCCTACGGACGCCACGGCCGCCACAATGCCTACGTACCGCAATTCCAGGCCGGCCACGAAGAACACGATTACCGCCGAAATGCCCAGCACCACCGCGGTTCCCAGGTCGGCCATCACCACCCACCAGATCACCAGTCCGACGGCCAGCGCGGCGGGGATCAAGGTGTAGCGCGCATTGTTGATGGCGGGGGCGCGCCAGGTGACGAAAAACGCCAGGAAAATCACCAGCGCCGGCTTGGCCAGTTCCGAGGGCTGCACGCCGATGAAGGCGAGCGCGCCCGGGGCGCGCAGCCAGCGATGATGCGCCGCATCCAGAAAGTACACCGCAAACAGCAGCAGGATGGCCACGCTGATGGCGCCAAACGCGACCGCCGGATTCTGGAACTTCTGGTAGGAAACGCGCTTCAGCGTCATCATGATGGCAATCGCCACCACTGCCCAGCCGCCCTGCCGAAGCACAAAGTACCAGCTCGATCCGTAGCGCGCGTCCAGGTTCGCCATGATGGACGACGCGCTATAAAGAATGAGAATGCCGAACAGCAGCATCGCCAGTACCGCGCCAAACAAAATCCAATCCGTCTTCAGCCGGTTCGCCATATCCAATCCTAAAAAGCCGCGCGCGAAGCGCGCTTACCTTCCCCCATTCCCCATCCCCTATACCCCATCCCCGCTTTTCTCTTCCAACCCATTCACCATCCGCTTAAACTCTTCCCCCCGGTGTTCATAACTGCGGAACTGATCGAAACTCGCGCAGGCCGGCGCCAGCAGCACGGTATCCCCAGGCTGCCCATGAGCATACGCGTACGCGATTGCCGCTTCCAGCGTGCCCGATTCCACCAGCGGAACCGCATCGCCGAGCGCGGCGGCAATCTTGGCAGCGGCCGCGCCGATCAGCAGAACGGCGCGCGCCTTGGCAGCCAGCGGAACGCGCAGCGGAGCGTAATCCAGCCCTTTATCCTTGCCTCCCAGAATCACCCACAGGCCGCCCGAAAACGCATCCAGCGCCTTCAGCGTCGCATCCACGCTGGTCGCCTTGGAATCGTTATAAAAATCGATGCCGCCGGCCTGCCGCACGAATTCCAGCCGGTGCTCCACCGCCTTGAAACTGCGGACGGCAGCCGCGATCGTCTCATGCGCAACGCCGGCCGTGGCCGCCGCGATGGATGCCGCCAGCACGTTCTCCACGTTGTGCAGGCCGCGGATGGGAATTTCACCGCGCTCCATCAGCAGTTTGCCGTGGAGCACCAGTTTTTCGCCGCAAAGCTGCGCGCCGGGAGCCACTTTGCGCCGGCTGCTGAACCATTCCACCGCCCCGGCAGTGAGGGCGGCATACCCCACGCAAACCGGGTCCTCGGCATTCAGTACCGCGACATCACCGGACTGCTGCGTCTCGAACAGACGCCCTTTGGCGGCGGCATAGTTTTCGAAAGTGTGATGCCGGTCCAGATGGTTCTGGGTGACATTCAGCGCCAGCGCGATATGCGCCCGGAATTGCGCGATGGTTTCCAGTTGAAAACTGGAGAGCTCCAGCACGTTCCAGCCGTCGGCGCGCGAAGTTTCGATCATGGCCGTCACAGGTGTCCCGATATTGCCGCCCACCTGCACCGCGAGACCGGCGTGCCGCAGAATGTGGCCGATCAGGCTGGTGGTGGTGGTCTTTCCATTCGATCCCGTGATGCCGATATTGCGGCCCTTTAAGAACGGCGCCGCCAGTTCCACTTCGCCTACCACTCGCGCGCCCCGCCAGCGGGCAGCTTCGAGCGGCGCCAAATCGGCCGGCACGTCGGGTGAGAGCACGATCAGATCGCGGTCCTCGAATACCGCGGGCGCCTGGCCAACGAACGAAATCCCGAGCCGCGCCAGTAGCTCGCGAGCCTCCGGAAGTTCATCGAGCGGTTTTAAATCGGTGGCGCGCACCTCGGCGCCTTGCCGCGCCAGCAGCTCCGCCGATGCCATCCCCGATTTCTTCATCCCCACTACCAAGGCTTTCGTCATCGCAATTTCAACGTTGTGAGCGCGAACAGCGCCAGCACCAGGCCGGCGATCCAGAAGCGCGCAATGATCTTCGATTCTGTCCAGCCCAGCGCCTCAAAATGATGGTGCAGCGGCGCCATTTTGAAGATGCGCTTGCCGTGCCGCAGTTTGAAGCTGCCCACCTGCAGGATCACCGACACCGCTTCCAGAATGAAGATGCCGCCGATGAACAGCAGCAGCACCTCCTGCTTGATGAGCACGGCCGTCACGGCCATGGCGCCGCCCAATCCCAGCGAGCCCACATCTCCCATGAAGATTTCCGCCGGATGCGCGTTGTACCAGAGGAAGCCCAGGCTCGCTCCGGTCATGGAGCCGCAAAAGACCGTCAGTTCGGACGTATGCGGGTTGCGCGCGAGTTGTAAATACGCGGCCAGCTCCGCGTGTCCGCCGGCATAAGCCAGCACCGTCAATGCTCCCGCGGCGATCACCATCAGCCCGATTGCCAGCCCGTCCAGACCGTCGGTGAGATTGACCGCGTTGGAAGCGAACACCACCACCAGCGCTACAAAAAGACAGAATGGCGCCACCCCCACGATATAGGTCCAGGGGTTCGCCAGCAGCGACGGGATCAGCAGCGACGGCTTGAACTGCTTGAAGAACGGAATGTTCATGGAGGTGGAGTAAAGACCATCGGCGCGCATGGCCAGCAGGATGGCCGCGAAAGTGAAACCCAGCCCGAACTGGTAGATGAGTTTGCGCGTGCCGGAGAGCCCCAGGTTGCGGCGGCGCGTTATTTTGGCATAGTCATCCATGAAACCGATCAGCCCATAGCCAACCAGGGCGGCCAGCGCGATCCAGACGTAGGCGAAACGCAGATCGGCCCACAAGAGCGTCGGAATCACGATCGAGATGATGATCAGCACTCCGCCCATGGTCGGAGTGCCTGCCTTCTTCTGATGGGACTTCGGCCCTTCTTCGCGAATGTACTGGCCGATCTGAAATTCGCGCAGCTTGTTGATCAGCCACGGCCCCAGGGCGATGCAGAGGAAGAGCGCAGTCAAGCTGGCGAACGACGTCCGAAACGTGACGTAGCCGAAAACGCGAAAGGGGCTGACGTGCTGATAGAGTTTTTCGTACAGAAGATAATAAAGCATCTTCTACTCCCCGTCCCCTAAGAACGTCTCCAGCGCCCGCTCGACTCGTACGCCCCGCGAACCCTTAAAGAGCACAGCGTCGCCGGGACGCGACAGGCGGCGGGCCATTTTGCCCGCCTCGGCTGGATCGTCAAAAAATACGGCGTTCCCGATACCGGACGCGGCATCGACCATAGCGCGGGCATCGCCTCGCACTCCGATCAGAAAATCCACGCCGTGCTCCGCGGCATAGCGGCCCACCTGTCGATGCAGCGTCTCCGAAGCGCGCCCCAACTCGAGCATTTCGCCTAGAACGGCAATGCGGCGGGCGGCCGGCGTCTCGCGCAGGACGTCGATCATGGACTGCGCAGCCTCCGGGTTGGAGTTGTAGCAGTCGTTCCAAATGACAATCCCGTTGTGCTCGATGCGCTCGCCGCGCATCTTTCCCACGGTGAAGCTACGCACCGGCTCCCGCAGACGCTCCGGCGCGATTTCGAAAACGCGCGCTACGGCGAGGGCGGCCAGCAGGTTCATCACCGCGTGCCGTCCCACCATGCCGGTTTCGAAATCCACTCCCCAGACACGAAATCGAGTACCCTCCGGACTTTCGGCCCGAATCTCTGCCCGCACCTCCGCGCATTGGGAAAAGCCGAAGGTGAGGGAGCGGCCCGGGTGGACGTCGCGGAAAGCCCGCACGCGGGCGTCATCGCCATTCAGCACGGCCACGCCGGAGGGCGGCAGCGCTTCGATCAGTTCGCGTTTGGCCGCGGCCACACCGTCGATGCCGTTCTCGAAAAACTCCACGTGCGCGTAGCCTACGTTGGTGACGAGCCCGATTTCCGGGCGCGCCAGGGCCGCCAGATCGCGAATCTCTCCGGCGTGGTTCATTCCCATTTCGAGTACCGCGGCGCGACAGCCGTCGGGCAGGCGCAAGATGGAGAGCGGCACGCCCACATGGTTGTTCAGATTGCCGATGGTCCGTCCGGTGGGCAGCTCCACCGCAAGCAAATCGGCGACCGCGTCCTTGGTGGTTGTTTTCCCCGCGCTGCCGGTTACGCCGATAACCGTCCCGCCCCATCGATGCCGCGCCCATGCACCGCCTTGCTGCAAAGCGCGCAACGTGTCCGGCACCAGGAGAAACCGCTCCCCGACGGTAGCGCCGGCGGTCTTGCCGCCGGCAGGGCTCACCACCACCGCCGCCGCATCCTTTTCCAACGCCGCCTGCACAAACGTATGCCCGTCGTGGTTCGCTCCCTTTAGCGCGAAATATACATCGCCTGGATTCTGTGTCCGGGTGTCCACGCTCCAGCCGGAGACTTTGGCCGGCGGAGGGGATCCCTCCGCGCCGATCGCATCGGCAAAGTCTTGTAAATCAAACGTCACCTTCCACCGGCCCCTGGCCCCTGGCCCCCCAACGTTTTCTTGTACCCGTAACCTTTTAGCACTTCTCTCGCCACCGCCCGGTCGTCGAATGCAATAGTTTTATCTTTTAATACCTGGTATGTCTCGTGACCCTTGCCCGCCAGGATGACGATGTCGCCTTCGCGCGCCTCCTTCAGTGCGCGGGCGATGGCGGTGGCCCGGTCCGGCTCCACGATGTGCGGCACGTCTACGCGGCGGATTCCTACCAGCGCGTCGTTCATGATGGTCAGCGGGTCTTCGGAGCGCGGATTATCGCTGGTGAGCACCACGAAATCGCTGGCCTCCGCGGCTGCTTGCCCCATCAGCGGGCGCTTCGAACGGTCGCGGTCGCCGCCGCATCCGAACAGCGTAATCACACGCTCGGGATCGAGGCTGCGGGCCACCGCGATCGTATTCCGCAGCGCGTCGTCGGTGTGCGCGTAGTCCACCACCACCACGAACGGCTGGCCTTCATCCACCCGCTCGAATCGCCCCGGCACGGCGCGCAACTGGGCAATCCCGCGGGCGATCGCGTCGGGCGCAATGCCGTAGCTCAACCCCGCGCCACACGCCGCCAGAATGTTATACACATTGATTTTGCCGATCAGCGGCGATTCCACCGCAAATCGCTGCTTGCCATATTGCACGTCGAATTTCAAGCCGTGAAAACCCGAGGAGATGTGGCGCGCCCGCAAATCCGGATCCGCGCCCAGGCCGTACCACAGCACTTTCGTCTTCGGGTGCAACCGCAGGCGGCGCGCATGCGCGTCATCGCGGTTGAGCACGGCGAAAACCGGCGGCGGCCCACCCGCGCCTTCCATCAGCTTTTGTTTGGCCGCGAAGTAGGCTTCCATCGTGCCATGGAAATCCAGGTGGTCGCGCGTCAGGTTGGTGAAGACGGCGGTATGAAAGTGCAGCCCGTAGACGCGGCCCAGTTCCAGTGCGTGCGATGAAACCTCCATGGTGGCGTGCGAACCGCCCTCGGCGGCAAGTTCGGACAGCAGCCGCAGCAGGTCGAGCGATTCCGGCGTGGTATTCACTGCCGGCAGAGTCCGTCCCGCCAGGTGATATTCAATGGTGCCGATGAGCGCGGTGGTGTGCCCGGCGGCACGCAAAACCGAATCGATCAGAAATCCTGTGGTGGTCTTGCCGTTGGTGCCGGTGATCCCGGTCAGTCCCAGCCGCTCATCCGGCTTGCCGTAGAAATTGCGCGCCGCCAGCGACAGCGCCTGCCGGCCATGCTCCACCCGTAGCCAACGGTCTTTCAATGTTTCGGGTGCTTCCGATTCGCTCAGCACCGCCACCGCCCCGCGCGCCAGCGCATCCTGCGCAAACTGCCGGCCATCGGCGTGCGCACCCGGAAAAGCGAAAAAGAGATATCCCGGACGCACGCGCCGGGAATCGTACTCCAGGCCTTCAATCGCGAGCGTGGCAAGCTCCGGCGGGATGGGTTGTTGCAACCGGATTCCCGAGAGGATCTCGCCCAGATTCATCGTGCAAACCGTACGCGGATGCGTTCCCCCTGGTGGTAAGTAGATCCCGCCGGCGGATACTGCACACGGGCCACGCCGCTGCCGTCCGGCAGCACGGTCAACCCGCGCGCCGCCGCCTCTGCCAATACCGCCCTCATCGACTTCCCGCGAAAATCAGGCACAAGCAGATCGGCCCGAAGGGCACTCGCGCTTTGGCGAGCCGAACCGCTCCATACCCCCGAACCCCCACCCCCTACCCCCTGTTCTTCTTCCTCCCCATCCTCCAGCACATTCGGCCCGTCGCCGAAATCCGCAATTGCCACATCGTCGTCCGCCGCCGCCGGCGGGTTCGCCGCCACCGTGGTGGGCGGTGCGTCGGGCAAATCTTTAGGCACATCCAGCACCCGCAGCGCTTCCTGCGCCACTGCATGGAATACCGGAGCGGCCGCGCGGCCGCCAAACCCGCCGGTACCATGCGTACCATTGAGCGTCACTACTACCACGATAGCCGGATTATTCATCGGCGCAAAACCCATGAAGGACCCGTTATAGCTGTGGGTGTAATGTTTGGTGGCAAAATCGAAAATCTGCGCCGAGCCGGTCTTTCCGCCCACGGAATAGCCTTCCAGGCGCGCTTCCGGCCATCCAGTGCCGCCCGGCAGTACCACGCCCTCCATCATTTGCCGCATGGTGATGGCGGTTTCCGGGTTTACCACGCGCACCGGCGCGGCCGCGGGCACCTTCTCGTTGCCGCGCTTCAGCACCAGCCGCGGGCGCACCAGCAGCCCGCCATTGGCCACCACGCACGCCGCCTGCGCCAACTGCATGGTGGTGACACTCACCTCCTGCCCCATGGCGATGGAAGCCAGCGATGTCTTTCCCCATATCTTCAGCGGGCGCAGACGGCCGCGCGATTCGCCCGGCAGCGAGACGCCGGTCTTCTGCCCGAACCCGAAGCGGCGCACGTATTCGTACATGTGCTCCTGGCCCACTTGCATTCCGATGCGGATCGCCCCCACGTTGCTTGAGTGTTTTAGCACGTCCGCCATCGGGATCACGCCATAGCCGCCGTGCGCTTCGTGAATGGTGCGGCCGAACAGGGTGATGGCGCCGCGGCCGCAATCGATCATGCTGGCCGGCGTGAGCCGCGTGGTTTCGAGCGCCGCCGAGAGCGTAATCACCTTAAAAACCGAGCCTGGCTCGAACGGCACTGAAATGGCATGGTTGGCGCGCGCCTCCGGGTCTTCGCCCTCGTGTGGCGGCAGGTTCGGATCGTAGGTGGGAAAGCTGGCCAGCGCCAGAATGTCGCCGTTCTGCGGATCCATCACCACCACGCTGCCGCTGCGCGCGTTCTTGGCCGCCACCTGCGCCGCCAGCTCCCTTTCGGCGACGAACTGCAGCCGCTCGTCGATCGTGAGCGTCAGCGAAGCCCCCGGCCGCGGCTCGGTCGAAAGCAGCGCGTCAATGCCGCGCCGCTTGACATCGGTCAGCAGCCGCTCCCGTCCCGGAATGCCGCGCAACTCCGCGTCCAGCGCTTTTTCGATGCCCCCGTTTCCCCGCTCTTCGAAATCCACTCCGCCCAGAATGTGGGCCGCCAGGCTGCCGTTGGGATAGTGCCGCTGGCTCTCGTCGTCGATGTCGATCCAGTCGAGCCGCATGTTGCGCAGGCTCTGCGCTTCCTCGAACGGAATCTTCTTCTTCACTACCAGGTAGCCGCGGTGATTGTCGTAGGCGTTCTTCATGCGGCCGTACAGCTCTACCCGGTCCATGCGCAGAACCAGCGAAAGAATTTCGGAGGCAACCCGCAGATCCGGCACTTTCAGTGGGTTGATGTGAACCGATTCGGTGGGTACGCTCATCGCCAGCGGCGCGCCGGCGCGATCGAATATGCTGCCGCGCGGCGCCGGGATATCGATGGTCAGCTCCTGCCGCGCCCGCGCCATGTCGGCGTACTGCCGGTGATGCAGCACCTGCAAAGTTATTAGTTTGGAAAAAATGGCCGCGCCCCAAAGAAGAACAACCCCGGCGAGCCATATCAGCCGTCGTTCCACCATGACGCGCCACCTTCCGCCCGAAGTCTCGCCCCGGGCCGGATTCTACTTCACCATGGCCACGGCGCCCGATGGCTTGTTGCCGTCCAGCCGCACCACCTGGCCCGATTTCGGAGTTACCAGGTTCTGCCGCTCCGCCAGCTTCTCCAGGCGCTCGGGGCTCAGCAGCTCGGCTTCCCGCAGTTCCAGCGTGCGGCGCTCGTCCAGCAGCCGGCGTTCCTCGGCTTTCAGCGATTCCAGCTTGTATCCGGCCAGCGTGCCGGCTACGCTCGGCGCCAGTACTCCCGTGAGCAGCGCAAGCACGATGGCCGCCGCTCCGATGGCCGACCAGCACGCCCCGCCCGACTTCGGATCGGGTTCACGAACCAGCCGGGAGTTATCGATTTTCTTGCAGTAGAAGAAAACATCTTCCTGCGGCAGAGCACGCAAGCAATAAGGATCTCTTTCGAGGCGCGGCCTCGCGCCCGCGGGTTTCTGCGTTCTCCGAAAGAATGTCGGCATGGTTGCCATGTTCAGCTCCTAGCTAGTAACTCGATGGCGCGCAGCTTCGCGCTGCGCGAGGCTGCGTTGCGCGCCGTCTCCTCTTCGCCCGGCTGTAGCGGATGCTTGGTCAAAATCTTCGCCCGTCCTGTTACGCCGAGTTCCCGAAATCGCGTCTTTACTTTGCGGTCGTCCAACGACATGAAACTGATCATCACGATACGGCCGCCGGGCGCCACCAGTCGCGGGACAATCTCCAGCAGCCGGTCCAATTCTCCCGGCTCGTCGTTTACGGCCATGCGCAGGGCTTGGAATGTCCTGGTAGCAGGATGCAAACGACCCGTCCTGGGCACGGCCCGCTCCACCACATCGGCCAGATGTTGTGTGCTCCGTATGGGCCGTGCTCGGACGATTGCTCTGGCTACCTTCCGCGCCCTCCTTTCTTCGCCTAGCTGGTAGATCAGATCGGCGAGTGCATGTTCTGCCGTGTGATTGACAAGATCGGCCGCCGTCATGCCCGTGGTTTGATCCATGCGCATATCCAGCGGCCCATCCGCCAAAAATGAAAAGCCTCTCTCCGCGGACGTCAGTTGGTACCGGCTCACGCCCAGGTCCGCCAACAATCCGTCCACTTGCTCGAAACCCGATTCCCTCACCGCTTCCCGCAAATCGCCGAACGATCCGTGGTGAAACCGGATGCGCTCCGCCCAGGGCCGCGTATTCTCCCGCGCCAGGGCCAGCGACTGCTCGTCGCGATCGTTGGCAATCACCAGACCCGTGGTCAGCCGCTCCGCGATCAGCGCCGTATGTCCGCCCAATCCAGCCGTGGCTTCCAGATACACGCCCTCCGCCCGCACCGCCAGCAGTTCTATTGCTTCGGCCGCCATGACGGAGAAATGCATACGGCATCAGATCAGCCCCGCCGTCTCCAGCTTGTCCAGATCGTCCGCGGTGAGCTGCTCGGATTCCTGCACGTACTGCTCGTAAACCGCTTCGCTCAGCACGTTGATGTGCCCGCGAAACGCGTAAATCCGCACCGGCTGGTTCTCGATGCCCAGCTTGCGCCGCAACTCCGGCGGAAACAGGATGCGTCCCTGCCCGTCCATCTCCGATTCACTGCCAAAGTGCGCCGCCCTAAATGCCATCCGGCGCGCCGTCTTGGGGTCTTCTTTGTATTCTTCGAAGAACTTTTCGTTTTGCCGCCAAACCTGTATCGGATATACTTGTGCCGTGCGTTCATCCAGGCTGGTGACAAACAGCTTTTTTTCCCGCAGGACTCCGAAAAACTGCTGGAAATCCGCCGGCAGCTTAAGGCGGCCCTTGTCGTCCAGCCGGGCCGGATACGCTCCCCGGGGGGGTTCGATCATCAGCAGCTCTTGAAAGCCCTCCATCTACGCCACTTGTTGGCCACTTTTAGACCACACAAGCTATAGTGGCATACCACTTCCCCTTTTTCAAGAGCATTTATGTCGAAGTCTCTGATTTTTTAGGGGTTATCGACCCACAACCAGATCTACAATGATTGCGGCACACACAATATGTGGGAATTTAGGCGAATAAGAAGCGAAAATAGGGGGGAGAAGTTAGTAGTTAAAGAAGTTAGGAGTTAGAAGTAAGGGGCCAGGAGGCAAACACCGTAACCGCCGGTATTCTAACTCCTTAACTCCTAACTCCTTATTGCTACTTACTGCACCGGGATCTGGCTGCCGGCGCTATAGTAGATCGAGCTGGAGCCAACCGGAATCACGCCGATCGAGAAGGGAACGCTGTTCGATTGCGGCGCGCCCTGAGGGATCTGGAAAGTGATCGTATAGACTCCCTGCCGGTCTGCCGATAGCTGTGACGACAGCACTGCGGTGCCGGCGTTGTTCACACCCACGATGACCTGCCCGTTGACCGTGGACGCCGTTCCCGGGATGGGCAGAGCGTTGGTAGCCACCGAGGGGCTGACCGGTCCGAGACCCGTAACAAAAGCGGTCACGTTCTCTCCCCGGCGGGCCGGATTGGCAATGCTCACGAACGACCCGTCCGGCCGCTCGATCACCGCCCGCATCACCCCGTCCGACTGGACGGTGTTGAAGATGCCGGGGCTTGCCGGCAACACGGTCACGTTCACCGTTGCCGAGGATCCGCTTACCGTCACGGTAACGGGCACGCTGCCGGGCGTTACATCGCACGGCAACTGGAACAGGATCGCATTCGGTCCGACGGATAGAAGCGGCGCGGAATCGGTTCCGTTGAAGGAGACCGCGACTCCCGCCAGCGTAAGCGGCAGCGGACCCACCAGCGGCCCGGAAGTCGTGTTGGCCAGCGAGGGAATAATTCCCGACCCCGCGATGCTTGCCAGCCCGCAGGCCGAGATCGAACCTTTCTGAAGGTCCGCGCCATTCACGAAATTCGATGCCGTGATGCTCGGCCCCGCCGGCGCAACCGCGAGGTTGAAGATCACGGTCATGCCGCCAACGCTGGCCGCCACGGTGGCGTTTCCGGTAGTCGAGCCGGCGGTCGCCGTAACCTGGGCGATACCGTTGGCGTTGGTGGTGGCGCTACTCGCCGAAAGCGTGATCGGACCGGTGGAGGAGAACGATACGGTAATATTCGCCAGCGATCCGCCGCTCGCTGCCAGTTGCACTTGCAGCGGATTGGCGAATGCCCCACCCACGACGGCGCTCTGGTTGTCGCCGCCGATCTTGGTCAGACTGGTAATGGTAACCGGCGGTACGGCTGTCGCCGTGAAGTTTGCCGCGATGGCGCTGTTGCTGGACGACGTGGCTTTGATCGTAACCGTGCCCGAAGCCGTCGAAGCCAGAGTCACGTTCGTACTCACCTGGCCGCTGGAATTGGTGATGCTTGACGTATTGCCGAGGGTCGCCGCCGAGGCCGGAGACACGCTCCAAGTCACTCCCTGATTCGCCAGCGGATTGCCGCTGGTATCTTTCAACGTAGCTACCAGCGCGTTGGGAAGCGCCTGGCCGGGGTTAGCAGTCTGATTGTTGCCGCTGGTCACCACAATCGATCCCACCGCGGCAGCCGTCACGTTGAGATTAACGAAACCGGACAGACCGTATCCGGGCAGCGGCTGCGCCGTTCCGGGATTATAGGTGATGCCGCCAGGATTGTAGAGGCTGCCGGATGATGTTCCGGGAACGCTCCAGATGCCCGCCGGAATGCCGCCCACCAGCACCGCGACCTGGTGCAAAGTGCCGCCAACCGGTCCGAATACCGGCGTGCAGACGGCCGTACCGGTCGCGTCCGTAAGCACCGAATATGGATCGGCGCCGGGACCCGTCTGGCAGTATGCCGATGGGATGGTCGGGGAAGGTCCGGACGTCCCGTCGTCGTTAATCAGGCGCACCGAAACTCCCGACACGTTACTCGACCCATTGAACGAAACCAGCGAATACACGCGAATCGTAAACGGAGTGCCCGTGCCGCCCGAAGTTCCGCTCAGTGTAGAGCCCTGCTGCAGACTCTGTGAGAAATCTACAAAAACCTGTGCCGTTCCGGCCGGACCCGTTCCCAGGCCGGTATTGGCAAGCGCATTGGTGACGGTGTAGACCGCGGTGACGCTGCCCGCGGTCACGCTGAACGTAGACTGCAGGAACGGCGCACTGCTGAAATTGTTATACACGTTCGCCGTAACCGATGTGCTGCCGGTGCTGTCCGTGTTGGTGGAAAAGCTGCTGCCGCCGTTGATCAATGCCGCTCCGGAGATCACGTTCCAGGTCACGGGATAACTCGCAATTGGGTTGCCGTTGGCGTCTACCACGATGGCATACATCGGCCCCGGGAAGCTCGGCGGCGGATTCCCTGTGCAATTGGAAGCACAGACAAGCTGTCCGTTGCCCAGGGCCACGATGATGTTGGCTGGTGTCTGCGCGCTGGCGAATGGCACCGCGACCGCGGCGGCCAGGATCGCCGCTAACACAAGAATAGAGCGTCGATTCAAGATTACCTCCTCGTTCAAAGACGTGAACACGGATTGGTATAGGTGGGACGCGGGAAGATGTAGTGTATCACATCCGCGCCTGCCAGGGCATACTTTGCGCTGCCCTGTTTAACCCACGCACACCAAAAAAAAGAGGGGAGCCGAAGCTCCCCTCCGATACTGCAGGTTTAAGGTTTAGTGGCCGTCGGACTCAACGCCGATCGGGGCCAGCGTGGTGCCGCTCTGGCGCTGGCCGCTACCGGTGGCGGTAGTGGTGCTGCCATTGATGATGTCAGCCAGGTAACCCATGGCGAGATTGCGTGCGCCCAGATCGCTGATGAACGCAAATCCGTGAGCGTACTGGAAGTTGCAAACCGCAATCACATAGCCATTGAAGCCCGGCGCAACCACTGAGGTCTGCCATGCCGAAATCGTACCGGCCTGGATGAAGTTGGCTGTCGTGGTAGCCGTAGTCGTGTAGCCATTGCTGGCTCCCAGGAAGCCCGGGTTCGTCGCCGGCGGAGCTGTACCATACCAGTAAACTGCGCATGATCCAGCCTGAGCCGGTGTACCCCATGGATCCTGTGTGGTATTGGCTACCGCCAAACCAGTATCGAATCCGGCTGTGTTAGTGACGTACGGATACAAGAGAGCTGTCTGGCATATTGCTATGACCAGGGCCTGCTTGCCCGATGAAGTATCCGCGAACCTCGGAATTCCGAGGGTGCTGGATGCAGCGCCACCGGCGCTGATCGTGAAGGCGCCTTGCGTCGGAATCGGCGCGTAACTCAGGTTCACCGTCATGGTCGCGGGCGCGGGCGGCGAATTGCCCGCCACGTTGGCCGTGTAACCAATCAGGAATTCAAACCCGAAGTTCTCGAGAGCGTTCGGAATGGAGTTGACAACCTCCCACACCGCGCTGGCAGAGCCGTTGACGATGGTCAGAGGAGCATAACCAACCGTCGTGCCGGTCGGGCTGGCGGAGCCGCTGCTGATAGTACCGGTCTGCGATACCAACGGCAGGGCACTGGGGTT
>Ga0335081_10011105_pt1 | contig 14565 bp, 9 predicted proteins | sample Lox_Sample_35_FD_206713 | JGI IMG/M metagenome (GOLD analysis project Ga0335081, IMG submission 206713) | Soil microbial communities from Loxahatchee National Wildlife Refuge, Florida, United States - Lox_Sample_3.5 | ecosystem: Environmental > Terrestrial > Soil > Wetlands | place: USA: Florida... | reverse complement strand
GGATTACGCCCGCATCCTCTACAACCATGACCAATCCGACGGCTTGCCCTCCGGCGAAGCCATCATGGACCGCTACGCCATCGACATCATCTTGATGAACACCTTCGAGCCATCGGGCGGCACCGTCTATCTGCTCGCGCCGTCCCTGGCCGATCCCAACCAGGCGCGATGGAAGCTGGTCTACCAGGACCCGCAGTCGATCGTCCTGATGCGCCATCCGCCGCCCGGGGTCGAAGCTCTGCATTCCCTGGACATCTTCACTCACATGGAGACCGAGTGCGGCCTTCACATCTCGCACGAGCCGCAATACACGCGGTGCGCCCGCAGCCTCGGCCAGATCTTCGCGCGCATCGGCGATTACCCGCGCGCCCGGAAATGGGTCGGTACTTACCTCCAGCATCCGCACCCGCCCGATCCCCAGGCCGAGGAAGCCTGGCAGCACCTTCAAGGTATGTAGGACAGGCTTCAGCCTGTCCTCGATCTGAAGTACAATCATTTGGCATAGCTGTCTGGACCAATGGCCGCTGATCCGATGCTCGATTTTCGCGCCCTGTTCGAATCCGCTCCGGGCCTGTATCTTGTCCTTACCCCCGGCCTGCGCATCGTCGCTGCCAGCGACGCCTATCTTCGCGCCACCATGACCACGCGCGAAGAGATTCTTGGCCGCGGAGTCTTCGACGTCTTCCCCGATAATCCGGACGATCCCGATGCCACCGGAGTCCGCAATCTGCGCGCCTCCCTCGATCGCGTGCTGGAATTGCGCAGCGGCGACGCCATGCCGGTTCAGAAGTACGACGTGAGGCGCCCCGCGTCCGAAGGCGGCGAATTCGAAGAGCGCTACTGGAGCCCCTTCAATTCTCCGGTGCTGAACACCCGCGGCGAGGTCGACTACATCATCCATCGCGTCGAGGACGTCACCGAATTCATCGGTCTCAAGAAGGCAGGTTGGGAACGCGACCAGGCGGCGCAGCAGCTTCGCAACCGCGCCGACCGGATGGAGTCCGAAATCTTCGAGCGGTCGCAACAGGTGGCCGAGGCCAACCGCAAACTGGTGGACGCCAACGAGGTGCTCGCTCACCTTTACCGCGAGATTGAGCGCCTGATGGCCCACGCGGACCTGGAACTGCAAGGCACATCGGCGCCCGCGGCAGAACCGATGGCGCCCGAAAAGATGCTCGTGCGCATCGGACAACTGATCGCCGGACACAAGGGACTCCAGGAGCAGTTGTTGCAGGCCCAGAAAATGGAAGCGGTGGGCCGCCTGGCGGGCGGGGTGGCGCATGATTTCAACAACCTGCTCACCGTCATCACCGGCTACGCAGCCATGCTCCGCGAGGCCAGTCCCGGTGCCGCCGAGGTCGACGAGATCGAGAAGGCCGTAGAGCGCGCCGCCACGCTCACTCACCAGCTTCTTGCGTTCAGCCGCAAGCAGGTGCTGCAAACGCGAATCGTCGATCCCAACACCGTGATCGCAGGCATGGAGCAACTGCTGCGCCGCCTGATCGGCGAAGATATCCTGCTCCTCACCATCCTCGGCAACACCGTCGGAAACATCAAGGCGGATCCGCACCAGATCGAGCAGGTCATCATGAATCTCGCGGTGAATGCGCGCGACGCCATGCCGTCGGGCGGCCGGCTCATCATCGAGAGCAAGGGCATTCACCTCGATTCCGAGCGTCACGGCCTCCGCCCCGGAGATTATGCCCTCATCACCGTAACCGATACCGGGCATGGCATGGATTCCGCAACCCAGTCGCGCATCTTCGAGCCCTTCTTCACCACCAAGGAGATGGGCAAGGGCACCGGCCTCGGACTCTCCACCGTGTTCGGCATCGTACGGCAGAGCAGTGGGCTCGTTACCGTGGAGAGCGCGCCCGGAGCGGGATCGACCTTCCGTGTCTACCTGCCCGCGCACACCGGCGAAGTGGAAAAGCCGCGCGCCCCGGAAACAGCGGCGCTGCGAAACAGGCGTACCGGAACCGTGCTGCTGGTGGAAGACGAAACGCCCCTGCGGCGCCTGGTGGCCAAAGTGCTCTCCACAGCAGGCTACAAGGTGCTTCAATCCGTGAATGGCCAGGAAGCGATGACCCTGGCCGCTCGCAACCCGTCCATCGATTTGTTGCTCACCGACGTCGTCATGCCCGGCATCAGCGGTCCCGACCTGGTGAGCCGCCTCCGCACCAGCCGCCCCGACCTGCTCGTCTTGTTCATGTCCGGCTACGATCGCGAATTGATTGACCTGGAGACCTTGCAGCGTTCCACGAGTTTCCTGCCCAAGCCGTTTACGCCGCGCAAGCTGTTGGCCGAGGTCAGCCGCCTCATCGGCGCCGACCACAGATCCGACGAACAGAGATCGGCCGCGGTCTGACGTCTACCTGCGCTTGACCTCCATCAGGACCCACGTGTTAGGATCCAACTCCACGGCGGACGGCTGTTTGTCGGCAGCCGCCTCGAAGCTCTGCGACGCCGCGGTCAGTTCGATTCTCTCGATTCTTCCGCCGATCGACACCTCGAACGGCAGGCGATACGGATCGCCCGCCTGCGTCTGCGCCAGCTCCAGCACGATCTTCTTCTTCGCCGCGTCGTACCGCCAGGACCACTCGATTTTGGGCGACCCCGGCCGCATCAGCCACTGCTCGAAGAACCACCGCAGGTCCGCGCCCGCCGCCTCTTCCATCACCCGCCGTAAATCCTCCGTCGACGCATTGGAATCGCGATAGCGCTTGTAGTACTCCCGCATGCCCTTCCAGAAAACCTCGGTCCCGACCACGCCGCGCAGCATGTGCAGCGTCCAGCCGCCCTTCTGGTAAACGATCCCCACCGGCGCCCTCCCGTTCTGGATCTCGGGCAGATTGTCGTGGACCACGGCGACCGGCGAGCGCCTCTCCATCTCGAGAATCGTCTCCCGGCTCCGCTTCATCGTGGCCGCGAAGGCATCGCGGCCCTCGTAATGCTCGGTGGCGAGCGCCGCGAAGTAAGTGGCGAAACCTTCGCTGAGCCAGGCGTCGTCCCAATCCTTCTCGGTGACCGAATCGCCCCACCACTGGTGCGCCACTTCGTGCGCCACCAGGCCGAACGCCGGCCGGCCGCTCACCGCGCGCTCGCCGAAAAAGATCGCGCTCGCGTGTTCCATCCCGCCGCCCATTTGCGCGGCCTCCACCGCGGCCAGCTTTTCGTACGGATACGGGCCGATGTGCGAGCTGAAAAACTCGATCGCCTGCCGCAGCGGTCCGTCGAACGTGACCATCCCGTTCTCGCGGTCCTTCGGAAACACCCACGTCTCGAGCGGAACACCCGCCGCGCTGCCAAATGTTCGTGAGCTGAACTGGGCCACGCCGATATTGTTCAGCCACACGGCGACCGGCACCGACTCCTTCCAGTGTGTGAGGCGCCGCCCGTCGCCGAGATCGATCTCTTCCACCAGCATCCCGTTGGCCACCACCTGGTAGCGTGCGGGTGCCGTGATCAGGAACTCGCTGGTGGCCTTGTCCGAAGGGTGGTCGATCACCGGTAGCCACTGCCGCGCCAGCGTGGGCCAGTTCCAACTGAAGACCGCCCGCTCGCCGAACTTGTTCTTCACCGCGTGCAGGCCGTTCGCGGGAACGCCGTGATAGCTGACCGTGAGCTCGCGCTCCTCTCCCGAACTGGGCGCCGCGGGAAGCGCGATCGTCAGTCGGTCGGCCGCATGCGTGAACCGGACCGGCGTGCTCCCCATGCTGACCTCCGCTACCGTCATCCCCTTGCCTTCTTTGGCGCTCGCCAGGTCGAGCGCGACCTGTGTCACACCATCCCGCACGAATCGCAGAACGGCCGTGGACTGCGCCGTGATCTCGTCGGAGTCGTCGCGCAGCGTGACCCGGAAAATGTAGTGCTGTGCGTCGATCCCCGGCTGCCGCGGGTAATTGTCGGCGAGCACGCTGGCGGCGGCAACCAGGATCAGGGCGCGGGACGGGTGTACTCGCATCGGAGCTACTATACTGCAAGTTTGCGCGATGATTCCCACCTGGAAGATCCCGGCGGTGCAGGTGCTCGGCCTCGCGGCCGTTGGCGTGATCATGGGTGCGTGGATCAAGCGCCGCGTGCCCCTGCTCGACCGCCTGAACATCCCCGTGCCCATCCTGGGCGGCATGGTCTATGCGGTAGCCACACTCGCGCTCCACGATCGCATCGCCAACATCGAGGCCGACACCGTCCTGCGCGATCTCCTCATGATCGCCTTCATGACCACCATCGGCCTCGGCGCGCGCCTCCAGCTCCTGCGTGAGGGCGGCGCCAGGCTGCTCTGGTTCTTTGGCGCGGCCACACTCGGCGCGCTCCTCCAGAACCTGCTCGGAATCGGGCTCGCCCGGGCCCTCGGCGTCGATCCGCGCCTGGGCATCCTGACCGGCTCCGTCGCCCTCGCCGGCGGCCCCGCGACCGCTCTCGCCTTCGGCGGCACGTTCGAGAAGATGGGCGTGGCCGGCGCCACCTCCGTGGCCTTCGCCGCCGCCACGTTCGGCATCGCGGTCGCCGGCCTGATCGGCGGATACATCGGCGGCTGGCTGATCCTCCGTCACAAACTGAAAGCGCGCGTGGACCTCGCCGCCAAAGCCGCACCCTCGGAGGTGCGCACCGGCTCGCTGCTCTCGACGGTACTTGTAATGGCCGTCTCCATGGGCGTCGGAAGCCTGGTGAGCGCGGCATTCGATCGCATGCACGTGATCCTGCCCATCTACATCGGCTCCATGATCGTCGCCGCGATCATCCGCAACCTCAATGATCGCTTCGGCTTCGCCCGCATCTCACAGGCCGGGGTGGAGTCGGCCGGCCGTGTGGCCCTGTTCCTGTTCATCGTGATGGCGCTGATCACCCTGCGCCTCTGGGAGCTCGCGCACCTCGCCATTCCGATGTTGGCGATGCTCGTGGCCCAGGTCGCGCTCTGCTGGGCGATGTGCATCACCATGGCGTTCTGGGTGATGGGCCGAACCTACGAGGCCGCCGTCTCTTCCGCCGGATTCTGCGGCTTCATGCTGGGGATCACGGCCAACGCGGTCGCCTGCATGGAGGAGCTCGTGGAGAAATACGGTCCCGCGCCCCAGGCCTTTCTGGTCGTGCCGGTCGTCGGCGCCTTCCTCATCGACTTCACCAATTCCCTGATCATCACCGCCTTCGCCAACCTGCTGCGGTAGACGATCATGTCGGCCGGTTGCTAGATCCGCGCGAAGTCCATCATGACCGGCGTCACGCCAGGAATGACGTCTGGGCCCTTGAGCACCGTCGCAGTCCGGTGCGCTTTTCGAACATCAATAAATCGACCACACTCCCGGCGTAGCGACTTCGATCAAATGCCGGTCTGGATCGCGGAAGTAAAGGCTGTGGCCGCCCAACTTCCATTCCGTCTTCTCTTCCACCTCGATGCCTTTTTCCGCGAGCCAGGCTTCCCATCCCGGCACTTCCTCCGCGCGGATCGCAAATGCGAGATGTAGCTCGCCGGCGCCATCGTGCGGGGCCGTGATCGCGCGTGAAGCGCCCTTCTTGAATAGCAACAGCACTTGTCGGTTTCCGGCTTCCAGGGCACAGCCGCGCTCGCCGAAATCACTGATTACGCGAAAGCCGAAAATGTTTTCGTAGAAGTGGATCGAGCGGGCAAGGTCAGAAACATAAAGCGAGGATTCGAGAATTCCCTCGGTCTTCGGACGCATGTCGTGCCTCCAGGCGCGTTTGATCGATATCCTATCGCGAACCCACTCATCGCCGGAGCCTGCCCTCATCCTCGAAGCGGCCGCGGCCAGGCCGACGCCCAGCGAGGCGAGATCAGTTCCCAGTCGCTGCAGGGTACTTACTCACGACAACCAAGAGGTAGAACCGCAGGATCAGATTGCTACACGGTAGAGCCACGCGTCGCCAATCCAGCCTTCCGGAAAAGCTGAGATGCGGGACAGATGGATGACGATTTCACGCGTCTGTCGGTCTTCGTGAGCGCATGGTGGATAGAGCATCAAGATCTCGTCGTCTCCCGATCCACGGTCATCGATCGGAATCACGGTCTCCCGACACAGCAGGCCATTAGACTCGTCTACCGTCCCCATCACGATGGGATAGCGGGGACGATTGCCACGCGGATTCGACGAGGTAATGTGGCCGACCCAGTAAAGCGTCCCGTTTGAATGGCGCAGCAACTGCGAACACGTGCTGGGCGAGAAAAACGACTCGCCCGAAGTATAAGTCCACGGCCGCGGCACCGACCAACTCCAGCCGCCGTCGCTCGACCAGGAGATCCAGCGCCTTCCCGGCAGGGTGGGATCGCCGGCGTTCGAGCCGCGCATGAGCATCATAATCCGTCCGTCGGTGAGACGGGCCATGGTCGGTTCGTCCATGCCGCGGGTGGAGAGGTTTGGGTCGCCTTTGACCGGTTGGGCAGCGGTCCAGGCGAGCCGCTCGCCGCGCCAACGGCCGTGCAGGACGACGGCATCGGTGTAGGTGTAGCCGCCCCTTGGGTTAAATAGCGCGCCATCGGAAGCCAGTGGAGACATAACTGCGGGCAGGAGAATGTCACCGTCTGGAACCGTCAGCGGCAGACTCGCAACGTCACCTAGCATTACGCAATTGCGACCGGTGTAGACACCGGGAAGAGGATGACGGGCGTCGTACTCCGCTCCTTCCTGGATCAATTGACAGGGCGCGGCGTTGTCGATGCTGTAGAAGATATTCCACTGACGCATCCCCTCGAGCGGATCATCGGTGGGGAGCACGCCCTCTACCCAAAACTCAACAAATCGACCGGTGACCGGGTCGAGGTGACAGGCTCGAGGGTGGCGACGCCACATACCAGCCGCCGTCCTTTCGCCGGTCGCGCGCGCTGTCGGAGCGGACCATGTGCGGCCGTAATCGCGCGAGAAGCGATACCAGGCAGTGTCCACAGTATCCGAACGGCTGATCCTCTGTTCTATTGAAAGCATGGCCCCGCCGCGTAAGCGCGTGTACCAACTCTGCGCCATTACAGCTGTGCCCACGCTTGGGGAAGAAAGGAATCGTTCGCGTCGGACTCGCTCCCGCGCGCGAGCGAGCGCACATGACGAAACCAGCAAAGCACGCCGGGTGATCAAGAAACGATCATAGCTCGCGCCATCGCCGGCGGCGGAAGGGGCGCGCAGCGGCTCCCGAATTGAGAATCAGTTCCGTTGCTGATGCACTCGGCAAACAGGAAGCTACCGCTGGCGGAAGCATCCCGGAGGTGTAGAATTGAAGCCTGATTTCCAACGCCGGAGTTCCCAATGGCCCGCTTTCTTTCCTCGCTCGTTCTGGCCGCCATCGCTCTCTATGGCGAGCCCAAGCTGCTCCTGCAGAAGCCGACGCTGAGCGCGACACAGATCGTATTTGTCTACGCGGGCGATCTTTGGGTGGTGGGCCGCGAAGGCGGCACGGCGCAGAGACTCACCACCGGCGCCGGCGTCGAGACGCGTCCTTACTTTTCTCCCGACGGGAAGGAAATTGCGTTCACCGGCGAGTATGACGGCAACGTCGATCTCTACCGGGTCCCCGTCGCGGGAGGCGTACCACAGCGGCTGACCTGGCATCCGGCCGTGGATCAAACCGCTGGGTGGACGCCTGACGGGAAGAGCATCCTGTTCACGTCCAATCGTGAGAGCTACTCCCGATTTTCGCAGCTGTTCACAGTCGGGCGGGACGGCGGCTTTCCGTCGCGATTGCCGCTGCCCATGGGCGCGGAGGGATCGTATTCGCCCGACGGAACGCGGATCGCCTACGTTCCGCTGAATCGCGCTTTCTCCATGTGGAAGCGCTATCGCGGCGGCCAGACTTCGCCGATCTGGATCGCCCGGCTGTCGGATTCCACCATTGAGAAGATCCCGCGGGAAAACTCGAACGACTTTAACCCGATGTGGGTCGACGATCGCATCTTTTTCCTCTCGGACCGCAAAGGTCCGGTCGCCATGTACACGTTCGATACGCGCAAGAAGACGGTGACGGAGGCCGTGAGCAATAGCGGACTCGATTTGAAATCGGCCTGCGCCGGTCCGGGCGCGATTGCGTACGAGCAGTTCGGCTCCATTTTTCTGTACGACCTGAAGAGTGGAAAGAGCCACGCCGTGGACATCCGCGTGACTGGCGATTTGCCCGAAGTGCGCCCGCGCTTCGTGCGGGTGGCAAACCGGATCGGCAGCGCGGCGCTCTCTCCCTCGGGGGCGCGGGCGGTTTTCGAAGCGCGGGGCGACATCCTCACCGTTCCCGCCGAAAAGGGGGACATTCGCAATCTGACGAACAGTCCCGGCGTCCACGAGCGCAGCCCGGCATGGTCCCCGGACGGGACCCGGATCGCATATTTCTCGGACGAATCGGGCGAGTACGCGCTGCACGTCGCGAAGCAGGACGGCTCGGGCGATGTGCAGAAGATCGATCTCGGCTCACCTCCGTCGTTTTTCTTCAACCCCGAGTGGTCCCCCGACAGCAAGAAGATCTCCTATACGGACAAGCGCCTCAACCTCTGGTACGTGGACCTCGCCGACGGAAAGCCCGTACACGTGTTCCGGGACACCTTCACGGGGCCGGAGCAGATCTTCGAATCTGCCTGGTCGCCGGACAGCCGTTGGCTGGCATATACGAAGCAGAACCGGAGCCACATGCGCTCCATCTACGCCTATTCGCTCGAGAACCGCGAGAACTACGCGATCACCGACGGGATGAGCGACGCGCAGTCGCCGGTGTTCGATCGCGGCGGCAAATACCTGTACCTGCTTTCCAGCACGGATGCCGGCCCCCTGATGGACAGCTCCATGACGGGCTTCAACCGCGCGTTCACCAGCAGCGTGTACATTGTCGTCCTTCGCAAAGACCTGCCTTCGCCGCTGGGTCCGGAGAGCGATGAGGAGAAACCCGCTGAAACGGACGGCGGATCGCCGGCCAGGCCGTCCAAGGAAGCGCCGGCGGTGAAGATCGACCTCGATAAGATCAATCAGCGTATCCTGGCGCTTCCGGTGCCGCAGCGCAACTACCAGCGCCTCATCCCGGGTAAGGAAGGCGTGCTGTTCCTGGTGGAAGCGCCGGCAGTGGAGTCGCTCACTGGGCCGAACACCATCACCGCGCAGAGATTCGACCTCAAGACGCGGCGGACGGACAGGGTGATCGACAACATCACGTTCTTCGCCGTATCCAACAACGGCGAGAAGATGCTGTACCGCCAGAATCCCGCGCCGGGCGCGGCGACACCGGCGCCGGAAGGCGGCCCCCCTCCTGGACAATGGACCATTGCGCCGATCCCCGCCGCGCCGCAGCCCGGAGCGGTCCCTGCCGCCACCGCCGCGGGCCCCCGTCCGGGCGCGCAACTACTCCACCTCGAGACGATGGAGGTCCGCGTCGATCCGCCGGCGGAATGGAAACAGATGTACCACGAGGCGTTCCGGCTGGAGCGGGATTTCTTCTACGACCCGGGATTTCACGGCTACGATCTGAAGGCGGCCGAGAAGCGTTACGAGCCATGGCTCGAAGGGCTCGCCGCGCGCGTGGACCTGAACTACCTGTTCGAAGAGGCGCTGGGCGGCCTCACCGTGGGACACCTGCGCGTCAACGGCGGCGACTTCGCCGAGGTCCGGCACGTGGCCGTCGGTCTTCTCGGAGCGGACTACGAGATCGCCAACGGCCGGTACCGCTTTGCGCGCGTGTACGACGGCGAAAACTGGAACCCGCTGCTTCGCGCACCCCTCACCCAACCCGGAGTGAACGTGGCCGCCGGCGAGTATCTGCTTGCGGTGAACGGACGCGAAGTGCGCGCCGATGCGGACGTGTACAGCTTCTTCGAAGAGACGGCCAACAAAGCGGTGCGGCTGCGCGTCGGCCCCGATCCAACCGGCGCGGGCGCGCGCGAAGTCACGGTGACGCCCCTGGCGAACGAAACGGCACTGCGAAACCTGGCATGGGTGGAAGAAAACCGCCGCAAGGTGGATCAGCTCAGCAAGGGACGGTTGGCCTACATTTACCTGCCGGATACCTCGGCCGGCGGATACACTTTCTTTAACCGCTACTTCTTCCCGCAAGCCGGAAAAGAAGGCGCGGTCGTCGATGAGCGCTTCAACGGCGGCGGCACGATGACCGACTACATCCTGACGTATTTGCAACGGCGCTTATTGAACTACCGCACCACGCGTGACGGCGAAGACACCACCTGGCCGGTGAGCCTGATCCCCGGTCCCAAGGCGCTAATCATCAACGAATATGCCGGCTCGGGCGGCGACGCCATGCCGTTCCACTTTCGCGAGCTGGCTATCGGCCCCCTGATCGGCAAGCGCACGTGGGGCGGACTCGTCGGATTTTTCGGCCCGCAGGAGCAGTTGATGGACGGCGGAGTAGTTTCGACGCCCAGCCGGGGCTTCTGGACGCCCCGCGGCGATTGGGAAGTGGAGAACCACGGGATCGCGCCCGATATCGAAGTCGAGTTCGATCCCCACGCGTTGCGCGAGGGGCACGATCCGCAACTCGAGAAGACAGTCCAGGTGCTGCTGGCGGAACTCGACAAACACCCGCTCCCGGTTCACAAGAAGCCGGCCTACCCGGTTTATAAGTAGGATACGGCAACTTTTTCATCGCCTCTTCCACCACTTAGCGGTAATAGTAGCGGTAATAGCGATGGCCATTCCGGTAATAAAAATGACGGTAACGATAGTGGTGGCGGTGGTGGTGAGGACGAACGGCGATTACAACGTCAGCCGCAGCCGCCTGATACCAGGGCACCATTGTTGAAGCGGCGAGAAGTGCAGCAATGCCAAGAAGTCGTCGCATTTCTATACCTCCTCTGACACTATGAATGAGCACTCGGGGTTCCACCCGGCATGGAGTTCTGTGACGTCGAGGACAAACTGCAAGAAAGTGGGGGCGGCCAATCTTGGCCGCAAAAGCCGCCCCTCAGGCGGCCTGTTGCGCTCGACCACGGATATTTCCGGGCAGCGACGACCGATCCCGCTTGCGGTCGAGCTCCGCCGCAGGTCGCACCAGATGATTACCGGAGCACCCGCTACTGCACCGGCCGGGTATTGGCCTGCTGGACCTTGCCATCGGGCATGAACCAGATTCGAAACTCCCACGAACCCTTTGCCGATTTGACAGAGTAGATGTCTGCGCCCCCTGGTCCTACCCCTTGGAAATCGATCTTCTCGACTGCGCCGAAGCTTGCAACCTCCTTCTGCAGACGCGCCAGTTGCTGCTGTATCGGAGCGCCGGGACTCATCATGGCCGGATCCGGATTGGCATTGTATAAATCTCGAATCATCTTGTTCGCGGCCTGCACGCTGCCGGCTGCCGGCGTCTGGTCTTTCAATCTTTTGGCGAACGCGGCGGCCGCATCCGCGAGCTTCTTCGCCTCGGCGTCGTCCAGCCGCTTCGCCGTCATGTCCCTGCCGTTCTGGTGAAGGGTCAGTTGGCCGGCCTTTCCGGAACCGTCGTCTTTCGGGAATTCGATTTGGGCTTCAACTACCTTCAGGAAAAACATGGTCTCCGATTGCGGGAAGATCGCAACCGCCGGCTGCCCGCCTAGCTTCGAGGTCAGTTGCTTGCCGTCCAGCGCGATCAGCATCGCGGGCCCGCCATCGGGCATCTGGTAGGCGCCCACATATCGGCTCAGCGTGTTGGAATCGAGCGTGATCTCCTTCCGCTCGCTCGTCAGTGTCACGACCTCGCCGCGGGCCACCGCCGCGAGTTTATCGGCGATGTCGCCGGCGGCCGGGCCATTCAGGTTCGCCAGAACCACGACTGTGAGCTTGTCGTCCGGATAATAGGTCAATTGCGTATTGAAACCCTCGATGCCGCCGCCATGGGATATTTTCTTGCGTCCGCCATTTGTCTCCACGCCGAGTCCGAAAGCGTAGTTGTTCTTGAACGGCGTGATCATCTTTTCGAGCGAAGCCGGCTTTAGCACCTTGCCGCCGAATAGACCCTGCTCCCATTTCAGAAGATCGCCGGTCGTGGAGTAGAGAGCGCCTGCCCCTTGCGGAACCGTCATGTGGATGAACCCGGCGTTCTCCACTCCCCCGCGGCCCGGTGAATATCCCGACGCTCGCCGCGGGATGATCGCGCAATTGGAATCATAGCCGGAATCCGTCATTCCCAGCGGCGCGAAGATATTCCCGCGGACGAATTTCTCGTAGCTGTCTCCGCTGACCTTTCGATGACGTAGGTGAGGAGCACGTATCCTGAATTGTCGTACAGCCACTTCTCGCCGGGTTCGAAATCCATCGGCTTGTCGCGGAACAGGGCGATCAGCTTTGCGGGTGTGGTGGCGAACGGTTCGATCTTCGGATAGTCCGCAAGACTGGTGAAACTCGGCACTCCCGACGTATCATCGAAAAACGGTATACGGGATCATGCTGTTCCGAATTGTGCGAAGCAAGGGCCGCGGCCGCGATACTCTGACCGGCCGCGTCACTCCGGCCCCGTCACCTTGGAGCCCCGCGAATTTCCCCTCCCTAAGCCACCGGAATGGCGCATACCCTGCCCATACTTCCCGGCCCGCCGCGGCAAACACAGCCCGCCCGGCAGCGTGCGCCCGAGAAGCCCCGGGAGCCGCAGCGGGCGGCAGTCATTCCGAGCCGGGAAGCGCCGGCGCAGCAAACCACTCTTAACGACACTCAGCCCCTGACCCCTTCTCCTCGCAATCCCGCGCCCGCTCCTGATCCCCCAATCGCGATGCTCGAGAGGGCCCTATCTGGCTCGGTTATGGGATCTCCCGGCTGCAGATCAAACATCCGGCGTAGCGTGGCCAGTTGTCCAGGTCTCGGCAAGAGACGGAAACATCGGCAGGAGCGGCGCACCCGCGCAACAAGGTGCGATTGGATGTACCCGGTCTCTCAGTCAAACTAACTCAGCGAAAGGCCCACCATAGGACCAGGGTACAGGTGAACAGCACGCCGGCCCAGATTCGATAATCCATGCTTCCCAGACTCTGCTTCGGAGCCGAAGCGAAAACATTGCCTCTCACCTTGTACGCAGGTGGTGGCGCGGTCAGCAGGCTGACTACTACCATCGTGATCGCTGCCAGGAGCCACACCAGGATCGAACGGTGGAGGAACGAGGTCAGGTAGGGGTGCGCTACCAGCCCCCAGCCGAGGGTCTCGTCCAGGAACAGTAACAGGCCGAAACCGAAGCCGGCTGCGCCTCCGGCGATCGCCCCGGCAGTGTTGCCGCGTTTCCAGAGCAGGCCGACGAAGATCACCGCACCCAAAGGTACACTCAGGTACGCCGAGACCATCTGCAGGTAATGCCAGATCGTAACCGAGAGTCCCACTAAAGGAGCTGCGAAAACACCGAGCGAGGCCATCAGTACGGTAACCCTGCGCCCGATGACCACCTGGTCCTGATCCGAAAGCCCGGGCTTCCAGTGCATGAAAAAGTCGCGAACCACGAGTGTCGCGCTGGCGTTGTAGCAGGCGCTCATCGAGGACATGAGGATCGCGACCAGGCCGGCCAGCACCAGTCCCCTGAGCCCCACGGGCAGTAAATCGCTGACAAGCCGTGGATAGGCCATGTCCGCTTTCGGGAGGTCGGGATAGAGCGCATGGGCGATCACGCCGGGAAGCACGAGGATGAACGGGATGAGCAGTTTGAGAAACCCCGCGAAGATGGCGCCCTTCTGGCCCTGGTCCACCGAGCGCGCGCCCAGCACGCGCTGCACGTTGGTTTGGTCCATGCACCAATAGAACATTCCGCCAAACAGGTTCCCGATGAGGAAGCCGGTGATAGGAAGTTCCGAATCCAGCGGCTTCACCATATGGAGGAGAGAGGAATCGACCCGTCCTGTCAGGCCGGTCCATCCACCGATAGCGGTCAGCCCGGCGATTGTCAGGACAATGCTGCTGACGATGAGCCACGTGCCTTGCACCATGTCCGCGTAAACCACGGCACGCAATCCGCCCTTCATCGTGTAGAGAGCCGTAAAGATGGAGAGGCCGATCATGACCGCCACCTGGTTCCAGCCGAAGAGCAGGGCCAGGAGCAGCGAGCCGGCCCAAAGATCGATGGCATTCTTGGTGAGTACGTTCATTACCAGCAGGTTGCCGGAGAGGAAGGCCCGTAAGCCCCATCCGAAACGGCGCTCGAGGAATTCCGGGATAGTGTAGATCCCGCTGCGCAGATAGAGAGGGGCGAACAGAGAGGCGAGAATGATGAGGCACCAGGCGGCCATCCATTCAAAACCGCCGGTGACCATGCCGACACGGTATCCGTCGCCCGCCAGGCCGACCACGTGTTCGGCCGAGATATTGGAGGCCACGAGCGACATGCCGACAAACGGCCATCGCAGGTCGCGCCCGGCCAGGAAGTACTCGGCGTCGGTTTGCTTCTTGCCCGTCGCACGCAAAACCGCGCCAACGACGAGTGCCAGGCTGATGACGATGACGGCCGAATCGAGGATGCCTAACAGGTTCGGAGTTCTCCCTTCTGGCAGCGAGTTCGTGGTCCCTCCAATTCTAATCGTTAAGCGGAACCGGCGATTTGTTGGAGATGTACCCACCTCATGACCGCCGAATGGCCGGAGACTTCTGCGCCATCGCAGGGCGAACAGCAAGGGCCCGGCGGTCACCTTCG
>Ga0335081_10011104_pt1 | contig 14565 bp, 14 predicted proteins | sample Lox_Sample_35_FD_206713 | JGI IMG/M metagenome (GOLD analysis project Ga0335081, IMG submission 206713) | Soil microbial communities from Loxahatchee National Wildlife Refuge, Florida, United States - Lox_Sample_3.5 | ecosystem: Environmental > Terrestrial > Soil > Wetlands | place: USA... | reverse complement strand
CCTCCTCATCAGAATATATATTTACTTGGAATGAAGGTGACAACAAACTTATACATAATAACATGAACCACAGTAAGTATCTTATATACTTGCCTTTAGAATACTACAATGTGCCTCTAAAATATGTGAGCAGAAACACTTATATGCCACAATACTACAGAATGTGGAGAGAAAGACTTCGGAGGAAATTGCCTCCTACATGGGATTAACACCATCAGAATATTCTGCCGGAGAGTATGTCCACCAAGGAAGGATTACCCGCTGCGGCAACCGGAGGGTAAGTACTGCTGGTTGAAAGTATTTGGATACTGATCACGAAAGATCCATACATGCGGTAGAAGTGCATGAATCTGAAGAGTTTCAAAGGTTCTAAAAAGGCAATCATCGCCAGGCTCATTATAAGAATCAGGAATGTCTTATTGAACAATACACCATATGTGGTTGAAACTTTCGTGCTTCATGCGGCTTAAATAGAAAATAGATGTTAAGGCAGTTGAGTAATTACTCCTTCATATTCGGATTGACCGTGTAGTTTCACCTGTAACAAGGAAGTACTGTTACGATTGCAGATTACGGCAATCCGCTATTATTCGGATAAGAATCATGTGGCGAATGTATAGAAAAAACCACGAATAGCAGGCTGTGGTAATAGTAATCAATCATCTTGTATGTTGAAAGGAGGTAAGATGATCCATTGAATATAATGTTTGGGGTGGAAGCAGGATTTCTCCCTGCTCTCAAAGCGACGGAGACATAGCGGAACCTTCTCTATTTCATTACTACCAGCCTTTCTTGCCCCAATACTCGTATTCATGAATCCATTCGCCCTTATGCATCGCAACCAAATTCTGGAAGTATTTTTTATTTTCCTCATGCCTCCTTTTCTGTGTTCTGTAAATCTTATGGGCCTTAATATCCTCAGCCAGTGTGCAGCCCAGCCGGAAGGCCTTTTTCTCGGCACCCTGAAAAACCCCGGGACCAGATCTTATGGATACCCCTATGCTTCCGGAAATGAAGGATCCGAAGTTGAGCATGATTTCATTCAAGTACTCCGTGACTTGCAGATACTGACCGCGGCCTCCGGAGGCAGCTACATTGACGCTGTACTTGCCCGCCAGCAACTGACAGTGAACGGCGTCGGCCATGCGGTCTATCATGGTCTTCATCTGCGCTGTGACCGACCTGAAATAGTTTGGGGATCCCATAACCAGGCCGTCAGCAGCCACCATCTTCTTATAGAGGAACTGAAAGTCGTCCTTCTTTGCGCATTTTCCTCTCTTGTAACATACCCCGCAGGCGTTGCAGTATTCTATATTCAATTTGCAGAGGTCCAGCAGTTCCACCTTGAAGCCTTTAGACTTCGCCCCATTTAAAACGGCCTTAACCAACTTCAGGGTCTCGCTTTTAGGGCCCTTTGGACTGGCGTTTACACCCAGTATCTTCATCTCTCTTTCCTCCGAATAATTTAGATATAGTGAGCACTATTTGATAATTGCACGTCTGACATCTTATTCTACCTTGGAGCTTTGGAAATGACTATCATATCTTTATACGATGATTGGAAAAACGCTGGATTCCTGTTCGCACGAGGAGGATGACGGGCGGTTGGATTACCACCGGAGACTGCCATCGATTGTCTTATCGGGGGGGGGTAATGATTACAGCGGACCGGAGCGCGGAAATTACAGAAGGAGAGTTCGCAGTACTACATCTTTAGGAGCTACATCAAGCTATGAGCAGAGGTCAATGTATTAAGGATGGCCTTTGATACCAGCCATGTCTCCATGCGCCCGTATCTGTTCGTGGGTTCATCGTTATCAGGATTAAAGTTATTATACCGCTCGCTGATAAATTTCTTTAGGACATCGCCGTATAATTCACGATCCTGTTGGCTCTTGTCGAGGTATTGGTCAATGACATCCTCTTTGATTATTATCTTAATTTTCTTGGAGCGTTTGTCCGACCACTTTGTATTGTTGTCGAGGTTCCAATCAATTTGTATAATATGATCATTTTCGGAGAAATTTGAAACAATCCATGCGTTCGTCGGGAAAATCGGCGTTATAAGTCTGACCCAAAAGTCCATTAAATCTTCTGCCATCGTCTTTATCCCTTTCGACTCACTGTCCTATCTCCATTATCTTCATTTCCTTAGACCATCCGGATTTGTCCGTCCTGACATCCCTGCATGCTTTCTTGTGCTGGAGTTTGAAAACAATCTTCCCCTTATATTCGCCGTCCTGCTCCACTCTATACCCCAGTATGGTTCCACCATAAAAGGAAGGCTCTTGTTTCTTCTTATGAAAAAAAATCTCACCCCCGACCAGTTTTTGAGCTTGATCTTCATCCAGCGTCCACCAGCCGCTTTCCCACACATTATCTGACAGCTTGGCAAAATTATTCAAATGTTCGATCAGGTGTATATTCACTTTGTGTCCCCTTTTCTATAAATATTATTTACAATTTCAATGCCCATGGATTCTTTCCCATCCCAAGAAACAAAAAGCCCTGTCTCGCTGTAATGGACAGGGCTTCAGTAGTTTCTTTGTCTCCCTATATCGGAAAGCGCTCATCAGATTCTTCGGTGATGTCTATTACATGGTCTTGTCGTTTACAATACTCTCAATTGAGAAGAAGTCAAGCTAATTCGTCCTATAAGCCGCACATCCCAGAATCATACGCATCCTCTACGTTCCAACAATTGATGCAGGTGCATGCGAGAATCCGCTCGTTATAGCCTGCAATATTTGAAATGCGTTTTCTCTTCAGGTTTGATATACTTATAATCAATAAATGACTGGTGTGAAAAAACCTAAAACCTGCCGTGCAGGGGAGACCGGTCCATTCAATCTAGGTTCCTGGACGAGGACGTCAGGTGGTTGCAGGATGTTCATCATCGGCGGGAGAGCCCACTCAATAGAACAGATTCACGAGCTTGGAAAACTGGGATATCCTTTTGCCGAGATTTCACTTTATGTTCCGGAAGATGTCGAGCGCGAGCTCGACGAACTCTTAATTCTGAAGACCCGTTACGGAATCACCTATATTGCCCATTATCCAAATGAAGATGATGCCTTTGATGCAAAGATTCTTGAGGAGCGATTTGTGCCTCGTATGAAGAAACTCCTCGACTTGTCGGGTGCGCTTGGCATCACGAAGGGAACATTCCATTTCTGGATGGACGAACGGTATGTTTCGCATGAAGCGGTTTCCCGAAAGATCGAGTTGACATCGGAGTTGGTCCATTCTGCCACGGAGGCGGGCGTCATTTTATGCATCGAAAACCTGAGTGAGCGTTACTATCATTTTATGCCTATATTTCATGATGTTCCGGACTTGAAAATGACCTTGGACATAGGCCACGGCCAGCTTCTCTCGAGGGAAAACACATCTTTCGGCTTCATCGAGAACTGTTTCCCCCGGATAGAGCATGTGCACGTTCATGATAACCGCGGCGGCAAATCACCAAAGGATGACATCCATCTGCCCCTCGGAGAGGGCACCGTGAACTACCGGAGGATATTGGCTCTCCTAAAGGAGAAGGGATATGAATCGACGGTGACCATGGAGGTCAAGCTTGCCGATATGGCAAAGACAATGGATGCAATTCTTGGGTGTCTTAGATGATCACATTCGGTCATTCCCAAGCCCGACAAGCACATCCAAAGGCAGGCTGCAGTAAGAATTCGGAATTCGGAGCACTGGACTTCACTTCCGCGGGAGTGACATTACGGTCGATGAGTCCTGCTTATATGGCAGACCTGAAGGGCTGCGCTACATTCCGGACTAGTTCCAGTAACAGTCTGCCCTCCGCAAAAAAGGCTGGAAATTTTTCCACAGATGAAATAGGAAGGCATGATTCATAAAATATCTGGTGTTTCAGCACCATGGTGACTAAAGGAGTTTATAGATGAGCACGGGTAACCATTCTTTTCGTGGTGGTTCCAAATACATTCTTGATGACGAGCTGGCAAAGGTTGTGAATGTTTCCATAGCCCTCGAAATGCCGCTCCTGCTCAAAGGCGAGCCAGGCACGGGCAAGACGATGCTCGCGCACGCCATTGCCGAAAACCTGAAGATGCCACTTATCGTGTTGAACGTGAAATCCAGCATGAAGCTTGTCGATACCCTGTATCAATACGATACCCTCACCCGATTAAACGACAGTCGCTTCGGTGATTCCAAGCGGGACGTCAGCAATATCGAGGAGTACATCAAGATGGGAAAAATCGGCCAAGCCTTTGTATCTGGGGTTCGAACGGTGCTGCTGATCGATGAGATAGACAAGGCGGATAGTGATTTCCAGGACGATATGCTTGATATTCTCGACCAGATGCAGTTCGATATCATAGAAATTGACAAGACCGTTACAGCCCGCCACCGGCCCGTAATCATCATTACTTCCAACGCAAAGAAGGATCTCTCCGATCCATTCCTGGGCCGCTGCAATTTCCATCACATCGCCTTCCCCGATGTGGGGACGATGCGGCTCATTGTAAGCGTCCATTTCCCCAATCTCAGCAGAGATCTTTCCGAGGCATGCATCGAGGCCTTCTACCGCCTGAGGGATTTCAAGGGAATTGAAAAGAAGCCGGCCACACGGGAATTGATCAACTGGATTCGCGCCCTGAAGACAGACCCCGATATGCACATAAAATCGCTTAGTCTGGGAAACACGCCCTATTGGGGTGTCCTGTTCAAGAAAAGCGCTGATCTGGCCGCTGCCGCACAGCAGGCTGCAAAGATGCGCTGAGAGGAACCGGATTTGTTTATCGAATTCTTTTATACATTGCGTGAGCGCGGACTCCCCGTTTCGCCCACGTCTTTTTTGCGGCTGCAGAAGGCTTTGAGCCTTGGCATGATCCAGTCCGTCGATGATTTTTATATGACTGCCCGGGCAATCCTCGTAAAGAGTGAGCGCTATTTCGATATGTACGATGAGGTCTTCGCTCATTTCTTCCGTGGCATCACCCTCAAGGCGCCGGAAGAGATCGAGCTCACGGAATTCGTAAGAACGCTTCTGGAAGAATGGTTGAAGAACCCGGAGCAAGTCGCTGAGGCCCTCGGTCTGGACGAATCGGACCTGAAAAAGATGACACCCGAAGAGCTTATCCAATATTTTCTCGACCGGCTCAAGGAACAGACGGAGGCCCATCACGGAGGAAACCGCTGGATCGGTACAGGAGGCACCTCCCCGGTCGGGCATTCAGGTTATCATCCTGGCGGTATGCGCGTGGGCGGACAGTCCCGAACCAAATCGGCCGTCAAGGTAGCCATGGAACGGCGGTATAAGGATTATTCCCAGGAAGGCCCACTGACAGAGGTACAGATGGGCGAGGCTTTAAAGAGGCTGCGCCGAATGATTCCTTCCGGGCCGAAAGATGTTGTAAACGTGGATGAAACCATCTATGAGACGATGCGGAACGCAGGAGAGATCGAGATCATCTTCGACCGCCGGTTGTCGGATCGTCTCAAAATCATTCTCATGATCGACAATGGCGGCTGGTCCATGGACCCCTATGTCGAAGTTGTGCAGACCCTGTTTCATTATGCGCGGAGCCAGTTTAAGGATTTGAAGATATACTTCTTCCATAACACCGTCTACAGTCGTGTCTGGCAGGACCCGCAAAGACGCTATAAACCGGAGTCTCTTGAAGATTTCATCCGCAAGGATCCGGAAACGCGACTGATCATCGTCGGCGATGCGAGTATGGCTCCCTATGAGCTGATCCACACCAACGGGGCGATATACATCGACCAGGTCGAGGTCGGCACCGGCCTGGATCGTCTAAAATATCTTGCCAATATCTTTCACCATTCCGTATGGCTCAATCCTCAGCCTGAGCATGACTGGCGCCATACATTCACCGTCGGCATGATCCGCCAGGTCTTTCCCATGTACGAACTGACATTGGACGGCCTCGAAAAGGCGGTCCAGCAACTTATGGCCCGGCATTAATGCAGGCGGCGGAACTCTTTGGTTCGGTTTTGACCGGAAGCTCCTCTACCCTGTCTTCCTGAAAGTGAGAATACCACTTCTTTGCCACTGATATTAATACAAGATATTCTCTCAACTGAGAGCGATCATTTCCGGCATTGAGCTAAAAAACGCACTTGCGAAAATGGAACTGCGTTACCGCAGCATCCTCTGTTCAGACTGTCATCCTATTCTAGGATTTTTCCCTTGAACAGGTGAACGAGGGGGTAACGTTCTATTTTTCGCTGCCATCACGCACACAATAGATGGTCAGACATGTCTTTGAAAGACAGCAGCTTCGAGTTAAACATTGCTCCTTTTTCCGGGTCAAAGGCCGAGAAAGGACTTCTGTATGAGCTCTGATGACAAGAGCTCTTTGCCTGTTCCCTCAAGGGCAACCCTGCCAGTCTGGATTACGTAGGCCCGATCTGAGATATCAAGGGCTTCTTGGACATCCTGCTCGACAAGAAGGATGGTTACACCGTCCCTCCGGATTTCCTGAATCACCTCGAATATTTTTTCTACGAGCTTAGGTGCAATGCCCCAAGACGGCTCATCAAGCATCAGGAGCTTGGGCTTGCTCATCAGGCCCCGACCGATGGCAACCATCTGCTGCTCACCGCCGGAGAGGGTATTGGCCTTCTGGTGATTCCTATCCTTCAGAATCGGGAATATGCTGTATACGTATTCCAGACGATCCGCAATCATCTTCTTGTCATTCGTAAGATAGGCGCCCAGCAGCAGATTCTTGTATACGCTGAGGCTGGGGAAAAGCCGTCTTCCCTCCGGCACGTAGGACATTCCGAACGTCACAACCCTGTGGGCGGGAGCCGTCGTGATGTCCTGCCCATTGAAGACGATCTTCCCAGATGAAGGGTGCATGACGCAGCTGATGCCCTTAAGTATGGTCGATTTCCCGTTTCCATTGCCCCCGATGAGAGATACTATTTCATTCCTCTCAACGCGGAAAGAAACGCCATGAATTACAGGGATATTATTGTATCCGAGTTTTATGTTCTCTACGTTTAGCATACTTTTGCCCGAAATACGCCGCGATCACCTTCTCGTTATTAATGACCTCATCGGGGGTTCCTTCTGCTATCTTTTCTCCGTAGTCCAGAACCACGACGCGATTTGCAATCGGCATAATGCCTTCCATCACATGTTCGACGAGGACAAGCGTCATACCCATGCCCCTCAGCCGCAGGACAAGCTCAACCGATTCCTTGATCTCATGTATATTCAGGCCCGCCATCATTTCGTCGAGAAGCATGATCTTCGGCCCTGTTGCGAAGACCCTGGCAACCTCCAATCTTTTCTGCTCAGAAATAGTCAAAGACGTCGCTTTCAAATATAATTTGTCGGTGAACCGGAACACATCCGCCACCTCCTCCGACCTCGCTTGCGCATCCTTTCGTCTTGGATTTCTCAGGAACGCACCGATCATAATGTTTTCCAGTACGTTCATGTCCCTGAAGATCCGAACGATCTGAAATGTCCTGCCGATACCCATCCTGCAGATCGATTCCGGGTCTTTGCGAGTGATCTCCTGCCCTTCGAAAATGATTCTCCCGCCGTCGGCGTTGTAAAAACAGGATATACAATTGAACAGCGTGGATTTGCCCGCCCCGTTTGGTCCAATGAGACCGATGATTTCCCCTTCGTTCATGGAAAAGGAAATATTCGCATTGGCTGTAAGTCCGCCGAAGCGTTTGGTCACATTGTCAACTATGAGGATATCAGCACTCATTTGCCACCTTTTGAAAACAGCGCCCACAGCCCCTGGGGCCGCCAGATGGCGATCAAAATGACGAGGAGTGAGTAAATGATCATATCGATTCCCTGCCCCTCACTCCCGAGATAGACCCTGGTCAGCTCCATGAGCGGGATGAATACGAAGGCCCCTACAACGGGCCCGAAGATTTTTCCGATGCCGCCGATGAGCGCGATGATGCACAAATGGATCGACATCATGAGGTCCATCGTGCTTGACGGATCGATATATAACACGTACTGGCCGTAGAATGTCCCGCATATGGAGGTCAATACGGCGGAGATGGAAAAGGCGATCATCTTGTATTTCTGAATATCGATCCCGAGACTCCGCGCCCCATCAGGATCATCCTTGATTGCCCGCAGATAGTAACCCAGCCTGCTTTCCTCAACGCCATAGCAAACGGCAATGGCAAACAGCAGCATCGCTAGGATTATGTAATAGTACGGGATTTTAGAGGAGTGAAATTCAAAGTTCGCAAACGACTCCTTCACGATGGGCATGTAGATGCCCACTGCGGCGCCGACATAGTCCCAGTTCGTAAAAATCACCACCATGATTTCGCCCACCGCAATTGTGGCGATAGCAAAGTAATGCCCACGCAGACGGAAACACGGGTATCCTACTATGACGGCAAGACCTACGGAAAGGATGCAGCCTGCCAGCATCCCCAGCCAGGGATTGACGCTATAGTTCACCAGTAGGACAGCCGTCGTGTAAGCTCCCACGCCGAAAAATGCGGCATTGCCGAACGAGACCTGGCCCGCGTATCCACCTATGACGTTCCAGCCGATGCTCATTGTGGCGTACATCATGATCATGATGAGGAGATGGAACAGAAAGGGCTGCTGCAAGTACAGCGGTGCCGCCGCGAGAATGCACATGAACAATATAAATACGAGCAAACCCCTTTTCATGACCGCATCATTTCCTTCCCATGAGCCCCTGGGGTCTTATGAAGACCACGCCCAAGTATAACAGCAGCACAAACATAAACTTCAGAGAAGGCGCAATGAGATAGCCGGAGAGCACCTCGACCAGTCCCACGATAATTCCAGCAATAAATGCCCCCGGTACACTGCCGAAGCCGCCGAGAGCGACGACAACAAAAGCCATCAGACAAAAATTGGAGCCTACTTCGGGAAACACATAATAGAAGCTCGAAAGCAAGCCCCCCGCCACACCAACGGAGGCGATGCCGATGCCCCAGGCAAGGGCAAACATCCGGTCACTATTGATCCCCATGAGTTTTGCCGACTCCTTGTCTTGTGCAACTGCCTCCAGGGCCATACCCATTTTGGTAGATTTAAGAAACCAGAAGATAAGGCCATTGCAGATGACTGCTCCCGCCGCTGCGACAAGCTCCGAAACACCGACATAGACGCCGAAGATACTGACATTTCCGCTCGTCATAGTCTGGGGTATCATGCGATAGTCTGCACTCCACAGATACTGGGCCACGCCTCGCAGCAGAATCAGAATGCCGAAGGTCACGAAGATCTGAGAAAGCATGGGGGCGTTAATGATCGGCCTGATGAAGATGTAGTAGGTGACGACTCCCAGGAAAAACAGCAGAACCGTCACCCAGGGAAGGGAATAGAGCGGGTCCATGCCGAAGAGGACAAAAAACCAGTATGCAAAGTACATGGCGACCATGAGGTATTCGCCATGGGCAAAATTGACGATATCCATCATCCCAAAGATCATGGTGAGACCGACGGCGATCAGAGCATAAACGAAACCGATCAGGATGCCGCTCACCAGGGTTTGCGTAAATACGCCTTCCATGGATGTATCCTGCTTTCTGTTCTCTTCTTTGCCAGCACCAACCCCTTCAAACCAGATGCATCCGATGTTATCTTCTGCTGTCCCACTTCGGGAAAGGCCAGATCACATCTTTCGTAGCCAGATTGAAGGGCCATACTGTGTAGCGCTCACCTTTCTGTATTTGAACGATGATGCCCTTCCCGAGGACGTTCTGGTGGGTCTTTGGATCGAATTTGATACCGTCCCACGGCATGATCAACTGGTCGGCCTTGATATTCGTTTCCAGGAGGGCCTTCTGGATCTTTGCCGGTTCCGTTGACTTGGCGCGGTTTATGGCATCGGCAAGTACGATCATACCTGTGAATGAACGCGCGTAGTCGCCCGACATGGGCTTCCCGGCCAGTTTCTCAAACATGCTAGCCACGGTTTTGATCATCGGTTTTTTCGCGGAAAGGTCCTTCGCCCAGACTTCTCTGCTCAGGATGTAGTCTGCATCTTTTCCGAGGGACTTGATCAAGTCGGGATCATTGAAACCCGCATCGTTCGCGATCAGAGCCGTGGGCGCGAAATTGAGTTCCTTGTATGTCTTCATGGAAAGAATGGCGTCCGCCGTGTACGACGTCTGCATGATGATAGACGGATTATAACTCCGGAGCTTCTGAATCTCCGAGGTCAACTGGGTGCTCTTGGCGGGATAAGGCACGGCGCCGCTGATTTGGTACCCGTACCTCTTTGCATACATTTCCTGGTACTTGCGCGAGTCCGCACCAAACAGCGTGTTTTCATAAAGCAGTGCAATGGGCCCCACAGTGATTCTCTTCATCTTTTTCAGGTCGTTGAGAAAGATGAAGAAGTTTTCGCTGAACATATCGTCGTTCGGCGTCGTCCTGAAGAACCACTTGAAACCCCTGTCTGTCAGACCGGGTGATGTGGAACTGTCATTCAAGAAGGGAATGCCGTAGCGTTCCGCCGCCTGGGACGCCGTTGCCGTGACAGCGCTGTTATAGCAGCCGATGATGGCAACTACTTTTTCCTGTGTGATGAGGCGCTCCGCCTCTGCCATCCCGACTTCCGGCTTGCCCTGATGGTCACCGGGGATGATCTTGATTTTGGCGCCCTTCAGATTCGGCAGTCCCGCAGTTTTTGCCAGAGGCATGTTCAGATCATATTTGTTGTTAATAATGTCGGCTGCTAACTCGGCGCCTTTTAAGAGACCCTGTCCTGTGGTTGCCAAGGGCCCCGTCAGGGGAAAGATGACGCCGATCCTGATCTCATTCTGCGCACATGCCAGAGAGGTGAAAGATAAAACCACGACCACTGCAAAAAAAATCCTCAGAAATTTCCACATGGCTGCCTCCTATATCAGTTTTTAATTGATGCTGCGATTTCCATTTTTCTATCGAAGAGGCGCTCCGCCTCCTCCATTCCTATCATTTCGAACATCACGGAATCGCCCGGTTTGAGGTGGGCAAGAAGGTCGTGATCCACTTTGGCTATCAGGACAGGCCTCGCATATCCCCCAAGAGTGCGCTCGTGAAGCTGGATGATGGGCAAGCCATCTCCCGGAACCTGGATACTGCCGGGCAGCAGCCCCTCTGATATGATGCTTTCTTCCACATCGGCTCTGAATGCGAGGGGTTTACCATCCAGCCGGATACCTGTCCTGTTCAGCTTCGTGGAGACTGTAAAGACAGTCCTTCCCTTGCCGCCCAGGAATTCCTTCAATGATTCGTCAGTGAAATAATCGTTTTCAGGACCTTCCACTACTCTCAATGTGTGCGGAGGCATCATGCGCGGTATGAACTCTTCCGGAATGGGTTGAACTGCAGCAATCCTGGTCCCCTCGAAATTGATTCTGTCACCTTTCTGAAGAGCCCTTCCCCGGTACCCGCCGAACCGGCACTCCAGATTGGTCGTGTAGCTTCCAATGACCTTCTCCAGCACGGGGGTACCGGAAAATCCCAGGTAATATCTGAAACCCTCCATGACCTCGTCTACGGTCAATGTCTCCCCAGCCCTCGCCTCGAAAGACATCCATGACCGCAAAGGCCTCCCCTCCAGGCTGGCTCTCATCCTGGCTCCCGTGATAGCGCAACAGACGTCCTTACCAAATCTCAAAGAGAATTTTTCTCCGAATGCCTCAATAGCCGGGGCATTGCACTTGTTGCCCAGGAGATGATTAAGGACGCTTAACGCGTAGAGATCCAAGGCTGATGAAGTCGGAATACCCACCTCCCTGTATCCGTGCCTCCCGCCGTCAACGACAATGGACATGATTCCGGGATGTATGATCTCGATCATGCGCGTATGAATCTCACCTCGTCACCAATCTGGAAGATGCTGTAAGGCTCTTCACTGTAATCAAAGAGCTTCTTGTTCGTCCTTCCTATTATTCTCCATCCAGCCGGCGACTCAAAGGGATATATGCCTGTCTGGAGCTGAGCAAGGCCGACGGAGCCCTCAGGAACTTTCAAGCGAGGCGTCTCAAGCCTCGGAACATACAGCCGCTGATCGAGGATTCCCAAATAGGGAAACCCGGGCAGGAATCCCACGGCAAAAACTTTGTAAGTGACTGAGGTATGGACCTCTATGATCTTGTCTTCAGACAATCCCGTGTGCGACGCCACAAAATCAATGTCGAAGCCGCTTTCTCCGCCGTATTCGACTGGAACGTCGTGGGTTTCCGGTTCCGGAATCTCGATATGGGCTATCAGAAATTCCTTATCCTGCAAAGAGGCTCTCAGCGCCTCGTATGAGGTTTTCCTCCTGTCAAAGATAATGAGGCAGGATCGAAAGGACGGTATGATGTCGGTTATTTCTTCTAATTGAAGGGACTTCAAAAAAAAATAATACCGCCTTACCTTGTCATGAATCTCCAAATCGATTTTGTCGCCGAATAATATCCGTATCGCCTCTTCGCCGTACCTTGAAATCTTCATATACTATAAGATATCTATCAGTGGCTTGACGTGAATGTTTTCCTGTTCAAAATACGTCTTCAGCCTACTTGCAGCATCAATGCTTTCCAAGTTGTCACCGTGCATACACAAAGTATCAATCTCCATATCCAACCAGTGGCCGCTGACGCTCTTGGTTCCCCTCTCTTTCACCATGCGTACCGCCCTTCTTGCGATCAGCTCCGCATCTTTCAATACGGCCTCTTTGTGTTTCCGCGACAGAAGTTCCCCGTCGTCACCGTAGTTCCTATCCGGAAAAGCCTCCAGCGCGATTCTCACACCCTTCTTTTTCAGCGCCTTCTTGAGCGCCGCTGTCGCAGGCGTGGTCAGCGTCAAAAAAATAACATCTCCGAAAGCGCCCCTCACCATTTCAACTATCCCCAGAAAAAGGCTCTCCTCTTTGATAAGGTAATTATAAAGGGCGCCGTGCATCTTCACGTGCTGCATTGGCACTTGATGAAGGGCGAGAAAACCCTGCAGCGCTCCCACCTGGTATATGATGGCGTTTGTTAATTCCTTCGGGTCCATGTCCACGAACCGTCTCCCGAAACCCAGCAAGTCAGGATAGCCGGGATGTGCACCTGCTTTGACGCCATGGTCTCTGCAGAGCCGCACCGTTCTTTCCATGATATTAGGATCCGAGGCATGAAATCCACAGGCTATATTGGAAGAAGTGATGTGCCGGATTATCTCTTCGTCTCTGCCTATTTTGTAAGCCCCGAAAGATTCTCCCATATCGCAGTTAATATCTACAGCAATATCCATATCATTCTCGCAAAAATCTTCCCCTAAAGGAAATTGGGTCGATAGATTCACAGGTTAAATGTTAAGCGTTTATTTAAAACTTCTCCCTCCAACTGTCAATGGGAATATCTTCGCAACATTTCTTTCCAGATTGAGCAAACAACGCAGTAATCTCATATCAATACCCGTCGATTCACCCCCAATGCCCGGAATTCATCAACCCAATAAAATTATCACGAACGATCAGCTTAAAATATGATATATATTAAACAATAGTGATTTATTCAATCAAAACATAAAAAATGGGTGTGGTTATTGAGCAACGACAATAATGATTTAGCACTTGTATTGAGCGGGGGAGGGGCGCATGCCGCCTATCAGGTGGGATTCTTGCGTTCCCTGGCTGATCAATTTCCTCACCTCAGCATCCCGATATTAACGGGCGTTTCCGCCGGTGCCATCAATGCAACGTTCATTGCCAATCATCAAGGTACATTTGCGGAAGCCGTCGCTGCACTGAGCGATTTCTGGCTTAAACTCAAGAGTGATGATGTCTTTAAAATGAATGCGAGCACCCTTTCAAAAAATATTCTGCGATGGGGGTTCTCGCTTCTGTCAGGAGGCATGTCCAAGATAAGGTCTCCGAAAGGATTTGTCGATACGACACCTCTTAGAAGAATGCTGCGGAAGGGATTCAGTTCATCGCACGGCGGAATAATAGGAATCCGCGAGAATATACGGCAGCAAAAACTAAAAGCCCTTGCCATTACGGCTACAAACTATACAACAGGTCAGACCATAACATGGGTTCAGGGAAAGAATATCGAAATGTGGGAAAGGCCGGATAGACATAGTATCATGACAGATATCACCGTCGACCAAATCATGGCTTCCACGGCTCTGCCAATTTTTTTCCCAGCAGTAAAGGTTGGAGACTCATGGTACGGTGATGGCGTCATTCGCCAATCAGCACCACTTTCGCCTTCTCTGCATCTCGGCGCAGGGCGGATACTGGCAATCTCGACCCGTCACAAGCCTATTGTACAAGGGGTAATTTCTAAAGCAAGCTCTCGTTATCCATCCATTGCACAGATCATGGGCGTACTAATGAATGCTATTTTTCTGGATTTGCTCGACCAGGATGCGCTTGGATTGGAACGTGTCAATCGCGTCCTTGCCAACACATCATCCAGAGAAGACCTAGGTCTCCGATTGGTTCGGGCATTCGTCTTGCGTCCTTCCGTCGACCTAGGACAAATTGCAGGAGAATTCGAACGCGATCTGCCCCGGCTGTTTCGTTTCTTAATGTCTGGACTCGGCACCCGTGAGACGGAAAACTTTGATTG
>Ga0335081_10011103_pt1 | contig 14566 bp, 9 predicted proteins | sample Lox_Sample_35_FD_206713 | JGI IMG/M metagenome (GOLD analysis project Ga0335081, IMG submission 206713) | Soil microbial communities from Loxahatchee National Wildlife Refuge, Florida, United States - Lox_Sample_3.5 | ecosystem: Environmental > Terrestrial > Soil > Wetlands | place: USA: Florida... | reverse complement strand
CGGCGTTGATCAGGGCGCTCGCTTCGAACGGCTTCTTGAGCGTCCCGTCGGCCTCCGCGCGCTGTGCCTGGGCGTCGTCAAAGGTCTCCAGCACGCCGGCGGTGAGGATCACGCGCACATGCTTCAAGCGCGGGTTCATCTTGATGTACTGGCAGATTTCGTAGCCGGTGCGGCCGGGCATTACGGTATCGGCAAGCACCACGTCGGGATCGACATCGTCCAGCCGGATGAGCGCCGAATCGGCATTGCTGACAGTGACAACCTCGTAACCCTCTTCGCTGAGGATACGCTCACCCATGCGCTGCGCATGCGGGCTGTCGTCCACCAGCAGAATGCGGCTCATGGCTTGGCGGGCTGCGCGGGACCATTCCCCGAGGCGCCCGAAGATGCCGGCGTGGAGGGCGTAGCGGCGGGCGGCGGAGTGTCCTTCTTTTTCTTCTTGTCCTTCTTGGCCTGGTCTTCCTCCTGCCTCTTCTTCGTCTTGGCTTGCTGGTCCTGCATCTTCTTCATCTGCGTCTGTTGTTTCTGGGCCACCTTAAGCTGCTGCGCGGGAGTCATAGCCTTGGTTTTGCCAGTATGGTTCTGCGGCAGAGCCTGCGGCCTGGGAGTAGTGGCTGGAGTGGTAGTGGCAGGCGTAGTCGAATTGGCGGGAGCGGCTGCCGAACCCGATGCGGCGGGAGCGGGGGCGCCTGCTGCGCCAGCACTGCTGCCCGCGGCAGGTTTGGCACCAGAATCGCCTGCGGCGCCACTTGTTCCTGCAGCGGCGCCGGACCGGTTCAGGCGAGCGTCGGGAGAATTGTCGATCAGCGAGGTATCCTTCACCACGCTGGAGGTTACGCCCGATTCTCCACCGACGCTGACGCCGGTGGTACCGGTTTCACCGCTGGGATTGGCGGGCACGCTAGCCGGCACCGAAGGCTTGAAGGTGTCCATGTTGGGGCTGCCGGACTGCGCCGCGGTCAGCGTATTGGGATGACCGGCGAACGGCCCCCAAGCCTTGCCGATCAAGCTGCGCTTACGGCGGTTTTCCAGCTCGTACTTTTCGCGCGCGTAAGCCACCGGGTCGGCTTCGGGAACCGGCCGGCTCATGGCCTTGAGGCGAGCGGTGGCTTCGGCCACGTGCGGGCTGAGCGGATAATCCTTAACCACCTTGCTGTACGCCGAAGCCTCCTGGTTTTCGAAATTATCCCCCATGCGGTGGTAGGAATCGCCCAGCATCATGAGCGCCTCGTCCGCCTGGCTGTAGAGCGGATACTGATCGGTGAGGGCTTGCAGGCGGTTCGACGCCGCGGGATAGCTGCCCTTGGCGTTGTGATAGAACGAGCCGACCTTGAATTCTTCGTCGGCCAGCACTTCCTGCACGTCCAGCAGGTACTGCTTGGCTTGGGGAGCGAACTTGCTGTTGGGGAACTGCACCAGAAGCTGCTTGCATTCGTCTTCGGCGCGGCGCGCGTGCAGCGGATCGCGATCCGCCTTGTCCATCTGCTGGTATTGCATCTTGCAGATCTTTTCCTGCGCCTCGGCGGCCTCTTCCATCTGCGGATAGAACAGGATGAAATCCTTGTATTCCGCTTCGGCCTGCGCAAAGCCGTGCGCCCCGCCCTCGCGGTACCAGCTATCGGCGTAGGCCAGCTTGGCCTTGGCCAGATATTCGCTGGTGTCGTAGGTATTCATCAAGGTTTGCAGCGTCAGCCGGCCCCGCTCGAAGCGGCCGTGTTCGATATCGTCAATGGCGCGATCGAACAGTACCTTGTCGGGCTGCTGGGTATCCTTGGTGATGGGATTCTCGTAAGCCTTGCGGCGGCAGCCGGGAGCAATCGCCAGAGCTGCCAAAGCCGCAAGCACGGCGGCGAAACGGATGGAAATTCGAACCATATGAAAACCAAGCCTCAAATTACAATTGCCATAGCGTGGGATGCGATTTCGCGCATCTCGCGGGTGGTCGCTTCCGCGTCCTTACTGTGAAAGATTGCCGACCCTGTCACGATCCAGTCACACCCCGCCCGAACCACTTCGGCCAGATTCTGCGGGTGTACGCCGCCATCGATTTCGATGGGGAACGCCAACTTCTTCTCCCGCCGCATCCTATCCAGCTTACGCACTTTTTGAAGCACGTAGGGAATCAGCTTCTGGCCCCCAAATCCCGGATTGACACTCATTAGCAGCACGTAGTCAGCCACTTCCAGAACGTCTTCCAGCACGGCTACGGGAGTGGCCGGATTCAGCACCACGCCGGCCATGGCGCCGGCGCCGCGAATGCTGCCCAACGTCCCATCCAGGTGACGTGCCGCTTCATAGTGGACGGAAACGGAATTGGCGCCGGCTTTGACGAATTCCACCGCGTAACGGTCGGGATTTTCGATCATCAGGTGGCAATCCAGATGCGACCGGGTGCAGTTGCGAAGGGATTCCACCACCGGCGGTCCAATGGTGATATTGTCCACAAAATGGCCGTCCATCACATCCAGGTGGAGGATGGAAGCGCCGCCGCGTTCGACGCGGGCGATCTCATCGGCCAGATGGGCAAAGTCAGCCGAGAGAATTGAGGGAACAATTTCAACCATTTGCAGTGTTTCCTGATTTTAGCACGGCAGCCCCAAAACCGTCCCCCAAATCGCGCCCTGGAATACGCTCCATGGTCTCAATTACGAGGTCCGGTGCGACCTGCCGCACCACTTCTTCGTTCTCTTCGGCTTCCAGCGAACAAGTGGAGTAGACGAGAATGCCGCCGGGCGCCAGCATAGCCAGCGCGTTCGCCAACAGGGCCTTCTGGCGGCGCTCGAGATCGGCGAGATGCTCGGGGCGAAGTCTCCATTTAATCTCCGGATTGCGCCCCAGAGTGCCGGTTCCGGAACAGGGAGCGTCCAGCAGGATGCGGTCGAAAGTGCGGCCGAAGGGCAGCGGACGCGTGCCATCCAGCACAACCAGGTTGGGGGTAAGCGGCTTCATTTGCACCAGGCGGTGAAAGTGCAGATCGCAGGCCACGGCGCGCACGCCGGCGGCCAGCGCTTGGGCCGTTTTGTTGCCCGGCGCGGCGCAGAGATCGAGAAAGGAATGCCCCGGTTCCAACCTTAGCAGCGGCACGACAGATTGCGAGCCCATATCCTGGATGCGCGCTCCTGCCGGGCCGATGTAGAGAAACGTCTCCGGCTGTTCGAGCGCGGCGCGGGCGATGGCGGCAGCCGTTTCCGCCCTGAAGCGCCGCTCCCAGCGGGCCAGCAGCCACTCCGGACAGGAAAGCTCGATCTCGCGGCTGGGCCAGGCGACCTGCGAGCGATTCACCTTGCGCAGGACGGCATTGACGAATCCCGACGCGGATCGCTTGCGGGCGCGCTTCACAAGTTCGACGCTATCGGCTACGGCGGCGTGCGGCGGCACGCGCTCCAGGTAGCGCAGTTGATAGATGCCCAGGCGCAAGGCGATGCGGACCTCGGGGTCGAGCTTGCGGCGCGAGCCGGAGTAGTGTTCGATCAAATAATCGAGCTGTGCCTGAAAGCGAAGAACGCCGAAGACAATCGTCTCCGCGAGGCCGGCATCGCGCGAATCGAAACCTGCCGTTTCCGCGCGCAGAAGATCGGAAGCGTAGCCGCCGGTGTCCACTTTGCGCAGGATGGAGAACGCGGCTTCACGGGCGCGGGAGAGCATGAGGGAGATCCGATTTTAGCGCGCATGGCCGCCCGATATAATCAAGTCAGTGGATCTGGAAAAAGCTCTTTTGCGAAAGGTGGGGGAAGCCATACACCGCTTCAAAATGGTGCGTGACGGCGACCGCGTAGCCGTGGCGCTTTCCGGCGGCAAGGATTCAGCCAGCCTGCTGGAAGCGCTGCTGCTGCTCAAGGAGCGCGCGCCCATTGAGTTTACCGTTTGCGCTTTCACCGTGGAACAAGGCAAGTTTCTGCGGCCCATCGAGCCAATCGGCGAATATCTGGCGCGGCGCGGCGTGGCCTGGACCTACTATCGCGACGCTCCTTCCCTGCGTCTGCTGGAAGATCAGCCCGAGCATGGCTGCGACCTGTGCAGCCGCTACCGGCGGCGCGCGGTTTACGAGATTGCCCACGGGCTGGGAGCCAACGTGATTGCCTTCGGCCACACCGCCGACGATTTCTGCGAGGCCCTGCTGCGCAACACCATGTTCACCGGCAGGCTGAGCGCCCTGCCGCCGGTGACGCATTCACGCAATCGCGAATACCGGCTGATCCGGCCGCTGGTATTCGTCACCGAAGACATCACCCGCGCCTATGCGGAAATGCGCGGAATTCCGGTGGTGCCGTGCGGCTGCTCACAAAAGACCGGGACGGTGCGGCGCTCGCTGCGCGACATCTTTGCCGAACTGGAAACCGATTATCCGCACCTGAAAGAGAACATTGTTTCCGCCATGGGAAACGTGGACACCGGCCGCCTGCTGGATACACGCTACCTCGATCTCGAAGGGACGCACCCGGAGGCTGGCGGCGTGCCGGATCTTCTGCCGATCGTCGGGGAATCGTAGCGGCGGGGCTCACTTGCCGCCAGGTATCCGGCGCTTCAACTCGTCCAGGAAGTTTTCCAGCACCGTGACATGAATCGAGTTTTTCGAATCGTCCGCGGCCTCCGGCTTGCTTAATACCGCGAACCGTTTGCCATCCGGTGCGAGGTCGACGTTCGATAGGCCTGGAAAGAAGATCTGCCGATCTGACCACAGCCGCGGCTTACCGGGAACGAAGGCATCGCCATCCGCCGCGTAGTCGACAACCATAATGCGGTGATCCGCCGACTCGTAAAACAATTGGCGGCTCTTTTGCGACCACATCGGGTACAACCCTCCGCCGGCCGAGATCTGCGCTTTCTGCCGGCTGCCTTCCGGAAATGGCCGCACATAGATCTCATCGGTTCCCGATTCATCGGACCGGTAGGCGATCCAATGCCCATCGGGAGAGAACCTCGGAAGGTATTCGTGGGCGCGCGTGACCAGAAACGGCTGGGGCAGTCCCGGCTTCGGGTGATCGGGATCCGAGGTATCGAGCGGCAGAACAAATAGGTCAGCTCCCGTTCCAGGCCGGATCGTGAAATACGCCAGAAACCGGCCGTCCGGTGAAAATGACCAAGGAGACAAAGTGTCTGGAAGCTCCAGGAGACGCTGTGGCTCGCCGGCGCCATCGCTGCGCAGCCATGAAATAGTCGTGCCGGAGACGAATGCGAGGTGGTTGCCGTCCGGTGCCCACGCGACACCACCTGTGGCGCCACCCGAAGTGAGCCGCGTGGTGGTGTCTCGCTCCAGATCGTAAACATACAGGTCCCCGCTGCTGCCGAACGCCAACCTGCGTCCGTCGAGTGAGAATCGAGGCAGCGTATAGACGCCGAGTGTGGCAAGCAGAGGCCGCATATTGCCGGAACTATCGAGCCAGGAAACCTGCCAACGCTGCGCTCCTTCTTCACCCGCCCTATACAGAAGCATTCCGGAGCCGGATGGCGCGGCCGGGAAATCGAACTGGCCGCCGCCGGTGACGGGATTAGCCGCCACATCTTCCACCAGCCGGGTGGGCGGGCCTTTCACCTCCAGCCGGCCCGCATCGAAACGCAGCCCGAAGAGAACGCCTCGCTGTAGGTAAACCAGGTAACCGCCGGGGAGGTAGCGGCCGAAATACCCGCCGCGCTGTAAGACCTTAACCTCGCCGGTCTTGAGCGACATGGCTTCAACATCCGCGTCCTCCTGCCCGATCAAGTTGCCCGAGCCGCTGAAAACAACACTTGCACTGCCCGGTAGCACCTGGGGCCAGCGGTGCGTTACCTGGCCGGGGCGCAATTTCGTCAGGATTTGGGGCATCCCTCCTGATGCGGAGATCCGTAGCAGCGGACCCGAAATGGCGAGCGCGGCAATAATGTTGCCGTCATCGCCCCAACTGCCGCCCTGTGGGTTGACGGCGGCGCTAAGCGATACCGGCGCTCCTCCCTGCACCGAGATCTTCTTCAAGCGGTCGTCGCCGAAAAAGCCGATCCACTGGCCATCGGGAGAAAAGAACGGCTCGCTCCCATTCTCCGTTCCCGCCAGCAGGGTAGGTTTTGCCTGATCGAGCGTCCGGGTCGCCAGCCGCTGCCGGCCATCGGACCCGCGAACCGGATAAACCAGGCGGCGGCCGTCCGGCGAGATGGCTACGGTCACATTCAGACCGGCGAGGGCGTCCGGTCCGAGGTCCACACTCAGGCGGGTGAGAGGGCGCTCCACCGGCCGACGGGCGCGATACAAGAACGTGCCTGTGACGAGCAGCGCCAGCGCCAGCAATCCGACCGCCCACCACAGAACCGTGCGCCCCGCTCGCTGCGGCATGGGCTGCGAACCCGTCTCAGCCGGCTCGTCGATTAGCGCCTGCGCGTCGCCGATGTCACGCAGCCGGCGCGTTGTATCCTTCTCCAGGCACAGCCTCAGAAGCCGGCGGGCACCGGCCGGCACACGGTCCCAATCGGGATCCCGCGTCAGAACGGCGCGCAGCACGTCGGTAGTAGTGGCGCCCGCAAACAAGCGGCTTCCGGTGAGCATCTCATATAGGATCACGCCAAAAGCCCAGATGTCGGCTCGCTTGTCCACCGTTTTACCGAGCGCTTGTTCCGGCGCCATGTACGAAGGTGTGCCAGCCAGCGTCCACGCTTCGGTAAGTGTGTGGGTGGGGTCCTCCGGGCTCGGGAACTCCGAAGTCCGCGCCACCCTCGCCAGTCCGAAGTCGAGTACTTTGACGCCGGCTCCGGCCTTAACCTTGATGTTGGCCGGCTTCAGGTCGCGGTGAATAATGCCCTTCTCGTGCGCCGCCTCCAACGCGTCGGCGACCTGGCACGCGATGGCCATGGCTTCCCCGACCGGCATCGGCCCCTTCCGGATAAGCTCCGCCAGGGTCGGGCCTTCGACCAGCTCCATGACCAGGTAGTTGGGGCCGACATCGTGCACCGTGCAGATATTGGGATGATTCAGCGCGGCGATGGATCGCGCTTCCCTCTCGAAGCGGCCGTCGAATGGCTCGTTGGGAATCTTGATGGCAACCGACCGCCCCAGCCGCGTGTCCACCGCGTGGTACACCGTGCCCATGCCGCCTGAACCGAGCAACGCTTCGATACGATACGGCCCCAATTGCGACCCGATCGCGGGTTGGGAGGAGTTGGCGGGCGTCATCGACAGCTTCCGTTCCACTTATGATACTTCGTGGTCACGCGCCCGTTGCCAGCAACCCCCAGCGCCGGCCAACTTCACGGATTGTCGGGGAATCGTAGCTACTTCTTTTTCTTCTTCACCGGCTCCGGCCCGATCCGTTCGATGGTTACGCTAATCAGCTTCACCGGGTCTACCGGCCGGTCGCCGCGCACCGGACCGCGGTCGATCCTATTCACTACATCCATTCCCTCCACTACCACGCCGAAGATGGTGTACTTACCATCCCATTGGCGCATGGAATTGGTGGTAATGAAGAACTGGCAGCCCCCCGAATCCGCGGCGCCCGTGTTGGCCATGGCGAGTTTGCCTGCGCCATCGAAACGCAGGCCGGGCAGCAGCTCGTCGCGAATCGTGAAACCGCAGTTGTGCGAGCCAGTTCCCGTGGGGTCGCCCGCCTGGATCATGATATCCGGCAACACACGGTGGAAGGTGATGTTATCGTACAGAGGCACCTTTGCCAGCTTGCCGCTTTTGGGACTGAGCGTCGCCTTGGTGCCTTGTGCCAGCGCCACAAAGTTCTCAACCGTCTTAGGGGTATCTTTCTCGTAAAGGCGAGCGGTGAAATTGCCCATGGATGTGTTGAAGATGGCATACAGACCGTTCGGCAACTGTTGCGCGGAAACGCAGGCTACCGCAAGTAAGAAGAACGCGAACCTCGTCACGCGTCCCATTCTAACGCGCGGTAATCTAATGCAAATGCGCGGCACAGCCGATCTATTTCCTGGCGATGACCCAACTTTGGATGGCAATGCTGCTGGCGGCGGGCCAGGAACGCGTGCTGGAGAGCGTGGTACCGGGCCTCGCGTCCGATCCGGGCTGCACATCCAGGGTGGAGATCGCAAATTCGAGCGGCCGTCCGGCGGAGGTCGCACTTGAAGCGCATCGACCTGAAGGCGGTTTGGTTTTCGTGGGCGGCCAGGGAAATCCGGTGGCTCTGCCGCCCGGCGGGCGCAGCTCCTACAACCTCGAACACGGCGCATGGGTGAAGGTTCGCGAGCGGATTCCCTCGCCGCAGCAAGGGCCCGTGGTGGCCGCGCGCGGCATCACGGAATGCGCGGATGGCGACCGGCTGCGAACGGTTACACGCGATCCGGTCTTCCCCATGCGCAATCCCTGGTTCGAAGGGGAGGTGATACCGGCCGGGGTCATTCTGCTCATTAATGCCAGTGAAACGCCGGCCTCCGTGACGGGTTGTTATTCCGGCGGGAACTTCTATTCCCTGCCCGGCGCGGGTCGCGGGCCGCCGGTTTTTGAGCCGGTCTGTTCGGAGACATTCCAGCAGGAGGTGCCGCCGTTTGGCAGCCGCGAGTTTTCGGTGGAACATAACGGCAACCGCTGGTTCGGCCTGCGGACGCGGGGGAGATCCATCGTTTTGCAGATGCTGAAGCCGGTGGAAGCCGGCACGCGGATCTTCGTGGTGGATTCCACCATCCGATTCGGCAGTGAGGTTACGTCCCGGTGACCACGCCGCCATCGACGCTGATTACTGCGCCCGTAACGAAAGAAGCTGCATCGGAAGCCAGCCAGAGGTAGGCGTTGGCGATATCCTCCGGCTGTCCCATGCGGCCGAGCGGAGTGCGCCCGCGCAGGGCTTCCAGAATCTTTTCCGGCATGGCCTTCACCATATCGGTGGCAATGAAGCCCGGCGCCACGGCATTGACCCGGATATTGTATTTGCCCAGTTCGCGAGCCCAGACGCGGGTCATGCCGATTACGCCCGCTTTGGTGGCCACATAATTCGTCTGTCCGAAGTTGCCGTACAGACCCACGACGGAGGATGCATTCAAAATCGCGCCGCCGCCGGATGCGATCATGCGCGGCACCACCGCGCGCGTACAAGTGAAGACGCCCTTCAGATTGACAGCGATTACGGAATCGAACTGCTCGTCGCTCATGATACCGGCGATGGCGCCGTCCCTGATCTTGACGAGTTGGCCGTCGCGGAGTATGCCGGCGTTATTCACCAGAACGTGGATGGCGCCCCAGTGGCGCATGACCTCCTCAACCGCGGCTTCCACGGAAGCGGCGTTGGCCACATCCACCTTTTGAAAAATTCCGCTCGCTTCCGCTTCGCCGTCCTTGACATCCCAGGAGGCCACACGGCAGCCTTCTGCCGCAAACCGGCGCGCGGTCGCCTTGCCAATGCCGGCGGCGGCTCCAGTGACGATTACGGTTTTGTTGGTGAGTCCGGTTTCGATCATTCAGCTATAAGCTATCAGCTTTCCGCGATCCGCTCGCAGCCTCCGCCTTCTTAGCTCGAAGCCGCGGGAGTTACTGCCAGTTGCCCATCAGAATGAATGGCGCCCAATAGTAGGGATGGCGGTAGTTGGCGGCCTGTGGCACGGCCTGTGGTGAGGCCGGCAGAACGCCGCGCGCGTCTTTCGGCTGTGGCCGCCCGCCTTCGCCATGCAGCATGCCAAGCTGGGCCTGCCGCAGCGCTTCCACCTTCGGCACACCATCCGCCTTCGCCCATCGCCGATAAAAATCCGCCATGATCTCACCGGTGCTCTTGTCCGCGACATCCCATAGGGTGGCGACCACCGCCTTGGCCCCCTTCTTCTGCGCCAGGAGCCCAAGACCATCTACTTCGCGGCCGTCCGCGCCTCCGGCGACGGCGGTCTCGCACGCCGAGAGCGTCAGCAATTCCGCGCTGTGGAAGTCCAGGTTGACGTCGCTGCGCAGGTCCGCGAGCCGGAGCCGGTACCCCGCCCCGCCCGTGTCTTTGCCGCCCAGCAGCAACCAGGAATTATCGTCGCTGGCGGGGTCGAGCACGAAATGGCTGGCGATATGAACCAGCGGATACTTCTGCCACAACTGGTCCTCCATGGCCTTTTCGGTGAAGGCGTCGTCGAGCAGGATGCGGCCTGCGATGGGCCCGCTGGAAGCCGGGGTGGCGGCGTCACGGACAACCGCATTCAGCTCGACCGGGACGGCGCGCAGCGCGGGCAGGCCGGCCTCGTACTGCTTCGACACACCCATGGCAAGCGCAGTCCAGCGGCTCAACTGCGGCCGGTCTTTCAAGCGGCTGGTGTTGGCGGAATTGAACAGCACGCTGCTGTAGTCCTCCACTAAGTACCGGCCGGTCTGCGGGTTGTTGAGAGCGCTCATGGGCACGTAGCGCAGGGCGTCGTCGAGCGACCAGGCGATGGTCTGGGCATGTGCCCCCGCCAGATCGGCGGCAATGGGAGCCACCACCGTTCGATACAGGTCCTGCGCGGCGGGGCGCGGATCGGAGGCCGGATCTTTCAGAGCGCTGAGCAAGGCCTGAACTTTGCGGCTGAGGTCGGCGCGTTGGATGGGGACCCGGTGCGGCACCATTACCGAAGGGGTTACCACAATCAAATCGAGCTCCTCATTCAACACCACCGTATACACGACCACCGCGCCCGTGGACGGCATATCGCGAAGCAACGATTGGGAGTCGCTGGCCTCGGAATCGAAATCGCGCGCGTGATCGGAAGCGGGTTTCGCCAAGACCCGCTGCAGATTGCGCGAGAAGGCGGTCATGGCGTCGCCGGCAAGGTTCAGCTTGGCCGCGAGGGCAGTCATGCGCGCCTCCTCCTGCGAGTTGCGCGAAGGCTGGCTGCGCAGATCGAGCCATTCCAGGGCATCGGCGGTGATGCTCTCCGCCTGGCTCTCGGCGGCGCTGAGAGAAAGCGGACGCGTGTCGGCGCCCTGGGGCTTGTCGCCGCGGGTAAACTCTCCGAATTCCTCTTCTTTCAGCAGGCCGAGAACGCGCTCGGCCTCGGGCAGGCGGCCTTCGGAGATCAGCAGGTCGGCCAGCTCGCGGTAATTTTCCGAAACGGATTTCACATAATTCTGGCGCAGGTCTTTGTCCAGGCTCTGGAGGTTCACGCGAACTCTCTGGCATTGATTGACCGCCTCCTTGCCGAAGAAGATGGCCAGCCGCGGATTCTCTTTTTCCCAATAAAAACGGAGAAGACTCAGCACGATCGCCTGCATGGCCGGCTCGGAGGCGGTGCGCGCAAGCCGCAGCGCGTCCACGTAGTTCTCGAGCGCCTTCTGGCGGTCTCCCAGAATAACGTAGGCCGCGCCCATCGTGGTCAACGTGATAGCCTCTCCTTCCCGGTCGTCGGTGGCGCGCCGCAGCGGCAGCGCCTGGGTGAAATAATTGAGCGCTTTTTGATGTTCGCCCAGAAGCGAGTACGCCAGGCCGATATCGTTCAGCGCGGTGGCTTCTCCTCTTCGATTCCCGATGGCACTCTGCAATTGCAGCGCCTCGGTGAATAAGTCCAGCGCCCGCTGCCTGTCTCCCGCGCTCATGCAGTATTCGCCCACCAGGAGGTACGCTTGCGCCATCTGGTACTTATCGCCAAGCGAACCTAACAAGGCAAGAGCCTGGTCATAATAGCCGCGCGCCGTTTCCTTCGCTCCCAGGGAAACGTAAAGCTGCCCGATAGAAAACAGAGTAGCCGTCTCATCGGAGCGGTCGCCCAACTCACGCTGCATACGTAGAGCTTGTTGGTAATTGTCCAGAGCCTTCTTCGGCTCGCCGGAAAAGCCGTAACTGTCGCCAATTCCGAGCAGAGTGGCGGCTTCCTGCTTTCGGTCGCCGATGGCGTGCTGAATCGATAGCGCCTGGTTGAAATAATCCAGCGCCTTCGGATGTTCACTGAGAAGAGCGTAGGCCCTGCCCATGTTGGCGAGCACGTCCGCTTCGCCCGAACGGTAGCCGGCGGTTTGATCGATCTGGAGGGCCTGCTCATAATAGGCCAATGCTCTCCGCGGCTCTCCTAATGACGCGTACATCACGCCGACGTTCTGCAATGCCGTCGCCTGGCCCAGGCGATTGCCGGTTTCGCGCTTGATTGCCAAAGCCCGGGTGTAATAGTCCAACGCTTTGCGCTTGTCGCCGAGACCCGAATAGGCGTTTCCGATTGACGTGAGGGTCATGCCCTCGCTATCGCGGTCGCCCGAATGCTGCCATAACGGCAGCGCCTGGTTGTAACAATCGAGCGCCTTCTGGTACTCGCCGACGGAGAAATAAATAAGCCCGATATTGACGAGCGTCCCGGCCGCGGACGCCTGGTCGCCGCCCGCTCGGCGGAGTTCGAGCGCCTCGCCATAGGATTCGAGCGCTTTCTGCTTTTCTCCCAAGCTGGAGTAGTCGTCGGCGATAGCGCTGAGGGTAGCCGCCTCACCGCGGCGATCGCCCGCGGCGCGCCACGCCGGCAGGGCCTGATTGTAGTATTCCAATGCCTTCCGCTCGTCGCCCGGCCGATCGTAGATCTCAGCTATCCCGTGCAGCGCACGGGCTTCGCCCGCATGATTGCCGGTGGTCCGTTCTATGGGGAGGGCCTGGTTGTAACACTCGAGCGCTTTCTCCGTATCGCCCAGCGCGGCGTACGCGTCTGCCATACCGAGAAGATCGTGCGCCTCCTGGTTGGGCTTGCCCAGCGCCCGATGCAACGGCAGAGCCTGCCGGTACGAATCGAGCGCTTGCTGCGTCTCCTTTAATTGCGCCTCCATGTCCCCGCTGTCCAGCAGGATACTCGCTTCGTAGCCGTGGTCCCCGAGGTCATGCTCGAGAGGCAGTGCCTGCCGATAGTAGTCCAGGGCCTTCCGCAGGTCTTTATTATTCAGATAGACAGTGCCGATTTCGACCAGGCAGTTCGCTTCGTCGGAGCGAGCGCCGAGAGCGCGATAAATAGCGAGGGCTTGCGAAAAGAGGTCGAGCGCTTGGTCGGTGTCACGCAGCCTGACCTCAATCGAGGCCAGATCGTCCAGCACCTGCGCCTCGTGAGAGCGATCGCCAAGCGCCCGGAAAATCGGCAGGGCTTGGGTGTAGTTTTCCATCGCCTTCCGATCTTCGTGCAGGCCGTCGTAAACCAAAGCGATTCGAAACAGGGTGCCCGCCTCATTGGCGCGATCGTTCAGGCTGCGGTAGATCGCAAGACCCTGAGCGTACTGTTCGAGCGCCTTTTGCTTCTCGCCCATGCGGTAATAGATCAGGCCGATGCCGACGAACGTGCCCGCTTCTCCGGAAATGTCGCCGATGGCGCGCCGCAGCGGCAGGGACTGGTTGTAAGCGTCGAGCGCCTTCTGGTCTTGATGCAGGTCCGCGTAGACGACAGCCATATTCGCCAGCGCCATCGCGGCGCGGGTGCGATCGCCAATCGCCTGATCGATGCCCAGGGCCTCCTGGTAGCGATCGAGCGCGGTCTGCTTCTGGCTCAGATCCGAGAAGAGGTTGCCGAGGTTGTTGAGCGTCATCGCTTCGCCGGCGCGATCGCCGATGGCGCGGCGCAGCGCCAGAGCCTGCGTGTAGCATTCCATCGCCGCCTGCTTCTGGCCAGCATCGGAGTAAAGCAGGCCCAGCCGGTGCAATCCGAGAGCGAGCTCGTAGCGGTCCTTCAAGGCGGACCAGAGCCCATCCGCCTGGGTGTATTCCGCAATCGCACGCGGCTTGCTCTCCTTGCTGGCCTCGCGGTCGTCGGCGGTGGCGGCGCGCAGCAACTCTTCGGCTTGCAACTGGACCCGATCCTCGTCTCCGGGCTCGCGCAGCGCCAACAGTTCGATGCGATAGGCGCCCGCAATTTTACTATCGGGCTTGGTCGCGGCCTTCACCTGGTATGTGCCCGCCTGTTGGGCGATTGCCGACGCCTGCTCGAATCCGAATTCGTAATTCATGCTGTCCGAGGACGCCAGTACCTTTCCGCCGGGATCGACAATCGACAGGACGATATCCACGCCCTTCTGCTCGACGATTACGTGGAAGAACCATCCTGCCTGCGCCGACACCGTGAAAACATCAGCCTCGAGAGGCGCTAACGTCCGCTCGATGGAACTGTGAAGCTCCAGCCGCCCTGCATCGTGAAGCGGCCCCGGCGTTTGCGGGCGTGCGGGCGTAACCGAAGCAAGCCAGAGCAAAAGAAGGACAACCGGTTTCTGTCCCACAGACATTGAGAGAGTGCCTTTGGGTCTAGTTTACGCTGGTTGCGGTCGCCTGGGAGCGGGCGCGGGCATGAGCCAAGGCCCGATAGCTGTAAGCTGATTTTATGCACTCCCGTTTTTTCCTCGCGCTGGCCGCATGCTGCGGCACGCTGGCCGCGGCGGAACCGCCGCGCACCTGGGTGGACCCCGATACCGGGCACCGCGTGGTGCGGCTCACCGATGAACCCGGCAGCGCCAGCCTTTACTTCAACCAGAACGGCTACACGCCGGACGGTAAGGAAATGATCTTCACCACGCCAGAGGGGATTTCGGTGCTCGACCTGGCCACCCACTTGGCGCGGCGCGTGGCCGATGGCCCGCTACGGGTGATTGTGGCCGGCCACAAGACCAACAGCGTTTTCTACGCGAAGTCCGGTGCGGTGTACGTGACCAATATCGACACCGGCGCCACGCGCGAGATCGCGAAACTGCCGT
>Ga0335081_10011102_pt1 | contig 14566 bp, 14 predicted proteins | sample Lox_Sample_35_FD_206713 | JGI IMG/M metagenome (GOLD analysis project Ga0335081, IMG submission 206713) | Soil microbial communities from Loxahatchee National Wildlife Refuge, Florida, United States - Lox_Sample_3.5 | ecosystem: Environmental > Terrestrial > Soil > Wetlands | place: USA... | reverse complement strand
GAGCCACCCGTCATGGCCCTCGAGCTCGGCCATCGCGGAGCGGTAGCGGTCGCCGCGCAAGTCGGCGTCGGTGTGGTCGAAGGCCGGTAGTTCGAGCTCGGCGGCGAGCATCACGCGCGCGAGCATACGGACCCGGCCCAGAACTCGCCCGGGTGTGCGGGACGCGGCCCGGGCAGGAGCTCGGGCGGTGTGCCGGACGCAGCCCGGGCAGGAACTTGCGCGGGCGCGCGGAACCGACCGCACATGAGCCGCTCTGTCGCGATTGCCCTGACCGTGGCCGCGGGGCTGCTGGTCGGCATGCAGGCCGCCGCCAACTCCGCGCTATCGGATCGCGTCGGCGACTTCGGGGCGGCCTTCGTCAGCGTGACGGTCGCGTTCGCGATCATCTCGCTGCTGCTCGTGACCGTGGGACATCCCGGACGCCTGGCGCACATCGGCTCGGTGCGGCCCGCCGTGCTCCTCGGCGGAGTCGGTGGCGCGGCAGTGATCACGGTGGGCTTGATCGCCGTCCGCACGCTCGGCGCCGGCGCGGTGATCGCGCTGTTAGTCGCCGCCCAGCTCGTCGTCGGGCTGCTGATCGACCGCTTTGGCTGGTTCGGGCTGGAGCACGTCGCGATCGGCCCCACTCGGCTCCTCGGGCTGGCGCTGGTGATCGCCGGCACGGTGCTGGTCACGCGCACCTGAGCGACCCCCAGTTACAACTCGACAACAAGTCGGTCACAAGTCAACAACTCCTGGCCGGTTCCGGATCGAAAGAGTGCTGTCGGCGGCGCACCGGGCGGCGGCGCCGGCGGAATGAAAACCGGAAAGGAGACCTTTCATGGCGCGTAAGCGCATGCTCTTGCTGCTATTCGCAGCACTCGCCATCGCCGGGGCCAGCGTCGTCGCGGTGGCGCAGGCATCGACAGGCGGCCGATCGCAGAAACATGACGGCGACTGGGGTGGTGGTGGTTACGGCGGTTCCGGGACCTCCACGCCCATCAAGCACGTTGTCGTGATCTTCCAGGAGAACGTGTCGTTCGACCACTACTTCGGCACTTATCCGAACGCGGCCAACACTGACGGCCAGACCTTCCACGCGGCACCCGGCACCCCGGCGGTCGACGGTCTCCTGCCGGCGACGAGCAGTTCGCTGCCCCCGAGCCTGCGCCACAGCAACAACCTGCTGACAAGCAATCCCAACTCCGCTCTGCCGAAGCGTCTCGACAGCACCCCCACCGGTGCGACCGGTAGCGCGGGAGGCCAGCTCACGTGCGACCAGGACCACGACTACAGCGACGAGCAGCAGGCGTTTGACGACGGCAAGATGGACCACTTTGTCCAGAGCGTCGGAACCGGTAGTGGCAACAGCCCGTTCGGGACGCCGTGCCAGGCAGCCCAGGTCATGGACTACTACGACGGCAACACCACGACCGCGATGTGGAACTACGCGCAGCACTTCTCGATGAGCGACAACTCGTTCGGGACAACGTTCGGTCCTTCGGCGCCTGGCGCGATCAACGTCACCTCCGGAGACACCGGGAACGTCGACATGACGCACACGGCGAATAACCCGTCGGTCTCGACGTCGACATCGCCCGACGGCGACGTCACGCCCGACGGCAAGGGCGGGTATTCGCTCACGAGCGACGCGCAGCCGTACTGGGATGACTGCTCGACTCGCGACGCGGTGGCGCTGGACGGCTCCAACATTGGCGATGAGCTCAATCAGCGCGGCCTCTCCTGGGGCTGGTTCGAGGGCGGCTTCGACCCGACGACGACGTTCGCCGCGGCCTCGGCTGCGACCAGTCACACCGGCCAGTCGACCTCGCAGTTCATCCCCGACGAGTTCTCGGGCAGCTTCACGGGCAAGAACGTTCCGGCGCACGCCTCCAACCAGGCGCTGTGCGACGCCGTCCATCCGATCGGCGTGGCGCTCGGCGGAACCGGCCAGTGGGGCTATAAGGACGACTACATTCCGCATCACGAGCCGTTCCAGTTCTATGCCTCGACGGCTAACCCGCATCACCTCACGATCCCGACCGACGGCGCCGGCCAGGACACCTTGGCAGGGCTCCAGGAGATCGGGACCGACACACAGTCCTATGTCAACAACGTCCCGCAGTTCAACACGCCGAACCATCAGTACGACACCAGCGACTTCGACCAGCTGGTGAGTGCTATCAGCGACGGGGAGCTGTCACCGTCGGCACTGCCGGCCGTCAGCTTCCTCAAGGCGCCGGGGTACGAGGACGGCCACGCCGGCTACTCCGACCCGGCCGACGAGCAGGCGTTCGTCACCCGCGAGATCGACTCGCTGATGCGCACGCCGGATTGGCACAACACGGTCGTGATCGTCAACTGGGACGACTCGGACGGCTGGTATGACCACGTCTACAGCGGCGTCACCAACCCGTCGCTGTCGCCGGCTGACAACCTGACCAACACGAACACGAATCCGATTGGCCCCGGGCAGCCGACCTCGGGTCAGTGCGGACCCAAACCGCAGACGCAGGCTCCGCTCGCGGGCGAGCAGGGTCGTTGCGGCTTCGGCCCGCGGCTCCCGATGCTCGTGATCTCGCCGTACGCGCGTGTCAACCACGTGGACAACGACCTGTCACACCAGGCCTCGATCATCAATTTCATCGAGTACAACTGGCGCCTGCCCGGGATCCCGGGGTCGGCTGATCAGGTTCTGTCCAAGGTGGACCGCTCGGAGGGCGTGCCGTTCGACCTCGCCGGGATGTTCAACTTCCGGTATCCGCGGGCCGACCGGCTGATCCTCAGCCCGGTGACGGGAGAGCCCGCTCCCGGTCACCACAGCTGGCGGTAACGCCTAGCTGACGCTCATTCACGGCGGCCGGGGCCTGCGGGTCCCGGCCGCCGGCGGTTAAGGGTCGGCGACGCTGGCCGGTGGGGGTCGGCGGTGGCGGCGGGTGGGGGTCGGCGACGCCGGCCGGTGGGGGTCGGCGGTGGCGGCGAAGATCCACGACTTGGCGGAATCGGCTAGAACTCATTAACAAGTCGTTCACAAGTCGTCCGACATCGCCTGACCTCGCGCCCTCCCGAACGAGCCCGATCGCGTCGGGCGGTGCCGCAGGCCGAAGGCAAACGAAAGGAGCGGTTCAATGGCGCGCAACCGTGTTCTCCTGCTGCTTGTGGCAGCGCTCGCCATCGCGGGGGTGACCGGCGCGGTGGCTCAGGCTTCGACCCACGGCGGATCGCATCACGGCCGAGGCAGCCACAAAGGCGGCACCGCCACCGCCACGCCGATCAAGCACGTCGTCGTGATATTCCAGGAGAACGAGTCGTTCGACCACTATTTCGGCACCTATCCCAAGGCGGCCAACACCGACGGCCGGCGATTCCACGCGGCCAAGGGCACGCCGGCGGTCGATGGTCTGCTGCCGGCGACAAGCCATTCGCTTCCGCCGCGACTCCGCCACAGCACGAACCTGCTGACCCAGAATCCCAACGAGGACCAGCCGCAGCGCCTCGACAGCAGTCCGACGGGCCTCAGCGGCAGCGCCGGCGGGCAGCTCACCTGTGACGAGGACCACAACTACAGCGACGAGCAGCAGGCGTTCGACGGCGGGAAGATGGACCACTTCGTTCAGAGCACCGGTACCGACGCCGGCACCAAGAGCCCGTTCGGCACCACGTGCCAGGCGTCCCAGGTCATGGACTACTTCGACGGCAACACCGTCACGGCAATGTGGAACTACGCCCAGCACTACTCGCTCGAGGATGACTCCTTCGGAGTCACGTTCGGGCCGTCCGCGCCGGGCGCCATCAACGTCGCCTCGGGCGACACGGGAAACATCGACGCCGGCCACCTGGCCAACAACCCGTCGGTCTCGACATCCACATCTCCCGATGGTGATCTCACGCCCGACGGCAAGGGCGGCTACTCGCTGACCAACGACGCCCAACCGTACTGGGACGACTGCTCGACGCGCGACGCCGTCGCGTTCAATGGGTCGAACATTGGCGACGTGCTGAACCACGCCGGCCTTTCCTGGGGTTGGTTTGAGGGCGGCTTCCGGCCGACGACGACGTTCGCCGCTGCTTCGGCTGCGACCGGTCACAGTGGTCAGTCGACGGCGATGTTCATTCCGGACGAGTTCTCGGGGAACTTCACCGGCAAGAACGTGCCTGCGAACGCCTCCAACCAGGCGCTATGCGACGCTGTCAACCCGGTCGGCGTGGCACTGGGCGGAACCGGCCAGTGGGGCTACAAGGACGACTACATTCCGCATCACGAGCCGTTTGAGTTCTATGCCTCGACGGCTAACCCGCACCACCTGACCGTGCCGGCGAACGCTGCCGGCCAGGACACGCTGGCGGGACTCAAGGAGATCGGCCGGGACACGCAGTCCTATGTCAACGACGTCCCGCAGTTCAACACGCCGAACCATCAGTACGACACCGCCGACTTCGACCAGCTCGTGGCGGCGATCCACCGCGGCAGGCTGCCGGCGTCCGCGCTGCCGACCGTCAGCTTCCTGAAGGCCCCGGGGTACGAGGATGGGCATCCCGGCTACTCCGATCCCGCGGATGAGCAGGCGTTTGTCACGCGCGAGATCGACTCGCTGATGCGCACGCCGGATTGGCAGAGCACGGTCGTGATCGTCAACTGGGACGACTCGGACGGCTGGTATGACCATGTGTACAGCGGCGTCAGCAACCCGTCGCTGTCCCCGGCGGACAACCTGACCAACACCAATACGAACACGATCGGCACTGGCCAGCCGACCTCGGGTCAGTGCGGACCGAGTCCGCAGACGCAGGCTCCGCTCGCCGGCGAGCAGGGGCGTTGTGGCTTCGGCCCGCGGCTCCCGATGCTGGTGATCTCGCCGTATGCCCGCGTCAACCACGTGGACAACGACCTGACAGACCAGGCCTCGATCATCAACTTCATCGAGTACAACTGGCATCTGCCGGGGATCCCGGGTTCGGCCGACCACGTTCTCTCACGTCTGGACCGCTCGGAGGGCCTCAAGTTCGACCTCGCGGGAATGTTCGACTTCAAGCATCCGCAGGCGAAGACGTTGATCCTCAATCCGAGCACGGGCCAGAGGGAGCGCAACCGCTAATCGATCGGATCTGATCCGCGGGGCGGTGCCGCTCTGGCCGCCCCGCGTCGTCCGCCGCTTAGGCCGGCGGCAGCACCCGGTTCAGCCAGGCAACGGTCCGCGGGACGTCGTCCGGGTCGACGTTGTGCCCGGCGTCGGACTCGCGGTAGTCGACGTCGAAGCCGACCCGCTCGAGCAGGTCACGAGCCTGGCGCGCGAACGTGACCGGGATCACCGGATCGAGCCGCCCGTGCGCGATGAGGACGCGCGTGACGTCGCTTCGATCCTCGAGCGACGGCTGCCATTTGTCGACCGCCGGGATGAATCCCGACAGCGCGAGGATCCCGGCCGGCGCCGGCCGGCCGCCGTCGAGGCCGAGGGCGTAGCTCATCACCGTCCCCATCGAGAAGCCGCCGAGCGCGGTGCGGTCGGGGCCGATGCCGGTCCGCTCCCACAGCTGATCATGGAGTGCGGCGAGCTCGGCACAGGCGGCGCGGAAGCTATCGGGATCGGGATAGCCGACCCGGGGGACCCGGTACCAGTGATAGCCGGGGGACCCTGGCAGCTGCAGCGGCGCCCGCGGGGTGACGACGATAAGGCGCCGATCGGGGTCGAAGACATCGGCGAGCCCCATTAGATCCTGCTCGTCGCTGCCGCGGCCGTGGTGGAGGATCAGGAGACCCTGCGGAACGCCGTCGGCGGGGCGCTCGAGCGCGGTGAGAGGCACGGCTGCAGGGTAATGGGCGGGGGCCTCCTACACTCGCTCACATGGCGGGCAAGCTCGTGAAGGCAGCCAAGGTCATCCCAATGGCGCGGCTTGTGGCGGCGGCCCAGGTCATTATGCTCGCGCGCCGGCACTGGCACCGGCTCGAGCCGGCCGAGCGCCGGCGCGTCATCACGCTGGTCCGGGTTGCCGGCGGGCGGAGGGGCAGATTGACGGCGACCGAGCGGCTCGAGCTCGCGCGGCTCGTCGCAAAGGCCGATCCGAAGCTGTTCGCCGGGCTGATGATCAAGCGGTTCTCACCGCTGCCGGTGCCGAAGCGGATGTTCAACGACGAGCACTGAGGCGGGCCCTTGGCTCTCACCCGTCGTGAGGGTCTAGCGTCCGGGCGATGAGAACAGCTGGCCGAGCGCCACCGCGAGCACATCTCGCGCTGGTTCTATCCGTGCTCGCCCCAGATGCACCGCGGCCTCGCCGAGATGTACGTCGCCGACGAGCGGTTCACGCGGACCTACGACCGAGAGGCCGCGGCTCGCGGCGTACTTCCACGACGCGATCGTTGCCAACGCCGGCGGCCAGCCGAGCCCTGTCGGGCGGTAGTCGAACCTTCCCGGTGGCTAGTCGAGCCCTGTCGTGGGCTAGTCGAACCTTCCCGGGGGCTAGTCGAGCCCTGTCGGGGGCCACCCCGGCGCGGCCGCGCGCATGTTGAAACGCCACAAAGCGGGTCACGGCGGCTCGGCGGTGGGACTCAAGCGTCCCAGGAGGGTGTCGCAAAAGGAATCCCGATTGTCGGTAACACACAACCGGAGGAGGCGCCCGGCGCGGACTTTGGCGATTCCGCTGGCATATGCGCACCTGCATCGCCGTCGGCCGGTCGCCGGCGGTGCTTCGGCCCGCGGTATTTGATAGCTGACCACAACCAGTTTCCGGTGCCTCGGCCTGACGACGCCATCCGGGGATGCTCATGTCCCCACGGTGGATCGCCGGCGGGGGCCTTGCTGCGTTTTGCATGGTGGCCGAATCCGGAGCCGCCCGGCCGGATCCTGGACCGGGTGAGGGGGCGGACTCGGAGGCCGTCGAAACGCCGTCAGTCGGTGATCAGGATGTGGCCCGGCTGGGCGGCGACACGCTCAAGCCAGGCGCGGATCGCCGGGTACGGATCGAGTGGGAACCCGCCCTCGGGTGCGACGTGGGTGTAGGCGAACAGGCCGATGTCGGCAATCGAGTAGCGATCGCCGACGAGAAACTCGCGGCCGTTGGCCAAGTGCCGTTCCATGGCCTCCAGTGCAGCGGTGCCCCCGCGTCGCTTGGCCTCGGCGTCGGCTTCGGAAGGCGTGATGCCGGCGATCGCCCAGAATCGCGCCACCGCGATGTTCGGCTCGTGGCTGTACTGCTCGAAGAACAGCCACTGGAGGACCTGCGCTCGTTCGAAGCGGTCGTCGGGAAGGTACGGCGTGCCCTCGGCGAAGTAGAACATGATCGCGTCCGACTCGCCCATCGAGCGGCCGTCGTCGAACACGAGTGTCGGGACACGGAGCGCGGGGTTGAGCGCTCCGAGCAACTCGCGACGCCCTGACCGGTCGATCACATCGACCTCGCGGCGCTCGTACTCAATCCCGAGATGCGCGAACAGTTGTCGGACCTTGTAGCAGTTGCCTGACACGCGGGAGTCGTAGAGGAGCACGGTCGCCGGTGTGTATCAGCCGCCGTCGTTCATGACTACGGGCGTTGTCCTTACGGGTGACGTGGAGCGCGGCTAACGAATCTTCAGCCTTGACGGAGAGGCTCCGTAAGGCTAGACTTACCGTTCGTGGAGACTTACCGACAGCGGCGGGCACTCCAGGCTCTCGGCGATCCGACCCGGCGTGAGATCTTCGAGCGGCTCACCGACGGCCCCCTGGCCGTGGGTGAGCTCGCAGAGGAGCTCCCGGTCAGCCGCCCGGCGGTCTCGCAGCACCTCAAGGTGCTGAAAGACGCGGGCCTCGTATTCGACCGCGCGTCGGGCACGCGACGCGTCTACCAGGTCGATCCCGCGGCGGTCGCGGCGCTGCGCGAGTACTTCGACTCGTTCTGGGGCCAGGCGCTCGCCAGCTTCCGCGCAGCCGCCGAGAGCCAACCACCCACCGCCGAGAACCAACCACCCACCGCCGAGAACCAACCACCCGATCAGGAGGCACCATGACCACAGACACAGCCGTCCGTCGCACAATCACGGTGGCGGTCCCGCCGGAGCGGGCGTTCACGACGTTCACCGCCGAGTTCGACCGGTGGTGGCCGCGCGGACACCACATCGGTCAAGCGGCATTGGACGAGGCGGTCATCGAGCCGCGCGAGGGAGGCCGCTGGTACGAGCGGGGCGTCGACGGCAGCGAATGCGACTGGGGCAAGGTACTGGTCTGGGATCCGCCGGCGCGCCTCGTGCTCGGCTGGCAGATCAGCAGCGAATGGGCGTACGACGCTGACCTCTGGACCGAGCTCGAGGTCACGTTCACCGCCGAAGGCCCGAACCGCACGCGGGTTGAGCTCGAGCACCGCGGGCTTGACGCCTACGGCGACCAGATGGAGAAGATGCGCGAGAGCCTCGACTCAGACGGCGGCTGGCGTGGGCTGCTCGAGCAGTTCGCGGCGGCGGCAGTGGAAAGCTGAGCGGCGCTGCTAGGCCGCGTGAGGACGCGCGGCCATGGGCTCGGACTGCTGGAACAGCGGCCCGGCGGCGTCGTTGGCCCACATCAACGACTGGACGTACAGCTCGCCGGCGTCCAGCACCAGCTTCTGCGCCCGATCGAAATCGCCTGACTCGAGCGCGGTCACCGCGTTCAGGAGCGCGCCCTTCTCGCCGGCGCGGGACACAAGCGCCTCGCGCATGTCGGCGGGGAACGGGATCAGCGCGATCACGTCCTCGATCGGGGCGTCCATCAGCGCGTCGATCACCGAGAACAGGCCGAGCGTGAACAGCTCTCCGGGGCGAGGCCCGGGGAGCTGCTCGCCGGCGAGCTCGCAGAATCGGGCCCGGACGAGCGCGGTCACGGTCAGCTCCGGCGGCTTGCCGTCGATGCTCGCGAGCACGGTGAGCGTCGCCCAGCGCCGAAGGTTCTCGATCCCGAGGAGGGCGAGGGCCTGGCCGATCGAGCTGACCTCGAACCGGAGCCCGAAGAACGCCGAGTTGATGTAGCGCAGCAGCCGGAAGCTCAGCGCCACGTCGCGGCTGATCATCCGTTCGAGCTGCGCCAGCTGCACGGTCGGATCCTGAAGCGCGGCGACAACCTCGAGCATCGCCGTGCGGTTGGCGACGATCCCGCGCTTGTGCACGAGCTCGGGTTGGCAGAAGAAGAAACCCTGGAACAGGTCGCACCCGTGCTTGACACACCATGCATGGTCCTCGCGGGTTTCGACCTTTTCGGCAAGCAGGGCGACGCCGTAGGACCTGAGGCGTGCCACCTCGCGCCTCAGGCGGTCGTGCCCCATCGCGACCAGGTCGAGCTTGACGACGTCGACCAGCCCGAGCAGCCGCTCAGCGCTGACGGTGTACTGGAAATCGTCCAGCGCCAGCCGGTAGCCCTGCCTTTTGAGCTCGATCAGCGCGTGCACGAGGCGTTCGTCGAGCAGCTCGTCCTCGAGGATTTCCAGCCCGACGACGCTCGGCGGCAGCGTGCCGGCGAGGCCGCTGAGCACGAACTCGCGTGAGACGTTGACCCATGCCGGATTCCGGCCGACGAGCCGCTCGAGGCCGATCTCGGTGAACGAGTTGAGCACGACCGACGCGGTCGCGCCCTCGGGGTCGGCGACCAGCGCGCGGGGTACCTCGCTGCCCCTGAACAGCAGCTCGTAGCCGGCCACGTGAAGGGACCGGTTGAAGATCGGCTGTCGAGCGACGAAGACCTCTGCCATGGCTGCGCGGTCGTGGATTTCCCGCATTACGCCTAATCGACCCCCGGCGCCCAAACCTGAATCTTTCTGTACGGATACTGACCGACGTCCAGCGGCCACTAGATTTGTTCCAGACGTGAGCGCGACGACCAAGAGCCGCCACGCGGTGGGGCGCGGGCGACGTCACAGCCATACGCCGGCGGCTGCTCCAGTCCCGTTCGGGCGGCTGCGTGTGGTCGCGTTTTTCGTCGGCGCCGCCAGCCTCGGCGCCGAGATCGCCGCTGCACGGCTGCTCGCCCCGTACTTCGGGGCCTCGACGATCATCTGGGCGAACACGATCGCCACCGTGCTCGTAGCGTTGTCGGCCGGCTACGCGATCGGCGGCCGGCTCGCCGACCGGCGCGCGGACCTGCACCGGCTGTGCGCGATCGTCCTGTGCGCCGCTGTCCTGTTGGCGATCGTGCCGTTCGTCGCTGACCCGTTCCTCCGCGAGGCAGTGAAGGCGCTCGGGACGCTGTCGATCGGCGGCTTCCTCGGGTCGCTCGCGGCCGTGCTGGTACCGGTCGCCGTTCCGGTGCTTCTGCTGGGGATGGTCGCTCCGTACGCCAACCGGCTCGCGGTGGGTCGCGTCGCCGACACGGGGACGGTCACCGGTCGCCTGTACTCGATTTCGACCGCGGGATCGCTTGTCGGCACCTTCCTCGCGGCGCTGCTGCTGATCCCGGTGATCGGCACCCACCGTACCTTCCTCGTGTTCGCCCTGATGCTGGCGATCGTGGCGGCGGCGGGAGCCGGGTCCCTCCGGTTCCTCGCGGTCGCGGCGGTCATCGCGGGCCTGCTGGCGGTCCCGCCGGCGGCGATCGGCGCCGACGTAGCCGGCGCCCGCGTGATCTACTCGACCGAGACGCAATATCAGTACGCGCGCGTGCTGCAGTTCGCGAGCGGGAAGCGCTGGCTCGAGCTCAACGAGGGCGTCGCGGTCCACTCCGTCTATCGCCCTCGGAGCTACCTCACCGGCGGCTACTGGGATGACTTCCTCGTGCTCCCTTTCGCCGCTGCGTCGACGCCGCCCCGGCGGATCGCGATCCTCGGGGGTGCGGCGGGCACGGTGGCCCGGGCCTACGGCCACTACCTCCCCGGCACGCGCGTCGACGCGGTCGAGATCGATGGCGCGCTCACCACGATCGGCAAGCGCTACTTCGGGCTGCGCGGCCCAAATCTGCACCTCTACACGGCGGACGCGCGACCATGGCTCGAGAGCAGCCACGCGAAATACGATGCGATCTTGCTCGACGCCTACCGCCAACCGTACATCCCGTTCTATCTGGTCACGCGCGAGTTCGATTTGCTGATCCGAGATCACCTCAATCCCGGCGGTGTGGTGATCGTCAACGTCGGGCACGTTCCCGGCTCTGATGCGCTCGAGAAGGTCGTCTCGGCGACCCTGCGCGCGGTGTTCCCGGTGGTCTTGCGCGACATCTCCAGTGACGCGAACTCGCTCGTGGTGGGGAGCACGCGGCCGCTGTCATTCGGGCACCTTGCCGTCCCGGCGCCGCTGGGCCCGCTCGCGCAGGAGGTCACCGACCGGGTGGGACCGGCCCTGCGCGGTGGCGCCGTGTTCACGGACGACAAGGCGCCGGTCGAATGGCTGACCGACCTGTCGATCCTGGACTACGCGATCGGCAAGCGGTGACTCGGAGCGTGCTGATCTCGGCACCTAATCTGGCCGCGGTGCTTGAGCGGACGACCGTGCTCGACGTCCGCTGGTCGGTCGGCGGCCCGCCGGGGCGGCCGGAGTATCTCGAAGGCCACATCCCGGGCGCGGCGTACGTCGAGCTGGACACGGCCCTGGCCGCGCCACCGGGTGCCGGTGGCCGGCACCCGCTCCCTTCCGCTCAGGTGTTCGGCGACGCCATGCGATGCGCCGGCGTGTCGGGTTCGCGGCCGGTGGTTGTCTACGACGCCGGCAATTCGGTTGCCGCCGCGCGGGGGTGGTGGCTTCTCCGCTACTTCGGGCATCGGGATGTGAGTGTTTTGGATGGGGGTTTCGCGGGTTGGCGCGCCGCCGGGCTCCCCATCGAGCGAGAGGTGCCCAAGGTGCAACCCGGCGATTTCGAGCCCAATGCCGGCGGGATGCCGCTGCTCGATGCTTCCGGCGCCGCGCGGCTGGCCGCCGGCGACGGTGTGCTACTCGACGCCCGCGCGCCGGAGCGCTTCCGCGGGGAGAGCGAGCCGATCGATGCGGTCGCCGGCCACATCCCGGGGGCGGTCAACCTGCCGAGCCCGTCGCTCGTGGACGCCACCGGGCACTTTCTCGATCCGGTCGCCTTGCGCCTGCGGTTCGAGGCGGCTGGGGTCGGCGAGGGCGTCAAGGTGGGCGCCTATTGCGGGTCAGGCATCACCGCGGCCCACGAGGTGCTCGCGCTGGAAGTGGCGGGGTTCTCCGGGGCCGCGTTGTACGTCGGGTCCTGGAGCGAGTGGATCAGAGATCCTGAGCGGCCTGTGGCCGTCGTCGGCTGACCGCCCGCCGGCACGTCAGCGCGCTCGGCGAAGCGTGGCCAAGCGATGCAACCCAGCCGGAGGTTGAATATCAACGCTGTAACCGGCGCTAATACGACGGCGCGCGCCCAAACTCGCGATTCTGCGGCGGCCGCGACACCGTCGACCTGGCAGCGGATCTCCGGTACGACTCTGGTATCACCCACTCAGACGAGACCGCCGCGAACCGCGCGCACAGCGGCCTGAATGCGGTTCTCGACCTGCAGCTTCGTGAGGATGCTCGAGACATGGTTCTTGATCGTGTGCTGGCTCAGGAACAGCGCATTTGCGATTTCAGAATTGTCAAGGCCCCGGGCGAGCAGATCTAACACTTCCAGCTCGCGGGGCGTCAGGTCCGTCCCGGTGAGCGCGGGCTCGACCTCCTGCGGCTCGCGTAGGCGGCGTATCAGGTGGCGGGCAATCCGCGGCGAGATGAATGATTCCCCGCGCTCAGCCGCGCGGATTCCCTCCACGATTTGCTCGACCGGGGCATCTTTCAGGACGTAGCCGCATGCGCCTGCGAGCAACGCATCCATTACGTGCTGATCGTCCGAGGAGACCGTCAGCACAAGCACGCGCACCAACGGTGCCACCGCAGTCAATCGCTGCGTCGCCTCTATCCCGGACATGCCGGGCATACTCAGATCCATCAACACCACCCCGGGGCCCATGTCGGCCGCCATCTGGAGGGCGTCCGCAGCGAGAGCCGTCTCGCCGACGACCTGAATCCCCCGCTCCTGGAGAAGGCCGATCAGCCCACGACGGAATAGCTCGTGGTCGTCTACCACGATGACCTTAACGTCAGTGCCCCTCACTACCCCGAGGTTATCTGGTCTGTCAGTTGCGCGCCCCAGTACGGACGGACGGAGACCAAGCCGGCGTTCTACGTGCTGTTGCGTGTTCCGGTTGCTTACGCTTTAGGCGCCTCCCCCCGCCGGTTGACCCTCCGGACGGCCTGCCCGGCGGGCTTCTTCGTCTTGTGTGGTAAGCCAGTCTTGCCGCCGATCCGCGTATGGGCGCTGGATGACGTGATGAAGCCAGGAGAGCCAGCAGGTGTGGTCGCGCCGCGGCGGTCGAACCACCGTTCGCGTCGCCTGCCTGGGTGTACCACGCGATGAGCACAGGTTCCACGCGTTGAGATGGGGTGGTGGCGTCACAGGCCAGGCCCGCGCATGGGTCCTCTCGGTAGTCGGGCTCCTCGAGGATGATTCCGTCAGACAGCAACTCGTCAACGCCGACGTTGGCGGGTAGGTTCTCTGAAAGATTGCAAGTGTGTCCGAATGCGGTGTGTAGGCCAGTGAGCGTTCGAAGACCGCGCTGTCGGCTTGGGTCAAGACCATCCCCCGCGGGGTCTGCTCGTCGCAGACGAGTTGTCGTATCCGTCGAGGTCGTCGACTCGAGCGTGTCCTGGCCTTCGATCGTGCAGTCCTCGATGTCGGTCGCATCGGCGATGGCAACTGCCATTCGCTCCAGCCAGCAGCTTTAACGCCGGATGCCTGCCGGTCCTACGAGCTGACCGACCTCGGACCTCCAGCGGTGGAGGTGGCCAGCGTCCATGAGGCATCGTCCAGCGGTGAGCCCAGCGGTGGGCTCTGCGCTGGAACCGGAATCAGGGGACGGTGAGCTCGAGCTGGGTCCCGCCCGCGGGACCGGAATCCGCACTCAGGTGGCCACCCAATGCTGCGGCGCGCGCCCGCATGGTCCGGAGCCCCATACCCGAACCGTGAGCATTGGTCATCCCCCATCCGTCATCGGTGATGCGCATGACGAGATCTCCGCCGTTACTTGACAAGACCACGTCGACACGCCGGGCCTCGCCGTGGAGCGCTGCGTTCACGATTGCCTCGCGGGCGATCCGAACGATGTGCTCTCGGTCCACGAGGTCCAACTCGTCGCTCCCGCCAAGTGCGGTCGTCATCTCGACTCGAACCTCGATGTCCAAGCCGTGGCGATGATGGAGGTCTTCTGCGATCAGGCGGAGCGCCGCCTCGGTTGTGGGAGCAGTCGATGCCGACAAATCCGCAATCACGCCGCGCGAAGTCGCGAGCGCGTTTCGAGCGGCAACCATCAGCGGATGCTCAGGCTCCAGTTTGGTTCCGAGGCGTTGGCCTTGCGCGGCGATACAAGCTAGATCCTGCGCCAATCCGTCATGGAGGTCACGGGCGATCCGTTCACGCTCTGAGCTGATCGCTGCAAGCGCTTCTGCTCGGCGCGCCCTAGCGTATTCTGAGAACGCGCTCCCGAGCAGCATGGCGTAAGCCGCCAGCCGAAGTCCTTCGCCCGGCGTGACCCAGTTCGTCGCGACTGCCGGAACGGCCAGGTATTGCAAGCGAGCCCCTGCAAGCAGGAAGGACGCGCCGGCTAGGAGCGCGCACTGGATGTCTCC
>Ga0335081_10011101_pt1 | contig 14566 bp, 11 predicted proteins | sample Lox_Sample_35_FD_206713 | JGI IMG/M metagenome (GOLD analysis project Ga0335081, IMG submission 206713) | Soil microbial communities from Loxahatchee National Wildlife Refuge, Florida, United States - Lox_Sample_3.5 | ecosystem: Environmental > Terrestrial > Soil > Wetlands | place: USA... | reverse complement strand
GGCACCGCCAGCGGTCCGCTCAGCTTCATGAAAGGCTTCGACGCCTTTGCCGGAGTCATCAAGTCCGGCGGCAAGACCCGCCGCGCCGCTAAGATGGTCATCCTTAATATCGATCACCCCGACATCGTCGAATTCATAGAGTGCAAATCGAAGGAAGAGGCCAAGGCCCACGCTCTGGTCGCCATGGGTTACGACGGATCCCATCCCGACTCCGACGCCTACTCGTCCATCTTCTTCCAGAATGCCAACAACTCGGTGCGTGTCACCGACGATTTCATGTACGCCGTGCTGCGCGACACCGACTTCACCACCCGCGCGGTGAAAGACGGCCGTCCGATGAAGACGTACAAAGCGAAAGACCTGCTGTTCAAGATTTCCGATGCCACCTGGCGCTGCGGCGATCCGGGCATGCAGTTCGATACCACGGTCAACCGCTGGCACACTTCGAAGAACACCGACCGCATCAACGCGTCGAATCCATGCTCCGAGTACATGTTCCTCGACAACTCGGCCTGCAACCTCGCCAGCCTCAACCTGCTGAAGTTCGCGCCCAACGGGACTTTCGACGTCGAGGCTTATCGCCACGCTGTCGACATTCTCATCACCGCGCAGGAAATTCTGGTGGACAACGCCGGCTATCCGACCGAGATGATCGGCAAGAACTCGCACGACTATCGTCCGCTCGGCCTGGGCTATGCCAATCTCGGCGCGCTGCTGATGGCCGCCGGCCTGCCCTACGACTCCGACGCCGGACGCGACTATGCCGCCTGCGTCACCGCCATCATGTGCGGCCAGGCGTATCTGCAGTCATCGCGCATCGCCGAACTCTGCCCGCCGCTGGTTCCCGCGACCGAGCCAACGCAAAAGGGCCTCGCCGAAACCAATCTCGGATCGAACGTCATGCCCGGAGGCGCCTGCCCCGGTTGGTACATCAATCGCGAGCCCTTCCTAGACGTCATCCGCATGCATCGCGCTTCGGTCAACAACATTAACAAGGGCAACGTTCCCACTTCGCTCTACGAAGCTTCCAGGCTCTGCTGGGACGAGGCTCTCGCCCACGGCGAAAAGTTCGGCTTTCGCAACTCTCAGGTCACCGTGCTCGCGCCCACCGGCACCATCGGCTTCATGATGGATTGCGACACTACCGGAGTGGAGCCGGATCTGGCGCTGGTGAAGTACAAGAAGCTGGTCGGCGGCGGCATGATCAAGATCGTGAACAACACCGTGCCCACGGCGCTGTTCAAGCTCGGCTACTCGCATGACGAAGCCGATAAGATCGTCAGCTACATCGACGCCACTGGCACCATCGAAGGCGCGCCGCACATCAAGGACGAGCACCTCGCCGTCTTCGACTGCTCTTTCAAGCCGGCCAAGGGCACGCGCTCCATCTCCTACATGGGTCACATCAAGATGATGTCGGCCACGCAGCCCTTCATCTCCGGCGCGATCTCCAAGACCGTCAACCTTCCCGAGACCGCGACCGTCGAGGACATCATGGAGGCGTACATCCAGTCGTGGAAGCTGGGGATCAAGGCGGTGGCCATCTACCGCGACGGCTGCAAGAAGTCGCAGCCGCTGAGCGCTGCGGGGACGAAAACCGCTGAAGCCTCCTCCGCTCGCGTGGGGACAGCCGCCTCGGCTGTCCCGGAAGAAGACTTGAATACTCCGCCGCGCGCCGTGCGCCACAAGCTGCAGGACGAGCGGGCTTCGATCACGCACAAATTCAATGTTGGCGGACACGAAGGCTACATCACCGTCGGACTCTATCCCAGCGGCGATCCGGGCGAAATCTTTATCACCATGGCCAAGGAAGGATCGACGGTCAGCGGCCTGATGGACAGCTTCTCCTGCGCCATCTCGCTGGCGCTGCAGCACGGCGTGCCCTTGCGAATGCTGGTGGAGAAGTTTGCGCACACCCGCTTCGAGCCCAGCGGCTGGACCAACAATCCTGATATTGGCTTCGCCAAGTCGATCATGGACTACATCTTCAGGTGGCTGCAGTTACGATTCTTGACTGGACAGCAGCAGCTGCTGTTCGAGAATCTGAGACCGAAGCTGGCAGGCGTCAGTGCTCCGCCGGCAGCGGGGGGCTTGGGTCTGGAAACTAGAAACCAGAAACCGGAAACGGGTCCCGTTCACGCTGCCGACGCCCTTGCCGGCATGATCGACTTGGGCGACGCGCCGACCTGCAGCTTCTGCGGCTCAATCATGACGAGAAACGGCAGTTGCTATCGCTGCATGAGCTGCGGCAGTACGAGCGGGTGCTCATGATATCACTTGGTATATATACCAAGTGATATCGCTGCATAAACTAAACTACCTAAGCAATTTCTAGATCATAGCTTTAGGTCTACATAACGCGAGAAGGTATATATACCTTCTCGCGAATGCCTTGGATCCTTGCTATTGCTATCTATATGGTGCGTCAGGATGGTCTTGAGCTGGTCGTTTCTCGAACTTGAAGTCGAACACTCGGCAGCCCACTGCCACAAACCTTCTTCGAAGCGCCCGTTCGAGGCGTGCGGCTGCTTCCTCAATGATCTCAAAGTCACCGTCCATGGAGCAATCAATGTCCAGCGATGATCTGGAGCCAAGGCCGTAGATTAGATTTATGGCGTTACCACCCTTCAATACGAGGCGATCTAACAATTCATCGTCTGAAAAGATAGAAACTATTACTAGTCGGCGAATTTCAGCGAAATCCACCCGCTAACTCTACACCACGTGCATCTGCGATATCGAAACTCGTCCCGTTCGCTATACCATGACCTATGACCCACCACCAACTCCGCGAACTCCAGCCTGGGGCCTTTGGGTTCGAGCCTGTTTCGTTAAGTCTCAGTCTCAAGGTGCCCGGTTGTTGGGGCGCTAACCTGGGAGAGAACCGAGTGTGTTGTAGTTGCGCCTCATCGGCGCCTTGTCGAGGATTCGCTTCTATCGGCACCCTTCGACTCGCTGCGCTCGCTCAGGGCAGGCTAAGAACTGAAGCCGTGCCACTTTACGGATCCAAAACGAAAGCCCCGGCGGTGGCCAGGGCTTTTTCGAGAACGCTGTTCGCCAAACAACTTCATTGTTGGCTCACAACAGACCAAAGTCAACAGGAATCCGGCTAAGTCGAGTGACAAAAGGAGGGCGAGGGAATTGAACCCTAGTGGCTGTATCAGCCGCTCGACTGTTTGGCGAACAGCGTCCAGTACCATCTGGCAACACCCTCCGACGCTGCCTACCACGATGAAGATTGTACTTCCGCTCTTGTGAACCAGGCGCTCGGGCGAAACAAAAGTCGAAGATGATTTCCAAAATGGGAACTGAAGCCCGGTGCCCCAGGTTCGCGCCCCGTTGCGTTAAGCCTCAGTCTTCAGGTGCCCGGTTGTTGGGGCGCTAACCTGGGAGAGAACCGTGCGTGTTGTAGTTGCGCCTCATTGGCGCCTTGTCGAGGATTCGATTCTATCGGCATGGCTGAAGCCATGCCCTTCCCAGTCTCGCCCGGCCAGAGTGGTTTCAATACATAGGTCCCCTCGACAAGCTCAGGGCAGGCTCTTCGCTGCGCTCAGCATGACAATCAATAGTGCGTTGTAGTTGCGCCTCCCATTCGACTCCTCCTCGCTGGCGCTCGGAGTTCCGCTTCGACTTCGCTCAGGGCTTCGGCCAACTACGGCAGGCTATCGGCGCGTGATTCAATGTCCACGCCTTACCGGCATGGCTGAAGCCATGCCCTACCCGGCCCCCCTGCGCTCTTCCAGACTCGTCTCAAATGCAGAGGTCCTTCGACTCCGCGGGAGATTCGCTCCGCGAATCTCCCACTGCACTCAGGATGACAACTGAAGAGAGGGCGGCTGCCCTGCTAGTAGTCAGGAGTCGGGAGTCAGTGGTGGCAAGAAAACGGGAGTCAGTAGTCAAGGGTCAGCAGTCAGTGACATCTCTCCCACCCTTTCGCAAAGAACGCGAAAAGGGTGGGGCACCCACTGGCTTGGACGGGGCACCCGCAAATAGTCTGAATCGCGCAGCGGTTTGTGGTATCTTATGTGTATCGGCTAAGTTTGATTCACCCGCCGTTGATAGTCGGCACGCCAACCAGCGATCCCGCTCTCACCTGCAGCGACTCTTCTCAGCAGAAAATTCAACAATAGAAAAGGTAACAACGTGGAACAAGGAACAGTAAAGTGGTTTAACGACGCCAAGGGCTTTGGCTTTATCAGCCGTCAGTCGGGCGAAGATGTTTTCGTGCACTTCTCGGCGATCCAGTCAAATGGATTCCGCAGCCTACAGGAAGGCCAGGCGGTGCAGTTCGAAGTCAAGAAAGGCCCCAAAGGCTGGCAGGCAGAGAACGTTCAGGTCCTGTAAGAGAAGGATTTCTGGTTCGGTCGGGAGCGGTTTCGCCGCTCCCGATTTTTTTGTGCGAAGCGGTAGCTGGGGGCTAGGGGTTAGTAGCTCGGCGAACCATTTGCGCTCCGTTCCGCCCCTGAGAGCAGATTCCTCACCGCTAAGCTCCTCGGAAGGACAAGAGGTTAGCGACGGGTTTGTTGGCTGGAATTAACGGCAGGTTCCCTTCGACAGGCTCAGGGCCGGCTCTCGACTGCGCCTGATCTTTCGCCGGAAAGATCAGGCTTCGCTCGGGGTGACAAGCGAATGACGGACGCTACTTCGTTGGCTTTACCGCAATCCCCATGACCTCGAAGCGGGCACTAAGTAGCAGTGGCCCGCTACCGAGAAACGCGCGGGCGGGAAACGCGCCGTGAAAATAAGTTCGATACACGCGGTTGAAGGTGTCGAACAAGCTGACATCGGAGCAGAAGATCTGGACGGAAACCAGGTCGTCCATGGTCATGCCTGCCTTCTCGACGACTTCTTTAACACCGTCCATGACAAGACGGGCCTCGTCTTCGGCGCTGGCAGGCGGTTTGCCGGTCTTCGGGTCGAGCCCGAGATGGCCAGCGATATACAACGTGTTGCCGGCCAGAACTCCGTCGCTGAAAGGCAAGTTCATCTCGGCGGTGCGATTCATCACGATGTGTTGGCGGTCGGAGTCCGCAGCGAAAGTCAAAGTAGCGAGCAACAGAATCGCGACCAGCGGAAACGTGTGCTGCATCATGGGAGCCTCAGTCGTTGATTTGGGGGTGCCGCAGCAGGGTATCAGTTCGTAGAATCAGTGGCAATCCGGGTGCTTGCCTAGGGATTGCAGTCCTGCTCAGGCGTAGTAGGAGGCGATTTCTTGGGAGAACGGGACGCCTCATTGCTTTTACGTCGCGAGCGGCTCGGAGCCTCTTCTAACGTGGCATTTGTCGGCTTCTTAGGATAACTGGCGCGCATAATGGCGCGGGTCTGGTTGGCATGCTCGTGAATCGCCGAGCGCAGTTCGTCCAGAAGCTGATTGGACTCTTCTTCGCTGGCGGACACGGCCTTGGCCGCTAGATCACGGATACGATTTTCAACTGACAATCCCAAGCTCACTTCCGGCGGGTAATCTTGCTTACGGTAAATGAAACGGGTGAGCTTGGCGATAGGGTGATTACAGTAGACGAAAAAAATTACACAAATTGAAAAAGCGAAGTTTTACTCGTCGCTGCCCAGTCCTGCACGGCGTAGAAGATTTCGCAGGCCCGATTCTCCCGCCGTTCCGCGCCGCTCGGCCACGATGTTGCCGTCACGATCAATCACAACGTAGATAGGATACGAATTAGCCTGGTACATGGCCGCGAGATTGGTGTCTTCCGTGAGGACGATGCGGCAAGAACGGGGATGTTCAGCCAGGTACTGCTTAACCTTCTTCTTCGACTCGGCGACATCGACCGCAAGTACGATAAGACCTTTGTCGGAAAATTCATGGTGAATGCTGTCGACCAACGCCTCTTCATCTTTGCAGTAAGGACACCAGGTGGTCCAGAATTCCAGCAGAACCACTTTGCCTTTGACGGATTCGTTGTTGAAAGCTTCGCCGCTGAGAGTCTTGGCGTGAAAGCGGGGAGCGGGTTCGGCGTCCTTGTCAGACCGGGCGAGCACGGTGCCCATCAGTGACAAGGCGGCAATGATGACGACAATGAAGCGGCGTCCCAACACAACGCGCGTACTATAGCACAGCTGTCAAGTGTCTAGCTGTGCGCATGACTTTCGGCATCCGTCGCCACTTTCGAGCTATTTGCATGCGTTGGGCAATTGCGGTAATCTGCACTTACACCGGAAAGGAGGTGGTCGAATGACAAGTTCTGATTGTAGTGGTAAATGTGGGAGTCTAAGACCAGGTGAGGTGGCTGAGACTTAGAGCTGGTTGCTCTAAGCGGGGCTTCGGACGCAAAGCGTCAGGAGCTACAGCCCGCACACTAACCGGTGAGTAGGATTGCATCCGCCTGGCGTTAGGTCGTGCCAGGACCCGGAGTCTGCCGTAGAGGCCACGTAGAGTGACCACCTCTTGGTCAATCCCAAACAGTCCACCGGGCGGCCCGTGCCGAAATGGCGCGGGCCGTTCTGTTTTGTGGAAATGCTTTCACCGCCGAGGACGCAGAGTTCGCCGAGAAAATCGGTCTCCACCTTTCATTTTTTCGAACCCGCGCTCGATCACTTCCGCCGTGTCTTTCGCCAACGGCAACTTCCTCGCTTCGTCTCGTGTGAACCACTTGGCTTCTTCCGCGTCGCCCGCGCCGTGCGGTTCACCCGAAATTCGCCGGCAAAGAAAATCGATCAGCACATAGTGGTAGCGGGTGCGTCCACCGTCGTCGCGCAGGACGCGATCGAAAACGCCGAGCAATTCGCCGGGTTCGACAGTCAGGCCGGTTTCTTCCATCGCTTCGCGCACCGCGGCTTCGCGCAGGGTCTCGCCAACTTCAAGCACGCCGCCGGGAATTGACCATTCGCCGGCTAGCGGCGGATGGCCGCGCTTTACCAACACCACACGATCGCCTTCAACAATGATTGCGCCTACGCCCACCAGCGGCGAATCGGGATATTCACGCTTCACGCGCTGATTCTAAAGCACTCAGCATTCAGCAGTCAGCATTCAGCCAACGATTTACTGGTCTTCGCTCTCTAACCGTCAAGTCGGTACAATGACACGATGGCTCTAGAGGAATACAAACGAAAGCGGCGTTTCGAGGAGACGCCCGAGCCTCCGCCCAGAGTCGAGAAGAAGTCGAAGCATCGTTTTGTGGTGCAGAAACACAGTGCCACTCGCCTGCACTACGACTTCCGCCTGGAAATGGAAGGCGTGCTGAAGTCGTGGGCGATTCCCAAGGGGCCGTCACTCGATCCCGTCGACAAGAGGCTCGCCATGCAGGTCGAGGATCACCCAGTCTCCTACTTTGATTTCGAAGGAACAATTCCTGAGGGTAACTACGGCGCGGGTACGGTCATCGTCTGGGATGTTGGAACCTGGGAGCCGCTTTCACCTGTGCCGGTAAGAGGAAAATTCGTTCCCGGCACCGACGCGGAAGCTGTGGAGATGCTGAAGAAGGGCGATTTCAAAATTCGACTGCACGGCAAGCGGCTCAACGGCGATTTCGCCATGATTCACATGAAGGCCCGGCGGCCGGGGAGCAAAGGCACGGAGTGGCTGCTGATCAAGAAGCAGGATGACTACGCGACAGCCGGTTACGACATCGACAAATACGAAACCTCAGTGTTGAGCAAGAAAAGCATTGCGCAGATGGCGGGCGACGAGGACGCCAGAGAATGGAAAAGCAGCCGCCCAGCCTCGCGTGGAAAGCTGAAAGCGCCCTGGCTCGCGGAAACGCTGGCCAAGATCGATAAAAAAAAAAGCAAGAAAAACGAAGTGAAGATGGCACCGACGAAAAAAGTGACGGAAGAAAGAAAACGCCGGTCGGCCTGACCGCCCCCGCCAAATCTTCAAAATCCTCCGCAACCTCTGATCCCTCTGTGTTGAAGGGTTTGAACGGCCTTATCCAGCGAGCCATGCCGACCGCGATCCGTCCGATGTTGGCCACGCCGGTGGAAAAGCCCTTTGACGATCCCACGTGGCTGTTCGAGATCAAGTGGGACGGGTACCGGGCGGTCGCATTCATTGAAGATGGCAATGTCCGTCTTGTCTCTCGAAATCAAAACGACCTGACCGCAGAATTTCCTGAGCTGCGGGATCTAGCCAGCTCCGTAAAAGCGAAGACAGCGATTCTTGACGGGGAAGTTGTCGCGCTTGATGACGCGGGCCGATCCTCCTTCAGCCTGATGCAGCAACGTACCGGCTTTCGCAGCAAGGGACGCAGAGTGGCGGGCAAGCCGGGCCTGAACATCGTCTATTACGTTTTCGACGTGCTCTATCTGGATGGGTATGACTTGCGCCGCGTTCCCCTGGACGAGCGCAAGGACGTGCTAGCAGAAATTTTCATTGCGCACGACCGGGTGCGGCTTTCCGAGCATTTCGCCGAAAAAGGTATTGCATTATTCAATGCAGCGAAGCAACAAGGCCTGGAAGGCATTCTGGCGAAATGCCACGACAGTTTGTACGAAGAACGGCGCAGCAGCCAGTGGCTGAAGATCAAGATCACGCAGACGATCGATTGCGTGATTGGAGGTTACACCGATCCTGAAGGGACTCGCGAACACTTTGGTTCGTTGGTGCTCGGCCTTTACGACCAGAAAGGTCAACTGATTCATGTGGGACAGGCCGGAACCGGATTCAATCGCGCAACCTTGAAAGAAATCTGGCAGATGCTACATAAACTGGAGACCCCACGTTCCCCCTTCCGCGGGCCGGTAGACGCCATGCAAGTTCATTGGGTGAAGCCGCAGCGCGTAGCGGAAATCAAGTTCACCGAGTGGACCCACGAAACCAGCGAGGGCGGATTGAAATTGCGGGCCCCAGTGTTCATGGGCTTACGCCAGGACAAAGATCCGAAAGAATGCAAGTTGGAAGGCCAGGTGCCGGTATTAATCAGTGAGGTCTGAAGAAGTTCGCTACTTGATGTCCTTCATATGCAACATCGTTCCATAATCGCGGCCTGAAGGTTCCACGGCGCGAACCACGAGACTATCAAACGCGTCCCGCAATTCGGGAAACTTTGCCAGCAACGCTTTCATGACAGCCGTGTTCTCCTGGAATGTCTTTCCACTATCGGAAACGTCAGCCGCCTGATACTTCACCACGAGATCGAACTCGTTGCCCACCGCAAGCGGAAAAGCCGCGGTTAACTTGTAAGTCTTGCCGTTGCCGGCTAGATCCGTAATACTGCTATCTACCGGCAGATCAGCCGGTTTTACACGCTGGGCTTCGTCGTAAAGAGTGTCGCTGGTGAGGGTGTACATGAAATTGACTGGCACAGAGAGGTCTCGCGCCTCAAGCAGATAGAACCAGGCGTTATGCGTCTGTCCCTTTGACTTATATGCGTGCGCCTGATCAGCAAACCACTTGGCGTCATGCCCGCCTACTTTTCCTTCCCTTACGTAAAGGCCACCAAGTTTCCAATCAGCGCCTTGTTGCTGAAGAACGAAGGAAACCGTTGCTGAGTTCTTGCTTCCGGTGGCGTCCACACTGACCACGCCGTACGACCCTGGGGCGAGGTTGGAGATTACAAATTCGGCGCTGTTGGTGGTCTGTCCATTCTTGTTAAATACGCCACACAAAAATTCGGCGCGTTGCTGGGGGGCATTGCCTTCGACCTTCAATAAGTACGGAGGCTGCACGGTGGGTTGTGCACCGGAGAGGCCTGCCTGATTGTCCTTCACGGCCCCTTCGATACCGGAAAAATCTGCTGCCAGGCTGGAAACAGCATTCTGCTTCAGGCTCGCAGAATCCCCGTGAACGACCATGTCGAAGTATTTCTTGCCAGCGCTTTCCAGAGCAGTCTTGGTGGGCACATCCATGTCCGCGGCGGTGTAGCAGGTCTGTGCGAAGGCCGACAAGCCGGCGGAGAATCCGAAAGCGAGGGTCGTGAAAATGAGATATCGCAGAATGGCGCGCATAACTTTTCTCCCGAACAATCTTACCGCGACGTAAGCGCCCGCGGTACCTCCCTTGCCTACCGGGAACCCTGTAGCCGTCTTTGCGTCGACGCAATTGCTGTGATACCGTCGCCTTGAACTCCACTTTGACACGAAAGGACGGCTTGCTATGGTCGGCTGGATCATCTTAGGCGTTCTGGTAGTGATCGGATTCATGCTGGTTGGGATGTACAACGGCCTCGTTCAGTTGCGTGTGCGAACTGATTCGGCATGGTCGGACATCGATGTGCAACTCAAACGCCGTCACGATTTGATTCCCAACCTGGTGGAGACGGTGAAGGGGTACGCCGCCCATGAAAAAGGGACGTTCGAGAATGTCGCCAAGTTTCGATCGCAGGCGATGCAGGCGACAACTCCCGTCGACAAGGCAGCTGCGGAAAATCAGTTGAGCGGCGCTTTGAAGAGTTTGTTTGCGGTAGCGGAAGCCTACCCCGAGCTGAAAGCCAACCAGAATTTCATGGAACTGCAAGGGTCGCTGAGTCAACTTGAAGACACGATCCAGAATGCCCGCCGTTATTACAATGCGGTGGTCCGCGATCTCAATACCAAAATCCAGTCTTTCCCGACCAACATTTTGGCGGGCATGTTCGGATTCCAGACGCGGCAGTTCTTCGAGGTGGCCGCAACCGACCGCGAGCCGGTGGCGGTAAAGTTCTAGCACATGGGTTGCTGCCATCTAGAGGCGTTGCTCACGACATCTTCGAGAGCCAGGGGGCGTGGCAAGCTGCAGTTCTACATCGCGTGTTTCTTCCTGCTCAGTTCTTATGTCTTCGCCAAATCCTGGCGCGTCGCCGACTTCAACGACACCATCTCAGTCTCGCAAGACGGTTCGGCTGCAGTGCACGAGCGCATCACCCTGGTATTCGAGGGCGAATGGCATGGTATTCATCGTTTCATTCCGATTGAGTATCCGGGGCCGCGGGGCACGAATTTCACCCTCTTTCTGAATGTCGCCGACGTCACCGACGACACCGGCCGCAAGCTGAAGTACGAATCATCGACCTCGAACGGGTACCGCGATCTGAAGATCTACATTCCGGGCGCAAGCGATGTCACGCGCACAGTCGATATTGATTACACCGTCCGCAATGGCATGCGGTTTTTCGAGGACCACGACGAGTTTTACTGGAACGTGACCGGCAACGATTGGCCGGTGCCAATTGACCACGCCAGCGCGATTGTGAACTTTCCCCCGAATGCTGCCGGATCGTTACGAGCGCAGGCATTTACTGGAGTGTACGGCTCGACCGAAGGCAACGCCTCGTCGGACGTTAAGGGCGCGGCAGCATCATTTGAAACCAACGCGCCTTTGCCAATGCGCGGCGGTCTAACCATCGACATTTACATTCCAAAAGGCATCCTCAAGCAGCGCGGCGCTTTCACCCGGCTGATGTGGTTTCTCGGCGGCAACCCCATCATCTTTCTACCATTCTGGACGCTCGTTGTAATGTTTGTTATCTGGTGGCAGTGGGGGCGCGATCCCGATCCCGGGCTTTCTGTAGCGCCAATGTACGAGCCCCCGCCGGGCATGTCTCCAGCCGAAGCTGGTACGTTGCTCGACGACACGATCCATCCGCGAGATATTACTTCAACGCTGGTGGATCTGGCGGTGCGTGGCTACGTCAAGATCGAAGAAATCGATGAGAAAGGGCTGGTGTTTCACCACAAGGACTACAATTTTCACCTGTTGAAACCAACCGCGGAATGGGCGGACCTTGCACCCCACGAGCGCATTATGTTGTTGAACGTGTTTCAGGGGGGCCAGGTGACCCGCCTGTCCAGCCTGAAGAACCGCTTCTACACTGCCATTCCCGTCATTAAGCAAGACATCATGGCTGAGCTGAAGAACAAGGGCATGTATCTGGTCGATCCGGACTCGGCCCACGCTTACAGTTTTGTTGGAATTCTTGTCGCAGTTGCCCCGTTCGCGGTTGCGCAGTTTACCGGCTACAAAGACGTCTTCAGCTCCATCGGACTGGTGATTCTGTGCGGCATCGTCTCAGCGATTATCTGGTGGCTGTTCGCCCGCCAAATGACCGCCAAGACGGTAAAAGGCGGCCGGACTTGGGTCGCGGTACTCGGTTTTCAGGAGTTCATGAACCGCGTCGATGCCGACCGCCTCAAGCGTATGCCGCCGGACACGTTCGAGAAATTTCTGCCCTATGCGATGGCTCTCGGCGTTGAGCACCAATGGGCGCAGGCCTTCGCCGGCATCGTTACGAATCCGCCGAGTTGGTACGTTGGACCGGGAGCATATTACGCTGGCGGGTTCAATCCGATTTTCTTCACCAATTCGATGTACAGCATGTCGAGCGACATGCATCAGGTGTTTGTCTCTGCGCCGCGCGCGAGTTCGACCGGCTCAGGATTCGGTGGAGGAGGATTCGGCGGAGGTGGCGGATTCTCTGGTGGCGGTTTCGGAGGCGGCGGAGGCAGCGCTTTTTAGGCGCTGCCCCTTATCCAAGCTACTTTCCAAGAGCAAACAGCACCGCGTCGTTGATGCCGTACACCGTGCCATCGGTGCCAATAACTGTCGGCGTGTAAGCTTCGCCTACGCCACTGCTAAGCGTGATGCGCTGGGTGAATGTGTTGGTGGTCAGGTCCCAGCGATACAGTTTTCCATCCTCACTGTTGGCAAGGATGGTCTTGGTCACCGGATCCACCGCGGCCGTGTTGATGCACCATTCCCGCACGGCATGAGGATATTGCGGGAAGTTGGGATCCCTGGTAACCCCTTTAATCGTCAAGATTTCCTTCATCACCGGGGTCGGCGGAAGAATGGGATCGGGTTCGGTGTCATTCGGATCCAGCACGGCAATCTTGTTGACGCCGTCTCCTGAGCCGATGCCGGCGTAATTGTTGTATTTCGACATCAGCAGATACTTGGAAGTTCCCTGATACGAACTGACCAGCGACGCGTCCACGATGGAAGCAGTGTCGTCCCAACCGAAGCTGCCGGGAATTTTGCTTTGCGTCAGCGTGGCATCGAAGTGCAACAGCCATCCGCGGTCATTGTGATCAGGGAATGGGTTCTCAAGTACACCGTAATAAACGTCACCATCCGGCCCGACTGTGGGGCTGGCGCTGCTGGCATCATAGATAATCGCGTCTTCCCCCGACGACGGGTCCTTCAACTCGACGTAATTCTTGGTTGCGAGAGTCTGGCTATCGAACGAGACCAAGTCCCCACTGCCGAAGTCAGGATCGGTCAGAGCGATATAAACAGTCGACTCATCAGGCGAGAGCGCCGGCCCGCAACTGATGGCGGGTTGGGAAAGTGACGGATCGTTGGTCGCCGACGCTGCGGAAATCCACGTCCCTTGCTTGGTGATGCTGATGCGGGCGATGCCGCTCTGCAGGTTGATCGGCGTGGGGCCCGAAACGATGAACCCAAAGTAAATATTGCCCTGCGAATCGGCAGTGATCGGCGTGCTGATCTGTACCCGCTGGTTGTAAAGCCCGGGGTTCTGGTTGTAGTTGTCGATACCATAGAAGGCGACGCGGCTCACGCTGCCAGTGGGCTGATCCGGGGTTCCCCGGACCAATATAGTTCCCCCGCCGGCCGGAATGACCACGCGGTTATGATCGAGCACCGGATACATGCCGGGCGCGAAATCAGCTCCCGGAGCTATGTAATCGGTGTTCTGACTCCAGACGAGCGATCCGGTCTGCCCGTTGCGCGCGTCTACGCGAAAACCGCTGCCCACGTCGACGGAAATAATCGTGGTGTTCGCTGCTGTAACCAGCGGTGACCCGAAGTGGGAGAAAACTCCGCCGCCGGGGGCGTCGGTTTCGACCGGCGTGCTCCAATGAATTTTTGCAATACTCTGAGATCCGCGTGCGGATACGGCGGTATGCTGTGGGTCGTGGCCATAACTTGGCCAACCTTTTTGTGCCTGCTGCGAATTTTGTGCGAGAGAAATTGCCACGAAGCAGAAAAGGGTTGTGACGGTGGCGGCTGCGATGCGAAGCAAGTGGCGAGCGTGCATGGCTGTCCTCAACTGTTGAATCTAGAGATCATACGAAGAACAGTGCGGGGGAGACCGCGACTGCGGGCTACAAGCTTACCACGGAAGGGAAGCAAAGTTGTTGCGGGGATGTCAGCGGGGGCTGAGGATTCAGCGCCAAGAATAGCTTCGCATCCAATCTGTCATTTCGTCCCACGAAGTCACAAAATCTTGTTCTTTCCACCCAAACAGCAGGTCCCTCGACTCCGCTTGCGATCCGCTTCGCGAATCGCAAAGCTCCGCTCGGGATGACAATGGGGTTTGGGAGGCGACTTCGGACCCACACCATCACTCCATCTCGAACGCGATCCACTGCAGGCCACCTTCGCGCTCGACCTGCAGAGCCACTGATCCGCCAGTCTTGATCTTCTTTAGCTCGGCGCGCAATCCATCGACCGAATCGATTGGAACCGTGTTCACGCTGTGAATGACGTCCCCGGTCTTCAAATCCGTTTCCGGTCCTATAAGGTCGGCTGCGCGGGCAACAACTAGCACTCCACCGGGAATGCGAAGATCCCCGACGAGGGAATGAAGCTGGTCGCTCAGATCGACCGCCAGAATCCCGAGCGGCTGTACGAGGCTCTTTTGCGGATCGACCGCATCGACAAATTTGT
>Ga0335081_10011100_pt1 | contig 14567 bp, 13 predicted proteins | sample Lox_Sample_35_FD_206713 | JGI IMG/M metagenome (GOLD analysis project Ga0335081, IMG submission 206713) | Soil microbial communities from Loxahatchee National Wildlife Refuge, Florida, United States - Lox_Sample_3.5 | ecosystem: Environmental > Terrestrial > Soil > Wetlands | place: USA... | reverse complement strand
ACGTCAACACCTGGGCGCTCGCCGGCAACACCAGGACAACGAGGGTCAGGAGCAGAAGCGAAAGACTGAGCCTACGGGTGTGTGGCAGTAAGTTAAGGCTGCAAAACCGGCAAGTTGCCGGGCGCGTCACATCGATTCTCATCGGTGGCCCCCGCGGTGCCCGTGATCACGTTTCAGGTCGGGAGTTAGATGAGAGGCAGTCAGGCCAAGTTGTACCCTGCGTGACCCGAATCAGGACGTGTGGGCTCACCTCCAGGCGCTCTTTCCTGAGAGCTGACGGCTAGCCGGGGATAAATCTGGCCACAATCTTTGCCAGATCGACGGGCTCGCCGGGATTCAGGATGAGCCCGCCGGGCTGCGGGCCGAGAACGTCACGCCCGCGGACAAAGATGACGCGGTAAAGCTCGGCAAAGGTGAAAGGCTGGGCGGCGGCGCCCTGGCCGCCCACCACTTCCGAGCCCCGCCGGACACCGTCCATCAGGCGGCCGGCGTGAAGCAGGTGGTAAGGATTGCGAGTCATCTCGCCGCCGTGCTCGGTGGCCGCCACCAGTTGCATAGCCACCGTTTCGGGCGTGAGCCCTACCATCAGGTTGGGAGCGGCAAGCTGATGCCAGAATTCCGTCTCCACCAGAGGCAGAGGACCGCGCTTGTTCCGCTCGATGTGATGCCCCAAGGCTTCGAAGGTAAGGTAGTGGGTGCCGACATGGGTGGTGTTGAAGTCGTCGTCGTGGGGCGCGAAAACCACGTCGGGTTTTTCGCGGTCAAAAATCTCGCTCAGGATTCTGACCTTTTCTTCCCACTCGTCGGGTTCGTTGTCGCGGGTCTTCTTGTTGACCCGCTCAAAGCCCAGAGGTCCGCCAGCGGTCCCGCCCTGAGGGACGACCAGATCGAATCCGAGAGCGCGGCAGGCGCATTCCAGCTCGCGGCGGCGGCGCTCCTTCTGGGTCACGTCGCTTCCCAAGGTGATGGCGACGTTGGTGACGTGGGCTCCCGCTTCCAGCTTGAGGCGGAGCGGCAAGCCTCCGCACAGGCATTCGTCGTCCGGGTGAGGCGCGCAGTAAACCACTTTCGCCGGCCGGCGCGGTCGGGCCTTGCCTGGCGGCGGAATCATCGGGTCCGGCGAGGGTCCCAGGGGGATCGACTGACCGGCGTTGACCGACTCAGTGACAGCGGTGAGATAGCGCAGCCAAGCGGAATACCGGTCGTGCCAAGGGGAAGAGGGGTTAGCGGTCACGGCGAATCTCCATCAAGTACCAAGGGTAAAGGATAAAGGGCAAAGGGTAAAGGGTCAAAGAAATCAGAAATCAGAAATATCAGAAATCAGGAAAGAAAGCCTCTTGGTTCTAACTTCTGCTTTCTGATTTCTCTTACCCTTCACGCCACCCTTTGTCCCGCTTGATTATACTCCGTGTCGAGCGTATAAAGGATGTCACACCTTGCACCATTGGAGGTCATGATGCTGCATTCGATTGGTCTCTCGCTCGCGGTGCTCGTTTTTAGCTTCTCACCTATCCGCGCTCAGGAGGCCGGCACACCCGGCGCGGCAGCGTCGGACACGGGTTGGAAGCAACTCTTCAACGGAAAGGACCTCACCGGCTGGGAGCACGTGGGGCCGGGCGGTTTCACGGTCGAGGACGGGCTGCTGAAGCCTCACGGCGGCATGGGCCTGTTGTGGTACACAGGCGAGAAGTTCGGCAATGCCCAGATCCGCGTCGTTTTCAAGGCTGTGCGGAACGACTCGAACTCCGGCGTCTTCATCCGCATCCCTGAAAAGCCTACCGAACCGTGGATGCCGGTGAACAAAGGCTATGAAGTCCAGATCGACAACGGCGAGAACGAGGATGAGTACCACTGCACCGGCGTACTGTACTCGCTGGTGAAGGCGCTGGCACGCCCGCAGAAGCCGCCCGGCGAGTGGAACACGATGCTGATCACGCTCGACGGTCCGCATACCACCGTGGAGCTGAACGGGATCAAGGTGACCGATTACACCGAAGGAGATCCGGTCCCGCCCAAGAAGAAACAATGGGAACCGGACCGCGGGTTGCGCCCCAACGAAGGCTACATGGGTTTGCAGAACCACAGCGATCGGGATGTGGTGTATTTCAAAGAAGTGGCCGTGAAAACATTGAGTCATTGAATGATTGAGCGATCCTGTGATTGAAGAGAGCGACTCGCGCCTAGCCTCTTTTTTCAATAGCTCAATCACCCAATGACTCAATCACTCGATTCCTCAACGGGGACCACATGTCAGATTCCATACGCCGGCGACAATTTCTGGCTACCGCCGCGGCGGCACTCGCGTTGCCCGCCCGCGCGCCTGCGAATAACCCGGCTGCGGCCAAGAGCCTGGCCGCCGAGCCCCGACTCTTTGCCGGTTGCTGCGCTTATTCCTACCGCCATTACCTTGAGAAGGGCAAGATGACGATGGAGGAGCTGATCCTCAAAGGGGTGGAGTTGGGCATCCCCGGCGTCGACCTGACGGCGTATTGGTTGAAATCCACCGATCCCGAGTATCTGGTCCAGTTGCGCCATTTGGGCTTTGAGAATAGAGTGGCGTTCTCCGGTACCGCGATCGGCGCCAGCATGGTGCAAGCTGATGCGAGCAAGCGCGCCACGGTTCTGGACGAGATCAAGAGATGGGTGGACGCCACGGACCGGCTTGGCGCCTCGCACGTTCGCGTCTTTGCCGGCACGCTGCCGCCGGGCGCGACAACCCAGCAGGGCATCCAGTGGGTCGTGGACACGATGAAGGCCGCCACGGATTATTCGGGCAAAAAGGGCATCGCGCTCGGCATCGAGGACCATGACGGCGTGACGCAGGACGCTGATACGCTGCTGGAAATCCTCCATCGCGTCAATTCGCCGTACGCCGGAGTCAACCTCGACATCACCCATTTCATCCCTACGGCGGCGCAGGACGGCTACGCGCAAATCGAGGCGTGCGTTCCGTATGCGACCATGACCCATATCCGCGACCGCTTCGACGATGGTGCGCCCATCGATCTCGACCGTGTGTGGCAGTTGTTCGCCCGTCACGGCTACAAGGGCTTTATGTCGCTCGAATACGAGGGCCACGAGGACGCCATCACTGCGGTACCCAAGCAAATCGCGCAAATCAAGAGGCTGTGCGAAAAGTATTCGACGGTGTGAAGGAGACAGTAGGGGTAAACGGAAATGATGGCCTTATACATCATCAAGGAGGAGACACCAAATGCCGCTGAAGGACCTTATGGGAGCAGTCAAAGAGAAGACCGAAGGGCTGGGCGACCTGGCGACGGGAAAGCTGGAGGTATGGCTCGGCGAATACAAGAAGGCCATGGCCGTTCTCGAGACGTTTGGTTTTAAGGTCGGCAAGTTTACCGTTGACATGGGGGTTCTCCCGGAAATCCACACTTCCATCTCGGGGTCGATTGAGGACATTCAGGAAGACAAGATGAAGAAGATGATCGAAGAACATCAGTCGGAGGCTCTGTTGGTTTCGCTACTGAAGGCTCTGATTACCACCAGACGATGCTGGGAGCATGTAGAGCTAAAGCTGACCGGCGTCACGATGAACGTTACGCTCGGAGTACCGCCAAAAATCGGCGTCGAAGTCCATTAGGCTAAAAAGCGCGTTTCATCGTTCATCAGTGCGCGCTTCACGTAAGTTCCCCTTTTCTCCACTCGAATCCGATGCGAGCAAGAGTCTTGTGGACGCCGGCCTGGAAAATCTCCGGGGCCGGAAGTAAGCTCACCACCAGATGACCCTCGGACTCAAAATCGTAAAAGTGTCCCGGGTGGACCATCACCCCGTCGCGCGTCAGCAACTCCACCGCCCAGTCTTCGTCGGTCTTGATGGACGGAACGCGCAGGATGGCGTACCAGCCTCCCTCGCTCGGCAGGCGCGTGACGGGCGGCTCGGCGGCGAGGCGCCGATCGAGCCAGGCGAGGTTCTGCCGCAGACGGGCGAGGATCTGCGGCTGGATTTGCCTGCGCAGTTCGAGCAGGCAGGGAAGCGCGTGTTGCAGCGGCGCGCTCACGGAGAGGTAAGTGTCGGCGATCACTTCCAGGCGATCGAGCGCCGCCGAAAGGTCGTCCGGTGGGCCGTTCGCCACCAGCCAGGCGAGCTTCATCTGCGGTAGGGCGCAAATCTTGGAGAGCCCACTCAGCGTGAAAGTGAGGGCGCGCGATACACCGGCGTGGCTGGCCGCGGGAGACACATTGTCGGCGAACGCGTAGTCGCCAAACACCTCGTCCGTGATCAATGCCAACTGATGCCGGCAACACATGTCGAGCAGGAAATCGAGCTCCGCCGGCCGGACGAACGATCCGGTGGGATTGTTGGGATTGACTGCGAGAATGGCGCGCACGCGTCGCGATGACGCACTCAGCGTTTTCTCGATGGCTTCCAGGTCGATTTGCCAGCCCTGGCCACCGGATAGTGATGGGCGGAGCGGTGTATCACCGATGGGCGAGACAAGCGGGTAGTGAACCAGCTCCACGTCGTTCAAACGGGTGAGGAAGTCGAAGAGCGGATAGCTGGGACGCGGCGCCAGGATGGCGTCGCCGGGATCGGCGAGGAGGCGGAAAATGTAGGAGTACGCCTCGCTCGTGCTGGTGGTGAGGATGATCTGTTGCACCTCCACCGGGGCGTCGCGTTCGGCATAATAGCCTGCCAAGGCGGCCCGTGCCGGCAGCAGCCCGCGGGGCTCCGGCTCGTATACCAGCGAGCGCGGCTCGCGCAGGGCGTCCAGAATGGCCTCTTGATCAAAATCGAAGCCGCATCGCGTGGGATTGGATTCCGTCAGATCGAGAATGGAAAGCCCTTGCCGGCGGCGCTCGTCAAGATGGATTGCGAGCCGATTCGGGGTAAGCGTCCAGTTGGTGCGAGAAGAAAACACGGATGACTCCAGGGGAGTTGAAAGTCGAAAGTTAAAGGTCGAAAGTAGAAGCCCTCATGCTTGACTTTCGACTTTCGAGTTGGCTCGACTTTTCGAATTTCGATTTTGACACAAAGAATTGCATTGAGAGTCCAAAGTTAGAAATCGAAAGCAGGAAGCGGTCGGTTTTGACCTTCGACCTTCGACTTTTGACCCTCGACTTTTTCTGAAACACGCTTGACAGCGCGCCGAATCATGCATATCGTTTCTTCAGCGGTCAGGAGTCGGACCTCACAAATTCGAGCGAAGCAAAGGAGCACGCAATGATGACGAAGTCGCAAGTGGTAACGCATTTGGCCGGAAAGGCGGCAATTCACAAGAAGGTCGCGGCAAGTTTCTTGGAAGAACTCGTCGCCCTGGCGACCAAGGAGTGCAAGACCGGAGGGCAGTTCGTCATCCCCGGCTTGGGCAAGGCCGTGAAGTCCCAGCGCAAGGCTCGTACCGGTCGCAATCCGCAAACCGGTGAGACGATTCAGATCCCGGCCAAGACCGTCGCGAAGTTTCGTCTGGCCAAGGCATTCAAGGACGCTGTGGTCCCACCGAAGAAGAAGAAGTAGCGTATGACAGTCACCCTCTAGCGGCGGTCTATGATTGCCGAGGGCTGGATGGCGGGTTTGGTTGATCCCCTCCGCGAACCTGCCATTCGCCTGCCATGTGCCGCCTGCCATGGGTTTGGTCGGCTGCGCGCAATCCAATTCATGCAAGTGATCAGCGCCCGCCGTGGCGAGGCCAACGGAGCGGAAAGGATTGGTATCTCCAATTCGCCTGTGACGCGGCGGCAATCGTGCCCTGGTAAGGAGCAGCGCCGGCAAGGGTCTCGTATTCTCCTTCCGTGATTTATTCACACCAGGAGTAGTTGAAAGCGGGCGGTTGGCCCTTGATACGGATGGTCGCGATGAGCGTGGGCACGGTGTTATCTGAGAGTCCGTGAGAGGTGCTGAGGCTTTGCTTCGACGCGCTGAACACCACTTGCTTCGCACTTCTTCGGGTCAGCGGGTGTAGCGGATGGGCTGCGGGCCTTCCTCGAGCATCTTGCGGTCCCAGATCATGCCCTCGCGGGTGTACTGGGCGATCTCGAAGTCCTGGGTCAGCTCCAGAGCGTCCACCGGGCACGCGTCCTCGCAGAGCCCGCAGAACATGCAGCGCGACAGGTCGTACGTGAAGTGCGTCAGCTTCTTCTTGCGGTCCTCGGTGCGCTCCCAACCCACCACGATCAGGTTCTCGGGGCAGGCCAGCGAGCACAGGTTGCAGGCAATGCAGAGCGTTTCACCCGACTCCGGATTATTGTTGAGCCGGGGCGCGCCGCGGTAACGCTCCGCCACTGGTGGCCGCTCGCGAGGATATTGCTCGGTGTATGTGGCGCTGGGACGCTGATAGGAGAAGGTCAGCTTCAACCCTTTAATCAGGTCGATCAGAAAGATTCGTCGTAAGAGTTCCCTTATGCCCATAATGGATTTATAGACTAGCACAAGCGCAGGGGGAAAGACATAAGTCGTCCGCGGAATTCACGATCGCGGACCGGGGAAAATCGCTTGTTCCACGCAGCCGGCAGAGCTATGCTTGATCTCAGGGGTGAGAGCGAATCGCGCCCGGCGATCCGATGGGGCGGGGGGAGTCAGCGACTGGTCTTAGTAACACGACGCGTTCAGTATGGACAGTTACGGGAGAGAGCATCCTTATCAGGAGGGACATGCTATGACGAAATCTGTGGTTGTGGCTCTGATGTCGCTTGCCCTGGCGGTGCCGGCATTGGGCAAGACCCACAAGGACATGTTTAACGTTCCTTGCAGCGAGCTGTGGCCCGCGGTCAAGGACACCCTCAGGAATTCGGGGAAGTACGGGATCATCGCGATTGACAACACCGAGCTGACCGCTTCCTACAACATTGGCGGGAGTCTCGGCGGCAAGCGAATCAACTCGGTCGTCTTGAACTCCCAGGGTCCCGACAGTTGTGAGATGGAAACCCAGACCGCCTTCACCGGACTTGCCCACAACGACGCGGGGGATTTCAAAAAGCGCGTGGATGAGTCCTTGGTCAAGCTGAAGGGATCGAAGTCGTCCGCGCCCGCGCAATCCGGGACTCCAGCCGCACCGGCGGCGGCTCAGCCGGCAGGGGTGACCACACCAGCGGCACCAAGCCAGCTCCAGGCCGTACCAATCAAGTCAGTGCCGGACGGCGCCGACATCACCGTGGACGGGAAGTACGTCGGCAGCACTCCGTCGACGCTGAAGCTTTCTCCCGGCGACCACGCGATCAAGATTGAAAAGCCGGGCTTCAAAGCGTGGGAGCGAACCATCACCGTGGCTTCCGGCAGCGAGATCACCGTCAGCGCGACGCTGGAACAGCCCTAGCCAAGGACCCGCGGTCGCGTGCCCTGATCTTGCCCCTGCAATCTCGATGTATTTCATTTTACATCTAACCATGAAGACGACCGTAGAGATTCCCGATTCCCTCTTGGAGCAGGGCAAAGCGAGTTGCCTTGAAGGAGCGCACCACGGTGAGGGCCTTGGTGGAAGAAGGGCTTCGGCGCATCGTGACCGAGCACCAACAGCCGGGTAAGTTCAGACTGCGCAAGGCCTCCTTCAAAGGCAACGGCCTTCAGCCTTCGATGTCGGGAGCCTCCTGGCAGCAGATTCGCGACGCGGCCTACGAGGGACGTGGGGCGTGATTCATCCGAGGCATTTCCGTTCGAAAGGCGACGAAGAATGAAGAGATCAGCTACTTCAAGGCAGTCGCGGGCTGAGGGGAACCGAGCAGGAGCGCGGAAGGACGAGAAAATCGACCTCTCGGATATCCCGGAGTTGACGCCGGAGGTGTTTGCCAGGGCGGTGGTGCGGCGGGGCCTTAAGCCGGTGCTGCGCAAACAACAACTGACCATAAGGGTGGATCGCGACGTGCTGGAATGGTATAGGAGCCAGGGGCCAGGCTACCAAACCCGCATCAATGCTCTGCTCCGCGCGTACATGCAAGAACACCCAAGGAAGACCACCTGACCGGCGCCAGCGCTCGAGCTCTGCCAACCGGTTTAGGGCTGCTCTAGCGTCGCAGTCACCGTAACCTCGCTGCCTGAACTCAAGGTGATCGTTCGCTCCCAGGCCTTGAAGCCGGACTTCTCAACCTTGATCGTGTGATCGCCGGGGGATAGCGTTACGGTTGACGGAGTGCTGCCTACGTACTTCCCGTCCACGGTGATGTCCGCACCGTCGGGTTGCGATGCCACAGCGACTTTTGCAAGCTGGCCCGAGGCTGCGGGCGGAGGTTGCGCACCTGACCCGGCCGAAGCATCTGCCGGTTGAGCGACGGGAGGAGCGGTAGCAGAGCCCGGAGCCGGCGTGGGGCCAGTGGCGGCGGCGAATTTCGAAGCATCGATCGCCGTATCTCCATTGATGTAGACCGTGATCTCGGTGCCCTTGGGGATGGTGACGTCTTTTCCATGCATAAAGAGTAAAGAAGGGCGCCGCCGGGAAGAAAACGATGCTGGTGGCCACGATTCCTCCAGTCATCGCGCCGGTGTGACCGCCGCCCTTGACGTCCTTCACGCCCCGCAGTGCCGCCTTTTCGCCGTCGGCAAGACGGACCGCGTCGATGTTCACATCCAGCTTACCGCCGCGCGCCATCCTTCGCTTAGGCTGAGCTTCCGTGACGGTCCCCCAAGCAACGCTGCCTTTGGGAATCACGATGAGGTCGCCGAGCTTGACTTCCTCAAGCACATCGAAGTCAACTCGCTGGTCCACCTGTGCGTCGGCGGAAGAGATCGCTTCTTGAAGGCGCAGCTTGATCGGGTGTGCCGTTCTCCAACTTACGCTGGGATTGAGCAGGCTGCGCCGATTGACTCTGGGCGCGCATTGCGGCCGAAGCGTTGGCTGCCAAGGCTAAGGCGAATGCCGTACAAGCAAAGCAGGCTGGCCTGTAAAAGCACTTCATGACTACCCCCTTCCACGCATACGAGAAGAGTACCTCCGAAAGCTGACGTTGTGCACGGAACTTACACCCTTTATTCTTCTTTATTACCCAAGGCCCGGGGCTCTTTCTTACTCGCGGTTGTCCCGTTTTCTCAAGTGGCCGTGCATTGAAACCGCGCCGGCAAGAGGGGTTACGCGGCCGGGGAATGAACCTCATGGACCGCGCGCGCCTTGCGGCGGGGAATGGTCTTAATTCCCGCGCCGATCTCCTTTTCGGCAAGGCGGAGTTCGTAGTGCTGTTGCAAATTCATCCAGAACTCAGCGCTCGTCCCAAAGTACCGGGCGAGGCGCAAAGCGGTATCAGCAGTAATGGCGCGGGCGCCATGCAGGATGCCCGTCACCCGGTTGGGCGGCACCTGAATGTCGCGGGCCAACTGCGCGGCGGTGATTCCCAGGGCTCCGATGGCGTCGGCCAGGTGTTCCCCCGGATGGATGGTAGTTCGCGGCATGATTCACCTCAATCGTGATAGTCTTCGATCGTCACCCGCTCCGGCGAGGACGATCCCTCGGGCCATGCAAAACAGATTCGCCAGCGATCGTTGATCCGAATGCTGTATGTGCCGGCGCGGTCACCTTTCAGTTTTTCCAGGTGATGTCCCGGAAAGCGTGCGAGATCCCGCAGGCCGGTGGCGGCATCGAGCCTATCGAGCGTTTTCTCCGCCTGGCGCCGGAAGGGCTCAAACTGTTTGACCCGTTTGCCGTTGGCGAATCTTGCGGTCCTGGCCTCTCCAAAGCTCCGGATCATATCTATCCTTACCAGGATTTATGATTTACGTCAAACATAAACAGACGGGAGTGTGCGGCTCTTCGGTCCTCTGTTGCGGACATGGCGTCCGGCCACTACCCGGCCATTTTTGTTCAAGCGATGTGAAGGGTCAAGCGGCCCGACTCCCGATTGCGCTGCGCCGTGCTGACCACGATCCGAATGTCGCGTCCCAGACGCGTAAGGCAATCCAGCAGACGGCGCTCGGAGACGCCCTGAAACTGCCCCCTGCCCCCCAAGCGGACCTTTAGCCAGCCGCGAGACCCCCGGTTGCGTCAGCCCCAGGGTCACGGTATCCTTGTCCTGGATGAAAGAAGTGGCGGAGTTGCTCAACGCGATGCGCGCCGCCGGCGTGATCAGCGACTACGCTTTGTTCGGGCTGGAATCGGCGAGCGTCAGCCGCGGACAAGTGGCGCGGCTGGCCGCCCGGCACGGGTTGACGGAGGCGTGGCGGCGCTTCGAGGCGAGGTTCTTGGATGAGTGACACACTCGAACTTTTGGAGCGTCAAGCTGCCTGGCAAAAAAGCCGGGTGGTGCTGACGTGGGCAGAAAAAATCCGCATGGCCGAAGCCGTTCGCGAGTCGGTGGCGCAACTCAGCCGCCATCGGTTGCCGATGGCTTCCGGCGTTTCGGCGTCGAGACACCCTCCAGACGATTCCCGGCAGCAAGGCTAGCAAGCGTGAGTAGAAGGGTCTCATAATGGGTCTGCGGCTAGCCTCCGAAAAGTATTTTCTTGACAAAGTTAAGAATCGCCTTTATAGTACATAGTCTAAGCGTTACCACGCCATTGGACTCGGTTATCTCCGAACCTTTTGGGTGCCAGCGAAGGCGGTCGCGGCATCCAAACGGAGTTCTTGGGTCAAGCGTCCGGCGCTCACGCGAAGCGCTTTGCGATACGGCAATCCTGGGAGTGTGGGCCGGGGCGTCTCGTTGTGGGAGAGCAAAACGCGGCCAGTAGCGATGGCCGGTCGAGCTTGGAGGGTGAGGGCGAGGTACGAGTGGGCAAAGGGACCAACCGAAATCACGGCGGATTCGCCGCTATGGCAGGCGGCGGAAGTGAAGGTTCACAAGTCGGAAAGCCATCCAACAGCCTGACCGACAGGAAACAGGCCAATTTGGGGCGGTTGGTGGCAGGCCAATGTGGTGAAACCGGATCAAACCCAACGGGGTTAAAGCCCTTGTTATGATAAAGATAACTCAAAAACAGACCGATCAAACCCACGGCGACCGTCTCCTTATACTTCAATTACTTGGAGTGGGTTGGAGGCCCGATTTTGGCAAAATATGAATGGATTGCCACCTCACCGACACCCAACACTGATTGCAAGTATCTCTTTGCATATCAATTACTTGAGGTGCATCTTGGGCTCTATCTGGGGCAGGCGCGCCCCACTAACAAAGAACCGGAGCACCCTTGCCAACGCTGCCTTCGATCGGCGTCGGGAAAGCTGGCAAAATGGCAGTTACAGTTGGTCGGAATGGCAGTTACAGTTGGAGAGATGAATGATTGATTTTACGGGACCGAACCCAATTGTTATTGATATCAAAGGAGATCTTGGGTTAGGTTTTTAGGACCGAACCCATTAAGCCACCATATTACTGAAAACAAATGGCTTACTGTTGATCAGGTACCCAGGTGATTGAAAAATATGGATGTTAATCAGATGGGGCCTTTTCTTGCTTTTTTGGCAAGCAACTTTCACAAATCTCGACGTTCTTTGCGGCGCGCGAAGAGAAAAATCCAACACGGAGGTCGCAGAGGACTCGCGGAGAAAACAGAGAAGAGCGCGCAACAAGCGGGCGGTCGACCAAGGGGCTTCTTCTCCGTGGCCTCTGTGTTGGCGTCCTGTTTTTGGTTGCGGCCATAAGGCTGCGCTGTGCCTCGTGTCTTTTAGACCTTTTGCTCCGTCTCTCAAGGGCTCAAAGCAATTCATTTGTTGACATCGCAATTTCGCCATTCCAGCTAAACCCTTTCAGAGCTTCATTTTATGGAAAGAGCCACGATATTATTGAAAACAAAGGGCGATTTTTTGAAAGCCACGATGTCACAGAAAATAAAGATACTTACAGGGCCGAGGGAACTGAAAACTGAAAACTGCCGCCATTGGCGAGGCAAACCTCGCCGTTACGGCATCTTTACATTGTCCGAGCTTTTGGGCTACTGTTAAGGCCATCGGGGCACGATCGACATGAGTGAAGATACGCCATCGGAAGGCGTGAACCCGGGCGCCGTGACCAACGGCGTTGATCCGGCGCCGTCTGGCTCGCCGGCTGGGCTCGATTGGGCCCACCCCATCGTTCGCGAGTGGTTCGTCGGCAAGTTCGGCACCCCCACCGAACCACAGGAGCAGGGCTGGCCCCACATCCTGGCCGGCGAGGCCACGCTGATCTCGGCGCCCACCGGCTCAGGCAAGACCCTGGCCGCATTTCTCGCCTGCATCGACCGCCTGGTGCGCAAGGCCCTGGCGGGCGAACTGGCGGATCGCACCGAGGTGCTTTACGTCTCCCCCTTGAAGGCGCTGGGCAACGACATCCACACGAACCTGGAGGGGCCGCTAGGCGAGATCTTGCAGCTTGCGGGCCAGCGCGGGTTTGTGATGCCGGAGATTCGCGCTGCCGTGCGCACCGGCGATACGCTCGCGCCCGAGCGCCGGGCCATGCTGGCGCACCCGCCGCACATCCTGGTGACCACGCCCGAGTCGCTCTATATCCTGCTGACGGCGGAACGAAGCCGCCAGATCCTCAAGACCGTCGAAACCGTGATCGTGGACGAGATCCACGCCGTCGCCGATGATAAGCGCGGCTCGCACCTCGCGCTTTCGCTGGAGCGGCTCGACGCCCTCGCTACGCGGCCGCCGGTGCGCATCGGGCTTTCCGCCACCCAGAAGCCCATCGAGCTGGTGGCGCGATTCTTGGCGGGAGTGGGGAGTCGGGAATCGGGAGTCGGGAAGAAGACGGGAGTGGTGAGTCGGGAATCGGGGTTCGCAGAAGCACAGGGGTTCGGGATTCGGGGTTCGGGGTTCGCAGAGAAGGCGGGACTCGGGACTCGGGACTCGGGACCCGCAGAAGCACCGTCAATGGGCAGTACTAAACAGAGCGACGGCCAAGCCGTTCCCGCAACGGACCACGGACGAGGGACAACGGCCGTCTTCTCTGCGAACCCCGAAACCCGAACCCCGAGTCCCGTTTCAGTCGTTCACATCGCACCGCGTCGACAGCTTGACCTTGCCATTGAGGTCCCGGCAAGCGAACTGGGGCCGGTGGCCTCGAACGAGATGTGGGACGAGATTTACGGGCGCATCGCCGAGCTGGTGCGCCAGCATCGCTCCACGCTGGTGTTCGTCAACACGCGGCGGCTGGCGGAGCGAGTGGCGCACCACCTGGGCGAGATTCTGGGCGAGGACGCGGTGGCCGCCCACCACGGTAGCCTCGCGCGCAAGCTGCGGCTGGCGGCGGAGCGCAAGCTCAAAGCGGGCGAGCTGCGGGTGCTGGTGGCCACCGCATCGCTCGAGCTGGGTATCGATATCGGCACCGTCGACCTGGTGTGCCAAATCGGATCGCCGCGCTCGATCGCCGTGGCCTTGCAGCGCATCGGGCGCGCGGGCCACTGGCGCGGCGCCGTCCCCAAAGGCCGGCTGTTTGCCACCACTCGCGACGAGTTGCTGGAATGCGCGGCGCTGGTGCGCGGCATCCGTCGCGGCGAGCTCGACCGGCTGGCGATTCCCGAGGCCCCGCTCGACGTGCTGGCGCAGCAGATCGTTGCCATGTGCGCGGCCGAAGATTGGAAGGAAGACGACCTGTTCGCGGTGGTGCGGCGTGCTTATCCCTATCGCGATCTTTCGCGGGCGGAGTTCGACGCCATCGTCGAGATGCTTTCGGAAGGCATCGCCGCCCGGCGCGGCCGTTACGGAGCTTATCTGCATCGCGACCGCGTCAATGGCCGGTTGCGCGGGCGCCGTGGCAGCCGGTTAGCGGCCATCACCAGCGGCGGCGCCATTCCTGAGACCGCCCTCTATACCGTGGTGGCCGAGCCCGAGGGGACCGTGGTCGGGACGGTGGACGAGGACTTCGCCGCCGAAAGCATGGCGGGCGACATCCTGCTGCTCGGCAACACTTCGTGGCGCATCCGCCGCCTCGAGTTCACCAGCGGCCGGGTCCTGGTGGAAGACGCCCACGGCGCGGCGCCCGACGTTCCTTTCTGGCGCGGGGAGGCCCCGGCGCGCACCGCCGAACTTTCCCGGGAAGTCTCCGATCTGCGCGAGCGGATCAGCGCTTTGGTGACGGGAGTCGGGAGTCGGGAGTCGAGAGTCGCAGAGAAGACGACCGACGAAGGCCGGACTGCACCCGGTTCCCGACTCCCGTCTTCTTCTTCCCAACTCCCGACTCCCGACTCCCGACTCCCGTCTTCTCTGGACTGGTTGAAAGAGGAGTGCGGGCTCGACGACGCGGGCGCCGAGCAGGCGTTGGAGTACATCGTCGCCGGACGCGCCGTGCTGGGCGCCGTGCCCACGCTCTCGACTGTCATCGCCGAGCGCTTCTTCGACGAGGGCGGCGGCATGCAGTTGGTGATCCACGCACCGTTCGGAGGGCGCATCAACAAGGCTTGGGGTCTGGCGCTACGCAAGCGCTTCTGCCGCTCGTTTAACTTCGAGTTGCAGGCGGCGGCCACCGAGGACGGTCTCAACATTTCGCTCGCCGAGCAGCACAGCTTCCCATTGGCGGAGGTCTTCCACTTTCTTCATCCCGAGTCGGTCGACCAGGTGCTGGAGCAGGCGGCACTGGCCTCGCCCACCTTCACCACGCGCTGGCGCTGGGACGCGGGCCGCGCCCTCGCCTTGCTGCGTTTCGCTCACGGCAAGAAGGTGCCGATCCACATCCAGCGCATGCGCGCCGACGATCTGCTAGCCTCGGTTTTTCCC